>Ga0075425_100007336_pt1 | contig 11646 bp, 11 predicted proteins | sample SoiMethybrSBSTD4_FD_75300 | JGI IMG/M metagenome (GOLD analysis project Ga0075425, IMG submission 75300) | Bulk soil microbial communities from a Populus tree surrounding site in Tennessee, USA - Soil MetaG P. TD hybrid SBSTD4 | ecosystem: Environmental > Terrestrial > Soil > Tree plantation...
ATCTTCAGGCGATGCTCGGGATCGAGGTCCTTCAGCACGAACGTCCCGCCCGGACGAAGACGCTCGAACACGCGCGCGTACAACGCGGTGCGAGCCTCGATCGAAAGGCGATGCGTCGCGTCGTAGATCACGATCGCGTCGAACGCGCCGCGCACGCAGTCGTCGTAGCCGGCGATCCACTTCACCTTCGGATTGCGCATCGGCAGCAGAGACTTGCGCGTGTCGGGCTCGACGGCGATCACTTCGCGCGCGTTGCCGGCGGCCGTGACGAGCAGCGCGTACGTCCCGTGGCCCGCGCCGATCTCGAGAACGCGCGATCCCTGCGGCACGGCATCGAGCGTGCGCAGGAACGGCGCCGTCAGGAATCGGATCAGGATGTGGAGACGCGGACCTGCGGGATAGTGCGCGAACGCGCGCCGCACGAGGCGCAGCGCGCTCACGTAGCCTATTGACATCGCGGCGATTATAGACGCCGTGACTTCGGTCCCTGCCGTCCAACCCGAGAGCGAATCGCCGCGTCTCAGCGCCCTGTTTTTTCTCGCCGCGCTGACGATCGTCGCGGTCGTGCACTGGCTGTCGATCCCGCTCACGATCTGGGAGTACGACGAGTCCCTTTTCGCGATGGCGGTCGAGAAATTCGAGCCGCTGATCCATCAGCCGCCGCCGCCCGGCTATCCGCTGTACATCGGATGCGCGAAGCTCCTCCGCCCCCTCTTCCCCGGCCCCTTCAACACGCTCCTCGGCATCAGCGCCGGCGCGACGCTCCTCGGATTCCTGACCTTCTTCGCGGCCTTCCGCGCGGCCTCGCGATCGAATCGTGCGGGCATCTTCGGCGCGTTTCTTTTCTACCTCTCGCCGGCGATGCTCATCAACGCGACGCTGCCGCAGTCGGACTCCGGTGCGCTCGCGCTCTTCGGCCTCGCGATGTGGCTCACCGTGCGCGCGATCGATCAGCCGACGGCCACCAACGCGACGCTGATGGCGCTCGCCTGCGCGGTCACGATCGGATGGCGATTGCAATTCTGCATCGCCGTCGTGCCGATGTTTCTCGTCGCGGTGCTGCTGCTCCGCGCGTGGCGCGAGCGCATCGTCGCGCTGCAGTGGTTCGCGATCGCCTGTCTGGCGTGGCTGATTCCGCTGGTCATCCTCACCGGCGGTCCGGAGTCGTTCTGGAAGTGGATGTCGGGACAGGCGGCGTATTTCGCGGAGCACGACGCCGACATCTCGCGCAGCGGACGCTCGCTCGGGCAGATCGCACTGCGCTTCATCGCCCATCCATGGGGTCCCAAGCTTCTCGCCGCGCCGGTTCTCGTGCTCGCGCTGATCGGACTCGTCGATGGCTTGCGCCGTCGCGCGCGAGCGATCCTTCCGATCCTCGCGATGATCGTGATCTACCTCGCCTTCGCGATCGCGATGATGGATCCTGCGGACGGTGTCCGCTACGCGCTGCCCGCCGTGCCTGGCATCGCGCTCCTCGCGGTGATCGGTCTCGAGTGGGTGCGACGCCTCACGCGCGGCGTGCTCGCCGACTGGGCGCTCGTCGCGCTCTACGCGCTCGGCACGTATCTCTACTGCGGGCCGCTGCTGCGCGAGCGCGCTTCGGAGCCGTCGCCGCCGATCGCGGCGATTCGCTGGCTGCGACAAAACGCACCGCGCAACGCGGTCATCCTCTACGACATGCCGCTCAAACCGCATGCGATTTATCTGCTGCGCGGTTACACGCGCACGCGCGTCGACGAGGGCCTGCTGCGCTTCGGTCATCGCGCCGACATCCCGCTCTTCGAGTTCACCGACAGTGCGACGCAGGCTCCGGGCGCGAAGGTGTTTCGCTGGGAAACCGGCGATGCCTACACGAAACTGACGCGCGGCCATTACGGCGCGGCGTCGATCGTGCCGCTGCCCGCGACGCAGCGGTTCCAGGCCGTGGCCGGCGTGTCGCCGCCGGAGCGCACCGCGAACGGGTCGTGGCGATGGATCGGCGACAACGGCATCCTCCTTCTCCCCGACCTCGGCAAATCGCACGTGAAGCTCACGTTCGCAACGCCGGGCGACTATCCGTTCGCATCGATTCGTCTGACCGTTTCGATGAACGACCAGAACGTCGCGACCGTGATCGTGAAGCGCGGCGAAACCGTGCCGGTCGTGCTGCCGATGCCACGCGGCCGTGTGAAGCTCGCCATTCTTCCGGAGACGTACTTCGTGCCGTCGAAACTGCCGGGAAGTCAGAGCCGCGATCCGCGCAAGTTGTCGGTGATGCTGGTCGGACTCGAGCAGTTTTAGGAGTGCGGCGGCAGGGCCGCCGCTTTGCGATCGCGAAACGAAAGCGGTGGCTGTGCCACCGCACTCCTAAACAAATCGCCTCAGCCAGCGCGCGAGCACGGCGAGCGCCGCAAACGCGAGACAGGCGCCGAACAACCGCAACTGCGTCGCGACGCCCATCGCGCCGGCGGCCATCGTGTCGACGAAGTACGCGAAGACGAACGTCGCGGGCATCGAGCCGACGAACGTCGTCCAGACGTAGTCGCGCGTTCGCACGCGCGCGAGGCCCGCGACGTAATTCATCGCGACGTACGGCAGCAGCGGAACGATGCGCAGCAGCAGCAGCGCGAACGTGCCGTTCTCCCCTTCGAAAGACGGCGTCGTGCTGCCGAGCTTCGCGAGCCGGCGCTCGATCCACGCCGACGCGCGTCCGTGCGCGAGCGCGTACGGCACCAGCGCGGCAATCGTGCAGGTGAAGAGCTCGATCGTTCCGCCGAGCTTCCATCCCCACGCCACCGCGCAACCCGCGGCGAGCACGCCGATCGGCAGAAGAAAAACTGCGAACACGATGTAGATGACGACGAAGAGCGGGATCGCCCACCACTCATGCGCGTACGACTTCAGCACCGTGATGAGCTCGCGCGCGGAGTCGGTGCCGCCGAGGCGGCCGAGGAAGAAAGCGACGAGGGCGATCGGCAGAGCCACGATCGCCACGAACCGCCACCACCGCTTGATATGGTTGAGCACTCGACATGCGATCGTACCTGCGCGCGATGCTCGTTCTCCACCGCACGTACCGCGCCCTTCCCTTTTCCACGCGCCTGCACATCCTGATTCGCTTCCTGACGGCGCCGTTCCTTCGCGTGCTTCCCTGCGTTCCGCGCGACGCAAAGACGTCGCTCGAGATCGGCGGCGGGCACGGCGTGTTCTCGCGTTTGCTCGCCGACCGCGGCCTTCGCGCGTACGCGGCCGAGCCCGATCTGCGCAAACTCGTGCGCGTCGATGGCGTGCAGATGATCGCCGGCTACGACGAGTGCATCCGCGGCACGTTCGACGTCGTCGCGATCCTCGACGTGCTCTACGCGATTCCGATCGCGCAGTGGGACTCGCTCCTCCTCCGCATGCGCGATCGCCTCGCGCCCGGCGGCACGCTGCTCATCAAGGAGATGGACCCGTCGGCGCGCCTGAAAAACTCCTGGAACCGCGCGCAGGAGTGGATCTCGATGCGGTTCCTGAGGATCACGATGGCGGAAACATTCAACGTGGAGGAGGTGGGCGCGTTTGTGGAGAGGCTCGAGCGTGTGGGCTTCAAGGATGTGAAGGTGAAGCGCGTCGACTTTGGGTATCCGCATCCGCACATGTTGTTTGTCGCGAGGAAATGAATGCAGAAGGCAGAAGGCAGAGTGCAGAAGGCAGAAGTGAGAACCGGGCCGGTTTTCAACTCTGCCTTCTGCACTCTGCACTCTGCCTTCTGCATTCATTTCTTCGCTCCGCTATGATTCGCGCCCAGAACACCCAAAGGAGCACCTCACCGTGGCCAATTTTCCCGGCGTCGACTACCTCGATATTGATTCGCTCTTCACCGAAGAGGAGCTGATGGTTCGCCAGACCGTGCGCGATTTCGTCGATGAGGAAGTTCTTCCGATCATCGAGCATGCGAATCGCGAGGAGAAGTTTCCGCATCACCTCATCCCGAAGATGGCCGAGATGGGTCTCTTCGGCGCGACGATCAAAGAATACGACCTCCCCGGCCTCGGCCACGTCGCGTACGGCCTGATCATGCAGGAGCTCGAGCGCGGCGACTCCGGTCTCCGCTCCTTCGCTTCCGTGCAGTCGGGTCTCGTGATGTATCCGATCTACACCTACGGCTCTCAGGAACAGCGCGACTACTGGATCCCGAAACTGGCGGCGGGCGAGAAGATCGGCTGCTTCGGTCTCACCGAGCCCGACTTCGGATCGAATCCCGGCGCGATGCGCACCAACGCGCGCAAGGATGGCGACTCGTGGGTCCTCAACGGCGCGAAGGCGTGGATCACGAACGGCTCGATCGCCGACGTCGCCGTCGTCTGGGCGAAAGCCGAGGGGACGATTCGGGGATTCATCGTCGAGAAGGGAACGCCGGGATACACGACCGCGTATCACATGGGCAAGTTCTCGCTGCGCGCGTCGGTGACCTCGCAGCTCTTCTTCGAGGACTGCCGTATTCCGCTCGAGAACGTGCTGCCCGAAACCGACGGCCTGAAGTATCCGCTCGGCTGTCTGACGCAGGCGCGCTACGGCATCGCGTGGGGCGTACTCGGCGCGGCGATGGGCGTCTACAACACGGCCCTCGAATACGCGAAGTCGCGCATCCAGTTCGGCGGACAGCCGATCGCATCGCACCAGCTCGTGCAGAACAAGCTCGCGTGGATGATCACGGAGATCACGAAAGGCCAGCTTCTCGCGCTGCAGACCGGGCGCATGAAGGAGAAGGGCACGCTCAAGCCGCAGCACGTGTCGATGGCAAAGATGAACAACTGCAACATCGCCCTCGAGTGCGCCCGCATCGCCCGCGACATCCTCGGCGCGAACGGCGTCAGCGACGAATATCCGGTCGTGCGCCACATGATGAATCTCGAGTCGGTGAAGACGTACGAGGGAACGCACGACATCCACAACCTGATCATCGGCAACACGGTGACGGGCATCCCCGCGTACAACCCGCCGATCTCCGCGAAGGAAGAGAAGGAGCTCAGCGAGCGCGCCGCGGCCGCGGCTTCGACTTCGAAGAAGTAGCTCGCGCCGACGACGATGCGGTCCGGACTGCGCACGGTCCTCATCGTCGTCGCCCTCTTCGGCTGCTGGCTCGCCCTGCAGCGCAACAACTGCCGCTGCGCCGCGGGTCCTGACAGCTCGGGCTATCTCAACGAAGCGCGACTGGTCGCTGAAGGCCGCGCATCGCTGCGCGTCGATCCCGCGCTGCGCGACAAGTCGGTGCCGCTCGGATTCACGACCGGACGCGATGCCGCGTCGATCGTGCCGACCTATCCTCCTGGCCTTCCGATGCTCATCGCGATCGCGGCGAAGATCGGCGGATGGGGTCGCGGCGCGTTCGTGATCGTGCCGCTCTGCGCGATCGGTTGCCTCGTCCTCATCGCGCTCCTCGCGCGCGAGCTCGGTCTCAGCGTCGCGGCATCGATCGGCGCGGCGATTCTTCTCGCCGCGTATCCGATCTTCATCTTCCAGTCGCTGGTCACGATGAGCGACGTGCCGGCGACGTTCTTCGTGCTGCTGACGTTCGTGCTCGCGCTGCGCGGACGCGAGCGACTGTTGATGGCAGTCCTCGCCGGTGCTGCGTTCGGTGCTGCCGTCTGGATCCGTCCGACGAATCTGCTCTTCGCGCTGCCGCTCGCGTTCGCGCTGCGCTGGCGTCCGCGCGCGCTCGGCGCAGCGATCGCCGGTGCGCTGCCGTTCGGCATCGCGCTGATGCTGCTGAATCACGCGTGGTACGGCCATCCGCTACGCACGGGCTACGGCGAGATCGACGTCGTGTCATTCGACGTTCTCGCGAAGTGCAGCGCCTTTCACGCGAGCGCGATTCTGACGATGCTCACACCGCTCGTGCTTGCCGCGATCGCGGTTGCGTTCGATCGCGCATTCGATCGCAGCACGCGCGCGATGCTCGTCACCTGGTTCGCGGTGCTGTTCGCGTTTTACGCGCTCTATCCCGTCTGTTCGAATCCGACCGACGCGCGCTTTCTGCTGCCTTCGATCCCGGCGGTGATCATCGGCCTCTTCTCCGCCGCGCGCATGCTCGCGAAGTGGCGGTTCGTTCCGCTCGCGATGATCCTCATCGTGTTCGCGAATGAAGTGCGCGTCGGATCGAACGAACGCGTGTGGCGCGCGGACGACTACGACGCGACGTATCGCGACGCCATCCGCTGGGCCGAGCCGCATATCGCGCCGAACAGCATCGTCATGACCGGCCTCCTCAGCGGCGCGATGCTCTACTACACGAACCGCGTCACGCTGCGCTGGGACGCCGCCGACCAGAACGACATCGATCGACTGCGTTCACGGCCGGTCTACGCACTGATCTCCGATCTCGAGCTTCCACCCGACGCCTTCCGCCGCCGCTATCCAAGCCGCTGGACGATCGCCGCACGTCACGTCGGAAAACATTCGAGCGAGACGCTGTGGCGGCTCGACTCGGCGAGATAGAGTCGCGCCATGACGCCGAGATTCTTCGCGATCCCCTACGACTCCGGCCACGAGCGCATGCGCATGGGCAATGGTCCGATGCGCATCGCGCGTGAGCTGGACGTCGAGCCGCTCGAGATTCGCTCGCAGCGCGAGTTCCGGACCGAGGCGACGACGGCGTTCGAGTTGTATCGATCGCTTGCGGACAAAGTGCACGAGGCGGTCGCGATGGGCGACTTCCCGGTCGTGCTGAGCGGCAATTGCGGCGCGGCGATCGGCACCGCCGCGGGCGCCGGTTGCGACGATCTCGCGGCGGTCTGGTTCGATGCGCACGGCGACTACAACACGCCCGATACGACCGACAGCGGATTTCTCGACGGCATGGCCATGTCGATCCTGAACGGCCGCTGCTGGAAGAATCTCGCGTTCGGCATTCCGCGCTTCGCGCCGCTCGCGCCGTCGCGCACGATGCACGTCGGCGCGCGCGCGTACAGCCCCGGAGAGCGCGACGCGCTGCTCTACGACGGCGTGTGGCTCGTCGAGCCGCTCACGCTGCGCGAAACGACCGTGAATCCGATGCTCGACGCGATGCGCCGCGACGCGAGCCGCGTGCTCATCCACGTCGATCTCGACGTCATCGATCCGCGCTTCGGACGCGCGAACGGCTACGCGGCGGACGGCGGTCTCTCGCCCGACGACGTGCTGCGCGTGATCGGCCTCGCGGCGCAGCGGTTCACGATCGCGGCACTCGTCCTCGCGTCCTACGATCCGTCGTGCGATCCGGAAGGAAAGATCGCGGCGATCGGGGCGAACATCGTCCGTAACCTCTGCTAGAGTTGCCGCCGCTAAATCGCCTGCATCAAGGATCGGAGAATCATGGAATCGAGTCTGGAAGTCGGCTTTCTGCGCGCGGCGGAGAAGGCAGCGATCGCGTCGGCCCGCACGATGGGTTACGGCAAGCGGAAATACTCCGATCAGGTCGCCGTCGAGTCGATGCGCGAGGAGCTGAACAAGCTGAAGATGCGCGGCACGATCGTCATCGGCGAGGGTGAGCGCGACAAGGCTCCCATGCTTTACGTCGACGAGCCCCTCGGCCGCGGATGGACCGAGGGGGAGATTTATCCGGAGGTCGACATCGCGGTCGATCCGCTCGAAGGAACGAACCTCTGCGCCACCGGCGCCGCGAACTCGATCGCGGTCATCGCTGCTTCCGAAAAAGGCGGCCTGCTGAACGCACCCGACATCTACATGGACAAAATCGTCGTCGGCCCGACGGCCGCCGACGCGGTGAGCCTCAGCGCCACGGTCGCGGAGAACCTCAATCGCATGGCCGATGCGTTCAAGCGCGACGTCGACGAGCTGACGATCGTCGTGCTCGATCGCGAGCGCCATCACGACCTCATCGCGCAGATCCGCGAGGCGGGCGCGCGCATCAAACTGATCACCGACGGCGACCTCTCCGCCGGCATCGCCGCCGCCGTGCGCGGCACGGGCGTGCACGCGTCGATGGGCATCGGCGGCGCGCCGGAAGGCGTGCTGACCGCCGCGGCGATGCGCTGCCTCAGCGGCCGCATGCAGGGCCGCCTGAAGCCTCTCGAGAAGTGGCAGGAGGATCGCCTCCGCTCGATGGGCTTCAAGGACGACGACCGGATTTACGACACCGCCGAGCTCGCGGCAGGCAACGACATCATCTTCTGCGCGACCGGCGTCACCGACGGCGACCTTCTGCGCGGCGTCCGCTTCTTCGGCGGCGGCATCCGCGTCTCCTCGCTCTTCATGTCGCTGAAGTCGAACGTGATTCGCTTCGTCGACACGATCTATCGCGAAGAGGGCTCGAATCTGGCCGTGAGCTTCAGCTAGTAGTTGGTAGTTGGTAGTTGGTTGTTGGTTGTTGGTAGTTAGTGGGATGCACGTGCGTCCCGCGACACCAACTACTCACTACCAACTACCAACTACTACTTGGCAGTCGCGTTGATCACCGTGTGCACGAACGGCATCGCCAGCGCGGCGTGCTGTCGCGCCCCGTTCGCGTCGCCTTTGATCGCCGAGGCGCGCATCTCGCGGACGTGCATGCGAGCGTCGCGCGCGGCGGTTCGGGTCGTGCCGTTCGTGTTCGCGTAGACGCGGTTCGCGAGCGTGTTCGCTTCGTTCGAGATCGTGCGCCAGGTCGTATCCGACATCGTGACGTTCGCGCTGGAGTTGACGTCGTGCAGAAGCGAGGCGAGCCGCGTCGCGTCGTTGTACGCGCGCTGCGACTTCGTTGTGGCGAACAGAGGCGTGACGGCGAGGCAGGCGATGATGAGAAAAAGAATGGTCTTGCGCATGTCCGCCGTGATTGCAACCAATGTGCACGCGCTTCGTAACCTGTCCCATGTTCTGGTTCCCCTTCGCGGCGGCGTCCGCTCACGTGTTCGAAGAATTCGCCTGGCCCGGCGGCTTCACATTCTGGTATCACCGCTATCGCCCGGAGATCGCGCGCAGCGTCTCCAGGAAGTTCCTCTTCTGGATCAACGCCGCGCTGCTGTTCGGCGCGTTCTCGGTCGGGATCGATGAGCGCACTCCGATCGGTCCGGCTTTCTTCCTCACCTTCTGCGCGCTCCTCGCCGGCAACGGCATGTTCCATCTGTACGCGACGCTGACGACGCGCCGCTACTCACCCGGCGTCGTGACCGGCACGCTGCTCTACATCCCGCTGGCGCTTTACGGATTCGCGACGCTGATCGCCAACGGCCGCGCCTCGATCGGCACCGCGCTCATCGCCGCGCTGATCGGCGGGTCGTATCACTTCGCGTCGGTGGCGAATCATCGGCGCCGCAGCGTCGCGGCTCAGCGCACCAGCGCGTGAAACGCTGACGGCACCGCCGCCTCGAACACGAGGTGCTTCCGCGTCACGGGATGATCGAATCCGAGAAGCCTCGCGTGCAGGCCGAGGCGGTCGAGCGGATTGAAGGTGCTGTCGTACATGCGATCGCCAACGATGGGATGACCCGCCTCCGAGAGATGCGCGCGGATCTGATTCTTGCGGCCCGTCTCGAGCGTGACCTCGAGCAGCGACCAGCGTCCGTTCGTCTGCAGCGTTTTGTAGTGCGTGATGGCGAGCTTCGCGTCGGGATGGGCCTCGACGCTTTCCATGCGCAGATCGCGGCGCTCGCGCAGATACGAACGAATCGTCCCCTCCGGAGGGTCGATCTCCCCTTCGATGACCGCGACGTAGATCCGATCGACGTCGTGCGCGGCGAACTGTTCCTTCAGCACCTCGCGCGCGTGAAAGTTCTTCGCGAACACGAGCACGCCGGAGGTCTCGCGATCGAGCCGGTGCACGACGTGGATCCGCTCGCGATCCTTCATGCCGAGGTACGTGTTCAGGTACGCCTGGGCGGTCGTCTCGCGCTCGCGCTCGGTCGCCACGGTGAGCAGACCCTGCGCCTTCAGCACGACGATCACGTCCTCGTCCTCGTGCAGAATCGAGAGCCCGTCCGGCAGCGTCGGACGCGATTTCTGTCCTACTTCGACGACCTCGCCTGCGCCGAGCGCGCGCTTCGCATCCTTCTCGATCGACGCGTTCACGCGCACGCGTCCGGCCTGCAGCATCTGACGGAGCGTCGTGCGCGACGCGCCGGGAACCAGTTCCGCGAGTGCGTCGAGGAGCGACGTTGCACGATCGATCGTCTTTCGCATATGAAGGCAGCATGGATTATCAATTGATCGGCGACGTCATGCAGGCCCTCGAGATCAGATTGCGCCAGGGTGAGGAGCTCTACGCGGAGCCCGGCGCGATGCTCTACATGAGCAATGGCATCGAGCTGCAGACGAAGATGCAGGGCGGCCTGATGAAAGGCCTCATGCGCAAGTTTCTCGCGGGCGAGAAGATGTTCATGAGCACGTTCCGATGCGCGGCGCCGGAAGCGAAGATGGCCGTCGCGAATCCGATCGCGGGCAAAATCTTTCCGATCGAACTGCGCGGCAACACCGTGCTCGCCGAGCGCAACGCGTACCTCTGCGCGATCGGCAACGTCGATCTCTCCATTGCGTTCACAAAGCGATTCGGCGCGGGCCTGTTCGGCGGCGAGGGATTCATCCTCCAGAAGATCAGCGGTCAGGGCCTCGTCTTCCTGCAGGCCGGCGGCAACATGCTCGAGTTCCATCTCAAGCCCGGCGAACAGCTGCGCGTCGACACGGGATGCATCGTTTCGATGGACGAGACGGTCACGTACGACATCCAGTTCGTCGGCGGTTTCCGCAACGCGCTCTTCGGCGGCGAAGGTCTTTTCTTCGCGGTGCTGAACGGACCAGGTCACGTCGTGCTGCAGACCCTCCCCTTCAGCCGTTTCGCGAATCGCGTCACCGCCGCGGCGGGCGGCAATCGCGACGAATCCCGCGGTCTCGCCGGCCTCGGCGGCAAAGTCCTCGGCGATCTGATCTCGGATTAACCGCTTCGTCATCCTGAGCGAAGCGAAGGACCTCGTCGACGCCAACGGTTGCGTAGAAGAGTTCCTTCGCTTCGCTCAGGATGACGAATTTTCCAGCGCGTCGAACAACCGCTGCAGCTCTTCGGTCACCTCGCCGCGGCGGCTGTTGCCGATCACGCGTCCGTCGATCTCCGTCACCGGCATCACGCCCTGGGTCGTGCTGGTGATGAAGGCCTCGTCGAGATCGAACAGCTCGACTTCGCGCAGCGGACGCTCATCGACGCGGATGCGCGCCTCGATCGCGAGACCGATCACGCGATCGCGCACGACGCCGGGGAGGATGTGCTCGTCGAGCGGATGGGTGATGATCTGCCGGCCCTTCGCCGCGAAGAAGCTCGTGCTCGCGCCTTCGCGCACGAAGCCGTCGGCGACGAAGATCGCCTCGTCCGCGCCGGCGCGCTGCGCTTTCTTTTTCGCGAGCGCGTTGCCGAGGAGATTGACGGACTTCACGTGGCAGGCGTGCCAGCGGATGTCGTCCGTTGTGATCACGCGAATGCCGCGCTCCTTCTTCGCCGCGTCGGGAAAACGGAACGCGCGCGAGTACGCGAGGGCCGTCGGCTCGAGATCCTCCTGCCAGAAATGCGCACGCTCCCCTTCGCCACGCGAGACCTGCACATACACGATGCCGGTGTCGAACGCCGTCCGTTCGAGCAGCGCATCGTTCATCGACCTGAACGACTCCTCGGTCCACGGATTGCGGATCTGCAGCGCGCCGAGACTGCGGTCGAGACGTCGGTAG
>Ga0075425_100007340_pt1 | contig 11644 bp, 10 predicted proteins | sample SoiMethybrSBSTD4_FD_75300 | JGI IMG/M metagenome (GOLD analysis project Ga0075425, IMG submission 75300) | Bulk soil microbial communities from a Populus tree surrounding site in Tennessee, USA - Soil MetaG P. TD hybrid SBSTD4 | ecosystem: Environmental > Terrestrial > Soil > Tree plantation...
GCCCAATACGCGGCCTGGTGTCGCGCCCCCCGCGAACGTTCCGAAGGTGCCGCCGTTTCCTCCGGCGATCCCGCCGAGGGCCGCACCGGTGCAGGCTGCGCCGGCCGACCCCAACGGGGGCATCGTCGAACGCGGGGCCCGATTCGGTGCACCATCGCGGGAGTCGAGCGCGAAGCCTCCCTTGTCGCGCGACGGCGCGAAGTCCCCGGCGGGGGGCGACCGACCCGGCCGCGCAGACGAACAGGCGTCGGAGGACTCACAGCTTTTCGCCCGATGGGAGAGGGAAGAATTGCCCCCCGACGACGCGGACCTACCGGAAGACGATGATCTGGCCGGTATCATCGCGAGGACACCCGAGCAGGAGGCGCGCAGGGCGTGGCTCTTGCGGTTCGTTGCGGCGCTCATCGGGTTTTTGGCGGTCATCGGAGGGTTTGCGGTCCTTCGCGGCAGAGGCAACCAGATGGCAGCGGGGACGACATCGAGTCCGGGGTTGGATATCTCGGCTCCTGTCGCGCCGATCGCGAAACCCATCGCGAGCGCCGCTGCCGAGCCGGGGGGGGCGGTGTCCGATATCCCGGCTCCGCCAGCCGCGCGGAGGCTCCCGGTGGTCGACGTCGAGATCCCGGCCCCTCCCGACCCGGCGACCGAGCAGGCGTGGGAATGGGCATCGCAGGGTCTTACCGCCAACGACTTCAAGGTCGCCGACAAGGCGTTTGCCGAGCTCGCCAAGCGAAACGACCCGCTGACCCGCGAAAGCGCGCGCCTCGCGCGATCCATATGGTGGATCACCAACGGCAGGGAGGCCGAGGTGCAGCCGGTCATCGCCGATCTGGCTGCCAACGCGACGACGCCCTCGGTCCGAAGACGCGCGCGCGAGCTACTCAAGCAGTGAGGTACGGGCCCCGTGTCGATCGGCGATGGTCGGCGCCGGAGCGCGCCGCGGGGGCGGGGCCCCAATCCGGACTTGCTCCGGTGGGGCGGGGGCAGAGCCCCCGCAGAGTAAGTGGCTAGTGTCGCGCAGCGAAGATGCGCCGCGCGAAGCGCGAGATCCCCAGAAGAATTTCTGGGGATCGACGCTAGCGCGCTCGAACGCGCGGGTCGAGCAGGGCGTAGGAGACGTCGACCAGGAGATTCGAGAGCACGATCGCGGTCGAGGCGACGATGACGGTGCCCAAGATGATCGGCGCGTCGCGCGCGAACACCGAGTCGACCGAGAGCTGACCGAGCCCTGGCCAACGGAAGAGCTTTTCCGTCACGATGGCCCCTCCGACGAGCGTGCCGAGGTCGAGACCCACGACGGTCACGAGCGGCAAGAGCGCATTTCGGAGGGCGTGCCTCACCACCACGCCGAGGGGTGAGACGCCTTTCGCCTGCGCCGTGCGAACGAAATCCTGCTTCATGATGTCGATCATGTCGTCGCGCACGAGCCGCGTGTAATACGCGGCGCCGGCGATGCCGAGCGTGAGGGCGGGCAATACGATGCTCACGGCGTGCTCGGCGAACGTCAGGCCGTAGCCGTCGAGCGGTAGCCACCGGAGCCGGTAGCCGAAGAGGTACTGAAGTAGGATCCCGGTGAGGAACGTGGGCGCGCTGATTCCGACGAGAGTCAGCGTCACCGTCCCGTAGTCCCATGCGGTGTTGCGTTTGACGGCTGCGACGACCCCCAGGGCGACGCCGAGAATCACCTCCACCAGCACCGCGCAGATCGCCAGAAAGAACGTACGCGGAAAACGCTCGCCGATCACACGCGCGACCGGGCGCCGCATTTGGTAGCTCGTGCCGAGGTCGACGTGAAAAGGGCCGAACGTTTCGCAGCTCGCGTGCTCGCGAGGTTTGGGCTCGCGGGGCCCGACGTGCACCAGGCGTCCCATGAAGATCCGGTACTGTGTGAAGACAGGGCGATCGAGGCCGAGCTGCACGCGGATCCGCGCGACGTCGGCCGGACGCGCCTGCGGTCCGGCGATGGCGCGCGCCGGGTCGGCCGGCAACGTCTGGTTGATGAAGAAAGCCAGCGTGACGACCGCCCAGATCGTCAACAGCGCCCACAGCGCGCGCGTCGAAATTCGACGAACCATCGTCAACGTCTCCCCCAGGGACGAATCGAGGCGAAGAGGTCACGCCGGCGAACGGAGGGGGATGCGTGCTTGCGCTCGCGAGAATCGATCCAAACGAAGCGAACGTCTTGGCTGTGCTTGGCGTCGACGGCGTAGTCGTGCACGTACGGTTGGACGAGCTCGTACCATCTCTGGTGGTAGCCGATCGCCCAGGGAGCATCGTCGCGTACGATCTCCTCGCATCGACGGTACATCGCGAGACGGGTGGCGGGGTCGAGCTCTCGATGCGCTTTCTTCAAGAGAGAGTCGAGCTCGGCATTCGAGTAAAAGGAATAGTTCTGCGACGCCTCTTCTTGGATGGCTTCTCTCGAGAAGTTCGGCTCGAAAAAGTCGCTCGGGTCGGGAAAATCCATCGACCACCCCCCGTAGCCGAGCTGCACCTGGCCCCGGCGGCTGGCAAGCGCCAGGAACGCGGGGTAGCTGACCTGCACGAGCTCCATGCGGATTCCGATGCGCGCGACCTGCTGCTGGACCATGGGGGCGATGTTTTCGGTCACGCTCGTGTCGGCTGGACCGACGAAACGAACCGGCTCCGGGTAGCCCCCTTTCTTCGTTTGCGGATCGTACGGGTAGCCGGCGCTTTTCATGTGCTGGAGGGCGGCGGCGATGTCGTATCGCTGGCCCACGAACGAGGGGTCGTAGCCGGGTACCGCCGGGGGAAGGACCTGGGCCGCCGTCGTGAACTCGGGCCGCACGGCGGTGACTTCCCGCCAGTCGATGGCCGACGCGAACGCACGCCTCAGCTCGACGTTGTCGAACGGCCTCATTTGGGAATTGAGGTAGATGGCCTCGATCTCTTTCGCCGGCTCCCACAGTCCGTATGGCTTCCATCGCCGGTCTTTCATGTACGACACCAGGTCGGAGACCGAGAGCTGGCGGATGTGATCGAGATCGCCTTCTTCGAATTTGAATCGCTGAGTCGACTGCGGCATGAGCATGTACCAGCGGATCCGATCGACGTAGGGACGGCCCGGTTCGAAGTAACCCTGGTGACGCGCGAGCGTGACCTCGCGAGAGACTTGCCACGATTCGAGGCGAAACGGACCCGCGCCGCACGCGTGGTTGCCCCAATCACGAGCGTATTTCGACCCTCCACTTTTGCAAACGGGGGCCACGATGTAGAGCGTCATCGCGGGGAGAAACGTCGCGTCGGGCTCGGCGAGATCGATGTGGAGCGCGTAGCGGCCGTCGACGACGACGCCGTCCAAGTGATCGGCGAACGCGACGACGCCGCGCACGTTTTTTGCGCCATCGTGAAAGGCGCCGTAGCCGACGATGCTCGAATAGAAGGACGGAACGAGACACGGCGTTTCGGCGTCTAGTGTCCGTTCGATCGAGCGTTTTACGTCGTCGGCCGTCACCTCGTCACCATCGTGAAAAAGGGCCCCCTCGCGGAGCTTGAACGAGACCCTCTTGCCGTCCTGCGAGACGTCGAAGCGCTCGGCCAGCAAGGGAACGATGTGTCCGTCGCGATCGTAGTCGACGAGCGGAGCGAAGAGGAGCTGCTCGATGGGCGTGCTCACCGCGTCGAACGCCAACGCGGGGTCGAGGTTTCGAACGTCCGTGTAGTCGGCGAGGTTCAGCGTTCCGCCCCGCTCCGGGGGGACGTCGCGTCGCTGACCGATCGGTCCCGCGATGCCGCGGCACCCGATGCAGGAGGCGCACAGAGCGACGGCGAGCAGCCCGCGCATCGTCAGCTTTCCTTCGGGTCGAGAGCGTCGCGTAGCCCTTCGCCGAGGAGATTGAAGCCGAGCACCGAGAGAACGATGGCCACGCCCGGCGCCACGAGCATCCATGGCGCTGCGAGAAATGCCCGTTGTCCCTCGAGGAGCATGTGCCCCCAGGTCGGTGTCGGCGGAGCGATTCCGAGGTTCAGGTACGAGAGCACGGCTTCGGCGAGGATCATCTGCGCGACCGAGATCGTCCCGAGCACGACGAGAACGCCGGAAACATTGGGCAAGACGTGGCGCAGCAGCACGACCCACGTGCGCTGCCCGAGGGCGCGCGAGGCGACGACGAAGTCGAGATCGCGCACCTGGATGGTCTTCGAACGAACGACGCGCGCCGTGCCGAGCCAGCTCGTCAATCCGAGCACGACCAGGATCGTCAGCTCCGTCGTGCGATCGAGAGCCGCGCCGATCGCCATGACGAGCAGGAGAAACGGGAACGACAGCCCAACGTCGACGAACCGCATGATGGCCTCGTCCGCTCCCAATCGAAACGGCCCGAACGAGCGGCCCTTTCCGTGCGCGTACCCCGCCACGATCCCCGCCACGGCTCCGATGAGCAGCGAGATCGCGCTTGCCGCGAATCCGATCTCGAGCGAAAGGCGCGCCCCGTGGGCGAGTCGCGCCAGCTCGTCGCGAAACAGCGAATCGGTGCCGAGCCAGTGCCAGAGGCTCGGCGGCGCCGGCGTGCCGTCCTCGGTCCGACCGTGCGCGAGATCGCTTGCGAGCGGATCTTGTCCGACGATGAATGGAGCGAGGAGAGCGAACAAGATCAAGAAGACGACGATGCCGGCGCCGACGACCGCGCCGCCGTTCTTCTTGAAACGCCCGATCGCTCGAGGATCCATGGCTAGCTCTTCGGCAGAAAGCGTCCGATGCTGCGAACGAACTCCTCGGGGCGCTCTTCGTTCGGGGAGTGGCCGGCATCGAGCACGTCGAAGCGTGCTCCGGCAATCTCGCGGGCGAGCCTCTGGCCGAACGACGCAGGGAACATTCGATCGCTGCGCCCCCAGACGACCAGCGTCGGCGCGGTGATGCGGGTGATGCGGGCGACGATGGGTCTCGTGTCCTTGATCGACTGCATCACCGCGTGGGCGCTTTCGCGCGCGGCAGGCGTATTGAACTGGTCGTAGTAGCGGTCGATTCGTTCGACGGGCAATGAGAATCCAGGTGAGAAAACGTTGTCGCGGAAGTGCCGGCGGAACGTTCCGCGCCCGTAGACTTGCTTGAACAGGACGCCGCCAACAAAAGGCAAGAAAGGGAGGCGCGAGCGGAAATCGAGTCGAAACGGGTACGTCATCGCATCGACCAGCACCAGACGTTCGACGAGCTCGGGGTGCTCGGCGGCGAGCGTGATGGCGGCTGCTCCACCGAGCGAATGGCCGACGACGGAGACTCGGCCGAGCTCGAGCCCGGCGATCATGTCGACCATCGCTTCCGCAAAGGACTCGATGCCGTACGCGTAGCGTGCGGGGGAAGGCTTCTCGCTCTCGCCGAACCCGGGCAGGTCGGGCGCGAGGACCCGAAATTGCCCCGATAGAGGCTCGAGCACGTTTTCGAACTCCAGATGACTCACGAGAAAGTCGTGGATCAAGATGACCGGGCGGCCGCTGCCCGCCTCGACGACGCGCATTCGCACCCCGCGCGCCGTCACGTCCCGGATCACCTTCTCGACCATCGCCCTCGCACCATACCCAAGTCGTGCGTCTCGACGCACAAGAAGCGGTCGGGCCGGGACTACGACGTTTCGAGTCTTTTTCCAGGTGCCGCTCGACCATGGACACACCTGTCCCCCGGTGTGGGTGATGCACTCCATGCGGTGATCGGCACCAACCAATGGAGATCACAAACATTGTCTTGATAGGACAAAAAATGTCCTATCAAGGTTCGTAAGTGCGCGACATGGAATCGCTCGTTTCCATGCGTAAATAATAGCGGGAGTAAACATTGACTGTATTCTACTGAGTGGAATATGGTGATTTTTAGCTCGCACTGCGTCGGATGGTGAGAATGGGCTCTCCATCGCGGCAAGCGATCGTGCGAGGCGGAGGCGGAGTCGCGTGGACCGGCTGGACGAGTCTACCCTCAGCGAGCTCGAGCGAAAGCACCAGGCGGGCTTCGCGTCGGCCGAGATTCTGAGCATCCTCGAACGGCACGGCGTGAAATTCAGCGAAGCCACGCTCCGAAAGTACGTGCAGCTCGGCCTCCTACCGCGCAGCGTGCGCGTAGGAAAAAAAGGGAAGCATCAGGGGTCGCAGGGGATGTACCCGCCCGCCGTCATCCGTCACATCCTCCGGATCAAGGAGATGATGGCCGACGATCTGACCATCGAACAAATTCAGCGGGAATTTCTTTTCGTGCGCGGCGACATCGAAGAGCTCGAACGGGTGCTCGGCAGGATCTTCGAGAGCTTGGGTCATGCAGCGAAAGGAAAAGCCCACGCGGGGGGGCGTTCAGTCACCAGCGATCTGGCGGGAGCGAGGGCTCTTGCTCGCGAGCTTTTGCACAAGCTCGAATCGATCGAAGCGCGTTTGACGGCGAGGGCCGAGCTGGCCCGACCGGCTGCGGGCTAGAGTTTCACACGACGAGTGACAGGCGAAAAGAGGAACGGCGCAATGGATATCAAAAAAAAGCCCGACATGACGACCCTGGGAAGTCCCCGACGGGGGACGAGTCGCTTCGACGGCGACGACGAACCCCTGTCGGATGAGATGCTCTCGGAGCCAGACGAGATCTTGGAGACCGAGGGGCCGCTCGCGCTGGCAAAGGTTCCGGCCGAGAAGGAAACGGACAACCCGCCGGTGACCCGGGAGCAGCGTCGATCGAGGCGCAAGCGCGAGATCCGCGCCCGCACGATCAGCGTCAAGCGCATGACCAAGCGCGAGCTCGAGATCGGGAGGCTGCTTTACCCCGAGCACGACTACGAGAAACCGAGGATGCGGTCGGAGTGCGTCGAGGGGATCAGGCCGTGCCCGTTCGTCTCGTGCAAGCACCACCTTTACCTCGACGTTTCGAGCCGAACCGGCGCCATCAAGCTCAATTTTCCGGATCTCGAGGTGTGGGAGATGGTCGAGACGTGCGCGCTCGACATCGCCGATCGCGGCGGCACGACGCTCGAAGAGGTGGGAGCCATCATGAACCTCACCCGTGAACGCATCCGGCAAGTCGAGGTGAAGGCGCTGGCCAAGCTCGATGCATTGCAGGACATGATGGCCCTGCGGGACTACGTCGACGAGGGTCCGGTCGGCAGAAGAAGACTCCCGCTTCTTTCGAAGAAAGATCTGGTCGACGACGACGACGATCCGCCGGATCCCGTCGACGAAGAAGACGAGGACGAAGCGTTGTTCAGGACGACTTCGCGGCTGGTCGAGCCGCCTGATTTCGACCTGATAGAAGATTGAGCCCCCTCCTACAGGCAACACGTTTGCTTCCTTAGACCGCAGCACCCTAGGCCGCAGCACCTTGACGGCTGCCAAGACTGGCGCTACCCGCGCGCCATGGCCATCGAGTGCGCGCTCATTTCCGTTTCCGACAAGACCGGCCTTGTGCCATTTGCAAGGGCGCTCCACGAGCGCAAGGTGACGATCCTCTCCACCGGTGGCACTTACAAGGCGCTCAAAGATGCCGGCATCGACGTGACGACCGTCGAGAGCTACACGGGTTCGCCGGAAGTGATGGACGGTCGCGTGAAGACGCTGCACCCGCGCGTGCACGGAGGCATCTTGATGCGGGGCGCGCGCGATCTCGACGATTTGGCCAGGCTCGGCGCAAGGCCCATCGATCTGGTGGTCGTGAATCTCTACCCGTTCGAGAAGACGCTGGCGAGGCCGGGCGCGTCGCACGACGAGATCATCGAGAACATCGACATCGGCGGCCCGTCGATGGTCCGCAGCGCCGCGAAGAACCACGCGCGGGTCGCGGTGGTCTGCGATCCGGCCGACTACGATTCGGTGCTCGGCGAACTTTCGGCCAGAGGCGAGGTGAGCCCTGAATTGCGACAGCGGCTGGCGGCGAAGGCATTTTTTCACACGGCCGCCTTCGACGGCGCCATCGCGAGCTATCTCTCGGGGCGCGGTTCGAGCGGGACGAGGGACGCCCATCCGCTCTACCTCACGCTCCCGTTCGAGCGCGTCTATGGCCTAAGGTACGGAGAGAACCCGCACCAGTCGGGGGCCTTTTACCGCGATCGGGGGGCGCCATCCGGGTCGCTCGCACTCGCAGAGAGCGTGGGAGCCGGCGGCAAGGAGCTCTCGTTCAACAACATCGTCGATGCCGATGCTGCCTTCGAAGCCGCCCGCGAGTTCGACGGTCCGGCGGCCGTGATCGTCAAACACACGAATCCGTGCGGTGTCGCGCTTGCCGCCGATCTAGCGACGGCCTACAAGACGGCGCGAGAGGCCGATCCCGTATCGGCTTTCGGCTGCGTGGTCGCGCTCAATCGGCCCGTCGAGCTCGACACGGCCAAGATCATCGGCGAAACATTCGTCGAGTGCGTCGTCGCGCCGTCATTTTCACGCGAAGCGCTCGAGGTGCTGCGCGGCAAGAAAAACCTGCGGCTCCTTTCGACCGGCGCCTGGCCGCCCGCCGATTCGGCGACGCTCGAGTACAAACGTGTGAACGGTGGCCTCGTCGCGCAGACCCGCGACGCGACCGGGGGCGGCGAGGTTCGCGCGGCCAAGGTCGCCACCCGGCGCGCGCCGACCGAAGCCGAGCTCGAAGCGCTCGAATTCGCGTGGCGTGTCGCAAAGCACGTCAAGTCGAATGCCATCGTGCTCGCCAAAGGGACACGCACCGTGGGTGTCGGCGCCGGTCAAATGTCACGCGTGGTGAGCGTGCAGATCGCGTGCGAAAAGGCGGGAGCCGAGGCCAAGGGGAGCGTGCTCGCCTCGGATGCCTTTTTTCCCTTCCCCGACGGGGTAGAAGCCGCCATCGCGCGCGGCATCACGGCCATCGCGCAGCCGGGCGGCAGTGTGAAGGACGCCGACGTCGTGACGGCCGCCGACCGCGCCGGCATTGCGATGGTCATGACGGGCGTCCGCCATTTCCGTCACTGAGTGGTCCCCCGTCGGGGACTTCGCGGCGGCGTCAGTTTTTCGGCGATGGCGCGCGCGAACGTTTTTTCGGGCGGAGGAGTGGCTCGAGCGCATCGAGGTCGCCCCGCGCGACGAGCTCGCGCATTTGGTCGAACTCCTTGCCCCAGGCTAAAACCCGCGAGTACGTGAGCGCATCCCAGAACTTGCCCGAGGGCTTGCCCTTCTTGGCGCCGGTGACCAGCCGGGCCGTCAGCCCGGCGAAAGCCCGCAAAAACGCCTGAAAACCAGGTCGCGACCTCGCGCGCAGCACGAGGTGGATCTGGTCGCCGCCGTTCGCGTACTCGAAGACCTTGACGCCGTGGCGCTGGGCGAGCTCACGTAGAATCTCGTTGATGCGAGCTTCGGTCGTCGGACGTTGCAGCGACCACTTGCCGCGCGCGCGCGAAGAGCGAAGCGCGAGGTAGAGCGGCAGGCTCGGCTCGAGGGGTCGAGACGTCTTTCGCTGCCCTGTCCTCGTCGGACCGCCGTGCTGCGCTTCGACCTCGGGCCCGAAGCTCGGGTCTTCCAAAACGGGGGTCTTGCCCCCTTCATTCTCGGTTGGACTCATGTTGCCCCGTTCGAGAATGTAGGGCGGTGTTATTTGTCTTGGCAAGGGTCGCCGGGGCGCCCTAGCGCCGCCCTGAAAACTTGGCCAGAAACGCCGAAGCATGACATCCGGTTTAGCTAAATAATTGCTTCGCGATGGCGGGGCGAGGAGCTAAAGGATGGCTTCCATCACCGAGTGCAGCGTGTGCGGGTCTCCGTTCGAGCCGCAATTTCGCTACCAGATGGAGGAGATCCGGGGAGGCTTCGCGTTCTACTGCTCTCAGGCCTGCCTCGAGCGAAGCCAAGAAGGGGGAGGGGAGGGCTCGGTCACCTGCGATGCCTGCGCCAAAAACTTCCAGGTAAAGCTGGTATCGAGCGTCTTCTACGTGGGTGGTCAGCGTCGTTATGCCTGCTCGATGGAGTGCCGGACGCAGCTTGCACGCGAAGCGTCGGGCGTTCGGCTGGGCGAGATCGCCTCGCCGCCGGAACTAGCCGACCCCCCTGAAACCGTCGCCCGTCACGAAAGTCCGGCGCGTCGTTCGAAAGCGGCCGGCGTCCGCGTCATCGCTGTGTTCAATCACAAAGGGGGCACCGGAAAGACGACGACCTCCGTCAGCCTGGCGGCCGGCCTCGCCAAGCGCGGCAAGCGCGTGCTCCTGGTCGACACCGATGCGCAGGGCAACGTGGGTGTCTCCTTCAACGTCAAAGCGGAGCGATCTCTCTATCACGTCGTCGTGATGGGGCTCTCGGCGTCGGACGCGTCGATCAAGGTGCGCGAGAACCTGGATCTGATTGGCTCGAACGAGTCGCTCGCGGCGGCGGAGCTCTACCTCGCCGGCCGTCAGAACCGAGACCGAGTGCTGTCGCGACGTCTCGAAGCGGCGCGAGAATCGTACGACATCGTCGTTCTCGATTGCTCGCCGAGCCTCTCGCTCATGAACCAGAATGCGCTCGTTTTCGCGGACAGCGTGCTCGTGCCCGTCGCGTGCGATTACCTTTCCTTGGTCGGCGTGCGCCAGGTCATCCGCACGGTCAAGAACGTGAACCAGCTGCTCCATCATCCGGTGCAGATCTGGGGCGTCTTGCCGACCTTCTACGATTCGCGCGCTCGCATCTGCCGCGAGGCGCTCGCGACGATGCGCGATCACTTCGGAGACCGATGTCTTTCCCCCATCCGCGCGGCCATGAAAATCAAGGAGGCCCCGTCCCTGGGTCAGACGATCTTCGAGTACGCGGCCGGATCCTACGCGTCGGACGACTACATGAGGGTCGTCGACAGGGTGATCGGGCAACCGAGGGACCCAGCATACGACCGCGCCACGCCCACGCAACTCGAAGTCTACGCCTAACTACCCGGAGCCGGAGAAGGAGTAAAAGATGAGTCCTATGGATGGAGCGCGACGAGCCAGCGCCGTGCTCGACCGCGATGAAGTCGACAGCGTGCTTTCGGGGGAGTTCTACTCTAGAGCGAACGATTCGGATCGGCGGCCGAAGCTCATCAGCGCGTCGGACAAGCCGGCGCACTACAAGGTGATCTGCATTTCGATGTACACGAAGGACCTCGACCAGCTCGACGAGATGGTCGAAAAGCTCAAGGAGCGAGGTCTCACGAAGGCCAACCGCAGCGCGCTCATCCGTTTCGCGCTCGCACAGGTCGATCTCGACGCCGTGCCCCGCGGGCTCTAAAAGGCGAGCCGATGGCCCGGGCCCGTCGCGCGGTGTAAAACACAGTCAAGATCGATGCCGGGCAACACTTTCGGGCGGAGTTTCTGCGTTACCACGTTCGGCGAGAGCCACGGGGTCGCTGTCGGGTGCGTCATCGACGGATGCCCGCCCGGACACGCGCTCGACCTCGAGCACGTCCAAACCACCCTTATTCGCCGCAGACCCGGCCAAAGCAAGCTCACGACCGCCCGCGACGAAGACGACGTCGTCGAGGTCGTGTCGGGGCTCGATCAAGAAACCCAAAAGACGCTCGGCTCTCCGATCTGCATGGTCGTTCGCAACAAGGACGCGCGCCCGTCGGCCTACGAGCGTCACGTCTACCGGCCGAGCCATGCCGACTTCACGTACGACGCGAAGTACGGCATTCGAGCGTGGCAGGGGGGCGGGCGAGCATCCGCGCGCGAAACGATCGGGCGGGTCGCCGCGGGCGCGGTCGCCGAGCAGCTCCTCAAGGCGCGGT
>Ga0075425_100007342_pt1 | contig 11644 bp, 12 predicted proteins | sample SoiMethybrSBSTD4_FD_75300 | JGI IMG/M metagenome (GOLD analysis project Ga0075425, IMG submission 75300) | Bulk soil microbial communities from a Populus tree surrounding site in Tennessee, USA - Soil MetaG P. TD hybrid SBSTD4 | ecosystem: Environmental > Terrestrial > Soil > Tree plantation...
TCGCGAAGGAGCACAAGGTTTTATTTCACAGTGACGCTTCCCAGGCAGCGGGCAAGATTCCGCTGGACGTCGACGCGATGGGGGTGGATCTGCTCTCCTTCACCGCCCACAAGCTTTATGGCCCGAAGGGGATCGGCGCACTTTTCGTGCGCCGGCGCTCGCCGCGCGTTCGACTGACGCCGATGTTTTTTGGGGGAGGCCACGAGGGGGGAATGCGCCCCGGAACCCTGAACGTTCCCGGCATCGTCGGATTCGGCAAGGCCTGTGAAATTGCCGGAAGCGTCCTGCATGAGGAAGCGTCGCGGCTTGGGGAGATGCGAGACAGGCTGCACCGCGGCATCGTCTCAGAGTTGCAGGAGGTTCGCTTCAACGGGCACCCGGAGCTGCGGCTGCCGAACAACCTCAACCTGAGCTTTTCTTACGTGGAAGGGGAGGCGCTCATGCTCGCCATGGATGATGTGGCGGTCTCTTCCGGCTCCGCCTGCACCTCCGCCACCCGGGAGCCCTCTCATGTTCTTCGGGCGATGGGGGTGAGCGACGAGCTGGCACACACCTCCTTGCGATTCGGACTCGGGCGGTTCAACACCCGCGAGGAAGTGGATTACGTCGTCGGGAGAGTGGTGGAGAGCGTCAAAAAGCTCCGGGAGATCTCTCCTCTGTACGAAATGGCGCTCGAGCAAAAGCAGGCATCGCGTGCCGGCGGGCTTCGCTGAGGTGAGCAGCAAAGTCGCCCAGCGCTGCTCGGAATTGAGCCATGCGGGCAGCTTGGACCCCTCCCACGCCGAAGTAGGTACCGGCACGGCGGGAAAAGTCTCCGCAGGTGAGTTCGTTCGGATCCAGCTGCGGGTACGCTGTGAGAGAATCATGGAGGCGCGATTCAAGGCGTTTGGCTGTAGCGGCTCCATCGCCAGCGCCAGCCTCGTTTCGGAGTGGGCCGAGGGAAAGACCCTGGAGGAAGCCGACTCCATCCGGGCGTCGGAGCTGGCGGCGCAGCTGGAGTTGCCCGCGGAGCGCCGGCACTGTTCTTCGCTGGCGGCGGAGGCGCTGCATGGCGCCATCCGGAATTATCGGGAAAAGCATCGACTCGGGGAGAAACTGAATTCAATGGTTAACATGGGAGGTAGGTAATGATTGCGTTGACCGAGAAGGCGGCACAGGAAGTGAAATCGCTCATGGCCAAGGAGAATCTGGACGGTTACGGGTTGAGAGTGAGTGTTGCGGGCGGGGGCTGCTCCGGGCTGTCCTACCGTCTGGTGTTCGAAAAGGAGCAAGGCAACGCCGACCGTGTCTTCGAGCAGCACGGCGTGAAGGTCATCGTGGACCCCAAGAGTTATCTTTACCTGAACGGCACCACCCTGGATTACACCGATGGCTTGAACGGAACCGGGTTCACCTTCAGCAATCCCAACGCCACCGGGACGTGTGGCTGCGGCACGTCGTTCCACACCTAATCTGTTTCCGGATCGTGTAAAATTCCCGGGCTCGAGGGAGCCGGGAAAGTGCCCGGCTGGAATCACCGGAAGGAATCGATGAGCGAGCAGGAGAAGCCCAAATCGGATAGCACTGCGGGTGGGATCGCACCGGAGGAACCCAAGCCGGCCGTCCCCCCGAGGGCGCAATCCGCTCCCGCTCCGCCCATCCCCGGTGCGGCCGCCGCCCCGACCACCGCTAAACCGGCCGCCGCGGCTCCGGCACGCAAGCCGCGCAAACCCAGGCCCAAGGCGATCATCAACGAGAATGGCTGCACGGGGTGCGAGGCGTGCATCACGGTTTGCCCGGTGGATTGCATCGTCAAAATCCCCAATCCCGCCCTGCCCGAGCTCAATCCGATTTGCCGGGTCGACTGGGACCGCTGCACCGGATGCACGATCTGCGCCCGGGACTGTCCCTGGGAGACCATTGACATGGTCTACCCCACCCAGCCGGGCATCCGCGTCATGGTGCAGTCTTACCTGCTCACCGAATACGGGACCCAGTTCGTGCCGGAGCCACAAGAGGAAGAGGCGGTTGCCTGAACTGCCCCAGGTCTCTCATCCCCGTCAGCCTGATTTGCCCTCAGCGAGCCGCCCGATGCCCGAGCGCGTGAGGATCGCCGTCTGTAGCGAGGTTCCAGCAGGGGCCGGAAAGGTCGTGGTGGCCCTGGGGAGGGTTCTGGCGCTGTTCAATGTGGAAGGCGACTATTTCGCGGTGGACAACTCCTGTCCCCACAGGGGAGGTCCGCTGGGGGAAGGTTGTTTACAAGGCGGGGTGGTGACCTGTCCCTGGCACGGCTGGCAATTTGATGTCAGAAGCGGGGAGAGTCCTCTCAATCCGCGCCACCGCGTCCGCTCCGTGCCCGTGGAGAGGGACGGCGAAGATCTCTTCGCTATTCTGGATTGACACCGCCCCGATTCGCCGTCCGCCGCCGCCGAACGTCCTCCCGCTTTGTTGGAAGGAAGGGCTCCCGGGTTCTCATCGCCCGACGTTCAGATCGCCCGGCGATAGTCTTCGATGGGGAGCCGCCAAACCGGCTCGCCGCAGTACCTCCTACCCTCGGGGCAGTAGGGGGTGGCGCCGGCCTGGTAGCGGAGCGTGCACGGCGGGAGGAGGTAGGCTCCGATGCGGGGATTCACCTCGCGGATCTGCAGCGCTTCCTCCCAGGAAGCCTGCCAGATTTCTTCCTGGGCGTTGTAGCACAAGCGCATCGTGTGCTTGTGGCGCAGGTTCAAGAGGTCGGCCGACTCCGTGAAGCGCACGTTCGCAGCGTTCGGGAGGAGATAGAGTGCGAATTCTCCCGAGACACCCATGCCGCGTAATTTCCGAATGGCCTCCCAGGACTGCCCCATCATCTCCTCGTAGCGCCTCTGGATGGAGGCATCCCTCCGAATCAGCCCCGGTGTGGCGAAGTCCGCATCTCCCGTGAGATGCGCGCTCAGGATGGGCCTGGATGCCGGCGTCAGGCGATGGCGCTGATTCTGGGAGTCGGCCGTGTGGCTCAGGCGCTTTCGGAAGGTATATCGGGCGTGGTACAGAGCCCGGGAGATCTTCGACAGGGTATCCAGATTCAGAGCCTCCCCCAGATAACCGTTTCGCGCAGGGTCCATCACCCAAGCGATGGCATCGTCATCGCTCATATCGCCCGCGGGAATCCCCAGGACCTCCCGGACCGCCTGCGCCAGCAGGACCTCGTTGGCCGCCGGGCTGTCGACGAGCTTCGAGATGCGGTCGCCCAGCTGGGCATCGAACTCCAGGACGAATCGCCGGGCGCGCTCGGGATCCTCCCCGTTTCCCCCCGCCGCGCGGGCGCGTGATTCCGTCGTCGCTTCCTGCGGGATGGGCTCCTGGAGGATCACGCGGTAATCCGGCTCCAGTCGGAGCAGCTCCTGCACCATTTTTTCCAGGACGATGCGCTGCTCCAACGGCGCGTCTTCCTGGAGAGCCATGCGGTAGTAGCGTAGCAGCGTCAGGCCGCTGATGGTGTGGTAGAGGTAGGCGAAGGTCGCCACCGGGAGAACGTAGCGCGCCACTTCCTGGGCCTTTTTCTGGACCTCCTTGCCATAAATCTCGCGGCGCCTGCCGCGGGCCGGAAATCGCTCGTAATACTCGGCCTCCACCAGGGGCACCAGCGTCCGGCAAAACTCCTGGTACGCCGACACCTGGCTCTGGACGGTTCGCTGGTACAGTGCCAGCGCCTCGCCCGACAGCGGTGGAACGACATAGTTCCCCGGCTTCACTTCCACGTAACGCTGGCTCACCTGCTCGGAGTTATAGAACGGATGACTGTGCAGGAACGACCAGAGGAACTGGCGTGACACATTGTTGAGCGTGAACTGGAAGTGGGCGTGCTGCAGTGTTGTGTGGTGCCCCGCCTCGTACAGGTCCCTGGCGAGATCGTCGCGGCGCTTGCGCTTGCTCTCCCGTTTCTCGGGCGGCAAAGTCTCCACTCCCGAGACGTCATCTTCGTGAATGATGCCGTTGGCGGAATAACAGGTCCGTGCCGTGGCGACCATGTTGTCGAACGAGCGCTGGAAAGCCTGGGCAATCCGCACCTCCGGCTCCGGGGAGAGGAGTCGCTCGCTCGATCCAGTCATTTCGGGGACTTTCGTGGCCATTGAGGTCGCGATTATAGGCGTGCCGGCTTGATGGGCACAAGGCTCAAACGCATCACCGCCGGCGGAGCATTCGCCCGGGGTTGAAACCCGGGGGGAGCGCCCCGCGCTCGATCCGCAGAATCATGTCACAGACGCCTTCCGGGGTCGGGTTGTCGGCGGCGATTTGCTCGATGAGCTCCTCCCCCCACCTCGGGTGCATGGAATGAAGAATGCGCTGCAGAATTTGGATATCCGTGGCGGCAGGGTCCCGGGCTTTCTCTCTCTGAAAGGCCTGCCGGATCATCCGGCGGCGGTATCGGCGCCCCTGAAGAGTCCGCTTCCAGGACCAGGCGGCCGCCAAAGCGAGTGCAAGCACCAGAGCCGCCCGCGGGAAAACGACACCGCTGAGGCCCCAGCCGGCCAGGAACAGGAACCAGCGAATCGAGGCGAAAACGATCCAGAAGCGCGGGTGAATGAGAATGGCAGGGCGCTCATACACCGGCCGCTCGCGGACGTGATCCAGCCAGAGTCCGCTGAGGATGAACGCGGCTACCAGTGCGAATCCGGCGACTCCGAACCCGGGCATCGATCCTCGAATGCGGAGGGTTACCAGCCGCTGTGACGCTCCTCGGTCCAGGGGTCGCCGTGCCTGTGATAGCCGTTGCGCTCCCAGAAGCCCGCCCGATCCCTCTCCATGAACTCCAGTCCGTTGGCCCACTTGGCGCTTTTCCAGAAATACAGGCGCGGGACTACCAGTCGCAAGGGGCCGCCATGTTCCGGGTCCAGCGGTGCGCCGTCGTGCTTGAAGGCGAACAGCACGTCGTCCTCGAGCAGATCCTCAAGGGGGAGGTTGGTGGTGTAGTCGCCGTATCCATGGACCATGACAAAACGCGACGTGGGGTCGGGATCCGCCAGCTTCACGAGCTCGCTTGCCAGCACCCCCTCCCAGCGATTGGAGAATCGGCTCCAGCGAGTGACGCAATGGATGTCGGAAGTCCGTTCGACTTTGGGAAGCGCCATGAACTCGTCCCAGCTCAGGATTCGCTCTTTGGCGACCTGTCCGAAAATCCTGAAGCGCCAGTCCTTGATCTCCGGCAGCGGCGTCTCGCCATAGGTGAGCACCGGCCACTTGCTCGTCAACGACTGCCCTGGCGGCAATCGGCTTTTCTCTTCCGTTTCCATGGGTAATCTCGCCAGAAGGGGTGCGTCCGGCATTATGCGGGGAGCGTCGCATGCCTGTCAACGAAACTTCAGATTCCCCGAGACCCAAGTGATTTCAAGCATTTCCAGGTCGCGCGTATCTTTGCTGGCCGGAAAGCATCCAAAGGGCCGGCAGTGCTAAAATACGGGCCCCCGGAAGGAGAGATTCCCGATGGCGGAAGTCGTGATCTATACCAAGGACTATTGTTCCTTCTGTATGAGCGCCAAGCACCTGCTGGATTCCAAGCAGGTCCCGTATCGGGAAATTAACGTGACCGGAAACCGGGCGGCGGAAGAAGAGATGGTGCGGCGCTCGGGCCGGACCACAGCCCCGCAGATTTTCATCGATGGACGGGGAATCGGCGGATCGGATGAGTTGTTCGACTTGAACGATACGGGGGAGCTGGACCTCATGCTGGGACACGCTCCCGGAGAATCGGAGAAGTTGATGCCGAAGCAGAGTACGGCCCCGGAAGAGGTGTTGATACTGGGATCTGGCGCGGCGGGGCTCACCGCGGCCATCTACACCGCCCGGGCCAATTTGAAGCCTATGATCGTAGAAGGCCGAGCCGCCGGGGGCCAGTTGACGATGACCACTGAAGTCGAGAATTTTCCTGGCTTTCCCTCCGGAATTCTCGGCCCGGAGCTGATCGGCCAGATGCGACAGCAGGCGGAGAGGTTCGGTGCGAGGTTCGTGATGGGGGACGCCACCGCCGCCAACCTCCAGGAGAGCCCTCTCACTCTGACGGTGGATGGTGAGCAGGTCCGGACGAGGGCCCTCATCGTTGCCACCGGTGCCGATGCACGGCTGCTGGGCCTGGAATCGGAACGCAAGTTCATCGGTCGCGGTGTCTCGACCTGCGCCACCTGCGACGGCTTCTTTTTCCGGGACAAGGAAATCCTCGTGGTGGGCGGGGGTGACTCGGCCATGGAGGAGGCGACCTTCCTCTCGAAGTTCGCTTCAAAGGTGACGGTGATCCATCGTCGGGACAAGCTGCGCGCTTCTAAGATCATGCAGGACAAGGCATTCAAGAACCCGAAAATTGCCTTCCTCTGGAACAGTGAGGTGCAGGAAATCAGGGACGGCGGCAAGGGAAAAGTTGAGAGCGCCATCCTGAAAAACTTGAAGACCGGGGCGCAGACCGAAGTAGCAACCGCGGGAGTTTTCGTGGCCATCGGCCACATTCCCAACACGAAGATTTTCAAGGGACAGCTGGAGATGGACGAAAACGGCTACTTGATCACCCGCGAAGGCACGGCCACAAACAGGCCGGGCGTCTTTGCCGCAGGCGATGTAGCGGATCATGTGTATCGCCAGGCAATCACCGCCGCAGGCACCGGCTGTATGGCGGCGCTGGATGCCGAACGCTTTCTCGAGCACACCCGCGCCTGATCCCCCCCACCTCCGGATTGGTTTGACAGCGGGACATCCTTCGGGCACGCTACCCCCCGTTCCGGTCGGGAGACTCCTTCGCCTCACATCCCTCGGGAGCCGTCATGCAGGACAGGACGAAAGCCTACATCGCCGAGAGCGTCGGCACTTTCGCGCTGGTTTTCATCGGCGCGGGGTCGATCTGTCTGAACGAATATACGGGGCACGGATTGGGGCTGCTGGGAATCGCCATCGCCCAGGGACTGATGCTGTCGGTCGCCGTCTCGGCGACGGCGGGCATCTCGGGGGGCCACCTCAACCCCGCCATCACTTTCGGATTCTTCATCCTCGGGAAAATGGATCGGAATCTGGCCCTGCGTTACGCGGGCGCGCAGCTCCTCGGCGCCACTCTCGCGGCGTTTTCACTTCGCTGGGTCTTCGCGGAGCATGTGTGGAGGCCAGCCTTGCTGGGCACTCCCGATCTTGCCCCCGACGTCACCACGATTCCGGGGATATTTCTCGAGGCGATTCTCAGCTTCCTGCTGGTATTCGCTTTCTGGGGCACTCTGGTGGATGGGCGTGCCGCGAGGATCGGCGGCTTCGGCATCGGGCTGACGCTGTGTGCTGGCACTCTCGTGGGGGGGCCGCTCACCGGCGCCGCCCTGAACCCCGCCCGGGCCTTCGGCCCCGCGTTGGCTTCGGGGCACTGGAGCAGCCACCTCGTCTATTGGATAGGCCCCTTGCTGGGGGGCGGAGCTGCCGCATTTCTTTACAGCAATTTTCTGATGCAGGAAGAAGGGGGCGGTACTGCTGGAGCGCTTCATTGATCCCGATCCCCGAGTGCGTTAGCATGCCGCTGCGTTCTTTCATTCCCATCGAGCGGAGAGCGCCGGACCCTTTCCGCGGTTAGCGCCCTGTGCTGAGGAGGTACTCATGACTTCCGCCCGAACCAACCTCGTGGAGGGCGAGCCGGTGACCCAGATGTACCACGCGCGCCAAGGCCGGGTGACCGATGCAATGCGAACCATCGCCGCCAAGGAAAAAGTGGATGTCGATTTGATCCGGGCCGAGGTGGCCCGAGGCCGTCTGGTAATCCCTGCCAACGTTCGCCATGCGTCTTTGGAGCCCATGGGAATCGGCCTCGCACTGTGCTGCAAAATCAACGCGAACATCGGCAATTCGACCGTCTCCTCGGATGTCGGGGAGGAGCTGCGGAAGCTGGACACAGCGGTGAAGCTGGGTGCCGACACGGTCATGGATCTGAGCACCGGCGGGGGCATCGACGAGATTCGTGAAGCGATTCTCGCCCACAGCAGCGTGCCCATCGGCACTGTCCCGATCTACCAGGTCGTGGCGCAGCTGGAGTCCATCGAGGAGATGCAGGCCGAAGACCTCATCGACATGGTGGAGCACCAGGCGCGCCAGGGTGTGGATTACATGACCCTCCACGCAGGCGTTCTGCTCCGACACCTGCCGCTGGCCAAAAATCGCATCACCGGCATCGTCAGCCGGGGCGGCTCTCTGCTGGCGGCCTGGATGATGGCTCACCGGCAGGAGAATCCGCTCTACGTCCACTGGGATCGAATCCTCGACATTTGCCGGCGCTACGACGTCACCATCAGCGCCGGCGACGGGCTGCGTCCCGGGTGTCTGGCCGATGCTTCGGATGCCGCACAGTTCGCCGAGTTGGAGACCCTGGGTGAGCTCACCCGAAGGGCATGGGACCGGGACGTGCAGGTGATGATCGAGGGGCCGGGCCATGTTCCGATGGACCAGATCGCCATGAACGTCGAGATGCAACAAAGGATTTGCCACGAGGCCCCCTTCTACGTCCTGGGTCCCCTGGTCACCGACATCGCCCCGGGATACGACCACATCACTTCCGCCATCGGAGCCGCTCTGGCGGGGTTTTCCGGCGCATCGTTGCTTTGCTATGTCACTCCCAAAGAGCATCTCGGGCTGCCCAACGAGCAGGATGTCCGGCAGGGTGTGATCGCCTACAAGATCGCCGCGCATGCGGCGGATGTGGCGCGGCGCCGCCCGGGTGCCCGGGAGCGGGATGATGAGCTTTCGCGGGCGCGCTTCAATTTCGATTGGGACAGGCAATTTCAGCTGGCGCTGGATCCGGAGACCGCACGCGCCATGCACGATGAGACACTGCCCGCCGAGTATTTCAAGAGCGCCGAATTCTGCTCCATGTGCGGGCCGAAGTTCTGTTCCATGCAAAGCAAGTACCGGCTGGATGGGATTGAGGAAGTGCTGGCTGAAATCGACGGGACCCGGAAGTCGGATGCTCCTCTTTCGCCCTCAACGGGTGCCCTGAGGCCGGAGCCGTGGGCGCAACATCCGCCGATGCCGCGCCATTGACCGCGGGCAGTTCCGGCCCGGCGGACGTAAGTTTCTAATTTTCATGGGTATAGCATCGCTCTAGGGTCGGGAGATTGGCGCTGCGACGCTTGGCTTTGACCGTTGGCGGTTTCTGCTATAATACGCTCCCTTTTTCGGGCTGGGTGGGGCCACCCAGGAAAGTGGTATGAGGCCAAGCCTCGGCGTCGAAGGGAGTTCGGCGGGGCGAGGAGATGGTGAACTCCCAATCCTGCAATCCTGTTCCATGACAGCGACCGATTGGTAAGGGAGGTGGTGCCAGAGTTACGGTGCCGGGTAAGCTGTCTGGATTTTGTAAGGCTAACACCCTCCGGCGCTTCCGGATCATCGCCGGGGGACATCTAACGTCACAGGAGGAGAGACGATGAAACGGTTTTGGTTGGGACTCGCAGTGCTTGCCCTGGTGCTGGCGACGATCGCCTGCGCCAAGCCGCCACAGGGCGACATCGACGCGGCCAAAGCTGCGATGGACGACGCGCAGCCGACGGCCGAGAAGTGGGCCAGCACGGAGTGGCAGGCGGCTCAGAGCAGCATGAGCAGCGCGCAAGCGGAAATTGACGCCCAGAACCAGAAGTGGTTCAAGAACTACGACAAGGCGAAGGAACTGCTGGCGCAGGCCAAGACGAACGCCGAAGCCGCGAAGGCTGCGGCGACCACCAACAAGGAAACCGCCAAGAATGAGGCTACCACCGCCATTGCGGATGCCACGGCTGCCATCGAGGCCGCCAAGACGGCACTGGCGGGCGCGCCGAAGGGCAAGGACACAAAGGCGGACCTCGCCCTCTTCCAGCAGGATCTGGATGGTCTGGGCACCACGCTGACCGAGGCCCAGACGGCCATGCAGAGCGAGGATTACAATACGGCGAAGGACAAGGCCAACTCCATCAAGGAGAAGGCCGCAAGCATCACTGACCAGATTGCCCAGGCTGCCGCGAAAAAGGCGGGTGTTAAAAAGTAGCCTCCGTTTCGAAGAGTCCTGCAAGCCCGGCAGCCCCGGCGCATTGCGCCGAGGCTGCCGGGTGCTGCTTCCCCTGCTTTGCATCGCTCTTTTCCTCCTCCCCATCGCCTGTCAAACTGCCCCGCTTGCAGACCTTGCGAGAGCCGACGCCGATACGGAACGGGCCCGGCGCGAGGGAGGGGATAAGTACGCCCCCGAAGAGCTGGCGCAGGCGCAGGAAGCGCTGCAATCGGCCCGGCGCAGCGTGACGCTTCAATCGGTCCGCCCGGAATTCCGCCGCGACTACCACGAGGCCAATTCCTTCCTGCAGCGCGCGCGTTTCTATACGGTGCAGGCTCGGCGTCTGACCCAGATCCGGCGCGAAGCTGCGCTGCACGATGCACAGGACGAAATCGCCAAACTGCGCGATTCGCTGTCCCGCTCGCAGGAGATCAAGCGATTTCTGACTCCCCGGGACCCTTCCATCCACCGCCTGCTGATCGGGGCCGGAGTCGATCTGGAGGTGGCGGAGAAAAAGATGAAAGAGCAGGATTACCCAGGAGCTCTGGAGGTGGCCAGGACCGGCACCGGCAGAGTTCGAGAAGTCGAACAGCAGCTGCTTTCCTCCATGGTCAAATTCACCTCGCACCCGGATATACCATCCTGGAGCCAGTGGATCGATGACGCCCTCCGCCAGAGTCGGAGCCGGGGCGAGGTCGCGTTCGTAGTGGACAAGCTGCGACGCCGCATGACGGTGTATCGCTCGGGCAAGGTGGTCAAGATCTACTCCGTGGATCTCGGTCTGGGGGGCATGGAGAGGAAGATGCGCTCCGGTGATGACGCGACTCCCGAGGGACTCTATAAAATCCAGGAAATTCGCGGTCCTGGCCAGACCCGCTATTACCGCGCCTTCCTGCTGGACTACCCCAATGCGCAGGATCGCCGGCGGTTCGAGGAGGCCAGGCACAACGGCCTCATCCCTCAGGGCGCCAGCCCCGGTAGCCTGATTGAAATACACGGAGAAGGGGGGCGGGATAAGGATTGGACCAAGGGGTGCGTCGCGCTGACCAATCGCGAGATGGACGATCTCGCCGTCCTGGCGAGGGTCGGGACTCCGGTGGCCATCGTGGGATACAACCCGAAAGATGACAGGGTCCCCTGGTGAAGCGCCTGCCGCTGCTGCTTCTCGCTGCTGTTCTGGTGACGGCCACGGGACTGTCGATTCCGCAAGAGGGTCCACCACCCGATCCGTCCCCACCTTCCGAGCCTCCACCGGCACCACCGTCCGAGCCGCCGCAGACCCCTCCTCCCGAGGCTCCTGCGACTCAGCCGGCCGATTCTCAGATTGTCGGACAGGAGCAGCCGACTCCCGCCGATCAGATCCCCGTTGAGCCTGCACCTCCTCCGCCGCGCAAGCCCAAGTCCCGCAAACCGCTCACACCCGAGCAGAAGCGTGACGAGTTGATCAAGAGCATGGGAGCGTTGGCTCCCAAGGGGATCTACCTCCTCATCGATACCGGGACGAACCGGCTCTACCTCATGCGCAACCGGTGTGCCCTGCGTTCCGCGGTCTGCTCCACCGGAAGCGGGCGGTTTCTGCCCGATCCGCCGCGTAATCGGGAATGGACATTCGACACACCGAAGGGTGAATTCAAGATCCGGCGAAAAGTGACCAACCCG
>Ga0075425_100007343_pt1 | contig 11643 bp, 10 predicted proteins | sample SoiMethybrSBSTD4_FD_75300 | JGI IMG/M metagenome (GOLD analysis project Ga0075425, IMG submission 75300) | Bulk soil microbial communities from a Populus tree surrounding site in Tennessee, USA - Soil MetaG P. TD hybrid SBSTD4 | ecosystem: Environmental > Terrestrial > Soil > Tree plantation...
CGCTTGGCGCGCTTCGGCCCCATCACGTCCTTCGCCAGGCCATAGAAGAAGGAGATGAATGCCTCCATGAACGTGCGGAGGGTGAGCTTGTCGTCGGGCACGACGGCGCGATCGACGTCAGCGAGCGTTCGCCGGGTGCGTACAGCGAGCGCCGTCACGAGGACGACGACGAGCATCGACGTGAAGATGGCCTCGAAGCTGCGGTAGCTCGGGCTGTGATGACCGATGAACGAATAGCCGATGTTCTCGGCGTTTTCGCGGAGCGCCGGGAATTGGGCCAAAAGGTAGGTGAGAAACGTCGTGTGCTCGGGCATCGGTCGTCACGGTTTTCTAGATGCGGTCGCTCTGGAAAGCTAGGGAAGAGCCAGATTTTTTTCGACTCACGGTTCTTCGAAGTCGGGCTGCAACCCGAGCAGCTGCGAGGCGACGATGCCCACCGGTAAGGCGACGTAGCCGACCAGGAACGCGACCGGATCGGCGATCTGCATCTCGAGCATAACGCCGACGATCCCGAAAAGGGCGATGAGCTTCAGTCCGGCGAGGACACCCCACGACGCCCTCATGCCGCGCCGCGAAAAGAACGCGGTGCCGACGCGGGTGAAGCTCCAAAGGTTCACGGTCGCGGTGGTTGCGCCGATGACGACGCCCCCCGCTGCGTGCGCGCCAGCGAAGGACCAGGCGCCGAGCGCGGCCAGGGCCCCGATGGCCGCCACTGCGAAGACCGGCCGGCCGAGCTCGATGCCGGCGTGCGTTGCGTCGTGTCCGTGGCGCGCGGGGCGCGGCGTCCCAGGCGACATCGGGCGATCGCCAGGTACGGCCACGGTCCCGCTCGTTTCAACCAGGACCTCCTCCGTGTCAAAGGCAGGCAAAGGGGAATCATTGCCGTCCTCCGGGACCAAGGGGGGGGTGACCAACGTAACCTCTGAGGCGCTCCACTTCAGCGCCGGGTCAGAGGGGAGGGAACCCGTTCGCCGTGGCGGCGTGATCTCGTCCCACGAAGTATCGGCCCCGCGCTTGGAATCGGGCGGCTCCCCCCCGGACGTCACGGCCGAATCCGGCGGATGGGAACCAGAAGCTGGCGCTGCGGGGGAATCACCCTTTGTTCGGGCCGCCGCCTGCGCCGCCGTCTCCCTGTCGCGTTCGCTGCTCTCGCTCATCCTCTGCTTCGGTCTCCTTACGCATCTTAACGGCGGCTCGGTACAGGCTTCGAAACCCGGCGATCGATCCGAGCAGAAAGCCGATCACCGTGAGCCATCCGTGCGTGCCGAGCTTGCCGTCGAGCCAGCGGCCTCCGAAAAAACCCACAAGTATCGAAAGGACAAGGTCAAGTCCGACTGTTCCGTAGTCACCGAGGCCTTTGAGATCGCTTCGCAAGACTTCGTCCTCGGCGGCCGGCGTTCGGAGGGTCAGGATAACCTACTTTGGCTCCATCCTCAGGGGAAAAACCGAGCCGACCGCCCCGACGCATTGAATAGATGGGGTGCTATGTTTCGTCTGTGCCTTCAGAACTTGCTGAAAATACGGGAGGACCGGTATGTCACTGACGAAATCGTCCGCGACTTTCCGAGCCATCAATCGTAGACCCGCTTGTCAGGTCGTCTGCCTGGCAATCCTTTTCTGGGCTGGCGCCGCGCGGGCGCAGAGTTCGCCATCAGGCGCCGGCTCAGCGCAGCCTCCGCCCGCAACTCCGCCATCAGGATCGTCGGCGCCCCCCGGCGCTGCCCCGCCCCCGTACATGTACCAGCAGCCGTGGACCCCACCACCGGGTGGTGAGCCGCCTCGATCCGCCGCCCCCTCTGGCACCGAACCTTCTCCTCCGCCTCCGTCGCCTCCCGTGTACACGCGCCCGCCGCCGCCCCCCTATCCACCACCGTACCCGGGCCCCTACGTGTACGAACCTCCTCCTCCGCCGGCTGTTTTCCATCGCGCGCCGCTCAGCGCGCTCTGGGTCGGCGCACGTCTCGGCGCGCTGTTTCCTTTTGGCAACGCCTACACGACTGGTTACGACCCAAGCGGCTATTACGCGTTCGGCGAAAGTTGGAGCGGAATGGCCAGCGGCGGACCCGTCGTCGAGGGGGATCTGGGCGTGCGCGTCGCGCGTCGCTACATCATCTATGGGTTTTGGGAACACGGGTGGATGGGCACCGGGGGGGATCCAACGTGGCGCACGTCGGTCCCTTATGCCGGCGGGCCCCCGTTCGGCGATCAAACATCGGCGAGCACCGATTACCCAGGCCTCGGGTTTCGCTGGACGTCGCGCCCGGACTCGGTCGGCTTCGTGATCGACCTCGGGCTCGGCTACCGCTGGTTCCGCGAGAGTTGGTCGAGCGGTACCTCGGTGACACTGAAAGGCTTCGGCGAGTTTCGCGCCGGGTTCGGCGCCGACATCCGGGTCAACCGTCTCTTTTCTATCTCGCCGCTCTTCATGTTCTCGACCGGGGAGTTCCAAGATCGCGAGATCGTCGTCGCCGGTCAGACGCCGAGCCCAATCGCGTCGTACACGGGATCGCACGGGACGATCACCCTCACCCTCGGCGGCCACTTCGATCTCGCTGCGAGCTACTGAGCCAAGCTGCCCAATTTTCAGCTCGAGGCGATCCGCTGCGCATCGCGGCTTCGATGCTCGAGCAGGGCAGCGAGGCGCGGCCGCAAGGCCTTGACGGCGACGGCGCGGTGGCTGATCTCGTTCTTCTCGGTGTCCGAGAGCTCGGCCATCGTCTTGTTCGTCCCCTTCACGATGAAGAGCGGATCGTAGCCGAATCCTCCGCCACCCCGAGGCTCGCGAGCGATCGACCCCTCGCAAGTTCCCTCGGCTGAGAGCAGGGGCGAGCCGGGTACCGCCCATGGATCGACAAGCGCAAGCACGCACCGAAAACGGGCCTTTCGCTGCTCGGGCTCGACCTCGGCGAGCGCCGCGAGAAGCGCGGCGTTGTTTTCGGCATCGGTCGCGCGGTCGTGCGCGAAGCGCGCGGAGCGAACGCCGGGCCGGCCACCGAGCGCGTCGACCTCGAGCCCCGAGTCGTCCGCGAGCGTCAAGACGAGCACGGCCGCGGCGATCGTTTTTGCCTTGAGCTCGGCGTTCTCCTCGAAGCTCTCCGACCCCTCGACGATCGCGGGCGTCTCGTGTAGCACGTCCGAGACGCCGACGACGTCGACTGGCAAGTCGGAGAGCAGCGCTCGAAACTCCAGGATCTTGGCTCGGTTCGAGGTGGCGATGACGAGCGTGATCCGATCGCTCATGCCATCCACCTGCCCGGCACGAACAAGGGGGCGAGGTCGACGTTCGCCGACACGAGGACGTCCTTCTGAATCGCCACGAGCGAGCTTATGCCCGCGAGCGCCAGGCTGACCATCGCGTCGACGTCGCTTCGAGGAACGGCTTCCCCCTCGGCGGTGCCCTGCACCTCGACGATGGCGCTTCGACCCGTCGCAACGAGATTCAAGTCCACCCGCGCGCTCGAGTCCTCGACGTAGACGAGGTCGAGCGCATACCCATCCTCGAGCTGGCCCACGCTGATCGCCGCGACGATGTCGCGGAGCACCGGCCGGGAGAGATCGCCCCGCTTGGTCAACCGATGAAGCGCGAGCGCGAGCGCGACGAAGCCGCCCGTGATCGATGCCGTGCGGGTACCGCCGTCGGCCTCGAGTACGTCGCAGTCGATCGTGATCGTTCGCTCGCCGAGCTCGCGCATGTCGAGCGTCGCTCGAAGAGCGCGACCGATGAGGCGTTGGATCTCCTGCGTCCGGCCGCTCGGGGCCTTGCCGCGCCCCTCGCGCTGTTCGCGGCGCGGAGGGTTGGCGCGCGGGTGCATCTGGTACTCCGCCGTGAGCCAGCCCGACCCCTTGCCGCGCAGAAAATCGGGCACCGTCGCGTCGACCGACGCGGTAGAGAGCACGACGGTTCGTCCCGCGCGGTAGAGAACGGACCCTTCGGATGCGCGGTGGAAGCCGACGGTCATGTCGACCGGCCGGTGTTCGGTGAGCGAGCGACCGTCGGGGCGTGGCATCGCTTCGTTTTATCCTGCTTGTGACTGGGGCAGGTGGACAAAAAAACGCGTGCCGCGCGGCGTTCGCGCCTCGCAGCTGATCGTGCCGCCGTGGGCTTCGACGATCTGCCTCGTGACGGCGAGACCGAGCCCGGTGCCCCTCTCCTTGGTCGTGAAGAAGGGATCGAACACCTTGTCCCTGAGCTCTTCGCCGATTCCGCTCCCGTCGTCGTCGACGACCAGATCGACGCCGGCGCTCGCCGCGCCTCCGTTTGGTTCCCCCTTGCGCGAAGTTCGCACCCGCACCCACAGCTTGCCGCCGCTCGGCTGCATTGCCTCGCGCCCGTTGCGAATGAGATTGATGAGCGCCTGCCTGATCTGCGCTTCGTCGAACGCGATCGACGGCAGGGGCTCTTCGATCTCGACGTCGCAGGTGACGTTTGCTTTCGAAAGCTCGGGCCGAACGAACTCGACCACCTCGCGCACGAGATCGGCGAGGCTCTCGCGCTCCAGGTGCGGCGCCGGCCGGCGCGCGACGCGCAGGTACTCTTCCGAAAGCTCCGCCAGGCGCTCGATCTCGCGCTTGATGGCGCGAACGAGCTGCCGCGCCTCCGACATCTCCGAAACGAGCGCGAGCTCTTCCTCGAGGAGCTCGACGTTGAGGCCCATCGACGATAGCGGGTTTCGGATTTCGTGGGTCACGTGCGCCGCCATCTTGCCGATCGCGCCGAGGCGCTCGGCCTGCACCAGCTCGGCGTTGGCTCGCGCGATGGCGGCGACCATGCCCTCGAACGTCGCGGCGAGCTCTCCTATCTCGTCGGCCGACGCGATCACGTTGCGAGGTGTCAGATCGCCGCGCGCGACCGCCTTGGCGCGATCGGTGACGGCCGCGAGCGGGCGCAGCACGCGCCGCGCGTGAAGCGAGACGCCGATCCCGACGGCGAGCGTCAAAAGGGAAAGCGCGACCAGCATGGCGATCGATCGGCGCTCGCGGATCCGCGCGGAGGTGACGAGATCGTCCATCTCGCGGTCGACCCGGTTTCTGAGGTCCCTGATGCGTCGCGCGCCCTCCGCCTCGTAAGACACGAGGTCGTTCTGAATGCGCTCGGCTGAGGCGGAGTCGCCGACGCCGAGCGCTTCGAACAGGCGGGTGAACCTCTCGCCGTCCGCCTGCAAGAAGCGCTCGATGTCACTCGCTCCTTGGACCAGATCCAAGCTGAGCGAGCCTGCGCTCGCGTCGCCGGCCGCGGCGAAGCCGTGGGCGACCGCTCGTATCTCGGCGAACGTCTTCGGCCTGACGCGCCTTTCAGTCTCGATCCAGCTTCGCGCGTCGCTGGGATTCTTCGCCTCCGTGATGTGGTTGAGCTCGACGTTGACGAGGTTCTGCGCCTCGAGCGCCCCCTCGATCGAGGACTTGAGCGGCACGTAACCGGTTCGCAGAAGCTCGGCTTCGCGGGCGGCCCGCCGTTCGGAGATGACGCTGAAGAGCGCGGTCAGCGCGAACGCCAGCATCATGAGAACGTAGGACGCGAGGATCCTCGCGGCGACGCTGCGTCGTTTGGCCATCAGCTCTTCGTGTCGTCTTGGGGCAGGGTGAGGGTGAACGTCGTGCCGGCGCTGGTGGACTGGACGTCCACGGCTCCGCCGTGCTCGCTGATGATCTTCTTGACGATCGCGAGGCCGAGCCCCGTGCCCCCTTTTTTGCCGGCGGTGACGAACGACTCGAAGATGCGGCTCTCGATCGCCTTGGGAATCCCTGGACCGGTGTCGGACACCTCGAGAACGAGGCTCCTCGTGCTCGGTGCGCGCGCCACGCGCAGGGTCACCTTGCCGCCTCTCGGGCCCATTGCTTCGACGGCGTTGCGAACGAGGTTGTGCACGACCCGTTTGATCTTGCTTTGGTCGAAGCGCGCCGTCGTGCGGTCACCGAGCGCGAGCTCGAATTGGACTTTGGTGCCTGCGAGCTGGCTCGCGAGCTCGGCCGCCAGCTCCTCGAAGAATTTGCCGAGGTAAACCCTGCGCACCAAGAGGCGCTTCTCGCCTCGCGCGAACTCCAGCACCTCGCGCTGAAGCGCGGCGATCGTGTCGAACTGCTTCAAGACGAGCGCCACGTACTCCCGCCTCTTTTTCTCGTCCGAAGCTTCGGCCATCATCTGCACGTAACCGCTCGCGACGGCGATCGGGCTCTTCAGGTCGTGCACGACGTTGGAAAGCAGACTGCCGATCGTCGAAAGCCGCTCTTCGCGCTCTCTCTCGAGGCGAGCCCGAAACAGGTGGATGGCCGTCGTGAAGTTGGCTGCGATCATGCGCAAGAGCTCGACGTCTTCGCTCGCGAACGACCTTCCCTCGGTCTTGTTGCAGAGAGCGATGGCGCCCATCGAAGCGCCGTTCTCCCACTCGAGCGGCACGGCCAGCGCGGAGCGAAACGTGAGACCGTCCTGCTCGAGGTACGGTTCACCCTCTTCGACCTTCTTGGCCATCCGTACCGGCTCGGCCGTCTGCATCGACGTTGCGAGAAGCCCGCGCAGTGAGCTCGAGTTCGGCAGAAGACTCGCCCCCTTGGGCGCGCGCCAGGTTTCGTACCTCAAGTCGCTTGGTCTCTCGGCGTCCCAGAGCGAGAGCTCGAACCCCCCCTCATCCCCCGACGACAGGAGCACGGCGCCGCCCCGCGCCTCGCACGCCTCGGCCGATTCCATGAGGACGCCCCGAATGAGCTCCTCGAGCGACCCGGCCCGGCTCATCGCGCTTTCGAGCTCGAACAAGAGCTTCAAGTGGCGCACGCTCTGTTCGAGCTTTTCTTTGGTCTCGAGAAGCTGCATGTTCTTCTGCACGACGGACAGAAAGAGGCGGCTGTTGTCGATCGAGACGGCGGCTTCGGTCGCAAAGGCGTTGAGCAGGGCCTCGTCGTTGGCCGTGAACTCGCGACGACTCTTCTTGTTCAGCACGTGCACGACGCCGATGGTTCGCCCGAGGTGGTTCTTCATCGGCGCGGCGAGGATCGACTGCGTGCGGTAGCCGGGCAGCTCGTCCGACCTGCGGGTGAAGCGCTTGTCGCGGTAGGCGTCGCGCACCCGTATCGTCTTGCCCGTCCGCGCGACCGTGCCGGCAATCCCCTCGCCGACGCGCATGCGCACCGAACGAATGGCATCGCCGACGGCGATGCGCGAAACGAGCTCCCCTTTGGATTCGTCGAGGAGATAGAGGGTGGCGCGGTCGGCGTCGAGCAGGTCGGTGATTTTTTCTAGAATGAGCTCGAGCAGCTGATCGAGGTCGAGCGTCGTGCCGAGGGCGACGCCGACATCGCGCAGGGCGGCGGAGATCCGCTCCTCGCGTGCGAGGGCGGTCTCGAGCTCGGCGATGCGAGCCATGAGCTGCTCGGTTCGAGATTCGGCCTTGAGCGTCACAATCGGAGATCGAAACACGGGTCGGGCTTGGGATCCAGGGCCGGGCGTAGGGGCGCAGCCGCCACTGTCGATGACCTGGTTGGGAGCCCGGGTCAAAGTTGCCCGTTTGTTGGCTCTTGGCTAGGAATTGACGACGATGTCACTGAAGCAGGTGCACCTATTCGTGCGGGGTCGGGTGCAAGGGGTGTATTTTCGGGCATCTGCGCAGCGTGAGGCACGCCGCCTCGGCTTGACCGGATGGGTCAAGAACCGAGCTGACGGCGCCGTCGAGGTGCTCGCCGAAGGGGACGAGGAGGAGATCAAGGAGCTCATCGGTTGGGCGCATCGCGGGCCGGGCGCGGCGCGAGTCGACGCCGTTGACGTCCGATGGCGCAGCTTCACGGGTGACTATCCCGATTTTCGCATCACCGATTGACCGATGAGCTGACATGTCCGCTCGCTGGGTTCTTCTCGTTTTTGTGCTGGCCGCCTCCCTGGCGAGTCGAACGGGAGCCGGTCAGACGACTCCTTTGCCTCCCCCGGCCGCGTCGGTAGCACCGCCGGAAGCGGCGGCCGTCGACGCGTGGCTCGGAAAGCTCACGGGCGTTGATCCAGGGGGCCGAAGGGGCGCGCTCGCAGCGATCGATGCCTCGACGCCCGCGATGCTGCCCGCGATCGCCGGGCGGCTTTCGGAGCTCAAGAAATCGGCAAACCGCGATGCCATGGCGGCCCTGCTCGCTGCCGCTCGCAAGGGGAGCGCGGAGGACCCGCGGGAGCAAAAACCGCCCCTTTCGGCACCTTTCGCGGATGGTTTCGAGAAGGTCATGGCAGCGCCCCTCCCCTCCGACGCCGCCTGGCGCGACGTGGTGTCCGTCCTCGGCCTGTCGCGTCTTCTCGCCCACATCGGGACGACGCCGGCCGTCCGCGAGCTCGCCGGCATCTACCCCGGGTTCGGCGAGATCTTTCGAATCGACGTCGAGCGCGCGATGAAGGGACTCGGCGAGCGCGCGGTCGCAACGCTCATCGAGCTGCGGCGCGGTGACAATAGGCCGCTCCGCCCGTGGGCGGCCAAACTGCTCGAGGCCCTCGGAAAGGCCGTGCCCGGCGAGGCGGTTCAAACCGCCGACAACCAGGTCCTTGCCGACGTGCTGCGCGCATACGGTCGAACGAAAGACGTCGACGCAGCCCGCGTCATCGTCTCGTTCGCGAACAGCGATCGCGTCCAGGTGCGCGACGCTGCGCGAGAGGCCGTCGCGATGCTCGCCGAGAATGGTATCTGGCAGCTTCGCGAATCGTACGAGAACTTGGTCGGCAAAAAGCCTCCCGAAGAATGGGGGTGGGAGAGGGTGGCGACCGAGCTTTTTGCCGCTTACGACCGGTCGCGCCTTTCCGAGGTGTACGCCCTCATGGATGAGGGGATGGCGGCGTACAAGGGGGGCAAGCTCGACGTGATGGCCGGCGCTTTCGACCGGGCGCTCGCCCGCGCGCCGGGTTTCGAGCGGCGCCGCGACATGGTGCCCGGCTACATCGATTTTGCTCGATCGATCAAAATAGCGGATCGATCGAGGGCGATCGCGACGCTCCGCAAGGTCGTCCGCATCGACCCGAGCGGCCCGCGCGCGCGCGAAGCCGAATCGGAGCTCACGTACCTCGACGCCCTCGAGCTCGCGGGTCGGGGAGTCGTCGACGAGACGGCGTACCGGCGCGCCGTGGAGCTCGACCCGAGCAACCGCGAAGCGAAGGAGGCGCTCGACCGGATCCGGTCGGGTGACGGGACGTCGAACGCCCTTATGCGCCATGTGCTGGCGTCGCTGCTCGCCCTCGCCGCACTGGCGTGCGCCGCGGTCGCGTTCGTCTGGCGCCGTCGGTACGCCGTCCGGTGATCACGCGCGGCGTCCGCGACGAAGCGCTCGTCCCGGCAGCGCGCCGGTGTGGCGCCCGCCGTCGATGACGATGGCGCCGTTGACCAGGACGTAGGGAACGCCTTCCGGGTAGCTGCGCGGATTTTCGTACGTCGCCGTGTCACGTATGCTCGCGGGGTCGAAGCACGCGACGTCGGCCGCCATCCCCGAGCGCAAAAGGCCGCGATCAGGAAGGCCGAGGCGCGCCGCCGCCTGCGACGTGAGTCTTCTCACCATCTCTTCCCAGCCGACGATGCCGAGCTCGCGCACGTACACCGCGAAGTAGCGCGCGAATGCGCCCCACCCCCGCGGGTGCGGTCGATCCCCTACCAGAATGCCGTCGCTGCCGCCGGTCTGTGCCGGGTGCGAGAGCATCGCACGGACGTTTTCCTCGATGCCGATGTGGAGAAGCGCCGAAACGCCGAGCTCTTCCGCGACCAAAAGATCGCAGACGAAATCGACCGGGCGCTGACCGTTCATCCGGGCGGCGTCCTGGACCGACAGACCGACGAAGCGGCGGTTTTCGTCGCGGCGGACGCCGGAAATGACGATGCGCTGCCAGTCGACCGTGAGACCATGGAACCCGTCTGACCCCGTCCGCTCGAGCTCGGCGGCGAGCCGTTGGCGCTGATCGAGATGTGTGAGCCGTTCGAGTGTCCGCGTGAGGCCCCCTTCGCTCGCCCAGCTCGGCAGCACGGCGTGCAAGTAAGTAGCGGCGACGACGTAGGGGTACGCGTCGAACGTCACGTCGGTTCCGCCGGCGCGGGCGGCGTCGATCATGGCCAGAAGCTCGCCAGCTCGACCGCGATTGCATTCGAAGCTGAGGTGCGCGTGCGCGAGGTGCAGAGGGACGCGCGCGCGGCCGGCTACGTCGATGCAATCGGCGTACGCCTCGAGTGCGCGGGGCCCGTAATTGCGGTGGTGCGGGCAGTAGTAGCCGCCGTAGGGCCGAACGACCTTGCACAGCTCGACGAGCTCGTCGTCGCTCGCGAACATGCCCGGCACGTACGTGAGCCCCGAGGAAATGCCCACTGCCCCTTGCTGCATCCCTTCGGCGACCAGATGCTTCATTCGTTCGAGCTCGGGCAAAGTCGCGGGCCGGTCGTCCATGCCGACGGCGATCATGCGAAGCGTGCCGTGGGGGACGAGGTAAGCGACGTTGACCGCCGCCCGCCCGTCGAAGCGAGCGAGATATTCGTCGACGGAGCGAAAACTCCAGTCGAAGCCGGGCGGGTCGTCGTTCCACCCGGCGAGCTGACGGCGAAGCTGGTTCATGACCTCGGTCGTCGCGGGGGCGTAACCGAGGCCGTCCTGACCGATGACGTCGAGCGTGACACCCTGCCTCACCTTGCAGTCGTGCTCCGGGTTCGCGAGAAGCTGCACATCGGAATGGGTGTGCATGTCGATGAACCCGGGGCACACGAAGAGTCCGTCGGCGTCGATCGTCCGGGCGGCCGCGCGTCCGCCGAGGGCGCCCATTTCCACGACGCGATCGCCCGCGATGCCGACGTCGGCGCGAAACGACGGCGCGCCGCTTCCGTCGAGCACGCGGCCACCGCGGATGATCACGTCGAGCACGGCCCTCGCATGGTATACGTGGCTTCGTCGTGCGTCGATGCAAACGCCTCTGAATCTCGAGCCCCTGCTGACCGAGCCGCTCGACTGGAGGTTTCGTTCATTTCCCTCGCCGAGCGGCAAGATGAAGATTGGCGACGTGCCGGCGCAGAAGTGGAATCTCTTCGACAGCGGGTTCTTCTTTCCCGTGATGGCGTTGAAGCAAGCGGCGATCGAGCACAACGTCCGCACGATGGCGACGTTTTGCGTCGATCGAGGGGCTCTGCTCGCGCCGCATGGGAAGACGACGATGGCACCTCAGCTCTTTCAGCGGCAGCTTTCTGCCGGCGCGTGGGGTATCACCGCCGCGACGGTGGAGCACGCGCGCGTCTACCGCGCCTTCGGCGTGCCGCGCATTCTGCTCGCGAACGAGCTCGTTCGCACCGACGAGGCGCGCTGGGCCCTGGCCGAGCTCGCCGATCCGCTCTTCGATTTCCTCTGCTACGTCGATTCGTCCTCTACCGTCCGCGTTTTGTCCGACGTCTTCGCGGGCTCCCCACGCAAAGTGCGGGTTCTCGTCGAGCTCGGGACGCCGGGGGGTCGCGCCGGATGCAGGACGAACGCAGACGCGCGGGCGCTCGCGCGCGACATCGCGGCTGCACCTGGGCTCGAGCTGTCCGGGGTGGCGGGTTTCGAAGGGATCCTCGGTACCGATCGCGCGCCGGGTGCTCTCGAGGCGGTCGACGCATTTTGCGATCGACTTGCCGGGCTCGCCGAGGAGCTACTCGAGGCGAGGCCACGCGCGGGGGCAGTCAAATC
>Ga0075425_100007344_pt1 | contig 11643 bp, 9 predicted proteins | sample SoiMethybrSBSTD4_FD_75300 | JGI IMG/M metagenome (GOLD analysis project Ga0075425, IMG submission 75300) | Bulk soil microbial communities from a Populus tree surrounding site in Tennessee, USA - Soil MetaG P. TD hybrid SBSTD4 | ecosystem: Environmental > Terrestrial > Soil > Tree plantation...
TGGCGAACGCTGGAACCTGACGCAAAACACACTGATGTTCAATTCCGGCCTTATCGGATTGGACGAAGCTAATATTTCATTATTGGACGAAGTCATCCATCTGGCTGACCAGGTTTATCCGCACGTGCGAATGCGGACTGTCGAACAGTTTACGTTGGGAGCGTGCTTCCGTCGGTTCACACGCGTTCGCGAATGCTACGATATTGTTTATCATTATTGGCCGCTGCCGCGCCGAGCGGCGTTTCAAGAGCAACTTCGCCGAGTCCTGCACGACCCTTCTATCCAATCAAACGAAGAGCGGTATCGTCAGCTTCTACCGCATCGCCCTGCTCAGAGCCAAAAAGTCCTGAATCGCGGTGCGGAAAACCTGAAAGACCGCGTTCATATAGCATTGTGGGAATTGGCCAAACGCACAGGCTTATTGGAACCAGTAAAGAGATTGTTTCGCCGAGTCGAACTATAATCGTGTGAGCAATTGGACCTGGCTTTCAAAGGCTTTACTGGGTTTTGCCGGCGCTATCAGTGTCACAGTTATTGCGTATCAGATCATCTTATTGGCGGGGTATAAGCCCTTTTGGTTCGACGAAGGCAATGAGGTTCTCAATTCCTGCGCCAAATCCTATTCTTCTATCTTAATCAATGGAGCGTCGGCTCAGTGCAGCCGCGCTCCTCTCTATTACATTCTGCAGAAATTGATTGTGGCTCACGTTCCGCTCTACGGAAACAATATTTTCTATTTTTTTCGTACAATCAGTATTGTCTCCGCAACCCTTACTCTCATCATTCTTTTTCTCACTTTTACGAAATACTTAAGTCTTCCTTGGGGCTTATTTGCCTTATTCTTAATAAACAAGCATGGTCCGTTTCATCAATACGGTGCTCAGAACCGACCTTATATGCTTTGGGTACTGCTTTTCTCTGCTTCTCTTGTCATCGTGTCATCTGTGACCCATAAGTCCTGGAATAAAGTAAGTGTAACGACAAAAGTCACTCTTGCGTTTCTTGCTGTTGCCTTGGCTTTGATTGCTAGTGGCGGGATGGTGCAAGCGGTCGGGTTTTTGGTCGCAATCTTCCTTTGGCAAGAGTCGTTCAGATTGTACCGCTGGATCAAACTCCCATCTTTTAAGTTCCTATTCCCAGTCTCAGTGCTTTGTTGTGGTATGGGCATGTACTATGCCCTGCAGGGGTGCCTTGAGTATAAGAGTGCGGGAACGGGGGATCTACTTGAAACCAAAGATTGGACCCTAATTGGAAACGTGGTGTCGATTTTATGGTCCGTGCCCGGTGCTAGTTGCCGCGATTACATGGATCCTTGCGGCTTGGTTACAGCAGGACTTGACGTTTTCGTGCTCGTCGGTATGGCAGCTCCTTTTTTAATGTGGAAAGACCGGCAGAACCTGACGGAAGACAAGCAATTCGTGGTTTCAGTTGGTCTCGTGTCACTCGTTCAAATTTTGTGCGCCATCATCCTTGGAATTCTCATCGCAAGGGCCCATTATTATTTTATTGGCAGAATGTTTATCTATCTCATGGTTTTACAAGTGGCTCTCGGTGTGTGTGGCTGCTATATTTGCGTCTCCTGGATGTTTGAAAAGTGGCACAAGCGATCTTATATTTTGGCGCAAGTTGCGTGCGGCGTTATTCCGGGAGTCCTTATCATTAGAGGCCATTACTACTTTACGGGGCGAGTACTTACTTACGGCTTGGTTCTGGAAGCAGTTCTCATTGTAGTCATCGGTTACGTGTGTTTGTCCAAGTTTCAAAAATGGCACACTGCGTTTGACAGATTGAATCCACAATCACTGAAAGTTTCTTTCGTTGTTGTTCTAGTGGTAGTCTTTTCAGGTTCTCTCTATCGAACGAATCGAGAGCTTGCGATTGTAAAAAACAAGCAGTGGCCTGTGCTAGCCCCCGCCACATGTCCGCCGATGACAGGTCCGCTTGCAGTAGTTAGTCGAGAAGAGCACGCGATTAAGGGTCAGGAGGAGTATTTACTAAATTTCATCGCGCTTTTTGGAGAGCAATTGAGAACCTGCGCGTGGGTTCCCGGTAACGGCTCGTTATCGTACGTTGTTCCCAAACGATCCCTCGATCCGACGATTTACAGCTATCAAATAACGCGAGAACTCCCTGTCGGATCTGTGATCTTGGGGTTTTTTCATCAGCCTCTACTCTTGAGCGGTGAAGAAAATTCGGGGCGAATTATGCGCAGGTATGCACGTTCAAGTTTAATTTAATTCGTTTTTTGGACGGCGTCTATAAAACAGGTTTGGCCTATTCAAGCAGAAACCGAGCTGTTAATAGGTTTGATGAGGAATGAATGAAAATTTTGATCACCGGTAATATGGGATATGTGGGACCCGTTCTGGTTCGCCACTTGCGTGAAACATATCCAGGTGCGGATTTGAACGGATTGGATTTAGGGTACTTCGGAAATTGCTTGACCGGCAATGGCATGATTCCGGAGTGTAGGCTAAATCGGCAGCACTTCGGCGACGTGCGCAATTTTTCAGCGGAGCTGTTGTCGGATATGGACGCGGTGGTTTACTTGGCGGCGCTGTCCAACGACCCTTTGAGCGACGCGTTCGAACAGGCAACGCTCGACATCAATTACCATGCGTGTATCGCTACGGCCAAAAAGGCGAAACAAGCCGGCGTCAAATCGTTCGTGTTCGCCTCGAGCTGCAGCGCGTATGGGTATGCGGAGGACGGTGCTCGGAACGAGCAGTCTGCGGTTAATCCCCTCACCGCCTACGCCAAATCCAAAGTCTGGACGGAGCGCGACATCGCTCCCCTGGCTGACGAAAACTTCAAAGTCACCTGTTTTCGCTTCGCCACCGCGTGCGGCATGAGCGATCGTTTGCGACTCGATCTTGTGCTAAACGACTTCGTTGCCGGAGCCGTTGCCTCAAAAAAAATTACCATACTCTCCGACGGAACTCCTTGGCGACCTTTGATTCATGTCAAAGATATGGCGCGGGCAATCGACTGGGCAATTGGGAGGGAGGTTTCATCGGGTGGAGCGTTTGTCGTCGTGAATGCCGGTTCCGATCAGTGGAATTATCAGGTGAAGGATCTTGCGGAAGCGGTAGCGCAAGTGATTCCCGGGGTTGAGGTGTCGATCAACAAAGCGGCCCAACCGGACAAGCGGTCGTATAGAGTAAGCTTTGCGAAATTCAAAGAGTTGGCGCCGTGTCATACACCTCGGATCGATTTATCTACCGCGATCAGTGAGTTGAGAGACGGTCTCGATGCGATCGGGTTTGCTGACCCGAATTTCCGGCAATCGAGATTCATCCGACTCAATACCCTAAGGCAATTACAGCAGGCGGGATTGCTCTCGGATAATCTCGAGTGGAGTGTCCTCCGAACTCCCCTGCCTTGATCCGCGTTGTTTTTCCGATTCACATCTGAGGAGTCATAGCGTGAATAGCGAAGTGAGTCTCCGGCCGAAGTGCCGATTTTGCGATACGTCGCTGTGCCAGACTTTCGTCGATCTGGGAATGTCACCGCTCTCGGAATCGTGGGTTGCGCCGTCGCAGCTCCAAAGTATGGAGCGGTTTTATCCGCTCCATGTCTACGTTTGCGATCGCTGCTTTCTGGCTCAGCTGGAGGAGTTTGAAAGTCCGGACCATATTTTTAGCGATTACGCCTACTTTTCCTCCTATTCAGAAAGCTGGCTGGAGCATGCGAGAAATTACGTGGAAATGGCCGTGAAGCGGTTCCAACTCGGCGGCGCAAGTCAAGTGGTCGAAATCGCCAGCAACGACGGATATCTGCTGCGGAATTTTGTAGAAAAGCGTATCCCTGCATTGGGCGTCGAGCCGGCAGCAAATATCGCGAAGGTTGCAGTCGAGAGGGGAATCCCGACTCGGGTCAGATTCTTCGGTGAGCAAACGGCGCGCGATCTGGTCTCGGAAGGAATACGCGCCGATCTGATCATTGGAAACAATGTGCTCGCGCATGTGCCGGCGCTTAATGACTTTGTCGAGGGCCTAAAAATACTGCTGAAGCCGAACGGTACCATCACCATGGAATTTCCCCATTTGATGCAGCTCATGGTCAACAATCAATTCGATACGATCTATCACGAACACTTCTCATATCTGTCGTTTTCCGCGGTAGAACGTGTGTTTGCGAGCCATGGGTTGGCGCTTTATGATGTCGAGGAAATCCCGACGCACGGCGGTTCGTTACGGATCTATGCGGCCCATGAGGCAGCCGGTCTGCCGGTGGGGGAGCGAGCGAGGGAACTGAAGGCGCGCGAACAAATGGCCGGGTTCGACCAAATTGAGACCTATCTTTCCTTTACTGAGCAGGTCAAGGAAGCCAAGCGCAAACTTCTGGAGTTTTTGATCCAAGAAAAAAGGAACCGCAAAACTATCGTCGCTTACGGCGCCGCGGCAAAAGGTGTAACGCTGCTGAATTATTGCGGTGTGCGCACCGATTTTATTGACTATGTCGTCGATATCAGTCCGTACAAGCAAGGCTATTACATGCCTGGAGTTCACATCCCGATTTGCCACCCGGACAAAATCAAAGAAACGCGACCCAATTACGTACTGATCCTTCCCTGGAATCTGAAGAACGAAATTATTCGGCAGATGGCTTACATCGGTGAGTGGGGCGGGCAATTCGTAGTCCCCATTCCCGCGCTCACTGTCTATCCAGTTTCAACAGCGCAAAGAATCGCGGCGCAGGGCTGAGCGATTCAGAAAGCGAGTCAAGTATGAAAGTGGTTATCTTTTGCGGCGGGTTTGGAATGAGACTCAGGGATCACTCTGAAAATGTCCCGAAGCCGTTGGTGAAGATCGGCAATATGCCAATCCTCTGGCATGTCATGAAATATTACGCCTATTACGGCCATACCGATTTTATTCTTTGCCTCGGCTACCAGGCCGAAGCGATCAAAAGCTATTTTCTTAACTACAATGAATGCATCTCTAACGATTTCATTCTGTCCAACGGCGGAAAGAATGTCGAACTCCTGAACAACGATATTCAAAACTGGCGAATTCATTTCGTGAACACCGGCATGAATGCTAATATTGCGCAACGGCTGAAGGCAGTGCAGGGCTTTCTCAAAGGAGAAGACGAGTTTTTGGCCAATTACTGTGATGGCCTAACGGATTTACATCTGCCCGATCTCATCGATTACTTTCACAAAAAGGACAAGACCGCGACTTTTTTGAATGTCAGACCGAATCTCAGCTATCATTTTGTTGCGACGAGAAACGGCGGCATCGTCACTGGTCTGCACGACATTCAAGGATCTAATATTCGGATCAACGGAGGATACTACGTCTTCAAAAAGAAAATTTTCAAATACCTCAATTCAGGCCGCGAGCTCGTTGAGGAGCCGTTCCAGAAATTGATCAAAGAAGAGCAACTGACCGCTTATGCCTATGACAAGTTTTGGGCCTGCATGGATACTTTCAAGGACAAGCAAATGCTCGAGGACTTGTATGCCAGCGGAAATGTGCCCTGGGCGGTGTGGAAGCGTCCTTTGCCGGGCCATGGGTTCCCGAAGGCAGTCAGGATGGCATAAACCTCCGCCAGATTAATCGATGGCATGATCGAGGTTGCGCTGAAAAAATCGCCGCCGTACCGCATCCTGTGTCTGGGTGCGCACGCCGACGATATCGAGATCGGCTGCGGCGGAACCGTTTTGAAACTGATTGATAATCACCCGGCCAACATTATCGTTTATTGGCTGGTGCTGAGCGCCACGCCTGAGAGAAGGCTCGAGCAGAAAAGCAGCGCCGAAGCATTTCTTCGGGGAGCGGCCAAGGCCAGCATCATCATCGAAGACTTTGAAGATAGTTTTTTTCCGTACCACGGCGCTGAGATAAAAAAAAGGATGCACCAGATGAGCCGTGAATTCTCTCCCGATGTTATCTTCACACCTCATCGCCAGGATCTGCATCAGGATCACCGTCTGATTTCCGAGCTGACGTGGAACGCTTTTCGAGACCACTGGATTCTCGAGTACGAGATTCCGAAATTCGACGGCGATCTAACCTCACCGAATCTCTTTGTGCCGCTACCCGAAGCGATCTGCGAAAAAAAAGTCAATTACCTCCTCGAACACTTCCAATCACAACAGCAGCGCAGCTGGTTTACCGCCGACACTTTTGCCGCATTGCATCGTTTACGCGGGATCGAGTGCAACTCAAAGACCGGCTATGCCGAGGCGTTCCACTGCCGAAAAACTACTTGGTAGTGCACTGAGAGACTCGAAAAGTGAATAACTGCTTTCCCGTACAGCGCAGTGACCAGGAACAGCCGCTGGAGAGACTGCATTTTACCGAATGCAAGTTAAGTGGCGCTTTCATACTTGATCCAATCCGGTTGGAGGATGAGCGAGGATTTTTCGCTCGAAGTTGGTGCCAAAGGGAAGCACGGGCTTATGGACTCACACCTAACTGGGTCCAGTGCAACATCTCCTTCAATAAGAAAAGAGGAACCTTGCGCGGAATGCATTATCAGGCGCCGCCATGCGCGGAAGCCAAGTTAGTCCGTTGCACCATGGGCGCTATCTACGATGTCATTATCGATCTGAGGGCGCAAAGCCCATCTTATAAGGAGTGGACTGCGGTCGAGCTGTCTGCAGAAAATCGTCGCATGCTGTATATACCCGAAGGATTCGCACACGGATTTCTGACTCTCGGGGATAACAGTGAAGTTTTCTATCAAATGTCAGAATTCTATGCTCCGTCATATGCGCGAGGAATCAGATGGGATGATCCCGCATTCGCAATCCAATGGCCGTTCGCGCCGGAAGTTATCTCGGGGCAGGATCAAAGTTACGCCAGATTTGAATCGGCGCAATAAGATGATTTCAACGATCCGTCCTGCCACAGAAGCGATAGGCTATGCCATGCATCAGCTGATTCGTGAACTCTATCCTATTTGCCGAAGCATTACGGGCAGCGGTTTGCGCCAAACTTTGCGGAAGCTCCAAGATAAAATTCCACTGGAGATTCACGAGGTGCCAAGCGGTACGCGCGTATTCGATTGGACTGTGCCGGCTGAATGGAACATTCGCGATGCTCACGTTCGGAATTCTCGGGGCGAGAAGGTCATTGATTTTCAAAAATCAAACTTGCACGTGGTCAACTACAGCGTCCCGGTCCGCCGGAAATTGCCGCTGGCGGAGCTGAAAAAGCACCTTTTTACTTTACCCCAGCATCCTGATTGGATCCCTTACCGCACAAGCTATTACAACGAGAGTTGGGGGTTTTGTCTGAGCCATAACCAATTGACGCAGCTTGAAGAAGGCGACTATGACGTGATGATCGACTCCACCCTTCAACCTGGATCTCTGAGCTATGGCGAATACTTCATTCCAGGCGAAATATCGGAGGAAATTCTCATTTCGTGTCATGCATGCCATCCATCTTTGTGTAATGACAATCTCTCGGGCATAGCATTGGCAGCGTTTTTGGCGGAACGTCTGAGCGGAGCACCACGGCGGTATTCTTATCGGTTCTTGTTTATTCCCGGAACGATTGGCTCGATCACTTGGCTTTCGGTGAATCAGAATCAGGTAGGCAACATCTCGCATGGACTAGTGTTGGTGGATCTCGGCGATTCCGGGAAGTTCACGTACAAGAAAAGCCGTCGAGGCGATAGTGATATCGATCGCGCGGTTGTCAATGTCCTGAAACATTCGGGTAAGGAATTCCACGTTCGCGATTTCGATCCCTACGGTCACGATGAGCGGCAGTACTGTTCGCCCGGATTTAACCTAGCGGTCGGCTGTCTGTCACGAACGCCCCATGGAGAATTTCCGGAGTATCACACCTCGGCAGACAATCTGGATTTTATACAGCCGCAAGCCCTGGCCGATTCCTTCGCCCAATGTTTGGCCATCGTCGATTTGCTTGAACATAACCGAGCATACGTTAGCTTGAATCCTATGTGCGAGCCGCAGCTGGGCAAGCGCGGCTTATATCGCGTGATCGGCGGACCGCAAGACGGCGGAGTTCAAGAATTGCCGCTGCTCTGGGTACTTAACTTATCCGACGGGCAGCATAGTTTGCTCGATATTTCGGAGCGGTCCGGCTTGAGCTTCGAAGCCGTCAAAACCGCTGCTGCTGCCTTACTGAAGCATGAGCTTATCCAAGTTCTGGTCGGATGAATTCGAATGAAGTCCAAAGAGGAGAATTATGGGAGAAGTAACCATTCTTGGTGCGGGCATCTCGGGTCTCAGCACATCCTTTCACATCGGCCATGACCGTTGTCAGATTTACGAAGCCAAGCCGCACTATGGCGGGCATGTATTTAGTTTCCAGCGGGACGGATTTACCTGGGACGATGGGCCGCACGTGCTTTTCACCGATAGTGAATATGTGAAAGAAGTGTTCGCTGATGGTGTCGATGGAGAATTCGAAGAACGAGTGCCGGAAGTCACCAACTACTATAAAGGCCATTGGATCGATCACCCGGCTCAGTCGAATCTTTATCAAATACCCGAGCCGCTCCGGACAGAGTGTCTGAACAGCTTTTTGGAGGCACGCTCGCACGAGCTTACAAGACCGGCGAATTACGAGATATGGCTGCATCAGGCCTTCGGCCGGGTCTTCGCCGACGAATTTCCCGCCGTTTATACACGTAAGTACTGGACCACCGAACCGTCAAATTTGGGGATTGATTGGATTGGCGCGCGGATCTATTACCCAAGCGTTGACGACGTCAAAGGCGGCTACAAAGGTCCACTAGGGAAGTCCACGTATTGGGTGAAGCGATTTCGCTATCCTTCCCGGGGAGGATTCCTTTCTTTCTTGCGCAAGCTCGCTGTGGGTGCGCGCGTTCAGTACGGAAAGGAGCTGGAACGGATCAACTTTGGCAAGCGACAGCTGATGTTCACAGACAAGACGCAAACCGAGTACGACAGCTTGATCACCACTATTCCTTTGCCGGTTTTGTTCGGAGCTGCCGAAGATGTTCCTTTAAACGTGAAGGAGGCCGCCGAGCAACTCAAAACTACCCGCATGTGGCTCGTCGATATCGCGGTCAGGCATCCGGCAAAGCTGAAGCATCACTGGGTCTATGTCTACGATGCAGATAAACTCAGTGTTCGGGTCACCATGATGGAAAATCTTTCGCCGCACAACGTGCCCGCCGGTTGCACTGGCATGTCGGTGGAAGTTTGCGGATCCGATTACAAGCCGCTCCCTCCGGACCCCAAAGCGGTCGCGGCCAAGGTAAAAGATGAGCTGCTGGAGATGGGCCTGATCGAAAGCCCCGAAGCGGTGATCTCACTGGACGCGAGATTCGCGCCATGGGGCCAGGTGATTTTTGATCACAATCGAAAAACGGCATTGCAAACAGTGAACAAGTTTTTAGACAGCTTTGGAATCATCCGCGTCGGGCGGTATGCGGAATGGAAATACGCCATGACTCACGATTGTTTGCTGAAAGCCAAACATGAAGCTGATAGGCTGGTTACGAAAGCAGCTTGATTCGACCGTTCAATAGTTGTTTCGCGGAGGACAGTTAAATTATGAGCACGGTATCGGAGACACCCTTCTTCAGTGTCGTGATCCCGACCTTCAATCGTAGTGATCTCTTTCCCTATGCTGTGCAGTCCATCCTAAACCAGACATTCGGAGACTTTGAAATTGTAATTTCCGATAACTATTCGGAAGACAGTACGCCTGAGACAGCAAAGCAATTTACAGACCCGCGGGTAAGATACGTACGGACACCCCGGCACTTTTCAATACCCGACTCATGGGAATTTGCCCGATCTCACGCCCACGGCAAGTTGATCATAATGTTGTCGGACGATGACGCGCTGGTCGACAGCGCGCTCGAGCATTTTCACGAACAGGCTCAGCGTTACGATGCAGAGTTTCTGTTCAGCAGGGTGGTAGAATACTACGATAAAAGTTTTCCAGGATCAGAGCGCAATAGCGTTACCTGTCCAGCGTTTTCCGCAGTGAGCCGACGGGTGACGATAGAGGAATTCATTGCTCCCTTCTGCGCGTTTCGACCCAAATTCCATCTACACCCGAGCGCGTTTGCATTTTCGAGATCAGTCGCCGAGACGATTGCCCGGCGTACCGGCCGTTACTTCTGGACTAATGGGGTCGAATATTCGGCGTGGCTAAGCACCGCGCTATTCTCTAGAGCAATCGTCTACATCGATCTCCCGTTGACCATTAAAGGCCACGCACGCAAATCATGGACTACTAATATTTCCCTTACTAACCAAGGCAAAGAACAAATCGAAAAATTGATCAAAGATGTTGATCAAACATGCAGATACACCCCGCTCAATAATTTTACGATGTGTAACCTTATGGCCGAAGGAATACTTTTAGCGAAGAATCAATTCCGCGAAGAACTCGCGCCGTATGAGTTTGACGAGGTGAACTATCTTCGAAAGACGGTGGCAGAATTGAGGAGGCGTTCCGCTATGGGTGTCAATGTAACGGCTGAGATGGAGGATGCGGTCCGCTATTCGCAGAAATATCCCTCCCTGATCAACGAATTTAATAAACATGAGCCAAAGAGGAACGAGCCATTGCGTCGACTCCGTTCTATTGCGGCGGATCTCGGCGGCCGGACACTGCGGCGCCGCCTAAAGGCATATCAGCTTAGCTATAAACTGAAGCGAGGGCCGATGCGCATGGGATTGACCGCGTATGGCGAAGACTTCGGATTTAACGACATCTTGGAATGTGGCACATTTCTCAAGTCGATTCTTCGATCGAGCCTTGTAAAAGACGATACGGGCCAGAATATTCAGGCTAATAATATGACTGAGCGTCGTATCCAGGTCTCATAGTGCCAAACAAATTTACATCGAAACCCTATCAGGGCATTCTGGCTAGGACATTTACTCATCCAGGAGTACAACGAATACGCAAGCGGCTAGCGGCCAAAGTTGAGGTGGCTACCCTTAGCGTTAATCTAAAAACCGCCGATTCCAAGATACTGCGCGGCCTTAGGAACGGCGCCGTTACGACCTTGAAAGAACAGGTCAAAGTGCGGCTCTTGAAGCGCGCGAGGCCTGTCGAAGTGTCGCATGCGTCAGTGGATCAGCTTAAGGCAGCTCATCTACCAAAAAAAATGAATGATTTAGCCAGATCATCGCTCCCGATCGTTTTTATTCATCGGAGCAATAGCGTCTATTTGAAGTACAGCCTTTCACAAGCGCGGACCAGCAATCCCCGATCTGCGGTGATTCTTCTCGGTGACTCGTCCAATGACTGCTATGACTTCGTTGTACATCGCCAAATCGATGATTTTTTTCAGAGCGCTACTGAGTTTGAGAAAATTTATACACATTTTAGCACGCTGCCGCCCAGCTTTGAGCTAATTTGTTTCCAACGATGGTTTATCCTTAAAGATTTTTTGCTCGCAAATAAGATTAGCAGGTGCTTGTATTTGGACTCGGACATTATGCTGTACACAGATGTTACAGCGGATTCCGAGAAGTTTGCTCACTTCGATTTCACCCTAGCGCATCAGACAAACGGTTGCACATTTTTCCTTAACCGAGTAGCGGCACTCGAGGAATTCTGTCAGTTTTTAATGGACGTTTACAATAAGAAGGACAGCTATGTTTATGATAAACTGCTAGCGCATTACGTCGTTAGGAAACGCCACGGCTTGGCAGGCGGAGTTTGC
>Ga0075425_100007346_pt1 | contig 11642 bp, 13 predicted proteins | sample SoiMethybrSBSTD4_FD_75300 | JGI IMG/M metagenome (GOLD analysis project Ga0075425, IMG submission 75300) | Bulk soil microbial communities from a Populus tree surrounding site in Tennessee, USA - Soil MetaG P. TD hybrid SBSTD4 | ecosystem: Environmental > Terrestrial > Soil > Tree plantation...
GTGCGCTGGCTATCTGTCGCAGGGTCGAGGTGTTGGCGGTCGAGTCATGGTCGCTGACGAAGAGAACATCGAGACCGGCGGCGAGCTGCGAGCGCGCCAGCTCACGCGGTGGGGTCACCGCTTCGGCCTGATCGGCGTGATGGTGCAGGTCGGCCGCGTACCAGCCACGCGCCTGCGGCCGGAAGAGCCGCTCGATGGCGATGCGCGCCTTGCTCACCTGCCCCGGCAACACGCGCACATCCGCCACGGCATCTTCCGCCAGGAACCCGCCACCCGCCGAGACCGCGAAACGGTAGGCGCCGGGGGCCATCGGCTCGGCGAGGTGGCCGGTGCGCTCGAGCGCGGTGAAGAAAGTGGTGCGTCCCAGGAACTGCACCAGGGGTTTGTCGCCCGCGCTGATGCTGATGCGCGCATCGAGCGGTGCGCCGCTGCGCGCGTCGGCGACCTCGAGCTCGATGCCGCCGGGCGGCTCGAGGTCATGAAAATCACGGACAGCCGTGGCGTCAGGCTGCAGCGTGAGCGCAGAGGCGGCGCTCTGTGTACAGTGCCGCGCGGTCGCGTACACGCGGTAATCACCGGCCGGCAGCGTGAGCCGATAGGTTCCGTTGTGGCCGACGGTCCAGGCGTAGGGCTTGCCCTCCTTCTCCGCTACCACCACCGGCTGCGCGATCCGCCGGCTGTTGGCGCTCGTCACCCGACCGTACACGGTGCCCGCGGCCAGATGACGGCGCGCGATTTCGGCTGCCACGACTGGAGCCAGGTCGCCACTGGCGCCGACCTGCAGCCAGCCCTCGAAGGTGCGGCTTTCGCCCGGTGCGAGTGTATGGCGCCGGAACAGGTCCCGTGAGGAGGAACCGACCCGATCGAGATACGGCGCGTGCAGCGTCAGCGCCCAGTCGGAATCGTACGCGACCACCCGATCGGCCAGCGCGCCTGTGGCGCTGCCCTCGCTCACGCCCGCGAGGCCGGGCACTGCAAACAGGAACCCGCTGTTCGGCCACAGCGTGAGACCCGACAGCAAATCGCTGAGCGTGCGTGTGCCGCCGTTGGTCATGGTGGTACTGATGGCGATCTGATCGGAGCCGGAGGCGAGCGTGTATACCGTGGTGATGGTGACTGCGCCCCAGTCACGTATCGCACGGATGCGTACCTGCCGTGGGCCGTGCTCGAGTACTTCTACATGATGATAGGTGTTGGGCCAGGCCGACCAGTTGTCGGGGATGAAATCCGCGAACACCACGCGATTGCGCTCGATTCGCCCGTTCCGCACGGGTGCCAGCGCCACGAGCGCGCCGCGCGGCACGCCATAGGGCGCGGGTGATTCCACGGCAAGCGCGAACGCGAGTCGCTCGTTGCGAACGGTAATGTCGCCGGCCGCGCGCGCACTGCTGCGCGGTATGGGACTCGGGCCGACGAGCACACGAACCGAGGCGACGGCGCCCGGTGTGGCGGCTAGCGCGATGAGTGACGCCGCAGTCAGCGGTGCGAATCTCATCCGGTGCCGGGCGTTGCCATGCGCTGCGATAGTAATGGACACCGCGCTGCGAATCACCGGCCCAGATGCAGCGCCACTGTGTAATATCGGTGCGGCCGGCGTTCGACTCCTCGCGTCAGCGCAGGTCGCCCAGGCAGGCGGGGATCCTGCACGTCACCAACAACGGAGAACAGGTGATACCCCACGGCGCCCTCCACCAGGTGATCGATATCTCCGCTTCCCAGGGGCACATCGTGCCGACCTCGGTGGCCGAGCGGCAGGGTGTCTTCTATGTCGGCAATCTGAATCTGTTCCCCATCGATCCGCAGTGGGCGCGCGTGCAGGCGATTGCCAAAGGAGACTTCGACGATGACACCCATTTCGCGCCCGGATTCCTCCCGGGTCATGGCTACCACATCGTGAGCTCGAGGGCGGGATTCACCGCCGTGGTGGCGGTGCACTTCGGTCCCGATGGGCTGCTCTATGCGCTCGAACTCTCGGACGCGCCGGGTTTCCCGACTCCTGGCGCGGGCAAGGTCGTGCGCGTCAAGCACTCCGGGGAGATCGAAGAGGTCGTCACGCAACTGAACGTACCCACGGGCATGACGTTCGGCCCCGACGGCCGGTTGTACATTTCCGACTTCGGCGCCGTTCCGGCACCCACGTTCGGCGTCGGGCGCATTCTGCGTTTCGACATTCCGCCGGGCTGGTGAAAGTTCCGCGGGTCAGCTCCCGACCCGCCCGCGAAAAATGCGCCTCCGCACGCATGTAAAGGTGCGGAGGCGCGGTTGCGCAACCTCGATCGATCAGTGATACCAGCCGTAGCCGCCGTGGACCACCACCACCGGCGCCGGAACCACGACCGCTGCGCGCAGATAGGGGCGCGGAGGGCCGAGCGGAGCCACGACGCAGCCCGTCACGACGGCGGCAACACCCAGGGCTACCAGCAGTTTGACGATGGCACGCATGTTTCCACACCTGATCCGTTGCACCTGATGTGGAGAACGCGCGCCGCGCGCCATGGCTGACACCGAGTGCCGCGCGTGCTCGTGCGCCGGCGCTGTTCAGGCCTGGTTAATTCCGCTCTGCGGATCGCCGTACGACGCGAGCCAGCTGCCGCAATGCAGCGGCCGAGCGAGCGGCGTTCCCGCCCGCGGTGCCACCCCGGCGGCACTTCTGGCCCTGCGCGGGCCCCGGTGGGGGGCCCCGGGGCCCGCGCGACTCGACTCGAGCGACCTTCCTGGTCAACTCGGGTCCGGGTCCAGGGATATTAGGCTACGGGTATGACACTAAAGTGATGCGTGCGTGTCATGCGCCAGAATTGCACCGGCCGCACGGCACACCATCCGGTTCCGCTTGACAGCGGGCGGCATCAACCAGTAAAAATACCCGAAGGTTATATAACCAAATGGTTTTATATCTTGACGCTCGACAACCGCCTCGACGATACCTTCGCCGCGCTCGCCGACCCGACGCGCCGCGCCATCCTCGCGCGGCTCGCCGCCGGCGAGGCGGGCGTGATGGAGCTGGCACGGCCCTTCGCCATGAGCCAGCCGGCCATCTCCAAGCACCTCAAGGTGCTCGAGCGCGCGGGCCTGGTGAGCCGCGGACGGCGCGGACCCTCGCGCCCCTGCCGTCTGCAGGCCGCCCCGCTGCGTGAGGTCGCGCGTTGGGCGGAGCGTTACCGCCGGTACTGGGAAGGTAGCTTCAGACGCCTCGACCGTTACCTCGGGCAGCTGCAACGACAGGAGCAACGACATGGACGCAGAAGTGCGAAATAGCGCGAACGCCGCGTGCGAGCTCATCATACGGCGCACCTTCAATGCCCCGCGCGCGCTGGTGTTCCGTGCATGGACCGAGCCGCAGTTGCTCGCGCAATGGTCCTGTCCGCGCGGGTTCACCTGCACCGAGCAGCACGGTGAGCTGCGGGTCGGTGGTGCGTTCTTTGCCCGTATGCGCTCGCCCGAGGGAACCGAGCACCGCCTGCGCGGGGTCTATCGCGAGATCGTGCCGCCCGAGCGGCTGGTGTTCACGCACTGCTGGGTCGATGAGAGCGGCACGGCGGGACCTGAGACCCTCGTCACGGTGAGCCTCGCCGAGCGTGACGGCTGCACCGCGATGCTGTTCCAGCAGGGAATCTTCGCCTCGGTGGAGGCGCGCGACGGTCACGGGCAGGGCTGGGGCAGCTGCTTCGAGCGGCTCGCGGAGCTGCTGGAGCGGGGGGGAGGAGAGGCTGCGGCCTGAGCACAGGAGGTTGGCCCATGCAGAAGATCAGCACATTTCTATGGTTCGATACGCAGGCCGAAGATGCAGCCCGTTTCTACGTGTCGATCTTCCCTAACTCACGCATCCTGAAAACGCTGCGCTACGGCGCCGCTGGTCCCGGGCCCGCCGGCTCGGTCATGACGGTGCTATTCGAGCTGAACGGCGTGCAGTTCACCGCCCTCAATGGCGGGCCACAGTTTCATTTCAGCGAGGCCGTTTCGTTCGTCATCCACTGCCAGAGCCAGGCCGAAGTCGATACCTACTGGGAGAAGCTCTCGGCCGGCGGCAACCCCGATCACTGCGGCTGGCTGAAGGATCGGTACGGCCTTTCCTGGCAAGTCGTGCCGACGGTACTGCCGGTGCTGCTGAGCGATCCCGACGCGGTGAAGTCCCAACGCACCATGCAGGCGATGCTGAAGATGGACAAGCTCGACATCGCGGCACTCGAGAAAGCGCACGCCGGCCCCTGAGCCGGGCGTCCGCGGGACGCGCCGCCGCCAGGTCCGAAAATGGCTACTGTCCCGGACGTGCGGCGCGTATCGTTCGCTGCATGGACCTCATCTGCGGACTCGATCCCGAGGCGCTCAATCGCGCCCGCGTCAGCCGTGACCCGCGCTTCGACGGCAAGTTCTTCATCGCGGTCACTTCTACCGGCATTTACTGCCGTCCCATCTGTCCCTCGCGCTACGCGAAGCGTGCCCATGTGCGCTTCTTCGGCAGTCCGGCGGCGGCCGAAGCGGCCGGATTTCGACCGTGTCTGCGTTGCCGGCCGGAGGCAGCCCCCGGCACGCCAGCATGGCTCGGCACCGCAGCGGTCGTGCGCCGGGCTCTGCGGCTGATCGAAGCGGGCGCGCTCGATGAGGACTCCGTCGAGGCACTCGCCGGCCGCCTCGGGATCGGGCCGCGCCATCTGCTGCGCCTGTTCGTGCGTCACGTCGGCGCATCGCCCGTCGCCGTGGCACAGACGCGCCGACTGCACTTTGCCGTGTGCCTGCTCGAGGAGACCAGACTGCCGATCACCCAGATCGCGATGGCCGCCGGCTTTGGCAGCTGCCGGCGCTTCAACGATGCCTTCCGCCACACTTACCGGCGCGCCCCGAGCGAGCTGCGCCGCGCGGGGCGCGGCGCGGCGGCCAGGAGCACGGAAGAGGTGGTGCTGCGTCTCGCCTATCGACCCCCGTACGATTGGGAACACGTACGCGCGTTTCTCGCGGCGCGCGCGGTGGGCGGCGTCGAGCGGGTCGACGCCCGCGGCTATGCGCGCACCGTGGCATGCGAGGGCGGCCACGCGCTCGTCCGCGTCGCGCCGCTGCGAGGTGAGGATGCACTCGAGCTGCGCGTCGCCGGAGCGCCGCCGGCGGCGCTGCTGCAGCTGTCGACGGCGGCGCGGCGCGTGTTCGATCTCGCCGCCGATCCACAGCGCATCGGCGCGGAGCTCGCGGCGGATGCGCTCATCGCGCCACTCATTCGGGCACGTCCGGGGTTGCGGATTCCGGGAGCCTGGGATCCGTTCGAATGTGCGGTCCGAGCGGTGCTCGGACAGCAGGTGAGCGTGGGCGCCGGCCGAACCTTCGCGGCGCGCCTGGTGGAACGGATGGGCCGGGCCATTCACAATGGTGCGGACGGGCTCACTCGCCTGTTTCCCGATGCCGCCGCGCTCGCTGTAGCGCCGCTCGAGTCACTGGGTATTACGCGCTCACGCGCTGCGACGCTGCGCGCGCTGGCGCGCGCCGTGCTCGAGCGGCGTATCGATTTCAGCGCCGCGCCCGAGGAGGTGAGCGCGGCGCTGGTGGCACTGCCTGGAATCGGGACGTGGACGGCGCAGTACGTCGCCCTGCGCGCACTCGGCGAACCCGATGCGTTGCCCAGCGGAGACCTGGTGTTACGTCGCATGGCGGCGCGGGCGACACGGCTATTGAGCGTGCGCGAGCTCGAGGAACGCGCGCGCGCATGGCAACCTTGGCGCGGTTATGCGGTGATGCACCTGTGGTGCGCTGCGACTGCCGCGACGATCGTGGCAGCGCCGCCCCGCAGCCGCAGTGCCACGGCGCCAGGCACGCCCGTTGCGCGTGCCGGGAGCCTCGCATGAGGTACTGGCAAGAGATCGACTCACCGGTCGGGCCGCTGTTACTCGTTGGAACCGACCGGGCGCTGCTACGGGTGCATTTCCAGGCGGGCCCACAGCCACTGCGGCCGGCTAAGGACTGGCGGCAAGCGGCGGCGCCGTTCGCCCAGGCACACGCGGAGCTCATGGAGTATTTCGGCGGTACCAGGCGCAGCTTCCAGCTGTCACTGGCGCCCGAAGGCACGCCGTTTCAGCTCGCGGTGTGGCGTGCACTGGCTGCGATCCCCTATGGCGAGACAGTGTCCTATGGTGAGATCGCGCGCCGGCTCGGGCTCGAAGCTGGCGCCCGTGCGGTCGGGCTCGCGAACGGCGCGAACCCGCTGCCGATCATCGTGCCCTGTCATCGTGTCATCGGCGCCGATGGGTCGCTGACGGGCTTTGGCGGAGGACTGCAGATCAAGCGTTCGCTGCTCGCGCTCGAGGGCGCGGCGTGCGTGACGGATCTGTTTGCGGCCGAGGAGCGCGCGGTCTTCAAGCCGTGGCGCTCTGGCGGTGCGCAGCGTCTCTAGCGGACCGCATCGGCTGCACCACCCAAGTGTCCGCGGCGCAGCATGCTTGAGTGCTGATAGCATCTTCCGCCCGGAGCCGATGGCGCGTTGCCATAGCGCTTCTGTAGGGGAGAGCAAACACCATGAGTCACTCATACGAAGCCTTGCTGGCCGCTCTGGCGGTCGTCGCTGTATTGGTATCGCCCGCTTCCGCGGCAGCCGATCGCAGGTATCTGGAACACAGCGTCCCGCCGGGCAGCTCACCGCTGCCCTTCAGTGACGCGGTGCGCTCCGGCGACACGCTGTACGTCGCCGGACACATCGGCATCGACTCCCGCACTGGCAATGCTCCCAGCGATCCGTCGACCGAGGCCCGCCTGGTCATGGAGGCGGTGAAGCGCACCGTGGAATCCTCCGGGCTCACAATGGACGATCTCGTCTCCGTGACGATCTATTGCACCGACCTGCAGCTGTACGAGATGTTCAACGTGGCCTACCGCAGCTATTTTCACGGGCACTATCCGGCGCGCGCGTTCATCGGCACCGACAAGTTGCTGCGCGGAGCACACTTCGAGGTGCAGGGGCTGGCGGTAAAGAGCTCGCCGTGAACCGGCGTGAGGCCTCGCGGCTGCTTGCCGCAGGGGCACTTCTCGGTGGGGCACACCCGGCCGCTCGTGTGGCTGCTTCTGTCGGCAAGGAGCCGGCGGAGGTAAGCGATGCCGCTCGACGCCTGTATGCGAGCGCGCTCATTCTCGACTGCAACTCCTCGCCGCCGGTGCCGGAGCGGCTGCCGATGTCGCGCGCCGACCTCGAGCTGGTACGGGGCAGCGGCATCAACGTCGTCAAGCTCTCACTCGGGGGAATCAACAGCGACTTTGCGCACACCGTGGCGGAGATCGCGCAAGTGCAGCAGCTCATCGAGCTGCACCCCGATTACTTCACGGCGGTGCGTAACGCTACGGATATGGCGCGCGCGCAGCGCGAGCGCAAGCTCGGGATCATCCTGTCCTTCGAGAGTGTGGAAATGCTGGGCGGACAGCTGAACTCGTTCGAGGTGTTCCGCGACCTCGGCGTGCGCGTCATGCAGTTGTCCTACAACCGCACCTCCGCCTTTGCTGCCGGGGTAATGGAGCCACATGCCGGCGGACTGACCGCGCTCGGACACGAGGCTGTGCGGGAGATGAATCGCCTCGGCATCGCGGTCGACGTCAGTCACGCCAACCCATCGACCACCGCTGAGGTGCTCGCGCTCTCAACGCAGCCGCCCGTCATGACCCACGCCGGCTGCGCAGCCATACATCCTCACCCGCGCAACAAGACCGACGACCAGTTGCGCGCACTCGCAGCGCGCGGCGGCGTGATCGGTATCTACGATCTGCCGTATCTCACCGCCTCGCCGCGCCAGCCGACCGTCGATGACTACATGGCGCACCTCACGCATGCGCTCGAGGTAGCGGGCGAGGAGCACGTCGGGATCGGCAGCGATGTCGGCATCGCGCCCTTTGACGCCTCGCCCGCTGGCATGGCGGAATTCTTCCGTGAGCAAAAGGAGCGGCGCGCGGCGGGCCTAGCCGCTCCCGAGGAGGACCGTCCGCTCTATGTGGTCGGGCTCAATGTACCGCGACGCATGGAGATCATTGCTGACCGGCTCTTGCGGCGAGGCTACTCCGCCGCGGTCACCGAGAAAGTGCTGGGTGCGAATTTCGCCCGCGTCTTCACGCAGATCTGGGGCAGCTGAGCTGCGCGGCTTGCGCTCCGACCGGGGCTGCGGCCCCGGTCGGAGCGCTTGCGACCTGTCATCCGCTCAGTGATGCAGCAGGTTGAGCGTGTTGCTCGCGTCATCGACGAAATACACGCCAGCCGCCGGGTCGAATGCCAGACCGAACAGGGCGCCGGCGCCTGGCGGTGAGCCGGTGTTGTCGAGCTGCTTCTTCGCCAGTTGCGTACCGTGGGGCGAGATCTCGGTGATGAAGCCATCGCCGCTGTTGACGGTGAGCACGGTGCCGCTCGGCGTGACGACGAGCCCGAGCGGTCCGTTGAGGCTTCCACCGGAGCTGAGCGTGCGGCCGGTCCCCGCGGTGGTGGTACGCGTGAGCGCGCCATCGATCACCGCGACCCGGTTCCCGACCGTATCGGCCACATACAACAGTGAGCTGTCGTGCTGATCGCGGTCCTCCGCGCTGTCGCCGCGATCGGCGCAGTCGTCACGATCGCCTTCGCAGCTCGCGCGCACTCCGACGCCGGTCGGGCCGATCACCAGCGCCGCCGGGTCGGTGCGCTCGGGGAAGCCCGAGCCGATGATGGTGATGGACTGCAGGGCCGGCATGGTGGCTGCGGACACCTTGAGGTCGAGCCGCGTGACCGTGCCTGCGCGCACCACCGCGCCGCTGGCAGCGACTATGCCGTTTAGCACGTTGGTGACGAACAGCTTGGCCTGGTGATCGCCCTCAAAGGCGGGAGTGCCGTGGTCAAGCCGACGCCACCGGGGCAGCTGCCCGGCAGCTTCCCGGCGTCCATTGTAGCGAACAGACTCATGCCTCCATCGGGTGCGATTTCGACGATGGTCGTGCCAGTGCCCTGGAAGTTGCCAGAGTTGTTGAAGTTACTCACTAGAATGTCGCCAGCGCGCAGCATGCCGATCGTTCTCTTGACCTGGGCTACGCCGTAAGGATTGACATCCCCGTTTGCCGGGACGGTGGAGGCGACTGTCTTGATCTTGGTCAGCGCCGGCAGCACGGCCTGATCATCGCCGGCCAGCACGACAGTCGCAGAGACCGCCGACAGCCTGAGTGGCGAGTTGGAGTTGACCGATTCTCGAGGGGTCACCACCGAGGCGTTCCCCAGGCGGTCAGTTCCGGCGCGTCGGACTATTGCGGTGCGTCGTGGTGCTGCGATGCGTCAGCGTGCGGCGGTGGGTCCTCACCCAACGCAGCCAGGAGCAGACGCGCAAACTGTGGTCCCTTGCCGGCTTCTTCATGCTTGAAGTAGACGTAGACGTCGTTGCAGGCCGCCGTGCTGGCGCGGATGAGCTCGGCCCAGCGCTGCAGGTCCTCGGGCTGGTAGCCCTCATCCCGTAGTCGGAAATAGCCATAGCTCGCGGTGATCTCGAGCGGCGTCGAGAACTTCTCGCTGTCGGCGATGCACAAGGCAAGATCGTGTGCGCGCAGGCGCGCAAACACTTCCGCATCCATCCAGGAGCCATGGCGGAACTCGAACGCGGCTCGCGTCCCCTCGGGTAGCTGCGCGAGGAACCCATCGAGCAGCGCCAGGTCCTTGCGCAGGTAAGGGGGTAGCTGGAAGAGCAGGGCGCCGAGCTTCGGGCCGAGCGTAGCGCTCACGCGCAGGAAGTACTCGAGCAGCTCGCCGCAGTCCTTGAGCTTGGCGATGTGGGTGATGCGCTTGGGCGCCTTGAGCGTCAGGCGAAAGCCTTGCGGAGTCTCGCGATTCCAGCCGGTGAGGATCTTGGTGTTAGGGACGCGGTAGAAGGTGTAGTTGATCTCGACCGTAGTGAAGCACTGCGCATAGAAGCCCAGCATCTTCGCTGCCGGGAGCTTCGGCGGATAAAAACTACCCTTCCATTCGGGATAGTTGTAGCCGGAAGTTCCTACCCAGGTAGCCATCGGCCCACCGGCCGGCTCAGCGCAGGTCGCCGCTCACCAGGCGTCGGTACTGGCCGAGGTGGCGAATGGCGTGTTGTGCCTGGCCGAGCGACTCGTAGAGCCGCGCGAGATTGTAGTGACAGTCGGCGAGGTCCGGATCTTCAGCGATGGCGCTTTGGTAGGCGGCGAGTGCTGCCGCGGCGTCGCCGAGATCCTCGAGCAGCACACCCTGGTTATAAAGCAGCAGCGGGTCGGGACCCACCTGCGTCAGCGCGCGCCGATACACCTCCGCCGCCTGCTGAGTGCGGCCCTGCTCGTGCAGCAGCCGTCCCCAGTTGGTCCACGCCGCCGCGTTTGCGGCATCCTCGTCCACCGCGTGCCCCCAGGCAGTCAGCGCGGCTTCCGGGTCGCTGTTCTCGAGCGTGAGTGCCCTCGTGAACCAGTCAGCGCTCGGCGCCGATGCCGCCGGCGGGGCCGGCGGTGCCTCGCGGTGTTCGACTACCCGCAACACTCCATTCTCGATGCTGACCTCGAGATCGAGCAGGTATTGACCGCTGTCGACCTGGCGCTGCGTATCGCCGTCGCGCACCACGACCTGCTCGCCGACGGCACTGATCGACAGCCCCGAGAGCGGCACCGAGTCGGGCAGCTCACGCCGCAAGCTCTCGAGTGAACGGCGAATGCGCTGCGCCGGGATCTTGGCGTCGATCAGCGCGCGCGCCGTGCGCAGCACGATCAGGTCCTGGAAGGAGAAGCGGTATTCGCGGCGTGTCCCACGCGAGGGCTTGACGAAGCCGGCCTTGATGAGATTGCGGGTCGTGTCAGGTGAGAGCCGCAGGACCCGCTGAACGTCCCGCATGCTGTAGGTGGGCATCCCCGTTCGCCCGTGGCTCGCCGCCCTCAGGCGTTACGCTTCCTGCGGGACGACGCTCGCGCCGGGGCCTCGACGCGCTTCGGCTCCTTGCGCGGACCGAGCCGGCCGACCTGCTCGCGGGCAGTCTCGGTCCGCTGCAGGCTGGCGCGCAGCGCTTCCATCAGGTCGATGACTTTGCCCTCATGCTCGGGCGGGGCCACTTCGGACACCGAGATCTCGGTGCCTTGCTCCACCTTCCGGTCGATTGCCGCGTGGATGCGTGCGCGCGTGTCGTCCTTGAATGCCGTCGGATCGAAGCGCTCGGTGGTCTGCTGATCGATGAGCTGCTGCGCGAGCTTCAGTTCCGCCGCCTTCACCTCGGGCCGCGGCACCTCCACGTCGCTCGCCGGGCGCACATCCTCGGCGTAGTGCAGCTGCTGCATGGCAAGCACATCGCCCACCGGCCGCAGGATCACGATGTAGCCCTTACCACGCGTCGCCCAGCGGCCGACGCCTGCGCGACCGGACTGCCTGAGCGCCTCGGTGAGCAGCGCGTACGGCTTGCCCGCACCCTTGTCGGGCGCCAGGTAATAGGTCTTGTCGTAGAACACCGGGTCGACGGACTCGATCGGCACGAACTCGGCGATCTCGACCGAGCGCGTGCCGACTTCCTCGAGCGCCTTGATCTCCTCGGCGGTGAACGGGACGTACTGGTCCTTCGCGAACTCGTATCCGCGGATGATCTCGTCCCGCTCCACGACCACGCCTTCCTTCTGGCACACGTACTGTTGCCGCAGGCGTGAGCCGTCCTTCTTGTGCAGCAGATTGAAGGAAACCG
>Ga0075425_100007347_pt1 | contig 11641 bp, 10 predicted proteins | sample SoiMethybrSBSTD4_FD_75300 | JGI IMG/M metagenome (GOLD analysis project Ga0075425, IMG submission 75300) | Bulk soil microbial communities from a Populus tree surrounding site in Tennessee, USA - Soil MetaG P. TD hybrid SBSTD4 | ecosystem: Environmental > Terrestrial > Soil > Tree plantation...
CGAGCGTCTGCAGATCGATCTTCACGTCCATGCGCAGCGTGCCGTCGGCGTTGATGAAGCCGCCGTGCGCCGTGCCGGTCTGCACGCTGATCTTGCTCAGACCGACCAGATTGCCGCCCTTCTTCTTCAGCGCCGCGATGTAGCCGTCCATGTAGGCGTGCAGCTCGTGGACGTCGGAGTTCTTGCCGCCCACCTCGCCGATCTCGCCGCCCACCGACACGGTGACCTCCTGCGGCTCCTGCTGCCGGATGAACGCCGTGAAATCGGCGGCGAGGTCGACGTTCACCTGCTGCTGCTCGGCGAGCGTCGGCCTGGTGAGGTCGACGAGCGTCGACGTGTCGATGTCGATGTTGTAGAAGCCGGCGGCGATCTCTTCCTTGATGAGCGCGCGCAGCCCCTCGAGCTCCTTGTCGCGCTCGGGGCTGTTGAACTTCTTCGCATTGGTCTGGACGTGATCGCCCTGGACGAAGATCGGGCCGGCGAAGCCCTCGCGCAGCGCCGCGCCGATCACCACGGCCGCGTACTCGTGCGGGCGCTGCTCCGTGTAGCCGATCTCGGATCGCGCGATCTCGAAGATGAAGGCGCCGGCGTTCAGCTTTTTCGCCGAGCGCACGACGGCTCGCGCGGTGTCGTACGCCATCGCGCGGACGTTGATGGCGGGCACGGTGAAGCCGCCGGCCGACCCCTCGCCCATCGCCATGTAGAGATCGTGGATCGACGCCGGGCGGATGCCGGCGGCCGCCGCGAGGCTGCGCAGGATCCAGCGCGCGGTCCCCTTCAGCTCGGCGTCGCCGCCGAACACCGCCGTCCATACCAGCCGATCGATCGCGTCGCCCGGAACGGCGCCGGGGCTCGTGACGCTCACGCGATCGCTGAGCACCGCCGCGGCCGGCTTCACGGCATCGGTCATTTCCTTGACGGACTGGAAGATCAACGCTGTCATGATGGCTCTCCTCGCCTCCGCGCGACCGCGTATTCTAGCACCGGGAACCGGAAATCCTCGACGACGGCGGCGGCGGATGCGGAGGCGATCATGGCGTCGATCGGCAGCGCCTGCTCGGCCGCCTCGACGTCCGACAGCCGCACGCGCGTCGCCGGGTGCTTCGGCGTGAAGAGCGTGCAGCAGTCCTGATCCGGGATGATCGAGATCGGATACGTGCCGATGCGCTCGGCCTCGGCGGAGATCTCGTCCTTGTCCATGCCGACGAGCGGGCGGAGGATCTCGAGCCGCGTCGCCTGCGCGATCGCCGTCATGTTCTCGAGCGTCTGCGACGCGACCTGGCCGATCACCTCGCCGGTGACGAGCGCGCGCGCGTGCGCCTTGCGCGCGAAGCGCTCGGCGATGCGCAGCATCAGGCGCCGGTAGATCACCACGCGCAGAGCGGGCGGCACGGCGAGGACGACCTGCTGCTGCAGCTCGCCGAAGGGGACGAGCAGCAGCCGCGAGCGCAGCTGGTGCTTCGTCAGGAGCGCCGCGATCTCGCGCACCTTCTCCTGCGACGCGCGCGACAGGATCGGATAGCTGTGAAAGTGGACCAGCAGCACCGAGCAGCCGCGCCGCATCATCCGGTACGCGGCGACCGGCGAATCGATGCCGCCCGACAGCAGGCACGCGACGCGCCCGCCGGTCCCGGTGGGCATGCCGCCGGCGCCGGCCTCCTTGCCGAAGAAGTAGAACGCCCCGTCCGGCAGCAGCTCGAGATGGATCGTCAGCGCCGGCCGCTCGAGATCGACGCGCCACCCCTTCGCCTGCTTGATCAGGCCGCCGACCTCGCGCTCCGCCTGCGGCGACGTGAACGGCAGACGCTTGTCGGCGCGCGTCGCCGAGACGCGGAACGACGCGGCGTCGCGATCGCCGAGGTCCGCGAGGATCGCGGCGGCGAGCGCCGCGAAGTCGTGCGGTCCGCGGTTGGCGGCCGAGAAGTTCGCGATGCCGAAGACGCGCCGCAGGCGCGCGCGCACTTCGTCCCACGGCGTGTCGCCGGCGAGCTCGATCTCGATGCGCCCCATGATCGATCGCACGGCGGCCACGTGCAGGCCCGCGAGCGCGACTTTCAGGTTACGCACGAGCAGCTGGATGAACCAGGGACGGTTCTTGCCTTTCAGCGCGAGCTCTTTGTAGTGGACGACGACCGACTTCATGCGTGGCGTTCCCTACCCCGACCGATGACGTACAACGCAGAACTCGCAGAGCCCACAGAGATGACACCTTGAAAACAAGTCCTGCGAGCTCCGCGGATTCTGCGTCGATCGTCGTTCTCCCTCGCTGCTCAGCGCTCGATCGCCAGATCAGCGGCACGGTTGCCGCTCCGGACGGCGCTCTCGATCGTAGCCGGCAGACCCGTGTCGATCCAATCGCCCGCGAGCACCAGACCCCGGACGCCGGTCTCGGCCGCCGGCCGCGGCGGCTGCCCCGGCGCGAGCGAGAACGTCGCGCGCCTCTCGCGCACGACGGTCCCGCGCAGCAGCTTCGCGGCGCGCGTCGCCGGCAGCGCCTCCAGCAGCTCGTCGTGCGCGAGCCGGATCAGCTCGTCGTTGGCTTTGGCGAGCATGGCGTCGGCGCCGCTCGACACCATCGAGACGTGCGCACCCGCGTCCGCGCCCGCGGCCTCGTCGTGCGCGCCCGCATGGTGCGCGCCGGCTGCGTCCCCGGACTTGTCGAAGACCCACTGCATCGCGCGGCCCGGCAGCCCGATGATCGGCTCGTCGACGACCGCGCGATCGAACCACAGGTTGACGCTCACGATCGGCGATGCGGCCATCCGCCGCGCGCGGTCGATCGTCGCGACCAGCGCCGGCGGCTCGCGGTCGAACAGATCGGCGAACGCGAACCACGGCACCGCCGACACCACGCGATCGATCTTCATCAGCTCGCCGCCGACGCGGACGCCGGCCACCGCGCCGCCGTCGATGGTTCCGACGACCGTCGCCGCGGCGCCCGTGCGAACCCGGCCGCCGCGCCGTTCGAGATACGCGCGCGCGGGCTCCGCATACATCAGGTGCAGCGGCACGGTGGGCAGGCCGATCGCCGCGCCGCCGGCCTCGCCGCTGAACATCTCGGCGAGCACGCGCGCAAACGGCGCCGCCGCCGCCCGCTCCGCCGGCTGATTGAGCGCGGCGAGCGCGAGCGGATGCCACAGCATCTCGCGCAGGCGCGGCGTCTGCCCGTTGCGGACGAGCCACTGCTCGACGGTCTCGTCGGGCGACGCCGCCTTCACCGGCGCGCCCGCCAGCTCGCGCCGCGCGTTCCTCAGCGGCGTCGCCATGCTGCCGATCGACAGGCGGTCGCGCCACGACAGCGCGCTCCACTCGAGGACGCCGGCGAGCAGGTGCATCGGCGGCGGCAGCGGCGGACACGACAGCCGCGACCGCCGCCGGTCGCGATCGATCATCGTCACGGCGAGCTGGCGCTCGAGGCGCACGTTGTCCGCCGCGCCGATCTCCCGCAGAAACGCGAACGTCTCGCGGTAGCAGCCGAGCAGAATGTGCTGGCCGTTGTCGACGAGATCGCCGGTGTCGCGATCGGGAAACGCCGTCGCGCGGCCGCCGAGCCGGGCGCGCGCCTCGACGACCAGAGGCCGGGCGCCGCGCGACGCGAGGCGGACCGCCGCGCTCAACCCGGCGCACCCGCTGCCGATGACGACGACGTCGAAGGTGTTCACGTCCACAGCCATTGCCTCAGCGCGATGACGGCCTGCAGCGGCTTGGGCACGCGCGCCCGCGCGGTGAACACGTCGTGGCCGCTCCGCTCGATCCGCCGCAGCGTCTCGAAATAGACCGCGCGCATGATCTCCGCCGCGACGAGCCGCGGCCGATCGGCGGGCGGCAGCGCGCGGCTGGCGCGGTCGTAGAAGTCGTGCGCGCGCCGGCACTCGAACGCGATCGCCCGGCGCACCGGCTCGCTCGCGACGCCCGCCGACAGATCCTCGACGGTGCACCCGCAGGCGCGCAGGTCGGCCAGCGGGATGTACACGCGGCCGCGCGCGTAGTCGTCCTTCACGTCGCGCAGGATGTTGGTGAGCTGCAGCGCGACCCCGAGATCGAGCGCGTACTCGGACGCGCGCTCGTCGCGGCAGCCGAAGACGCGGATGCAGATCAGCCCGACGGCCGACGCGACGCGGCGGCAGTACTGGAACAGATCGTCGAACGTCTCGTAGCGCGCCGTATCGAGATCCATCGCCACGCCGTCGATGACGTCCTCGAATGCCTGGCGCGGGAGATCGAACGCCGCGACGACCGGCTGCAGCCGGCGCGCCTGCTCGGTTGCCGGCGCGCGGCCGTCGAACGCGCGCGCGAGCTCCTCGCGCCAGAACGCGACCGCCGCGCGTCCGGTCGGCGCGCCCGCGACCGCCGCCTCCTCGTCGACGGCGTCGTCGACGGCGCGGCAGAAGTCCCAGACTGCGATGATCGCGCGGCGCTGCTCGGCCGGCAGCACGAGGAACGAGTAGTAGAAGCTCGTCTTCCGCGCCATCACGCGTGCGCGGCCCAGCGCAGGGCGCGCCAGAGGATCACCGGCACGTCGCCGCCGCCGAGCGCCGGCCGGTAGGTGAGCAGCTCGCGCCTCGCGCGATCGACGCGCTCGAGGATGCGGTGGCCGCCCAGCCAGGTGAAGCGCAGCTCGTAGCGCAGCCGGCCGCGGACGCCGTCGCAGACGGCGCGGCCGGCGGCGAACTGCTCGCGCGTGACGGCGACGCACTGCGCGAGCGCCGACGTCCACGCCGACGAGAGCGGCCCGGCGGGCGCCCGCACGAGGTCGCGTTCGCTCGCGCCCGACTCGGCCTGCACGTCGCGCGGCACGTACAAGCGGCCGCTGCGCCAGTCGCGCCCGAAGTCCTGCCAGAAGTTCGCGAGCTGCAGCGCCGTGCAGAGCGCGTCGGACGATCGGTCGAGCGCCTCGTCGCGGTGGCCGGCGATGCGGAGCACGAGGCGGCCGACGGGATTCGCCGAGCGGCGGCAGTAGTCGAACACGTCGGTCCACGAGGCGTAGCGCGTCGTCATGGTATCCTGACCGAACGCGCTCACGAGATCGTCGAACAACGCGATCGGCAGATCGAGCGATCGGATCGAATGCGCCAGCGCGGCGATGATGAGGTCCTCGTGCTCGTGGGGCGCGCCTTCGGCGTCCTCCGTCGTCACGGCCGCATGCAGGCGCCGCTGCCATGCGTTCAGGCGCGCCAGCCGATCCGGGGCGGGCGCGGATCCCTCGTCGGCGATGTCGTCGGCGACGCGCGCGAACGCGTAGACCGCCGCGACGTGCGGGCGCATCGGCGCGGGCAGCAGCTGCGACGCCACCGGAAAATTCTCGTAATGGGATCGCGCCAGCGCCTCGCACGCCGCGTACGCGCGCGCGAGCGGCTCGGGCCAGAGGGACACGAGGGCATTTTAGTCCGATATGCGTGACCTGTTCGCCGCGCTCGTCGCGCTTGCGCTGCTCGCCACGGCGGCGAGCCTCGCGACGACGCTGCAGGCGTACCGGCGGCGGCGCGGCCGGCTGCGCGATTCCGAACGGGCGCTCGGGCGGACGATCGTCGCGGAGATCCCCGCGGGCGACGACCTCGTCCTCTTCAGCGCCGACGCGTCGCGCTTCTACTACGGCGAGCGCTCGATCGACAAGGATCTCATCACGGCGGTCCGCGTGCTCATCAACGGCGCGCCGATTGCCGCGGCCGTGTCGCCGCGCTATCCGGAGGAGCCCGACCGCCGGCCGACCAGCTTCGAGGATCGCCCAGAGGGCATCGCGCGCGATCGCTGGGACGTCGCGATCGAGACGGTGACCGGCACGGTGCTGGTGGAGTGCGGGGCAATTCGCGAGCGCGTATCGCAGGAGCTCGCGCGCACGGTGTACGAGGTGGTAAAGGATGCCGTGGGAGGCAATTAGGAATGAAGAATTAAGAATTAAGAATTCGTGATCACGGATGTCACGATATCGGGCAGCGTGAAAGAGTGCACCGAATTCTTAATTCCTAATTCTTAATTCTCAATTTCACCACTCCGTCTCCGCCGCGCCCGCGCGATGGTTCACCGCGCGCGCGAGCACGAAGAGCAGGTCCGAGAGTCGGTTGATGTAGCGCACGAGGACGGGATCCACGGCAGGATCGAGCGAGATGATGCGGCGTTCGGCACGGCGGCAGACGGTCCTGGCGACGTGCAGCGCCGCCCCGGCGGGCGTGCCGCCGGCGAGAATGAACCGGCGCAGCGGCGGCAGGGCGCCGTCGAAGCGATCGATCGCCTGCTCGAGGCGCGCGACGTGGTCGTCGCCGACGACCGCCTTGGTGACGCGCGCGGCGAGCGTCTCCGCCGGATCGGCGAGCTGCGCGCCAAGGGCGAACAGGTCGCGCTGGATCGCGGCGAGCTCGCCGTCGACCGCCGCGTCGGGCGAGGAGGCGCGCACGAAACCGAGCCAGGCATTGAGCTCGTCGACCTCGCCGTACGCGTCGACGCGCGGATCGTCCTTCCGCGCGCGCGTGCCGCCGAAGAGCGACGTTTCGCCGGTGTCGCCGGTGCGCGTGTAGATCTTCACGTCCGGGCAACCATTATGGCACCTGCGAAGCTGCCGATCCCCGCGCCGGCCGACCGCCGCCGCTTCCGACGGCGTCTGCTGGCGTGGTACCGACGCCACGGCCGCGACCTGCCGTGGCGCAGGACCGACGACCCGTATCACATCCTCGTGTCGGAGATCATGCTGCAGCAGACGCAGGTCGATCGCGTGCTGCCGAAGTACGCCGAATGGCTCGACAGGTACCCGTCGATGCACGCGCTCGCCGCCGCGCCGGATCACGAGGTCGCCGAGGCCTGGCGCCCGCTCGGCTACAACGTCCGGCCGCAGCGGCTGCAGTCGATCGCGCGCGAGTCGGTCGCGAAGTACGGCGGGCAGCTGCCCTCCGACGAGCAGACGCTGCTGTCGTTCAAGGGAATCGGCCAGTACACCGCCGGCGCGATCCGCAGCTTCGCGTTCCGAGAGCGCGCGGCGATCCTCGACACCAACGTGGCGCGCGTGCTGTTCCGCGTCTTCGTCGGCGCGGGCGATCCGAAGGCGCACGCGATGAAGCGCCACCTCTGGACGGTGTCCGGCGCGCTCGTCCCGTCGCGCCACGCCTTCGACTTCAACCAGGCGCTGATGGACCTCGGCGCGATGGTCTGCGTCGCGCGATCGCCGAAGTGCCTCGTCTGCCCGATGAAGAAGGACTGCGCGTGGCGCCGACGATCGTCGTGACCGCGGCCGTGATCGAGCGCGGCGGCCGCGTGCTCGTGACGCGGCGCCAGCGCGGCGTCCACCTCGAAGGACTGTGGGAATTCCCCGGCGGCAAGCGCGAGGGACGCGAGTCGCTCGCCGCCTGCCTCGCGCGAGAGCTGCGCGAGGAGCTCGACGTCGACGCCGCGATCGGCGAAGAGCTCTTCTCGACGACGCACGAGTACGCGGACCGGCGGGTGGAGCTGCATTTCCTGCGCTGCGAGCTGCGAGGCGAGCCGCGGCCGCTCCTCGGTCAGGAGGTGCGATGGGTGCCGCGCGCGGAGCTCGCGTCCCTGAAGTTCCCGGCGGCGGATGCGGAGTTGATCAGAATCCTGGGAGCGGCGTGACGGTCTTTCACGAAGCCGCGAAGAGACACGAAGACACGAACAATTCTCCTTTGTACAAGAGAACTTCGTGCCCTCGTGGATCTTCGTGTCTTCGTGACGATCCGTCACACGATCAGCGCGCGACGAACGGGAGCGCCGTCACCTCGCCCGCGACGCCGTCGACGACGACGGCCGTCCCCGGCGCGACGAAATCGCGGTGCACGTAGCCGAGCGCGATCGGCCTCTGCAGCGCCGGCGACACGGTGCTGCTCGTCACCTCGCCGACCTCGCGCTCGCCCGCGCGAATGCGCGCGCCGGCCGGCGGCGCCACCGCGCCGCTCATCGCGATCCCGACGAGCTTCCGCGCCACGCGCCCATGCCCGCGGTGCAGCACGCGGATGACGACCTCCTGCCCCACGTAGCACCCTTTGGTGAAACTGATCGCGCGCCCTTCGATGCCGGCCTCGAGCGGAATGGTCTCTTCGTCCATGTCGCGATGAAAGCGCGGCACACCCGCCTCGATCCGCAGCGCCTCCGCCGTCGCCTCGTCCATCTCCGGCACGTCGCCCGCCACGAGCGCGGACGTCATCGCGGCAGCGTGCTCGCGCTCCACATAGACATCGAATCCGGGCTCGCCGGCGTCGGTCGCGCGCGTCACGATCGCCGGTCCGCGCGCCGACTGCACGCGCAGGTTGCCGTGCTCGGGAAGCGCGGCCAGCGCATCGGCGCCGACGCCGCCGAGCGCGGACGCGACCGCGCGCGCCGCGTCGGGGCCGACCACCGCGAACTGCGCGAAGGTGCCGGTGACATCGCCCAGCTGCACGTCCTCGGTGAAGATGAACTGATCGAGCTTCGCCATCACGGCGTCCTTCACGTCGCCGGCGAGCGACAGCAGCATCACGTCGCCGAGCTCGTACACGTGCACGTCCGCGATCATCCGCCCCTGCGCGGTGAGATACGCGGCGTAGCAGCCTTCGCCCGCCTTCAGCGACGCGACATCGTTGGTGAGCAGACCCTGCAGGTAGCTCGCGCGGTCGGCGCCCGAGACGACGATGCGGCCGCGATCGGAGCGGTCGGCGAACGCGGCGCGGCGGCGCGCGGCGGCGTAGGCGCTGGCGGAAACGGCGGGAACCATGATGCTATGCTGAGGTATGCCCTCGGTTCATTCTATCCGCGCGGTCCTGGCTGCGGCAGCCTTCGCGCTGTCGCTGCCGCGCGGCGCGTCGGCTCAGCTCGTTCCCGTGCCGCCGCCGCTGCCGGAGACGAATGGCACGGGCTTCACGATCTTCGTCAACGGCCGCGCCGTCGGATCGGAGCAGATCGCGGTGAACCGCGTCGCCGACGGCTGGATGATCACGAGCTCAGGCCGCTTCGGCGCGCCGATTGACGCCATCTCGCGCCGGATGGCGATCCGCTACACGGCCGACTGGCATCCGATCTCGTTCGAGTTCGACGGCACGCTCCACGGCCAGACGCAGATCATCCGGACGACGGTCGAGGGAACGACGGCGAACTCGGACATCACGATCGGCACGGCGAAGACGCAGCGGAGCGACACGATCGATCCGGCGTCGCTGCTGGTGCTGACCAACAGCTTCTTCGCCGGCTACGAGGCGGTCGCCGCCCGCGTCAAAGGCGCCGCGCCCGGAACCGAGATCCCGATCTACGCGGAAGGACCGATGGTCACCCTCCGCGCGCGTCTCGGCGATTCGGCAGTCGAGCAGATCCAGACGGTGGCCCGGCTCGTCGGCACGCACCGCACGGCGCTGACGCTGAAGCTGGCGCTTGGGGACGTCGAGGCGATGATCTGGTGGGACGACGCCGGCCGCCTGGTGCGCTTCAGCATTCCCGGGCAGGCCATCGAGGTCGCGCGCGAGGACATCGCGGCGGTCTCGTCGCGGACGGTGAGGGTCTCGCGGCCGAACGACGAGATGATCACGATTCCGGCCAGCGGGTTCACGGTCGCCGGCACGTTGTCGCGCCCGTCGGCGTCGGACGCCCCGCGGCTGCCGGCGGTCGTGCTCGTGGGCGGCAGCGGTCCCGCCGATCGCGACGGCTTCACCGCCGGCGTGCCGATCCTCGGACAGATCGCCGGCGCGCTCGCCGACGCCGGCTTCATCGTCGTCCGCTACGACAAGCGCGGGATCGGACAGAGCGGCGGGCGCGCCGAGTCGGCGGCGCTCAACGACTACGCGGAGGACGCGCGCGCGGTGGTGAAGTTCCTCGAGGCGCGGAAGGACGTCGACCCCAAGCGCCTCGCGATCGTCGGCCACAGCGAGGGCGGGATCGTCGCGCTGATCGCGGCGTCGAAGGACAAGCGGATCGGCGCGGCGGTGCTGCTGGCGGCGCCGGGCATGACGGGCACCGATCTGATCCTCGCGCAGCAGAAGCACCTGCTCGATCGGATGAAGATCACGCCGGAGGAGCGTCAGGCGAAGATCGACACGCAGAAGAAGATCAACGACGCGGTGGTGAGCGGGAAGGGGATCGACGAGCTGCCGGCCGACGTCCGCCGCACCGTCGACAACGCGGAGTTCCAGAGCCTGCTGGCGAGCGATCCCGAGAAACTGATGAAAGACGTCCGCCAGCCGCTGCTGATCGTGCAGGGCGAGCTCGACACGCAGGTCGAACCGAAGAACGCGGAGCTGCTCGCGTCGCTCGCCGCGCGCCGCAAGAAGGCGCCGCCGGCCGAGGTCGTGAAGGTGCCGGGCGTGAATCATCTGCTCGCGGCCGCAACGACCGGCGAGGTCGACGAGTACGCCTCGCTCAAGGACAAGCAGGTCGCCGCGCCGGTCACGCAGGCGATCATCTCGTGGCTGAAGAAGACGCTCTCGACCGCGCGCTAGCGATCGCGCGGCGGTACATCGCCTCGCGCGCGGATCGGCCGGTCTGGCCGAGGGCGGCGCTCGCGCAGCTTCGCGCCGCGCTCGGCGGCGCGCTCCAATCCCACTCCATCGATCCCGCACAGGTCGTCGAGGATCTCGCGGCGGCGGCCGACCTCGGCCTCGTGACGACGACCGGCCCGCGCTATTTCGGGTTCGTCACCGGCGGCGCGCTGCCGGCGACGGTCGCCGCGGAGTGGCTGGCGACGGCGTGGGATCAGAACGCGGGCCTCTACGTGATGTCGCCGGCCGCGGCGGTCGCGGAAGAGATCGCCGGCGAATGGCTGATCGATCTGCTCCGGCTTCCGCGGCACGCGAGCGTCGGCTTCGTCACCGGCGCGCACATGGCGAACCTCACGGCGCTCGCCGCCGCGCGCCACGAGCTGCTGCGGCGCGCCGGATGGGATGTCGAGGGCGACGGTTTCCAGGGCGCGCCGCGGCTGAACGTGGTCGCCGGCGCCGAGGTGCACGTGTCGGTGATCGGCGCGCTGCGCGTGATCGGCGTCGGCTCGCAGCAGGTGGTGCGCGTGGAGGCGGACGGTCAGGGGCGCATGCGGCCGGACGCGCTCGCCGATACGCTCGACCGCATGGCGGGCCCCACGATCGTGTGCGCGCAGGCGGGGAACGTCAACACCGGCGCGTTCGATCCGTTCGACGCGATCGCCGACGCGGCGCGGCGCCACGGCGCGTGGCTGCACGTCGACGGCGCGTTCGGTCTGTGGGCGGCGGCGAGCGAATCGCGGCGGCATCTGGTGGGCGGCGTCGAGCGCGCCGACTCGTGGGCGACAGATGCGCACAAGTGGCTGAACGCGCCGTACGACTCGGGCCTCGTGTTCACGACGCATCCCGAAGCGCATCGCGCCGCGATGAGCGTCGCGGCGGCGTATCTGACGCGATCGAGCGACGAGCCGCGCGAACCGATGGACTGGGTGCCGGAGTCGTCGCGCCGCGCGCGCGGGTTCGCGGTGTATGCGGCGCTTCGCGCGCTCGGGCGGAGCGGCGTCGAGGATCTCGTCGACCGCTGCTGCCGTCTGGCCGCGCGCTTCGCCGATCGGCTGCGCCTGGAGCCGTCGATGCAGGTGCTGAACGACGTCGTGCTGAACCAGGTGCTCGTCCGCGTGGTTCCCGACGCGGGCGATGCGGACGTCGCGACGCGCGAGGCGCTGCGGCTGGTGCAGGACGAGCGCGTCTGCTGGCTCGGC
>Ga0075425_100007349_pt1 | contig 11638 bp, 10 predicted proteins | sample SoiMethybrSBSTD4_FD_75300 | JGI IMG/M metagenome (GOLD analysis project Ga0075425, IMG submission 75300) | Bulk soil microbial communities from a Populus tree surrounding site in Tennessee, USA - Soil MetaG P. TD hybrid SBSTD4 | ecosystem: Environmental > Terrestrial > Soil > Tree plantation...
ACCGCGGCGAGCGGGAACAGACCGATCTCGCGGGCCGACATGGCGTTGGTACTCTAGTGGCCCGTGCGCCCCCGACCCGCCCTCGCCGATCTGCGGCCGTACGAGCCGGGAAAGCCCGCCGCACAGGTGCGCCGCGAGCTGGGGCTCGAGCGGATCGTCAAGCTGGCCTCGAACGAGGGGCCGTACGGCCCGTTTCCGGCGGCGCTCGAGGCGATCGGGCGGGCGGCGACGCAGCTCAACCGCTACCCCGAGCGCGGCGGCGAGCTGGCCGAGCGCCTGGCCGAGCGGCACGCCACGACGCCCGACCGGATCGCGATCGGGAACGGTGCCGACGCCATCGTCGGCCTGCTCTCGACGGCCTACCTCGACCCCGGCGACGAGGCGCTCATGGGCTGGCCCTCGTTCCCGAGCTACCGGCTCGACGCGGTGAAGCAGGCGGCGACGCCCGTGACCGTCCCCCTGCGCGACGGGTCGTACGACCTCGACGCGATGGCCGAGCGGATCGGGCCGCGCACGAAGATCGCCTACGTCTGCAACCCCAACAACCCGACCGGGGGGATGGTCGGCCGGGCGGCCCTGCGCGCCTTCCTCGAGCGCGTCCCGGACGACGTGCTCGTCGTCGTGGACGAGGCCTATCACGAGTACGTCACCGACCTGGACTACCCGGACGCGATCGCCGAGCACGTCCACGAGCGGCCGAACGTGGCGGCGCTGCGCACGTTCTCGAAGATCTACGGTCTGGCGGGCCTGCGGATCGGCTACCTGGTCGGGCCGCCCGAGGTGGTGCGCGAGGCGATGAAGGTGCGAAACCCGTTCGACGTCTCCGAGATCGCGCACGCCGCGGCGCTCGCGAGCCTCGACGACCCCGACGAGGTCGTCCGCCGCCGTGACCTCAACGAGCGCGGCCGGGCGGAGCTTGCTGCAGCGCTGCGCGAGGCCGGCATGGAACCGCTGCCGTCGGTCGGCAACTTCCTCACGGCCGCTGCCGGCGACGGGCGGGCGCTGGCGCGGGCGCTCGAGCTCGAGGGCGTCATCGTCCGGCCGCTGGCGCCGTTCGGGGCGCCGGAGAGCATCCGCGTCACCGTCGGCACGCCGGAGGACAACGCCGCGTTCGCGGCCGCCCTGGGGCGGGCGCTGCAGCCGCGGTGAGCCGGCGACCGACCGATCTGCCCACCCTGGTCGAGGGGGTCAGCGGCGGCGACGTGCGCGCGGTCGCGCGGGCGATCACACTCGTCGAGAACCGCGATCCGCTCGCCTACGAGCTCGTGCGCGAGCTCTACCCCCAGACCGGCAAGGCGGCCGTCGTCGGGTTCACCGGCCCGCCCGGCGTCGGCAAGTCGAGCCTGATCGCGTGCGTCATCGCCCACCTGCGGTCGCAGGGCAAGAAGGTCGGCGTCGTGACCGTCGACCCGTCGAGCCCGTTCTCGCGCGGAGCGCTGCTCGGCGACCGCATCCGCCTGGCCGACCACTTCCTCGACGACGGCGTCTTCATCCGCTCGATGAGCACCCGCGGCCACCTCGGCGGCGTGTCGGAGGCGACGCTGCAGGCGCTGCTCGTCCTCGACGCGGCCGGGATGGACGTGCTGCTCCTGGAGACGGTCGGGGTGGGGCAGAGCGAGGTCGAGGTGGCGTCGCTGGCAGACACCGTGCTGCTCGTGCTCCAGCCGGGGTCGGGCGACTCGATCCAGGCGCTCAAGGCGGGGGTCATGGAGATCCCCGACATCATCGTCATCAACAAGAGCGATCACCCGGCGGCGCGGACGATGCGGTCGGAGATCCGCTCGGTGCTCGCGCTCGACCCGGCCACGTCGCGGCGGGTGCCGATCGTCGAGACCGAGGCGTTCCGCTCCGAGGGCATCGCCGAGCTGTGGGAGGCCGTGCTCGAGCACCGCGCCCACCTCGAGAAGGACGGCGGCCTGGACGCGCGCCGGCGCGAGAGCGTCGAGCACGAGATCGTGTCCGTGGCGGTCGCCCAGGCACGGCGGCGGCTGGCCGAGGCGCTCGCCCGCGACCCCGACCTGCGCCGCCTGCTCGACCAGGTGCACGAGCGCAAGCTCGACCCGCTCACGGCGACGCGGGAGATCAGCGAGCGGGTGTTCCGGGGCGACGCGGACTCGTAGCCGCTACACGCCGTCGGCCGCGGTGGTGGCGGCCACCTGCAGCGCGTACGCGCGCCGGCCCTCGGCGATGATCTCGTCGGCATAGGCGCGGTCGCGCCAGCCGCCGACCGTGGTGCCGGCCCCGCTCTCGAGGTCCTTGTAGACGTCGAAGAAGTGGGCGATCTCGTCGAGCAGCGACGTGCGGATGTCGCCGATGTCATGGACGCGGCTCCACTTCGGGTCCTTGAACGGGACGCAGAGCACCTTGTCGTCCTCGCCCTTCTCGTCGTGCATCTCGAACACGCCGACCGGCTCGACCTTGATCACGCAGCCGGGGAAGGTCGGCTCGGCGACCAGCACGAGGGCGTCGACGGGGTCGCCGTCGCGGCCGAGCGTGTGCATGACGAAGCCGTAGTCGGCGGGGTAGACGACGCTCGTCCACAGCGTCCGGTCGAGCACGATCCGGCCCAGCTGCGAGTCGAACTCGTACTTGTTCCGACTTCCCTGGGGGATCTCCACGATCACGTTCACGGGTTGGTCGGACGCCATTGGGCAAACAGGGTACCCTTCGCGCCCACCTCGTGGTCACGCTGGACGACATCCGTGCGGCCGCCGACGGCCTCTCCGGTGTCGCCCACCGGACGCCGACCGAGCGGTCCGAGACCTTCACCCGCCTGTGCGGCGGCGAGGTGTGGCTGAAATTCGAGAACCAGCAGCGCACCGGGTCGTTCAAGATCCGCGGTGCGTACACGAAGATCCAGTCGCTCAGCCCGGCCGAGCGGGCGGCCGGCGTCGTCGCCCCGTCCGCCGGCAACCACGCCCAGGCGGTCGCGTTCGCGGCTCGCTCCGCCGGCGTCGACGCGACGGTGTACATGCCCGAGGCGGCGTCGCTCGCCAAGGTCGGCGCAACCGAGGGCTACGGGGCCACGGTGCGACTCGTCGGCGACAGCGTCGAGGGCTCCGTCGAGGCGGCCAAGCGGGCCGTCCACGACGAGGGCCGGACGCTCGTCCACCCGTTCGACGACGAGGTGGTGATCGCCGGCCAGGGGACGGTCGGGCTCGAGGTCCTCGAGGACGCGCCCGACTTCGACGCCATCGTCGTCCCGCTGGGCGGCGGCGGGCTGCTCTCGGGGATCGCGATCGCCGTCAAGGCGATGCGGCCGGAGGTGCGCGTGATCGGCGTCGAGGCGGCCGGCTGTGCGCCCTACGTCGGGTCGCTCGAGCACGGCACGATCACGCCGGTGCCGCAGACCGAGACGATCGCCGACGGCATCGCCGTCAAGCACCCGGGCGAGATCACGTTCCAGCTCATTCGCGAGCTGGTCGACGACGTCGTCACGGTGACCGACGCCGAGATCAGCCAGACGATCGTGCAGCTGCTCGAGCGCAGCAAGGCCGTGGTGGAGGGGGCGGGGGCGGTCGCGCTGGCCGCGCTGCTGTCCGGCAAGGTGCAGGCGAAGCGCGCGGTCGCGGTGCTCTCCGGCGGGAACATCGACACGCCCCTGCTCATGCAGGTGATCCGCTTCGGCCTCACGAACGCCGGCCGGTACCTCGTGATCCGCACCCGCCTGATCGACCGCCCCGGCCAGCTGATGCATCTGCTGAAGGTGCTGGCCGACGCGCACATCAACATCCTGGTGGTCTCCCACCACCGCGAGAGCGTCGACGTGGCGGTGGCCGAGACGGGCATCGAGCTGATCCTCGAGACGCGCGACGAAGCCCATGCCCACTCGGTGGTCGAGCTCGTCCGGAACAGCGGCTACCCCGTCACCCGCATGCACTGAACCGGGGTCAGACCCCGAACAAAAGTGCAACAGAAGTGCAACGCGGACCGTTCGGGGTCTGACCCCGGTTAGCGGGCGATCTCGCGCACCCGCTTCACCAGCGCGCGGTGGTAGGCGGGCCGGAGCGTCGTGTCGGCCGCGCCCAGCATGAGGGCGACCAGGGCGGTGTCGTACCGGCCGATCACGTAGCCGACGGCGATCAGCAGCGCTGCCGCGCCGGCGATCACGAGCCGGCCGACGTTGGTCACCGGCCGCGGCTCGAGCCGCTCCGCGTTCTGCCACACCTCGCCGAACGACGCGTCCTTGTCCAGCCCGAGCAGCAGCCGCACGCCGTCGCGGTTCGCCCGCCGCAGCTGGCGCATGCGCACCAGGTAGAAGCCGCCGTAGCCCGCCGCGATCACCGCCGCCGGCGGCCACAGCCGGTGGTGCAGCCAGGGCGAGAGCAGTGCCAGCGCGGGCGCCGCGAAGCCGAGGATGATCGCCGTCTCCTCGGTCAGCCGCCGGCCGGGGCCGGGCGGCATCATGCGGGAGACGATCGTGGCCAGGAAGACCGCGCAGACGAGCACGGCGCCCGCCGCCGTCACCCCTGCCGAGATGCTCACAGACCCAGGCCGCGAGCGATGACCAGGCGCTGCACCTCGTTCGTGCCCTCGCCGATCTCGAGCACCTTCTGGTCGCGGTAGAACCGGCTCACCGGGTACTCGTCCATGAACCCGTAGCCGCCGTGGATCTGCACCGCCTCGTTGCAGACGCGCCGCGAGAGCTCGCCCGTGTACAGCTTCGCCATCGCCGCCACCTGGGCGAAGTCGCGGCCCTGATCCTTCAGCCACGCCGCCTTGTAGACGAGGTGGCGGCCGGCCTCGATCTCGGTCGCCATGTCGGCCAGCTTGAACGCGATCGCCTGGAACTTGCCGATCTTGCGGCCGAACTGCTCGCGCTCGCGCGCGTAGGCGAGCGACATCTCGTAGGCCCCCTGGGCGGCGCCGAGGCCGAGCGCGGCGACGCTGATGCGGCCGCCGTCGAGGATCTCGAGGAACTGGCGGAAGCCGTTGCCGCGCGGCCCGAGCAGGTTCCCCTCGGGGACGCGGCAGCCGGCGAAGACCAGCTCGCGCGTGTCCGACGAGCGCCAGCCCATCTTCTTCAGCTGGGCCGACTGGGTGTAGCCGGGCGTCCCGTTCTCGATGACGATGTTCGAGATCTCGTCGACGCCGGTGCGGGCGGTGACGGTGACGAGCGCCGAGATCTCCGTGCCCGCGTTCGTGATGAACATCTTGGCCCCGTCGACCACCCACTCGCCGCCCTCCAGGCGCGCCGTCGTCCGGGTCGCGCCGGCGTCGGAGCCGGCGCCCGGCTCGGTCAGGCCGAAGGCCGCAAGGCGCCGCCCGGACGCCAGCGGCGGCAGCCACTCCCGCTTCTGCTCCTCGCTGCCGAACAGGTTGATCGGCTGCGTGCCGAGCGACGTGTGCGCCGCCACCGTGATCGCGAACGACTGGTCGACGCGGGCGAGCTCCTCGATCGCGATCGCGTAGGCCAGCGTGTCGGCTCCGCCGCCCTCGAACTCCGCGGGGATGGGGATGCCCATGAGGCCGAGCTCGGCCGCCTTCGCGACCAGGTCGAGCGGGAAGCGGCCGTCGCGGTCGAGCGCCTCGGCGTGCGGTCCGATCTCCCCCTCCGCGAAGTCCCTGACCGTCGCGCGGAACAGGCGGTGCTCGTCGGAGAGATCGAAGCTCAGCACAGCGACTGGGCCAGCTCCACCAAGAGCCGCACGCCCCAGCCGGAGCCGCCCTTGGCGAGCCCGTCTCCGCGGTCGGTGTCGATGTCGGCGACGCCGGCGATGTCGAGGTGGGCCCACGGCCCGTCGCCCGCGAACTCCTGCAGGAAGCGGGCGGCGAAGCAGGCGCCGCCCTTGCCGGCCGTGGAGGCGTTGCGCATGTCGGCGACGTCCGAGCGCATGAACCGCTTGTACGTGTCGTGGAGCGGCATCCGCCATACGTGCTCGCCGCCCAGCTCGCCGGCGGCGTCGATGCGCTCGACGAACGCTTCGTCGTTCGCGAAGACGCCGGCATGCCAGTCGCCCAGGGCGACGACCATCGCGCCGGTCAGCGTCGCCAGGTCGACGACGTGCGTCGCGCCCTGGCGGCGGGCGTGGTACAGGCAGTCGGCCAGGACGAGCCGGCCCTCGGCGTCGGTGTTCGTGATCTCGATGGTCTTGCCGTTCGCGGCGGTGACGATGTCGTCCGGGCGCATGCCGGTGGCCGAGACCAGGTTCTCGACGGCGCCGACGACGCAGACGACCTCGATCGGGAGGCTCAGCTCGGCGATGGCCGCGGTCGCCTCGAGCACGGCGGCCGCGCCCGACATGTCGAACTTCATTCCGCTCATGCTGCGGGCGGGCTTGAGCGAGTAGCCGCCGGTGTCGTAGGTGAGCCCCTTGCCGACCAGGCCGAGGACGACGCCTCTGGCGGGCTTGGCCGGCTTGTGGCGCAGCGTGATCAGCGCCGGCGCCGGGCCGCCCGCCGCCGCGACCGCCAGGAAGGCGCCCATCTTGCGCCGCTCCATGAAGCGGCGGTCGTTCACGGTCGTCGTGACGGTCTTGTACTCGACGGCGATGGAGCGGGCGCGCTCTGCGAGCTGCTCCGGACCCAGATGGTTCGAGGGCGCGTTCTGGAGGTCGCGGGCGCGGTTCACGGCCGTCGCGACGACCGCGGCCCGCTCGCTGGCGCGGCGCTTGCCGTTCAGCAGGGTGACCGTGTCGAGCCGGCTGGGCCGCTCCTTGGCCGGGCCGCTGCGGAACCTGTCGAAGCGGTAGTCCCCGAGCACGGCCCCCTCGACGAGGCAGCGGCTGGCGAGGTCGCGGTCGGCCGGCACGGTGTCGACGGCGAACGCGATGGTCTTCGCCCGGGCCGTCGTGGCCGCGCGGGCGGCGGCCGCCGCTGCGTGGCGGATGTCGTCGCCCTCCGGCGTGGCGCCGAGGCCGACGACCGCCACGCTCCGGGCGCGGACGCCGGCGCCGGCGTGGATGACCGTCACCTGGCCGCGCGCGCCGCGGATCTCGCCGGCCTTGATCAGATCGGCGACGGTCCCGCCGAGCGCCGCGTCGACCTCTGCAGCGACCCCCTCGAGCGTGGGAGGCTTCGTCACCGTGACGACCAGCACGTCCGCGTTGGCTCGAAGAGGCGACGTGTTGGCGGTGGTGATTCGCATCCGGGGCGGATGACCGGTCGGCCGGCCTCGGGCATCCTACCCATCACGACCATGACTGCCACCCGTTGCCCCAACTGCGGTGCCCTGCCCCCCGAGGGGGCGCGGTTCTGCCCGAGCTGCGGCCGCGCGCTCGGCGTCGGCGACGCCGCCGAGCGCAAGCTCGCGACCGTGCTCTTCGCCGACCTGGCCGGCTCCACCGAGCTCTCGACCATGATGGACGCGGAAACTCTGCGCGGGCTGCTGGGCGACGTCTACGACCAGCTCTCACGGGCGGCCGAGGCGTACGGCGGCACGGTCGAGAAGTTCATCGGCGACGCCGTGATGGCCGTGTTCGGCGTCCCTGTCGCCCACGAGGACGACCCGGAGCGGGCGGTGCGCGCGGCGATCGTGATGCGCTCCCGGCTGGCCGGGCTGGCCGAGCGCCGCGGCATGGAGCTGGGGCTGCGGATCGGGATCAACACCGGCCTCGTCGTCACCGGGACGAGCCCCGGGCGCGACTTCCTCGTCACCGGCGAGGCGGTGAACCTGGCCGCGCGCCTGCAGCAGTCGGCCGAGCCGGGCGAGATCCTCGTCGGCGAGCGCACCTTCCGGGCGGTCGAGCCGCTGGCGCGTACGGTCGCGCCGCGCTCGCTGCGGGTGAAGGGCCGCGCGGGCCCGGTGACGGCGTTCGGTGTGGAGCGGATGGCGCCCGTGGGCTCCTATCGGCGGCGGCGGCGCGCGTTCGGGCCGTTCGTCGGCCGCGACTCGGAGCTGACGCTCATGCGTTCGCTGGTCGAGCGCGCGGTCGAGCACGCCCGGCCCCACCTGATCACGATCATCGGCGAGCCGGGGATCGGCAAGAGCCGCCTGCTCGAGGAGGCGGTCGTCGAGCTGCAGCGCTCCGACGAGCCGCCCGCCGTGTGGGTCGGCCGCTGCCTGCCCTACGGCGAGGCCGGCCCGTACGCGCCGCTGCGCGACGTGCTCCTGCGTGCTGCCACCGTCCGTCCCGAGGACGCGCCCGACGAGGCCATCGCTCGGGTCACCGGCTTCCTGCACGCGCTCGTCCCCGACGCGACCCCGGAGTGGATCGACGAGCTGCTGCGCACCGTCTCGAACCGGCGCCGGGCCGTGCGCGAGCACGACGACCTTGACCGCGATGCGCTCAGCGGCCACGACGCCTGGCGCCAGCTGCTGCTCGCGATGGCGGCGCGCCAGCCGACCCTCGTCGTGATCGAGGACGCCCACTGGGCCGAGCCGGCCCTGCTCGAGCTGATGTCGTCGGTGATCAGGAGCGACGCTCGGGTGCCGCTCGTCGTCCTCTGCATCGCCCGCGACGACCTGCTGGTGCGCCACCCCGGCTGGGGCTCGGGCATGCGCGACGAGACGACGGTGACGCTCTCCGCGCTTCCGCCCGAGCAGATGCGCCGGCTGGCGACGGCGCTCGGCGGCGAGCACGACGGCGAGGTGGCGCTGGCCGGCGGCAACCCCTTCTTCCTGGAGGAGATCCTGGCGATGACGGACGAGGGCGCCGACCGCGTGCCCGAGACCGTGCAGGGCGTGATCAGCGCCCGGATCGACCTGCTGCCGCCCGAGTCGAAGGTGGTGCTGCAGCGGGCGGCGGTGATCGGCCGCCGGTTCACGCAGGCCCAGCTGGCGGCGCTCTCCGGCGAGCCCGACCTGGGCCGCACGCTGCGGCGCCTGGCCGAGCGGGGCATGATCTTCGGCGAGCCGGGCGGCGGCCAGGTGTTCAAGCATGCGCTGATCCGCGACGTCGCCTACGAGAGCATCCCCCGGGCCGAGCGCGCCCGCCTCCATCTCGCCCTCGCCCGCTGCCTCGAGACCGACCCGGTCGTGAGCCGGCAGACGCTCGCCAGCCACTACGCCACCGCCGCCGGCCTGGGCGCCGACGAGGCCCGCGCCGACGCGGTGCGGCTGCTGCTGGCGGCGGCCGCCGACGCCCGCGCCATCTATGCGCACGGCCTCGCGCTGCGTCAGGCCGCCCTGGCCGAGACGCTCGCGCAGGGCGACAGCGAGCGGTCGCAGGCCGCCGAGGCGGTCGGCGACGCGCGCTGGATGACCGAGGAGGCCGAGGAGGCGATGCAGGCCTACGGCGAGGCGCTCGAGCACGCGGAGGCGGCCGGGGCCGACCCGGGCGACCTGGCCCGGCTGCGCTGGAAGTGGGTCGACATGCCGACCCGGTGGGGCTCGTGGTTCGAGGACCTGCCGATCCGCACGACGATCACCGACACGATCAGGCAGGGGCTGGTCGAGGCCCGCGAGGCCCAGCTGCCCATCATCGAGGGCCGCCTCCTGGTCGCGAGCGCGCTCTACCGCTGGCGCTACGAGAGCAGCGACCGGGTCGCGCTCGAGGAGGGGCTGACGGCGGGCCGCGAGGCGCTCGCGATCGGCGAGCGGCTGAACCGCCCGACGCTGCGCTCGGCTGCGATGGATGCGATCGCGGTGCTGCTGCTCGCGCTCGGCCGCTACGTCGACGCGCGCGACCTGGCCGGCCGCCGGCTCGAGCTGGCGCTCCCCGACGGCAGCGGCCGCGAGGAGCGCATGGACGCGTGCTCGCAGGCGGCGCAGACGCGCATGCTCGTGGGCGACTACGCGGGCGCCGTCCGCGCCGGCGAGCAGGCCGGTGAGCCGGGCGCCGACGAGGAGGCGCACTGGCAGGCCCGGCCGGTGCTCGACGTGGCCGAGGCGCTCTTCTACTGGGACCGGTGGGAGCCCGCTCTGCGCGCGTACGAGCGCTACCTGGCGCTCTACCGGCGCAGCGGCGGCCGCCGCGCCGGCAAGGCGCCGGCCCGGGCGAGCGGGATCGCCGCGGCGATCCATCTGCTGCGGGGCGAGCCGGAGCGGGCCGAGGAGCTCGAGCAGCGACTCGGCTACGTGCCCGTGTCGGAGTTCCACCCGGTGGTCGCGCTGGCGTTCGTGGGCCGGGGCGAGCCGGAGCTCGCGCTCGACCAGCTGCGCCACCTGGCGACGATGCGCCCGAACGCGCTCGTGGTGCGGGCCGAGGCGCTGGCGATGCTCGGCCGCTGGGATGAGTTCGACACCGCCCTGGCCGACGCCGTCGCGGCGCCGGGCATCGAGCAGCTGCCGCGGGTGATGGCCCAGCTCGACCGCGCCCGCGGCATCGCCGGCGACGAGGCCGCGCTCGCCCGGGCGACGCGGGCGTTCGCCGATCTGGGCTGCCGCTTCGAGCGGGCCCGCTGCCTCGAGCTCGCCGGCGACGTCGTCGCCGCCCGGGAGGAGTACGAGCTCCTGGGAGCGATCCCCGCGCTCGAGCGTGCGGGCGTGTAGACGACGGCCGTTCAGCCCATCGACGTCGGTGACAGCGCGATGACCCGGATCGGGTCGTTGCCGAACCAGATGTAGCGGTTCCGCGCCAGCCGGCCGGCGCAGAACGGCGGGGCCGTCTCGTTCTCGCTCATCGACCGCGCCTTCGCGCAGTGGAGCGTCGGATACGCCTGCCTCGCGTCGGAGAGCGCGTCGCCGATCCCTACGCCCCGGGTCGTCGCCGCCCGCGGGTCCGTGACCACGCTGCTGTGGATGCCGGCGGCCGTCGGCGTCGAGAGGAACGTGACGCCGTCGTAGTTCGTGAAGTCCGGCTTCTCGAGATACCCGGGTGGGTTCTGGAGGGAGATCGGCCAGCCGTCTGCGTTGCTCGGGTGGGCGGGATTGCCCGTGCTGTCCGGACGCCCGAACACGTGGATCGCTGCGCTCCTCGGATCACCCAGTCCCACACCCCTGTAGCTTCCGGCGAGCTCGTCGATGCTGCGCTGTCTCGGTGCCGCCGACCCGCCGCCGATCCAGTCGCATCCTGCGCCGGCCGCGACCGCAGCCACGACGACAAAAACGCAGAGGTAGCGCCACATGACGCCCATAGCATACTTGCTATTTCGCGGCGTTCGCCGTTCGCCCAGCGCGTCACTCGGGCGCCGCTATGGTGCGCTCTTCGAGCGATCAACGACCGGGGGGACGGACAGCATGGCGAAGACCGCGACGATCGAGACGAGCATGGGCACCATCGAGCTCGAGCTCTATCCGGATGACGCGCCGGAGACGGTGGCGAACTTCGAGAGGCTCGCCGGCGACGGCTTCTACGACGGGCTGATCTTCCACCGCGTGATCCCCGACTTCATGATCCAGGCCGGCTGCCCCGAGGGCACGGGCACGGGCGGCCCGGGCTACAAGTTCGACGACGAGATCAACAGCCACCGGATCGTGCGCGGGACGCTCGCGATGGCGAACGCCGGCCCGAATACGAACGGCAGCCAGTTCTTCATCGTGACCGCCGACGCGACGCCCTGGCTCGACGGCAAGCACACCGCGTTCGGCCAGGTGACGGGCGGCCAGGACGTGGTCGACGCGATCCAGAACGTCGACCGCGACGGCCGCGACCGGCCCACCGAGCCGGTCACGATGCAGAAGGTGACCGTCAGCTCCGACTAGCGCTCTACCACCACCCGAGCCCCGCCAGCTCCCGGAGCTCGCGGATGCGCGCGTCGGGGACGACGCCGCGGGCGTCGCCGCCGTTGCGGTCGATCCAGATGCCGCGCAGGCCGG
>Ga0075425_100007352_pt1 | contig 11633 bp, 9 predicted proteins | sample SoiMethybrSBSTD4_FD_75300 | JGI IMG/M metagenome (GOLD analysis project Ga0075425, IMG submission 75300) | Bulk soil microbial communities from a Populus tree surrounding site in Tennessee, USA - Soil MetaG P. TD hybrid SBSTD4 | ecosystem: Environmental > Terrestrial > Soil > Tree plantation...
CGCGCCCTGCCCGAGGATCTGGCTCGCGTCGAAGTTCCCCGCGGCGAGTCCCTGGATGCCCGGCAGCATGCCGGCCTGGACCGGCAGCACCTCCAGGCCTTCTTCGGCGAAGAGACCCTTCTCGATCGCGTACCGATAGATGATCGCGCTGAAGCTCACGCCCGTCGAGACGTGGAGATGCGCGCGCTCCAATGCCGCGGCGGAGCGCGGGACAAAGATCGCCGCCGCGACCATGATGAGAATTGCGCGGCGCATCAGAAGCCGTACTTCTCGACGGCGGCCAGTGCCGTGCTCAGAGCCGCCTTGAGCGCGGGTCTGGCGGAAACTTCTCGATAGGCCGACGTTACCGGACCGTCGCGCAGTATCTCGCCGGTCGAAAGCGCGCGGTCGAGCTTGCCGGCGGCGCGCATCTCGGCGGCGATGCGCTCGACCGCCTCGGGCGCGACGCCGCCGTCGACCGGCAGCGCCCAGCTGTCGAGGCGGTCGGGGCCGGTCACGATGCAGAGCCGGCGCTCGTCCTCGTTGTGCGTATTGGTTTTTCGGAGCCGCGCCTCCAGATCTTTCACGTAAGCGAAATTCCTTACGTCGCGCATGAACCAGAAGCTGCGGATGATGGCGCGGAAGTATGCCGTCAATTCCGCGCCGCGCTGCTCGACCGTCTGGCGCGTCGCGACGGTGATTTTTCCGGGGCGGCGAGGAAAAATTTTGTTGGGATCGAGGATCATCGGATAGCCGTCGCGCTCGAGCGCGACGGAAAACGGCGGCTGCGACGTGACCGCGTCGACCTTGCCGGCGCGCAGCGTGTCGGCGTGCGCCGGGCTGTTGCGATAGCCGAAGACCGGATCGTAGACCCATTCGACCTCGCGGGCGGGGTCCACGCCGGCGGCGCGGAGCGCGTCTTCGATGAACACCTGCACCAGCCCGCCTTTTTCGCGCATGCCGATGCGGCCGCCGCGGAGCGCGCTCATGTGCGTGACGTGCTTCGAGCCGTACCACTTGAGAAACGGCGTGTAGCGCCAGCCGCCGACGATGAATAGATCCGCGCCGCAGGCGCGCTGCGCGATCGCGGCTTCGACGTCGACCGCGGTCGCGATGTCGACGCCGCGGTTTTTCATGGCGGCGGCGAGGCCCTCGGCCTCGAGCGGCCCGGGAATGAGGCCGCCGGCCTCGTAATCGAACTCAGGCAGGTTCTCCTCGCGAAAGAAGCCCTGCTCTTTGGCAACGAAAATCGCGATCTGATGGCCGACGTGGTAATTGCTGTTGGCGATGAGAAGCGGTTGATCGAGCGTGCTCATGACGCGCGATCATAATCGCGCGCCGAAAGGGGAGTCAAGCCGGGAAGTCGGCCGCGCGCTATTGGGACATGTTCATCTTCACGACGGCTTGATTATCGTCGCCGCCGGACATGCCCGCCTTGAAGGGGATGCTCTTCGCGCTCAGCTTTCCCGTAACGCTGCGACCGATTCCGGTAGTATCGGGTATACCGGTGTCTTTGTCGATCAGAAACTCTCCGACGACTACACCGATCTGGCCGCCGGACGAGACCAAAACGCTGCCCAGCAAAAGATATCCCGGTCCCGCGCCGTCGAGGTCGTACAGATTAAACGCGCCGAGCGTTAGGTCGCAGGATCCGGGTGCGGTAATGTCGACGCAGATATCCGCCGCGGGGGTCAAATCGAACAACTCTACAGAAACGACGCCGTTTTTAGTGGTCGTGGCATGCCAGGAACCGGTAAGATCCGAAGTGAGCAAAGTTGAAACGGGCACCCCTTTCATATGTATCGCGCCGTTTGTGCTCGTGCCGTTCATGCTGATGCTGGCGAAGTCTTTCCCTTTCCCGGTAAACGAGATGTCAAGCGGGACTGCGGCGCTTCCGCCGCTTAAAAAGCCAGTCACGACTCCGGAAGAATCGATCGCCCACTCTCCGAGGAGGCCGAAAAAACCGAGGTTGAAGACGTCGGGGGCGTTTTTGTTCTGAACCGCCTTCGCTTTGATAATGATGTATCCGGCGACGACTTTACCGAAGGTCGGATCGTCGAAGAATTGGATGTTCCCCGATCCCACCGTAAAGCCGCTGATCGTCACGTTCCACATGTCGCTTCCCGACAGCAACGGAAAAGCGGCCCGGGCATCTTTCAGTCCGCACAAGGTTGAAACAAAAAAGACGGCGGCAATAATCCACAGCCTGACGTATCGCGCTCTCATCATGCCTCCACGCATAGATCGACCTAGCCGATTTAAAGCGACAGTTGTGAGCAAAGGACGTGCCGAGGACGCCCGATTGCCGCTCTGTTTCTATACATCGGCAAAATCAAGTAAAAGCTATGAATTAACTAGGCTATGGGCTGTTTTAGGCCCGCCGGGGTGACGTTTTTCGGCAATGGACGGCACAGTTTGGAAGCGAAATGCGCCGTTTTGTGCAAGCTGCTCCGCCGCTTGACATTGGGAAGCAATATGAACTAGCTATCAGCGGAAATTGACGGAGGCCTGTCCGTAAGGAGGGTGTATGAGACCGACGCTTAGAAGTGCACGGCCGCTGGTTATAACCGCGCTGCTGCTGACTTTCGTTCTGCCGGCCAGTCTTACATTTGGCGCGCAGGCCGAAAAGCCGCGCAACGGCGGCGAGCTGGTTTTCGCCGTCGGCGGCACGCCGCCGTCTTTCGACGGACACCGCGAGACGACCTTCGCGATGCTCCACCCGCTCGCGCCGCATTACAGCACGCTGTTGCGGTTCGATCCGCAGGCCTATCCCAAGATCGTCGGCGACGTCGCGGAAGATAAGTGGACCGTCTCGCGCGACGGGCTCACCTATACCTTCAAGATCCGCAAAGGCATCAAGTTCCACGACAGCAGCGATCTCACCTCGAAAGACGTCAAGGCGACCTACGACAAAATCATTTTCCCGCCCGAAGGCGTGGCGAGCGCGCGCCAGGCGTCTTATGGCGTCGTCAAAAGCATCGAGGCCCCCGATCCCTATACCGTCGTCTTCCAGCTGAAGCAGATCTCGGCGTCGTTCATCGCGAATCTCGCTTCTCCCTGGAACTTTATTTACAAAGCCGACATTCTCGCCAAAGACCCGCGCTGGTACGAGAAAAACGTCATGGGCTCGGGGCCGTTCGTTTTCGGCGAGCATGTGCCGGGCTCATACTGGACCGGCAGGAGAAATCCGAATTACTTCATGAAGGATCGGCCTTACCTCGACACCTTCAAGGCGATCTTCATCCGCGACACGGCGCCGCGCGTCGCCGCCGTGCGCAGCGGGCAGGCGCTGATCGAGTTTCGCGGCTTCAACCCGGCCGCGCAAGAGGACATCGTCAAGACGCTCGGCAAAGAGGCCGTCGTGCAGGAGAGCCCGTGGATCTGCAACCTCACGGTGACGATTAATTCCGAGAAAAAACCGTTCAACGATCCGCGCGTCCGGCGCGCGCTGACCCTCGCCATCGACCGCTGGAACGCGTCCAAGGCGCTGTCGAAGATTTCGCTGATGAAATACGTCGGCGGCGTCTTCCGACCCGGCTCGCAGTTCGCCACGCCCGAATCCGAGCTGGTCAAATTGGCCGGCTTCGGTAAAAACATCGAGGCCTCGCGCAAGGAAGCCCGCGCGCTCCTCAAGGCGGCGGGCGTGCCGGACGGCTTCTCCTTCACGCTCAAGAACCGCAACGTCAAGGAGCCGTATGAAGTCACCGGCATCTACACCATCGACCAGTGGCGCCAGATCGGCCTCAACGTCAATCACGTGATGCAGGAAGAGGGACCGTACTTCAACGATCTCCGCCAGGGGAATTACGACGCGGCGATCGACTTCGCCTGCGACTTCATGGACGAGCCGGACCTCCAGCTGCAGAAATACTTGAGCGCCAAGAAGAGCCCGCTCAACTACGGCCGCTACAACGATGAGGTGCTCGACGACCTCTACGATCGCCAGAGCCGCCTGACCGACAAGGCCGAGCGGCTGAAGATTCTGCGTCAGTTCGAGAAGCGCGTGCTCGACGAGCAGGCGTACCAGTTCCATATTCTCTGGTGGCAGCGGATCGTCCCGCACTGGTCCAAAGTCCAGGGCTGGAAGGTCACGCCGAGCCATTATGTCAACCAGGATTTGCGGGACGTTTACCTGAAGCTTAATTGAGTCAAGTGGAAAACAGCCTTAGATATTTTTTCCGGTAGATGACTCGCTACATCGTCCAACGCCTGCTGTTGATGATCCCGACGCTGTTCGGGGTCGCGGCGCTGGTTTTCCTGCTGCTGCGGGTGCTGCCGGGCGACATCGTGGAGCTCAAATACGCCGGCAGCGGGACGTTCGCCCCGAGACAGGCCATCGAGCGCGAGAAAGCGCAGCTCGGCCTCGACAAGCCTCTGTGGCGGCAATTCGTCGATTGGATCGGCGGCATCGCGCGGCTCGACTTCGGCATTTCGATGTGGACCGGGCGGCCGATCACGTACGAGGTCGCGATCCGTCTGGAGCTGAGTCTCGAGCTTGCGGTAATGGCGACGCTCGTCGCGGTTCTCATCTCCGTGCCGCTCGGCACGCTCGCGGCGCTCAAGCAAGACACGTGGCTCGACTACGCCGTCAGGATTTTCTCGATCGCGGGGCTCGCGATTCCGTCGTTCTGGCTCGGCATCATCATGATTCTCGTATTCATCATCTTCTTTCATTGGCTGCCGCCGCTCACCTTCACCTCGTTCCGTGTGAGCCCCAAGGCGAATTTGCAGCAGCTCATCTGGCCCGCGCTCGCGGTGGGCTACCGCTACTCCGCGGTCGCGACGCGCATGACGCGCTCCGCGGTCCTGGAAGTTCTGCGCGAGGACTACATCCGCACCGCGCGCGCGAAGGGGCTATGGGAAAAAGTGGTGCTCACCCGACACGCGCTCAAGAACGCGCTGCTGCCGGTGATTACCGTGCTGGGACTGGAGTTCGCCTTTCTCGTCGGCGGGCTCGTCGTGACCGAGCAGGTGTTCAACCTGAACGGCATCGGCAAGCTCTTCGTCGAGGCGATCAGCCAGCGCGACTACACGATGGTGCAGAGCCTCGTTCTGCTTACCTCGTTCGTCTTCATCTTCGTCAATTTCCTCGTCGATCTGGTGAACGCCTGGCTCGACCCGCGCATCCGCTACCAATGACTATGGCGCAGGAGACGGCGCCCGCGGCGCGCACGCAGATGCGAAGGAGACGGCTTCGCGCCTGGCTGCGCGTGGCGCTGCGCTTTGCGCGCCGCCGCCCGCTCGGCGCCGCCGGCGCGGCGATCATTCTCGTTATGCTCGCCGCGGCGGCGCTCGCCGACCTCATCTCGCCCTATAACCCGCTCGCGACCGATTACGGCGCGATGCTCCAGGCGCCTTCCGCGGCGCACTGGCTCGGCACCGATGCGTTCGGCCGCGACGTGCTCACGCGCATCATCTACGGCTCGCGCACGGCGCTGATCGTGGGCTTCACGGCTTCTTTTTTCGGCGCCACGCTCGGGACGATCGTCGGTGTCGCCAGCGCCTACTTCGGCGGCAAGACCGACCTGATCGTGCAGCGGTTCATGGATCTGCTGCTGTCCTTCCCGCTGATCGTTCTCGCGCTCGTGGTGGTCGCGGTCCTGGGCACGGGAATGCTCAACGTCATTCTCGCCATCATGGTGCCGATGATTCCGCGCTCGGCGCTCGTTTCGCGAAGCAGCGCGCTTTCGCTCCGCGAGACGCCGTTCATCGATGCGGCGCGCGCGCTGGGATTCGGCCACGCGCGCATCATCTTCCGCCATCTGCTGCCGAACGTCATGGCGCCGTATCTCATTCTGCTGACGGCGTTCCTCGGCCAGGCGATTCTCCTCGAAGCGTCGCTTTCTTTTTTGGGCCTCGGGGTGGCCGAGCCGGTGCCGGCCTGGGGATTAATGCTCTCGGGCGCCGCCGTCGAGTTCGCCGAGCGCGCGCCATGGATGGCGATCTTTCCCGGGATCGCCATCAGCCTTTCGGTCTTCGCTTTCAATCTGTTCGGCGATTCGCTCCGCGACGCCCTCGATCCCAAACTGCGGGTCTCGTAACTCCGCATATTGCTTGACCGTCCGGTGCTACGGTGTAGCGGCGTTACGCCGATACGGTAATATCCCTTCTTGAAAATTTCGCCGAACGCGCGATTTGTTAAGAAAGCGGCAGCTTAATTCTTGCCGCAGGGCGAGAAGATTTCTCCGCGGAGGTTCGTTATGCGCGTTCAGAAGGTGCTCATCCGAGGAATAATTGCCGGCTCGCTCGCACTATCCAGCGGTCCCGCGTTCGCGCTCGCGTGGGACTGGCCGTACCTGTATCAGGAAGCCAAGGTCGAGTTGCATCAGGACCATAACGCTGTGCGGGGCGAACGGCACGCCGTCGAAGGCGCTCGCCACCAGCTTGGCCACGACCAAGAGGCGTTTCACCACGACAAACGAGAATTTCATCGCGACTTGCGTCACAACCCCGGGGAGATTGGTCAGGACAGCCAGGATTTGCTACGGGACCGCAGCGCGATCGCGGGCGATAAAGAGGCGCTTCGAAGCGATCATAGCGATCTCGCTAACGACCGGGCTGAATTACACGGCGACAGACGCGATTTGCACCGCAATTAGAACCCTTCGGCGCTGATTCGGATAGGAGGCGCGGGTGGGGCTAGTTCGACTCTCCGCTCGCCGCGTCTTTTTTTGCCTGGCGGAGCGTGAAGTAAAAAGTGGTCCCTTCGCGCTCGCGGCTTTCGACCCAGATTTTCCCGCCGTGCGATTCGACGATCATCTTGCAGATCGCGAGCCCGAGGCCGGTCCCTTTGTGTTTCGATTTTCTGCCGCTTTGCGCCTGGCGATACTTTTCGAACAATCCCTCGATCTCATTGGCGGGGATTCCGACGCCGGTGTCCTTCACCCAAATGCGCAATTCGTCTTCGCCGTCTCGCGCCGCGCCGATCTCGATGCTCCCTCCCTCCGAGGTGAACTTGATCGCATTGCTCAGGAGATTTGCGAATACCTGGCCCAGCCGCGTGCGGTCGGCCTGCACGCGGCAGCCGAGTTCGTCTAGGTGGGTCCATAGCGCGATCTTTTTCTCGCGCAAAAGGACGGAGTAATCGTCGAGACTGGCGGAAACGAGCGTTGCGAGGTCGATGTCCTCGAGGACGAGGTCGAGACGTCCGGCTTCGATCTTGGAGAGATCGAGAAAGTCGTTGATGAGATCCAAAAGCGTCCGGCTCTGAGCGGTGATTTTTCCCATCCAGCTTTTTTGCGCGTCGTTGACGGGTCCGACGAGTCCGTCTTCGACGATCGCGGCAGCCGACATGATCGCGGTGAGCGGGGCGCGAAGGTCGTGAATGATCATCGCGGTAAAATCGGCTTTAAGCTTTTCCAGCGCGTCGGCCTGCAGTGTGGAGGAGAGGATCGGCTCCAGCTCGGCGGCCGCGATCCGGAGCGTCGCGCTCGTCTCGTCGCTGTGGGGCGCGCGATTGGAGATAAAAACGGTCAGGCCGCCTTCCTGCGATCGGGGGAAGCGCGCCGAGAGCATCGAGAGATTCTTTGGCTCCGCGTCGCCGCCGAGCATTTCCGGGTTTAGGACTGTGACCGACAGATTTTCGTTTTCGCCTATCGTCAGCAGCTTGTCTTGCAAGATGCTCTCCTTTACGGAATCCAAAGCATCCGCGGCGGCAGGTGCCGCCAGACGCACCAGCAGCAGCGGTCCGGAGGGGCCGCGGACGCAGATGACGCAGATTTCATAATCGATAAGCTCGTAGAAAAAGTCGCAGAGACAGTTTCCGACGGCCGTGAGACCACCGCCCAAACCGGCGGTCTCGCGCATGCGGTTGCTGATAGTCGCCTCGAACAGCAGGCGGTCGAGCAAGTCGGTCAGGCGCGCTTGGGCGTTGTGGGCGCGGGAAAGCGTATTCGATGCGATGCGCCCGGCGCGCGGCCTGCCTTGTCTCTCTTCCAGCAGCCGCTCGACCTCGGCCTCGAGCGGTGCGGCGTCGGCGCCCTTGAGCACATAACTGTCCGCGCCGGCTTCTTTTCCCCAGAAGCGATGTTCCTGGTGATCGAGCGTCGTCAGCAGAATGATGGGAAGATCCGCGGTCGCGGGATCGTTTTTGAGCAGCCGGCAGAGCTGGTAGCCGGTCAGCTCGGGCATGACGATATCGGAGACGATGAGATCGGGATGTTGCTCCTGCACGATGTGGAGCGCTTCGAGTCCGTCGCTGCCTTGCAGCACCTGATGGCCGCGGCGCTCGAGCGCCATGGCGATCGTGCTTCGCTGCGTTCGGCTGTCGTCGGCGACCACGATCTTCGCCATGCCTAGACCTCCACCTTCGGCTGGATCGCCTCGACGATCTCGCCGGCGATCTTGTCGAGCGGGCTCACGATTTCGGCGGCATCGTTGAGTATCGCTTCGCGCGGCATGCCGAAAACCAGAGAGGTTTGCTCGTCCTGCACGATCGTCCGGCCGCCCGCGTCGCGGATGCTTCTTAGCCCTTGGGCACCGTCGCGCCCCATGCCGGTCAGCAGCACGCCGACGACATTGGGGCCGTAAATGCGCGCCGCCGAGTCCATCAGGCGATCTACCGAAGGGCGATGGCCTCGGCTCGGCGCTTCCGAGTTGAGCATCAGGATTCGCCCCGGGCCGACTTCGAGATGACGATCATCCGGCGCGAGATAGACATGGCCGCTCTGCAGCGGCACCTCGTCGGCGGCCACCTGCACCGGGAGCGCGGACTGTCTTTCGAGCCACTGGCGCAAACCGGCGATAAAGCCGCTCGCGATATGCTGCACGACCGTCACCGGCACGGGGAGATAGCGCGGCAGATCGCCAAGGATTTTGGCAAGCGCGGGCGGCCCGCCGGTCGACGCGCCGATGACGACGAGCGGCTGTTTGAGCTTCCGCGCGACCTGTGGGTTTCGTTTCGGCGCGTGCCCGACGGTCGAGCGGCTGTAACGCCGCATCGGGTGGATATGCGATACCGCTTTAATCCGGAACTTGAGTTCTTCTCCGATGCGCGTGAATGCTCCCGGGCCTACGCCGCTCGGTTTGCCCATAACGTCGAGCGCGCCGCAGCGGAGCGCCTCGAAGGCGAGCTCCGAATCGCGGTTTTCGATCAGCGAGCTGACCACCAGTATCGGGACGGGGCGGGTCGTACAAATCGTTCGGATAGCTTCGAGCCCGCCCATCAGCGGCATGTTCAGATCCATCGTGATCACGTCGGGCTCGAGTGTGTTTCTCATGGAGACGGCTTCGCGGCCGCTTTTCGCCCATCCGACGACGTCGATCTCGGGATCGCGCTTCAGCAGATCGCTCATGATCGCGGCAATGGAAGGGGAGTCTTCGGCGATGAGCACTTTGATCATAGTTGTTCCCGTACCCTTAAATCCTGAACGACTCAGACATCATCACGACGACTGCAATCTTCATACGAAACGACGGACGATTTCGAGAAAACGCTTCTGGTCGAAGACGGCTTTCGTCAGGTACGCATCGGCGCCGGCTTCGATGCCGCGTCTCTTGTCGGCTTCCGTCTGCAAGGCCGTCACTAAAATCACCGGCAGCTCCTTAAAGCGCGCGTCCTTTTTTATCCTCTCGGTCAAACGGAAGCCGTCGAGGCGCGGCATCTGAACGTCGGTGACGACGATATCGAAATCTTTTTCGTGCAGCTTGATGAGCGCATCCTCGCCGTCGACCGCGGTCGTCACGTCGAATCCGGCGGCTTCGAGGATGTTTTTCTCGAGCGTCCGGGTCGTCAGCGTATCTTCCACCACGAGCACGCGTTTCTTGAAGGCCGGTGCCGCGGGCAGCGCGCGCGGCGCGGCCGCCGGAGAGACCTTCCCTTGCTGCGTGACGGAGCGCAGGAGATCGTTGGGGTTCAAGATTAACGCGATCTCTCCCTTTCCCAGAATCGTCCCGCCGGAGAGCTGCGGGATGCGGCCGAAGAACTTCCCCAATGCCTTGACGACGATCTCTTCCTCGCCGAGCAGCCGGTCGACGCCGAAGACGACCTTTCCGCGAGGGCTCTCGAGAACGAGCGCCGGCACGGCATGCACGCCGTTGTCGGCCTTGGGCAGGCCGAGGACATCGGCGAGCCACGCGAATGCCAGGGGCGCGCCGTCGACGACGACGGCGGATTTACCTTCCACGTAGGAAACAGCGTCGGACGCCAGCAGGATCGTTTTCTCCAGCGCGTCCGTGGGCAAGCAGAAAATATCGCCGCCGCAAAGGAAAAGCAGCGCGTGCGTCGTGCTCAGCGTCAGCGGGAGTGAAAGCAAGAACGTCGTTCCCTCGTTCGGCCTGGATTCGATGGCGATCGAGCCTTTCAGCTTCTCGAGCCGCTCGAGCACGGCGTCGAGGCCGATGCCGCGGCCCGAAACCTCCGTCACGCCCGCGGCCGTGGAGAAGCCCGGGCGGAAGATCAATTCGAAAACTTCATCATCGGTCCAGCGCTGGATATCCTCGGCGGATACGAGACCGCGCTCGACGGCTTTGGCCGCGATGGCGGCGCGATCGAGTCCCCGGCCGTCGTCTCCGATCGTCATCAGAATTTTGCCGCCGGCCTGCCGCGCGCTGATGACCAGGCGCCCGGCGCGCGATTTGCCCTTGCGCGCGCGCTCGTCCGGCACTTCGAGGCCGTGGTCGATCGCGTTGCGCAACAGGTGAATCAGCGGTTCGCGCAAATCCTCCAGGATCTTTTTGTCGAGACGCGTCGCGGCTCCCTCGAGGCGCAGATCGGCCTCTTTGCCGAGATCGCGGCTGAGATCGCGGACCATGCGGAAGAAAGGCTCGAGGATCGTGGACAGGGGGAGCAGCCGGAGATCGCGAACGCCTTCATGGATCTCGTCCACGAGGAGTTCGACGCGCCGCGTGTTTTCGGAAAGCCGCTGGAAAACTCTGGCGAGGTCGTCGCCGACCTTTTCGATGTGATCGAGCGCCGCGCCGTCCTGCGGTTCCCTCGGCAGCTTCCTGCGCCAGCCCGCGAGCGCGTCGAGCGTGTCCTCGATGTCGTGAAGATTGTCGAGCGCTTCGATCTTCGCGACGAGCAGCTCGCCGGCCTGATTGATGAGATAATCCAGTTTTTCGGTCTGCACGCGAACGCTGCCGAGCGCGGCGCCGTCCTGCGCCGCCGGCGTTCGACTGGGGCGCGCGGTCTCCTTCACCTCGCCTGTGTTTTCCGCTTCGGCGGGCGCAGCCGCCGCCGCTTCACCCGCGGCGACCTTTAACTCTTCGACGATACCGTCGATCGGCGGCGGGTCCTTGCCCTCGATCAACGCCGCGAGGCCTTCGCTTAGGGCGTCGATATTGCGATAGAGCGCATCGACGATGACGGGCGAGGTCTGCCGCTCGCCGTGGTGGAGCTGGGTCAAAAGGGTTTCGAGATAATGCGCGAGCGTCTCCAGCGTCTTGAAGCCCATCATCCGCGAAGCGCCCTTCAAGCTGTGCGCTGCGCGGAGGATTTCGTCGAGACGGGCGCGCTGCGGCTCGCGCTCGAGCGTGAGCAGCCCCTCGTTGAGCTTCTGAATGTGCTCGTCGCACTCCTCGCGGAAGATCTGGAAGAGGTGCTGGTATTCTTGATCGCCCGGCTGCATTTAGTCCCGGCTCTCCTCGCCGGTGTGGTTGTGGTTCCCCTCCGCGATCCTGAACCGCTGCACCATCTGCTCCAAGGACCTCCCGAG
>Ga0075425_100007353_pt1 | contig 11631 bp, 7 predicted proteins | sample SoiMethybrSBSTD4_FD_75300 | JGI IMG/M metagenome (GOLD analysis project Ga0075425, IMG submission 75300) | Bulk soil microbial communities from a Populus tree surrounding site in Tennessee, USA - Soil MetaG P. TD hybrid SBSTD4 | ecosystem: Environmental > Terrestrial > Soil > Tree plantation...
ATGCGGTCAAGAACGGGACGAAGTCGAAGGGACGCTTCGAGGAAGTGGCCGCACTCGCCGAAGCCGTAACGCTCGGCAACATCGCGCTGCGCGTGCCGTATAAGCGACTGAGGTGGGACGCACAGACGATGACGTTCACCAATTCGCCGGAAGCGACGGCGCTGGTTCGACGTCCGGAGTATCGTACCGGCTGGGAGGCGCTGATCGCGTAGAAGCGACGGAGACGCTGTTCGCTTCGATGAGGAGAATCGCTGGCGCGAGCGCGAATGCGACCGGGTCGAGAGGCGTCACGCCGAACAACAGATCCTGCATGAGACGCGTCACGACGCTTGCGCCTATCAGTCCGAGGGTGGACCTTTCTGAACGTGGTTGCCGCGCTCAATGCTCCCCAGGCCAGCGAACGGCCCTATTGTTCCAACTTGAACCGCGTTCCGACGGAGTTGGAGCAGCCCGAACTGACGGGATTGCCGTTTACATCGAACACTGTCGATGAACCATCGGTCGTGAACTCGTCACCGCTCGCCGCCAATACCAAAGCCCCTGCGCCTTCCTGCTTCCCGGCAAAGGCTCCCGTCGAAACGTTACGGCGGAGATGCACGTACTTGAACGAGTACTCACTCCAACCGAGGTCCCGCCGCCACAGTCCATGAGCCGCCGTACGCTCGAGCGTAAGGGTGTTGTTTCGAAATGAGGCGGACATCGTTCCGTCTTCGTGAAACGTATAAAGGGCTTCAAACGCGGCCGTCAGAATCGGTTCGCCGGTCGCACAGTTGCGCGGTGTGATCGTGACCAGCCATACGCCGCCGAGACTGCGGTTCGGTGCCTGGCCTTGACCGCTGGCGGTCGCTTGCGAGGCCGCAACTGCGATCGCGATCGCCAGGATTGCGCGTGTGATGGTTGACAGCATTCTGCGTTTCATTGTCTTCTCCAGGTTTTTCGGACACGGCTGAAGTCCTTCGGTCGGTTCGCTTGAACCAGCGGGGCCTCATGGCTCCGAGCCTTCCCCCCCAGGAGACGCGAGAAGTGCGGCGAAACTTGCTCAGGTATGGTGAGCGGCGCGGACACGCCGGAACTCCAGGAGCACAGCAGCGGGTTCGCCAGCGCGCCGAGAAAGAACCGATCGGCGGAGACCCGCTCAGCGGCGTGCCGTCAGCCGCCCTTGCCTCATGGTCTCGTCACCACCATCCCACACAACGTATGCGGAGCTGCCCGGCGCCACCATGAGGCGCACCAGCGACTGGTCGGTCCAGTCATCCGGCGCAAGCCCCATGGGCTTGCTGGTGTCGCGGGGCACGATCTCGAGTTCTACGGGTTCGCCCGGGGATGCTTCGACCAGGACACGCCGACAGGGAAAGCCGCCGCCGAAGCCGCACCAGTTGATCGTGGAGTCGACGCGCACGTCAATCGATTCGCCGGGCCTGATCACCAGCGTCGGATACATCCTGATTTGCGGACGATCTGCGGCAGCCCAGCACGGCGCGATCCTACAGGGAGCCGCCGTCGGCTCGAAGCGTCCGCCCGTATCGTCGTGTCCAGCCGGTCCGGTGAATTTCAGACCGACCATCGTCCAAAAACTCGGGAGCTTGACTGTGAGGGTAAATGTTCCATCTCCACCGGACGTTGCAGTGTCCGGGAATTCAAACCCTGCCGGCCAAGGCCTGCCGCCAACTCCCACCGCCTCGACCGATACCCGCACGTTCCCGACGGGGCCTCCGACCTCGGCGTCGACCACACGGCCGCCGAATTCGACCGTGACCGCCGTAATCGGATCCGCCGGCGATGGCGTCGGATCCGCCGGCGATGGCTTCTGATCCGCCACCGGGGGCGGCGGCGGCGGACCGGGGGCGGTCAACTTTCCGTCGCATCCAACGCTGGCTGCGATGCACGCACAAACCGCGATGAGGCCAAGATGTCGCAACAGCATGATTGCTGTTATAGCTGGCCTGCCGTCGACGGGCCAGCTACGCAATCACGTAGTGCGAGGTCGCACGCAGGGATTAGATCAACCGCTCGCGTAAGGCCTTGGCGACCGCTTCGCTTTTGGAGTGCACTTGCAGCTTCTGATAGATGTGCTTCAGGTGGAACGACACGGTGTGGGTCGAGATGCCCATCTCGCGAGCTGCCGTCTTGTAGTGGTGTCCGTCGACCATGAGCCTGAGCAGCTCGGTCTCCTGCGGCGTCAATCGATACGACGCGCGCTCCGGTGGACGGAAGTCGCGGAAGAGCGTGATCACGCGGCGGGCAATTTCCGGTGACATCGGCGCGCCGCCCGCGACGACTTCCGTGAGCGCCTGGAGCAACCGCGCCGGCGGCGTGTTCTTGAGCAGATAGCCCGACGCGCCCGCGCAGATCGCGGCGAACACGTTCTCATCGTCGCCGTACACGCTGAGCGCGAGGATGGGGACGTCGGGATAGCGCGCGCTCAGGATGCGCGTGCCTTCGATGCCGTTCATGCCGGGCAGGCCGATGTCGGTGAGGATGACGGCAGGCCGGCTCGCCTCGACGCCCGCCAGCGCCTCTTCCATGGTGCGGAACCGCCCGGTGCACTCAAAGCCGCTCGTGCCGTTGATGAGCATGGCGAGGCCCTCGCGGACTTCGAGCAGGTCCTCGATGATCACGACGCCGACGGGCACTCCAGACTGTTGCACGGATCTCGCCTGCCCACCCTAGTCGGAAACGCGCCGCGTTGTCACCTGCCTGAATGCGTAGGGATCAGTTTGAGAGCGGCACGCGAAGCGTCACCGTCGTGCCCGCGCCGAGTCCGGACTGGACGGCGAAGGTGCCCTTGAGGCGTTCGGCGCGCCGGCGCAGGCTCGCCAGTCCCTGGCCCTGGCTCTCGCGCGATGTGTCGAACCCCACGCCGTCGTCCTTGACCGACAGGAGCAGATGCGAGCCGTCGCGGCGCAGGTCGATCGACACCCGCGAGCACTTCGCGTGTCGCGCAGCGTTGTTCACGGCTTCCTTGAAGGTGAGCAGGAGATCGCGCCTGACGTCGACACCAAGCCTCGAGCTGTCGTGCGCGCCCTCGGCGGTGAATCGCAGATCGATATCTCGAAGCGTGAACACCTCGTCTGCGTGCTGCCGCATCCGGCGGACGAGATCGGCGACGCTCTCGCGCTTCGGATTGATCGCCCAGACGATGTCGCTCATGGCGCTGACCGATTCGCGTGCGATGGCCGCGATCGACGCGAGCGGGCCGTCGCCGGGCGTCCGTCTGGCGACTTCGCTCAGGAGCGCGATGCGGGTCAGGTTGGCGCCGATGTCGTCGTGCAGGTCCGTCGCGATGCGCGTGCGGATCGCCGCCAGCTCGAGCACGCGTGCGACGCGATAACGATAGAGCGCGAACACCGCGGTGGCGGCGGCCAGCGCGGCTGCGGCGATGAACCACCAGCGCAGCCAGAGCGGCCGCAGGATCGTGAACGCGATCGTCGCGGGCTCGGCACTCACGACCCCTTCGGAGTTCAACGCACGTACACGGAACGTGTACCGGCCTGGGGCGAGGCTCGCGTAGTTCACCGTACGTTGCTCGCTCGGCGCGCTCCAGTCCCCAGCGGCGCCGTCGAGTTTGTATTGGTAGCGCAGGACCTCGCCCGCGCCAAAGCCGAGGGCGACGAAATCAATCTGCAGTTGATTCCGATCCGGCGCGAAAGCAGGCAGCGACATCGAGCGCTCGCCGAGTGCCGACAAGGCTTGCGAGACGCCCGTGACGCGCACTGCGCTGATCAACGCGACGGGCGCCACTGGTGGCAGCTCAGTCCTCGGCACGAAGCGGACGAGCCCGTTCGCGGAACCGAACCAGAGCACGCCATCGCGGTCGGTGAACGCCGCATACAGCAGGCCAGGAGTGAGACCGTCGGCGGCCGTGAAGTGCTTGACGCGGCCCGTCGCCGGATCGAACCGGTCGATCCCCTGGCCGCGGCCGACGTAGAGAAAGCCATCGCGATCTTCGGTGATGACCTCCGTGCTGGCACTCGACAATCCCTGAGCCGCAACGAACGCCGGGTGATCGGACTCGACGTGATCCACGCGCATCAGTCCGGCGCGCGACGAAGCGAGCCAGAGCCGACCTGAGCGGTCCCGATGAATGTCCTGGATCGCGCCGTGGGGCAGGCCATCGGTCACGCCGAAGGTCATAAACGCGCCGTGCGCGTATCGAGCGATCCCGTCACCGAAACCAATCCAGATGGCACCAAGGGCATCCTCGCCAAACGAGCGTGCGCGATACTGGCTGAGCCATGGCAGTCCGGGTGACGGCGCGAACTCGCGCACTCGCTCATCGCTGGCCGCCCAGCGAGCCAGACCGTTGACGCCATCGTCGTTCGTCGCAATCCAGATGTTGCCGGCGGAGTCTTCGAACAGTCGGTACACCCTCGACTTGGCGAGGCCGTCGCGCGTGCTGTACCGCGCGAGAGGTCGCGCGGTCTTGATGTCGGCGAACCGGGCCGCAGGCGCGAAGCGGAGTACGCCTTGCGCCGTGCCCAACCAGAATTCTCCGCTGCGAGCCCGAAGCGTCGTCCCTTCTTCGACCCAGCCAACGTCCTCCACAGCGTCAGGCACGAACGTCTCGAAACGCAAGCCATCGAAGCAGCCGAAGCGCGTGAAGAGACGCGGATCGGCGCCCACGAGGTCGACCCTCGCGCCTTCGAAGACACTCCTCCCCGAATGATCGCCCAGGACGTAGCCGCGGAAGCACACGTTGCCGGCCTGGTCCTGAAGCATCGCGTTGACGTTGTGAATGCCGTCCAGCTGGCCGTATGTCGTGAATCCGTCGCGAGCGAGCTTCATCGCCCCGGCGTTGCTCGCAGCGATCCAGAGGTTGCCGTCGAGGTCCTCGCTGAGCGCCTTGACGTGCCAGTGCATGAGACCGTTTCGTTCGGTGTACGTGTGAAACCGTCGGCCGTGCGCGTCGGTCTTCGGGAAGAACTCCACCAGTCCCGCTCCGGCCGCCACCCAGAAGCGTCCATCGGACGTTTCGAGGAATTGATCGACCCACACGTTCGGCAGGCCGTCGGCGACAGAAAACCGGAGGCCCACGACCGGCGGCGTATGGCTTCCGTCCGCCTCGAACCCGACAAATCCAGCGTTGTGTGTGGCCGCCCAGAAGTGGCCCGCGTGATCTTCGTAGACATTCTGGAGATCTGGATCTGGGCCCGGCAAGCCGTCTCGGGTCGTATACCGCGCGGTGCTGCCATCGGGCCAGCGACGATAGAGCGAGCCCAGCGTCGCAATCCACAACGTGTGGAAGCGATCCTCGGTCACACCAGCGATCTCACGCCGACCGAGCGGCTGGTTGGAGAGACCAATGTCGACCGCACGCAACACCGTCTCGCCACCGGTCGTCTCGACGCGGTACAGACCTTTCCGAGTGCCGACCCAGATCGTGCCGTCGCTGCTCTGGCGGAGCACTGTGATCGTTCGAACGAACCCGTCGTCTTCGGGTGACGGGACCAGCGCGAACATCGGCCGCCCGTTCGGCCGGAAGCGGACGACGCCGCTGTCCGTCGCGACCCAATAGTCGCCGGTCCGTGTGATGAGCAGGTCGTTCACGCCGCCGGGGGGCAGCCCCTGGTCCGGTCCGAGATTCACAAACGAATAGCCGTCGAAGCGTGCGAGCCCGCCCTTGGTGCAGAACCAGAGGAACCCGTGCGGATCGGTCACGATCCGATCCACTTCGTCGTCGGGCAAACCGTCAGCGGTGGTGTACGCCCTGATGGGCAACCGCTCGGCGTGCAGGGTCAGGCTGGCGCAGAAGAGCAGCAGCGCCGGCAGAAGACGCATCGCCTGTCGTGAGTGGCGGGCCATGGGCGATCGGCTGCGACTGTGTGTCGGACGCTCGTCAATTGCAAGGAGAAAGCCTACGTGCAGCAGGACATGAGCGCATGGAGGTGGACTTGAGATTGAGGGCCGCGGAAGCGCTGAATGATCACCACGGCGCCGCTCCGGCCCGCCAACCTGGGTCACAACCGCGCCAGGACCTCACGATTTGCTCTTCGTGCGGCGACGCTGAATGCCTGCCGCATCTTCCGCGAGGAGTGACGAACGCCTATTCGTGCTCGACGATCCGGGCGTCGGCGTAGCCGCCCGGCAGCGCGCGGATCTTCTGCAGATCCCGCTGAACGTCGGTCGCCGACGTGTAACCGCTGATCATGACCACCATGAAGCGGCCGCGCGCGGGGCCGAAGTCGCGTTGCACGGCCTGCGCGCCCAAGCCCGCGCTGGTCAACTCCTGGACCACGCGTGCGGCGGTCTGCCCGCTCTTGAACGAGGCCACGAGGATCGTATAGCCGCCGCGTGCGGCGGGCACGGCGACGGCAGCGGTCGGTTTGGGCGGCGCGGCTGCCGGCGTCGAAACCGGCGGAAGGCCCGCATCCGCCTCCGGCACGGGAACAGGTGCGGGAGTCGCGGCCGTTGCGGCGGGTGCCGACGGCGGCGGCGCGACCGCCTGCGCATCCACTGTGTGCGCTCGTGCGTACCACAGGACCGCGCCAACGCCCACGAACGCCGCGAGCACGGCTGCGCCGGCCCATGCGATCCAGCGAGCTGGTGCAGCCGAGCGCTCGATCGATCCGACGCCCATGACCGCCTCGTCATGCGCGGCCAGCTCCGGCGCACCGGCAAAATCCAGCTCGCCGCCGAACGCGATCTCCGGCAGCGTGCCGATCTCCGAGTCTCCGTCCGACGGCTTGACGAACGAGAGCGGTTTCTCGAAGGGCGTCGTCGGCTCGAACGACGGCGACTCCTGGATCGGTGCCGGTTCCTCGATCGGTGCCGCCACCGCGATCGGGGCCGCTGCCGCAATCGCGGCCGGTTCGACAACCGGCGCCGGGCCGTCGAGGCCAAGGTCATCGAGCGCGGTCCAGATGAAATGCGTGTCGATCTGCCGGGTGGCTGACAGGGACGCCTGCTGCAGCGCGCGATCGCAGATGCGGTTGATCAGCCGCGGGACGCCCGACGAGCCCTGGTGGATCGCCTCGAGCGCGGCTTTCGTGAAGTCCACAGCCGGCTCGCCGTGGCCGGCGACGTGCAGCCGATGGTTCACGTATCCGGCCACGCCGTCGGCATCCAGCGGTTTCAACTCGCAGCGGACCGAGACACGCTGGTCCACCTGGCGCATCTGCGGCAGCTTCAGGCTCGCCCGCAGCTCCGGCTGGCCGACGAGCACGACCTGGAGCAGCTTCTCCCGCCGTTCCAGCTCCGACAGGATGCGGATCTCCTCGAGCAGCGGCAGCGACAGGTTCTGCGCCTCGTCGATGACCAGCACCGCAAACGCCTGCAGCGGCACCAGCGAATCGAGGAACTCGTACAGGAGAAAGCTCAGATCCGACCGCGATGCGCCGCTGAAGCGGCCGCTGCGGGTCAAATCGCCGATCGAGATCACGCCGAAGTCGGCGAGCAGCGTCTTCAGCAGGTCTTCGCGGGAGACGAACGGGTCGGCGACAAACGCCGCGAAGGTACGGCGGTCGAGATGCTGGAGCACCGATCGGCAGAGCGTGGTCTTGCCGGTCCCGATCTCTCCGGTGAGGACGATCAATCCTTCGCGGCGGCGGATGCCGGCGAGGAGCTCGTCGAACGCGGGCGCGTGCGCAGGACTTCTGAAGAGGAATCGCGGGTCGGCCGACAGGCTGAACGGCTTCTCACGCAGGCCGTAAAACGGCTCGTAGGTGAGCGAAGACGACGCGCCGGCGCCGGCGACAGGCGACGAGGCATCCACCAACGGGGACGAGAATCCTTCGGGCCTGGAATACATGGACAGCCGTCGACGCTCGATTCTGCAATGCACAGCAACATCCGAGCCGCACGGGCCGGAGGTCTTGCCGCGGCACATCTGCACGAAGGTCCCCCGTCGATTACAGGTTTGTGCGGTCACGTTCGAAAACGTCGCAGCCATCCGGCGGGCGGCAAGCTTTTCGCTGTCGGATTCGCTCCGCCCCGCGTGCCGGCTGCAGGCATGGCGGCGGCACGAGCAAAACCGCTTGAATTCGAGCCGGCACGAACGCGGCGGATCATCGCCGTCACGACTTTCGGCTGGCAGCCACGAGTTCGCGTGGGAAACGGTGACATCCGTGCCTGTTCAGGTTGCGCTTTCCGGTTTCGGCACCGCGGCGGTCGAGCTGGCGCTCGTCCTCGTCGCCGCAAGACTCGTCTACGCAATCATGGCGCGAGCCCTCGATCGCGCCGCCGCGATGCGGGGCGGCGCGCTGGCCGAGTCGAGCCGCAGGCTGAAGGGGCGTGCGGCGAACGTGCTCATCGTGAGCGGCGCGCTGCTGGCCATCGTGCTCCTCGCGTCGAATGTGTGGCTGGGGATCCACGGCATCAGCGCGTGGACCTACACCGTCTCGTTCCTCAAGAGAATTGCTGCCGACTCCTGGGTGCGTGCGGCGGTCGCGCTGGCAAAGCTCGCCGCGGTCGTCGTCGCCTGCCTCGCGTTCATCATGTTCGCGCGCCGCGGGCTGCGTGCCCTGGAGCGAGCCGTTTCCGGATGGGAGCCGCTGCGAAACCAGGACAGGGATCTGGAGATCGCATTCCGCAGCCTCGACCGCCTCGTCGTCCACGCCGGATGCTTCCTGCTGGTGCTGCTGGCGTTCGTGCTCCTCGAGGCGCCGGCGAGCGTCGTCGCTGCCCTCCTCACGTTCATGCGCGCCTGGCTGATCGTCATGATCGGCCTGCTGCTGATCCGATCGTCGGGCGCGATCGTCGGCGTCGTCGACCAATCTGCGCGGCGATACCTCGAAGTCCGTGACTGGCACGGCTACTACGATCACCTGCATGCGCTGCTGCCGACGTTCCGCGCCTGCATCGAGTACGCGCTCTGGATTGCGACGGCCTCGCTCGCGCTCGTGCAACTTGGATGGATCGAGAGCCTTTCGGCGTTCTCACCGCGCCTGATCGAGGCGATCGGGCTCTTCTTCCTCGGCCGCGTCGCGATCGAGCTCGGTCACCTCGAGATCGCCCGCCGGATGCTGCCGCCGGAAGGACTCGACGACATGGCCCGCCGACGCCGCGAGACGATGGCGCCGATCGTGCGGAGCGCGTTCACTTACGCGGTCTACTTCACGACCGCGGTGCTGATTCTCGCGCTGATCGGGTTCAACCCGATGCCGTTCCTGGCTGGCGCCGGAATCCTCGGCCTGGTCGTCGGCTTCGGCGCCCAGTCGCTGATTCACGACGTCGTCTCCGGGTTCTTCATCCTCTTCGAGAACACGTATCTCGTCGGCGACGCGATCGAGGCGGCCGGCGCCAAGGGCGTCGTCGAAGGGATCGAGTTCCGCACCACGAAGATCCGGGACGCCGACGGGCGCCTGCACATCGTCCGCAATGGCGACGTGAAGGAAGTCGTGAACTACTCGAAGGAATACGCGATGGCGGTCGTCGCCGTGGACGTGCCCTACGACACGGATCTCGCGCACGTGTTCGCGATCCTCCGTGATGCGGGCGAACGTACCCGCCGCGAGAATCCCGACGTGCTCGGCGAGATCGAGATCGACGGCATCAGCGCCTTCGGGGCGACGACGATGACGGTCCGCACGTCGACGCGGGTCAGGCCGGGACGTCACGACAAGGCCGCCGCGGCGCTGCGCCTTGCGATCAAGGAGGCCTTCGACGTTCGGTCCGTCGGCCTGCCGCGCACGGCGCTCGTCCCGCAGAAGCTGGCCGATCCGTCGGCGCACATGGGAGCCGGCAGCGGCCCCTAGAGTCCGGCGCCTCAAGGCGGTGTCTTGGCTCTCGGATCCTTGCAGGCAAAGTTCGCGGCTTCGTCAATACTGCCGGTTCCCTTGTACACGGCCGCCTCTGGATAGGGACACAGCGGGCGTGTACGGTCGACCTTTCCCTTGGTGATCTGCGACGCGACGATTTGCGTCGGCGCTTGACCTTGCTCGACCCACCTTTCCAGCGAGGCGATCGCGTCGAAGGTGTTCGGCCCATCTCCGGGACGACAGTGCCCCATGCCCGGCACCATGAACAGACGAATCCACGACGACGTTTTATCCGTACCCCCCATTGCTGCGAGCACGCTGTCGTAGTACTTGATGCTGGCGCGCGGAGCGACGAGCGGATCGCTCCAGCCGTGATACATCAGCAGCTTGCCGCCGCCTTTCGTGAACCCGCTCAAATCGGGATCGACGGCGTCGGCGATAGCGACCTCGGGCGAGGCAACGGCCTTTGCCACATCACGATCAAGGTCAAACGTGCGCCAGTCCCAGTTGGGATTCTTATAGAGAAGGTACTTGAAGGTATCGACGGCGAGCGGGCCCGGCTCCGGTTGCCCAAAGAGGACTCCCCACCCGAGCTCCGCCCCAGGCTCTCGACCGGGAAAAATCTCGACGCCGTCTCGCGTCTTTACCGAACTCATGATGGCGGTTACCGCATCGATCTGAGGTCCAGTCAGGCACGAAGCACCGTCCTCGCCTTTGCACGCGAGGACGCGAGGGTCGAACCGGCAACGCGTCGGATCCTGAATCAGGCGATCCGTGACACCGTCGATGGCGTCGCAGGCGTCCAGCACCGCAGCGTGGATGGCTGGAAACTTCGCGGCGGGGATATAGCCCGCAGGATCTCGCCAGACTTTCTGATGGACAGCCAGGTGAGCGGCGTTCAGCTGCGTTCGCGGATTTGCCGACGCGCCGGCGATGATGCCGTCGTAATCCCCGGGGAAGCGCTGAGCCTCCATCAGCCCTTGCCGCCCGCCCGTCGAGCATCCATTCCAGTACGCGAAGCGCGGAGCGCTACCGTAGAACGCCGTGATGATCGCCTTCGCACTGACGGTCATCTCGTGCTCTGACCTCCAGGCAAAATCGACGAATCTTTCAGGATGGCCGAGCGCGAAGGCGCCGCCATCGCCAGTGTGCCCCGTGTCCGTCGCGCTCGCGGCGTAGCCGCGGCCGACGGCGGCACTCATGGCCGGGTAATCAATGAGCCCCGCCCAGCCGCCGTTGCCGACCGCCTGGAACTTGCCGTTCCAGCCGGATGACGGCATCCATACCTCGACCTTGATGTCCGAGTCGGCGGACGGTTTGAGCGTCGCCGCGACGCGGCAAACGGCAACCGGATTTGCGAATCCCTGCGCGGCGTTCGACCGACCGCTCGGCGGGCTCGAGAACGCTCCGGCCGGAACGAGTTCGGCGCTCGTGATTGTCGTGTTTGACGCCTTGAACGAGAGCAGACTCTCGCAGGACGATTGAGCTGAGACGTCAGCGAACGTCGCAACGAAGGCCGCGGCGGCGCAACTTGTGGCCAGGATGGCGCCGGCAGCGTTCATGGTTCACCGTCCGCGCGGATTATACGCTGCGGCTGCAAGAAGGCATCCGTCAGAACTGCACCGACAGGCCGAGAGACGGGACCACGCCGAACCCGCGCCGCAGGCCGCTGACGTAGCGGCCAGTCTGCGCGAGCGACAGGATCGTCGTCTCGACGTTGTACTCGTTCTTGCGGTTGAGTACGTTGAGAACCTCGCCCGACAACGTGAAGACGCCCCATCGAGGGAGGAACACTTTGCGGATGCGCAGATCGAGCCGGTCGTAGGGCGCGAGGCGGACCTGGTTCCGCTCGGTCCCAAGCACCAGCGTCGTCCCTTCGGGACGGAGGAACCCGGGGCGGGGCATGCCGCTGCCGTAACGCCACTGCGCTCCCAGC
>Ga0075425_100007355_pt1 | contig 11631 bp, 13 predicted proteins | sample SoiMethybrSBSTD4_FD_75300 | JGI IMG/M metagenome (GOLD analysis project Ga0075425, IMG submission 75300) | Bulk soil microbial communities from a Populus tree surrounding site in Tennessee, USA - Soil MetaG P. TD hybrid SBSTD4 | ecosystem: Environmental > Terrestrial > Soil > Tree plantation...
GCGCGCGGCAACTACAAGATCGTGGCGCGGCTGTTCAACATGGAAGCGCGCGACTACAAACGGTTCCTGAATTTCCTGCGGAAGCACGACTGCCAGATCCCCTTCAAGGACTATCGATGATTGCCGTTCGATGCGGAGCACCATAGTCGCTCGGCACCTTCGACCTGCGGTCTCTGGCAGATAAATTTCATCGGATTCTAGCGTTCCCAGTCTCCTTCCACATCTGAAACCCCCGTAAACTCGCGTCATTATTTGCCGGCCTCTTCGACAGGGAGCGGGCATTCTCCTTGCGAACTGTTCTTGAGTCCACGTTCGAGCGCGCGGCCGCTGCACGTGGGCATCCTCGAGGACATACATGCACGGTCGACGGGCACATGCACGATGCGTCATTCCCGCCTCCGCGGAAGGGATCCTGTCCATCTCTCGCGATGTGCGAGTGCAGGCAGCAAGTGCCGCGCACGTGAGGGTGATCAGCCGGGAACCCGGCGTGCCCGGTGAACGTGGCCACCTCACAGGGACCGGACCGAATGCGGCGAGCGTTCCGGTCCGCGTTTCCGCCAGCCGCCTGGCGGTGATCGCCGGCTCGATCCGCCATCTGCTCGAACTGACCGTGCTGTTGAACCCGAGGCCGGACTCGCGTCGTGATTCCTGAGGGACTGGCGGTGCTCACGCGTGAGTTGCGGATGCGTTTGCTGAACTGTAGCGCGTCTGGATGTCTGATCGAGATCAACGTGCCGTTGGCGGTCTCGACCGTGGCCTCGCTGACTGTTCGTTTTGAAGGGCGCCAGTTCACCGATGACGTGCTGGTCGCGTGGTGCAAGGCCGTGCCGGGCGGCGGCGCACGCTACCACGCCGGTCTTCGCTTTGTGTGGACCGATGCGGCTCCGCCGGACACACTGCGCCTGATGGCGCATCAGCTCGTTGCACGTGTGGGTGGCGAGAGCGCAGAACACACCTGAGACACCGCATGCCGAATCCATCATGGTCGCGCGTCGAATTTGTTGCCTACGATCCGCAGATCGTTTCCGTCCTTCGCGCCGCGGATCGCTCCGCGACCTCCGATGCGACGGTGCTGATCCACGGCGAAAACGGCGCGGGGAAAACGGTCCTCGCTGAACGCATCCACGCACGATCGGCGCGCGGCAACAGAGACCTGGTGACGATCCATTGCGGCGCGCTGCCGGAATCGCGTCTGGAAGAAGAGCTGTTCGGCGACACGGTGGCGACAGCCATCGGCAGCACCGTCGTGATCGATGAAGTGGCCGATCTTCCGCTGCGGCTGCAGGGCATGCTCGTCGACATGCTCGAACGCGCGGACCGCGACATGGCGAGTTCGGATACCGGGCCGACAGGCGTACGTGTGATCGCAACGGCGAGCCGGAAGTTGCCCGAAATGGTCGCCGCCGGACAATTTCGAGAAGACCTCCTGCTGCGGCTGCGCGTCATCGAGCTCGCGATCCCTCCGTTGCGCGATCGGCGAAGCGACATTTCGCTGCTTGCCGCACATTTCGCGGAACGGCTTCGGCCCGTGACGTTCTCGGACGCGGCGCTGCACGTGTTGACCCGTTATCGATGGCCGGGTAATGTCCGCGAGCTGCGCAACGCGACCGAGCATGCCGTGTTCGCGACCGACGAGCACGTCATTCCCGTGGAAGCGCTGCCGAATCGCGTCACCGCAACGTCGGACCGTATCCTGCTGCAGCAGGATCGAAGGAGCCGCACGGCCGACGAGCTGTACGACGCGCTCGTCGCCGCGGGGGTGTCGTTCTGGGACGACGTCCATCCACTCTTTCTCTCGCGCGATATCACGCGGCACGACGTGCGTGAACTGGTCCGTCTCGGTCTGGCGAACGCCGGCGGGAGCTACCGCAATCTGTTGACGCTGTTCGGTATGGATCAACGGGACTACAAGCGGTTTCTGAATTTCCTGGCGGCGCACGACTGCGGCGTCGATTTCCGACTGTTCCGCGAATCCGCTCCTTCGCCTTCGCGCGCGTCGTCGTAATTACGCGCTCTATCCCATTCCGCCCGCCGCCGAAAGTTGGATAGCGCAGACGAGAACTGTATAAACGGCCGTCGTCCGTACTTACCCAAGTGTAACCATTACACGAGATTTGCGAGTGGCCGCCGCGCACCGCTGCGCGTTCGGTGCTGTGCTCTCGTCCGCAAGGCGTTGTGACTGCGAATGTTAATCGCGCCTCGTGCCCGCACGATCTATCTGGCAAACCGGTTGCGATTCGACGCGTTGAACCGCAATCAAAATGAGGACTCACTTCTGGTCGCGAGCGCTGATGTGCGTTCGCATCGCTACGATTACCGCCGCGTTCACCATGGCAGCCCCTGCATGGGTGGAGGCGTCAATTGCGGTGACGCTCAATTGGAGCGCTAGCCCGAACGCAGCCGGGTACTACGTGTATGCCGGTGTCCAGTCCAATAACTACACGACGACCATCAACGCTGGTAACACGACGAGCCTAGTGATTTACCTGCCGGACGCCAGAGATCCGAGCACGAGCTATTACTTCGCCGTGCAAGGCTATTCATCGACCGGAGCGTTAGGTCAGCTTTCCGCTGAAACGGTATTTCCGGTCGCACAGGCGCCGACACTCCGCAATCCGGGCAACATGTCCAGTGTCGTCGGAGTGGCCATCGCAGCAGTGCAGTTGACTGCGACCGATCCTCGCGGGCTTGCCTTGACATACTCGGCGGGAGGTCTTCCAACGGGACTTGCGGTTTCAACAAACGGCGGTCGAATCACTGGAACACCCACGACGGCCGGGGACTACTACGTCACAATCGCCGCGACCAATACTTCCGGCGTGTCTGCAACTCAGTTGTTCACATGGAGTATCGTCGGGCCGACAAGCGGCGGAAGTCCGGGCACGATTACGAATCCAACGCCGCCACCGACCGGCGGAAACCCGGGCGGTACTCCGCCACCACCAAACGGAGGCAATCCCGGTGGTGGCAGCGGTCCCGCGCCGCCGGTGAGCGGCGGAAATCCGCCGGGGGGTGGCACTCCCCCGGGTGGAGCGCCGGGCAGCGGTGGCAATCCCGGTGGCACCACGCCTGGTAATCCTGGTGCACCGGGCGGCGGCAACGATCCGGGGAACAATACGAATCCGGTTCCGCCCGCGAGAGACGTGACGCCGCCGACACTGCAAGTTGTTTCGCCGGCCACGGATAGACCGTATCGAACGATGAACACCCGAATCATTGTGACCGGTACGGCATCGGACAACTTCGGCGTCGTCGGCATCATGTGGGCGAACGATCGCGGAGGCGTCGGAACAGCGCTCGGCACATCAACGTGGGCGACCACGCCCATCGATCTGAAGATGGGCGACAACATCATCACGATTACGGCGAGCGATGCCGCCGGAAACGTTCAGGCGATCACGTTGATGATTACGCGCATCGTGGACCTCGAGAACTATGTGAACTAGGGAAATGGGTTATCAACACAGGTGCTTCATCGGATTCGCATGGGCGTTGCTCACTTTGGTAACGACTCCTGTGTACTCGCAGACACATGCAGTCACCATCGCCTGGGATGCGAGCCCGGATCCCGCGGTCGTTGGTTACGTCGTATACGTCGGTACACAGCCTGGCGCACCGGCGGAACGTTTCGAGGTGAGCGGAACATCTTTCGTGTATCCGAGCGCGTCGGACGGGCAACCCTATTTCTTTTCGGTCGCCGCCTATTCAGCGGCTCTCCGCGTTGGCAGCCCTTCGCAGGAAGTGATGTTCCTCGGCGGCAGCCGCGCGATGACGTCCACGACTGCTCGAGCGACCGCCGCAACCACAGATGCACCACCGGCGCGCTCGAACGTCCAGGAACATGCCGCGCCGCAAACGTCGCCGATCAATGGAGGATCGTCGGCGCAGTTCTGTCCTGGTGAAGACGCGACGCACTGCTATGTGCCCGCTGGTTCGATAGGGCCCTTCGGTGAGATCGATTCGCTGAAATCGATCGGCGACGGGCGGCTGATCTTCGTCGAAGGCGGTAGCCGAGTGATCATTGAAAGTCCCACCACCAACACGGCCTCCGTTGCCACCGCTGTTACGTCGGAGACCGTTCGTTTCGCGAGTCTCGTCGTCGATCCGAATTTCACCGCAACACATTTCATATACATCGCTGAAGCAGATTCATCGACCGACGCTACGGCGCGTATCAGTGTTGTCCGCTATCGCGAGGTGGACGGAACGCTCGCCGAGAGGGCGGTCTTGATTCCAGCGCTGCCGGTTGTCGGCGAACCGATTCAGCTGGCGATCGACGGGGCGCAGCATCTCTTTGTTGCGGCGCCTGGTGTGGTCCTGCGCTATGGGACGGACGGCAGCGTGCCGGCAGGGAGTCGCGCCATGTCACCGGTGTACGCGCAAGGAGTAGCCGACCCGGCATCGGTTGACTGGGACGCGTCAACCAACACTCTCTGGCTTACCGGCACGCAATCAACGGGGCTGCGACGCGTGCGATTGGATCAGGAAGGCCTCGACTGGCCGAGGTCCCTGGAGGTCGTCAGCGGAGAAACGGCCAGTGGCGTATGGTTGACGGTCACCACGGACACGCGGACCGTGCTGCGAATGTCGGTACCATACGAATCTTTCGAAGGGCAACCGATCGCGGCGGTGCTGAATCAAACTGAGCTGGACGTCGCCGTTCGCACCGCCGATGCGACGACGCGGATCCTTCGGTTCAGGCAGATTTCTATCCGGTAGACTCTGGCGCGTTGCGCTCGGTCGCAGGACCGGGTATCGGACGGCGGCGCTCAGCAACGCGCATCTCCGGCTCGTGCCTCGTCTCGCTCGTGTGTCTCCTCTCCGCCTTGCGTCGTTCGTACGGGGGTCGGATGGGGCTGTTGTCACCCTCGGCGCGGAAGACCGTTCGTAGAACCGCCGCACGAAACTCCTGCGCGCTAATCGTCTTGAGTACGTAAGTCGCCCCGAGCTGTTCCGCTTCTTTGTAGAGCGCGGGATCTACGATGCGCGACGTCACGATCGCGGCAAGTGGCGGGTGGGTGGACTTGCCTCTGAGCACCAAGTGAAGCCCGTTGTATTCACCAAGGCGCAGCTCGGTAACGAGCAAGGCGGGCCGTGTAGCGAGCCGACTGCTAGCGTCCTGAAACGTTTCGCTGACCATCACGCGAAAGCCGAGTTGGGAGAGCGCCAGCGCAATCCAGACCGCGTCAGCGACCGAGGGCTCAACGACCAGTGCGGTTGGATTGCTGGCCGATGGGGCATCGATGCTGAAGAGAGTCGGCATGGTTCGCGTCCGGGGGGTCAGTGCGTAGGTCGCTGATTCATAGCACCAAGTGGCCGTCGTTGACTTTTGTCTGCCTGACGGTGCCCGAATCTTTGCGTGTCATTCCTGCTGCATGGATATATCGTGCAAGTTTTCGCACCGACAACGTGTTACACCTCAGCGAAATACACCCGCTCACCACACGAAGTAAGGGTGTCGAGGGGTCTTGAAAATCAGCCGCGGGTGTGCAACACGACGGCCGTGATTTCAGAATCGTGAGTCGCAGTCGTGTCGCTGTTGCACCTTGTCGCCCACGTGACCTCGGGCGCGGAAAAAGTTCGCCTCCCACGGCGACTTCGTCTTTCAGCGGTTCAGATAATAGCCTGTAGTTTCAACAACTTGATGAAAATTCTGTAATGGCGTTGCGTTTGCTCAAGTTTGCGCGGATTACGGGTTCTACAGGCTGGCCATTGTGCGCGGAGTCTGCCAGCGGCTCCATGGGACAGGAGGGTGTGAACGTGCGTCGATTACTTAGCATCAGCATTGGTGCGGCAATGACCTTTGTCGCGCTTGCGTCGCCAGCGCAGGCAACAGACATTACTTTCGGTGGCAGCTCGGGAACCTTGGCGGCTACCGCCCATTTCGTGACGTCGGGGACGACGCTGACCCTGACACTAACTAACACCGGGAGTGCCTCGGTGGATCCCGCCAGCGTTCTGGCGAACGTTCTATTCAACTGCTCCGGTTGTGGCACGCTCACGGCTGTGTCGGCAATCACCAGCGGTGCAACAGTCGAGAACGGGGTACAGATTTCACCGAGCGGATCGCCAGTCGGCGGTGAATGGGCTTTGATTCAAAGCGGCACTTCATTCCAGGTTGCCTCCAGCGGAGCGAACGGCGCCGGGGCCAGTGACCCCAGATTTCCGCCAGGAACCAACCTCGAAGGTCCTCCCTCGGGCGAGGTTGACGGGATTCAATATGGAATCGCTAACTCAATCGCTGCTAACGCAAACACAGGCGTAACGGGCGTCGCCATCACGCTGCATGACGTTGTTTTCACGTTGACGTGTAGCCAGAATTGCGGTAGCGCGACGTTCAGCAACGTGGTGTTCCAGTACGGCACTGCCGCCAACGAACCGAGTTTCGGAGGAACGGGCTCGTCCGATCAGGGCGGTCAGAACCTCGTTCCCGAGCCGACGAGCCTTCTGCTGTTCGGATCCGGATTGGCGATGACTGCCTATCGCGCTCGTCGGAAGAACCGGCAGCAGAAAAAGGACAGTTAAAAAAGAGTTAAATCGCCACTTTCACACAACCCTTCCCGGCGGCGGGGCCCTTACCGGCCCCGCCGTTTTCATTTAGTGACCGCGCACCGACCTCGACGCGGTCTTCGTCCAAACTCCTGACCTTGATATTGCCCCGGGCGGTCGGCTGCGACACAATGCCGCCGGGTACCTGGTGACCGGGCGACGCGGACTCATTTCGGCGTTCATTGCGTTTCACCTTGTTGCGCTGGCGGTCAACTCGCTCCCGGATCCGAGGCTAAGGCCGCCCGTCCAGCCGAGTGGCGCCCCAGTTCTTGACGGTCTCGCCGCGAATCTTCAGGCGTTCGAGGCAACTATCGCGAGAATTGTGGCGCCGCTTCGGCCGCTCACGGAGCCGTACATCACGATTGGGCTGGAGCAGAAGTGGGATATGTTTTCGAATCCGCTGCCCACGGACCAGTACGTGCGTGTTGATCAGTACGTGGTTTCGTCAGGATCGCAGAGAGTTCGCGTGTTCGAGGAACTCGCAGTCCCCGCGCAGCGCGAAGACCAGCCCAGGTTCGTCCACAAGTTCAGGGACAAGGCCGTTCTTGTTGTTCGCGACGAGTTCCTGGCGGCGCATTCCCGCGATGCGAAGCTCGCGGACGCTCCTCGAGTCGTGCGCCCGCTGGCCAAGTATTTCCGGGACCGATTTCGTCGCGACTACCTCAATGCCGATGAGGACGTCGTGCGTACCGAAGTATGGCTTGGTGAAGCGCCGATCCCGCCCCCGGGTCAGCGCCTTACCGACCCTCAACTTGAACAACGGCTCGCCGTCCTGCAGCGGTACTGGAACGGGCCATACGAGCGCTCCACAAGCACCGCTCTTCCTACGCTCGGCGCCGCGCAGCAGGAAGCGGACATCGTCTGGAAACTGGAGTACGCGGAACGCCCATGAGCGTCCTGGACCGTTGGCAGCGCTTCTGGTTCCAGCCAATTCCAACGCATATTTATGCGCTGCTCCGAATCGTACTTGGCGCGATAGGCTGCATCACGCTCATCGGCCTGAGCGACGTCTCAACTTTTTGGGATCCGAATGGATTCGTTCCTGTTGGGAGCGGGTTCGGTGTGAAAACGTTCGTCCTCGCGCATGGACTGGGCCACGCCGCCGGTCTGGCGCTTTACGTCTGCACCCTCGCTTCCTTCGTGTGCATGACGATCGGCTTCGCGTCCACCATATCGGTGATGATGGCGATGTTTCTCTCGGTCGTCCAGCTGGCGTGGAATCATCTTCCGCTATCCGGCGCTGACTCGGCTCTGCGGGCCTTCTTGTTTTGCCTGATGTGGGCCGACTGCGGATCCGTATGGTCGGTCGATGCCTGGATACGGCGGACGCACGTTAGTGCTCCGGCCAACCAGCCGATATATGCAATTGCGCCGCTGCGCCTGATTCGTTTTCAGATCGCGTTGATCTATTTCAACGCCGGTCTTTGGAAACTTCTCAATCCGTTCTGGCGGAACGGGTCGGCGGTGCATTACGTGCTGGAAACGAACGTGTACCACCGATTCCCCGTTTTCCTTCCCGCGACGTTCGATTGGGTGATACCCCTGCTCACGTACGGAACGCTGTTTTGGGAACTTGCGTTTGCCTTCCTCGTGCTCTTCAGGCCGACACGGCGCGTGGCAATCGTGCTGGGCATTCTGTTGCATGTGGGCATGCTGTTGACGATCGAGATTGGGCCCTTCCATTGGATCATGCTCGCCAGCTATCTGGCCTTCCTGGATCCACGCACCGTTTCGAGGTTTCTCCTGCCGCTGAAGAAACAGGAGCCACGTCCCGATTTCGCCGACGCCCATATGCCCGCGGCGAGGAGTTGATGCCCGAAACCATCGTGGCGCTCTGGCACCGACTCGATTATGACGCCGTGGTGCTCATCAAGTTGGGCGTCGCAGTGGCGGCGACGGTCCTCCTAAGCTGGCCCTTGATCGGCTCGCAGGCATCGACCGTGCGTGGCGCCGCTCTGCGTGACTCGCTGCTCGGTGGCCTGGCGCTCGTCGCATTTCTGAGCTGGTGGAACTTCGGTCATTTTCACTATCCAGAGTACGTTCACCCGCACGAGCACTATCACTACTACCTTGGGTCCAAGTACTTCTCCGAACTTGGATACACGCGACTGTATCAGTGCACGGCGGCGGCTGATGTCGAGGCGGGCCTCGGCGCCCAGATCGCGGATCGTTGGATACGTAACTTGAGCACGAATGAGCTCGAGAGAGGCGCTGTTGTCGTCAAAGATCCCTCCGCATGTACCAATCATTTTTCTCCAGCACGATGGGACACGTTCCAGAAGGACGTCGCGTGGTTCCGCGCGCACAGCTCACCTGAGTCGTGGAACGGTATCCCATTCGACCACGGATACAACGCAACGCCGGTATGGGGCGTCGCCGGGAAATTGCTGGCAGGCAACGGAGCGGTCACAGACAGACAGATCTTCTTCCTCTCTTTGTTCGATCCCATACTCATCGTCATCATGTGGGCGTTCGTGTGGTGGGCGTTCGGATGGCGGACGATGTGCGTCGGCGTAATCTGGTGGGGGACGAACTACCTCTCGCGGTACACGTGGACAGGCGGCGCGTTTCTCCGAACCGACTGGTTGGCATTTGCTGTCGTCGGCGTGTGCCTCGTGAAGCGGAATCGACCAGTTGCGGGCGGTGCCGCATTGACGTACGCCACGCTGCTGCGGATCTTTCCAGCCGTGATCCTCGCGGGTCTCGCGCTCAAAGCCGGGATTGACATGTGGAAGCGACGCAGCTGGCGGCTTGATCCTGCACATAGGGCTTTTGCCGTCGGCAGTATCATCGCCGGCTGTCTCCTCGTCGGCTTATCGTTTCTGGTCGTTGGGCGGAGTATTGCCGGCGGTGTCGACGCGTGGGAAGGATTCGTGTCGAACAGTCGCAAGCATCTGGCGACGCCCGGCACGAATAACGTCGGTCTCAAAACGATGTTGTCGTATGAGTGGGCGTCGAGAGCAGCTGTTCTCGGGCCCCTTTGGCTTGATGTGCCGTGGGACACGTGGACAGCTGCGCGACGGCGAGTCTTCGACAGCCACAAGGTTGTTTACTGGGCCGCCATCATTGCTTCAATTCCGCTGCTCGCATTCGCTGTCCGTAACGCGAAGGACTGGGTCGCACTGGTTATGGGCGTAGGCTTGATTCCAGTCGCACTCCAGCTCACTTGCTACTACTACGCAATCTTTTCGCTGCTTGGTCTCCTGCGGGCGAGGTCGAAATGGATCGGACCGACTCTTTGTGGTCTCGCAGCGGCGTCGATCGTCGCGGCGAGTCTATCGCGCTCCGACGAAGACGTCTACACGATCGAAAGTGCGCTGGTCGTTTTATACGTGATCGGATTGATCGTCGTCATGATCGCGACTGACGCTGGCACCAAAGTGTTGTTGCGACAGAAGACGCACAGTGAAATTCTCGGCGTCGAAATTGGCGCCAAAAGCGTACGTACGATCGAGAACGCGTAATTCTTACTAGTCGTCGCGTATGCTTCGACGTCACGCACCACACATTTCGGATGCGACGACGAAAGAACTCGCATAAATGTGGTTCAGGCTCCATTTTTGCTGTAGAGTTCCCGCGGGACAGCTCACACGTGCAAGGTGTGAGCAACTTCTCTCCTCCCTTGAAATCTAACAAGTAGCTTTCGATTCGGGCCTGCTCGAGGAGCACTCGGCTGGATGTGTATCCAGAGAACTCCAAAGGCCTGGGTGGCTAGGAGTGTATTCATGACGCTCACGCGCGCTGTCGTGTGCAGACGAACGCTTGCGGTCGCTGTGTTTTCATGTGTTTTCGCTTCGGTCGCACTCGCTTCGGAGGGAAGAGCGGTGCCATTGGATGAGCGCGTTCGAGGAGCCGGCGCAGTCGTCGTCGCCACTCCGTCCAACGTGAGTGCCAGTTGGAGGGAGAACGCGTTCGGCGACAGATTGATTGTTTCGCGTTTTTCACTCCACGTAGAAGAAACGCTGAAAGGCAATTCAGCGTCAGACGTCGCCTTCGATCTGGAGGGCGGAACACTCGATGGATTCACCTTGCGGGTGTCGAGTCTGCCGACTTTGACGCCCGGCGAACGGGCGGTTTTCTTTCTGGATCGAATGAGCGATGGCACGTTCCAGCCACACCTCAGAGGTCAAGGCATTCTGAAGCTCGATGACCAGAACTTCGTAAAAGGAACCAGCCTGTCGCTCGACGAAATTCGTCGCGTTGCGGCCTCGGCCAATTAGGGGAGCGTGAGCACGCGATGAAACAGACAATCCGCCGCTTTCTTGTCGCAGTTGCCCTTGTCGCCACCGTTTGGGTCTTCCGGACCGATGTCATCGGCTACGTATCGAGTGGCCACGCCTGGGCGACAAATCAGGTCTTCTACTACGTCAATCCCTCGAATATTTACGTGTCGAATTCGGCCGCCATATCCGCCTTCCAGACCGGCGCCCTTCCGTGGACCTCGCAGACGCTCGCCAACATTCAACTGGTTTACGCCGGTACGACGAACGGGTCGTCGATTACGTTGAACAACAAGAACGAGGTCTTTTTTCGCAACGACTCCAGCAGCTATGTCGCGGAGACGTACTGGTGGTACGACGGTTCCGGGCACCTGGTAGACGGCGACATGGTGCTTCACGAGAACTACCCCTTTTATACCGTTTCAGGTTGTTCCGGAGGTGGCGTATACATCGAGGATGTGGCTGTTCACGAGTTCGGGCACATGCTTGGTCTTATGCACACGAGCGTTGCGGGCGCCACGATGTATCCGACGATGCCAGGTGCCTGCGATATGACGCAGCTCACATTGGAGTCCGACGACATTTCAGGCATCGAATCGCTGTATCCACCGACATCCACCAGCAAGAACACGGCTCCAACGGTGTCCATCTCATCGCCGGGCAACGGTGCCTCGTTTGCGAACGGCGCGACAATCTCATTCGCCGGCTCCGCCAGCGATTCGCAGGACGGCAACGTGACGTCCTCGATTGCATGGTCGTCGAGCATCGATGGCGCGATTGGTTCCGGGGGATCTTTCAACCGTGTGCTGTCTGCCGGCAGTCACGTGATTACGGCGTCGGTTCGCGATTCGGGTGGGCTGAC
>Ga0075425_100007356_pt1 | contig 11631 bp, 10 predicted proteins | sample SoiMethybrSBSTD4_FD_75300 | JGI IMG/M metagenome (GOLD analysis project Ga0075425, IMG submission 75300) | Bulk soil microbial communities from a Populus tree surrounding site in Tennessee, USA - Soil MetaG P. TD hybrid SBSTD4 | ecosystem: Environmental > Terrestrial > Soil > Tree plantation...
AAAATCAGATTTTCCGATCGCGACTGAGGAGAATTCCATGGCCCCTTGACCGCAAAAGACTCGATCTTGGGGAACGACTGTCCCATCGTCCGCACAACCGCATTGGCCCGCAACAGATCTCCGCCTTCGCCTGACGAGGCCAAATTCAGTGCCAGGATACCGTTTGGCGCAAGATGGGCGCGCAACTCTGCGAAGAACTCGACCGTGGTCAGGTGAAACGGAATCATGTGACGGGCAAACACATCAACCCAAATGAGGTCGTAGATCCGCTCCGTGGAATTCAAAAAGGCTCGGGCATCCCGAACATGCACATGATGCTGGGAAGGCGGCTGATACGAAAAATATTCTTCGGCCATGCGGACGACCACAGGATCGAATTCAACCACGTCCAGTTCGAGTTCAGGCCATCGATGGGCGAGCCACTTTGCCAGCGATCCCCCTCCGTGACCAAGGATCAAACTCCGTTTCGGCTCGGGCACCAAAGCCAGTGACGCAACCATCAATTGACTATAGGGGAGAAACAAGGCTACAGGATCCGCCTTCCACATCACCGCATGAAAAGTCCGGTCCAAGATAAGATAGCGAAAAAGATCGTCATCACGAATTCGTACCTGTTGATACGGACTGTCCTCCTGATAGACCGGCGCCTTCAACATTTGGATCGGAGACAAAGCACCGGCGCCCAACCCCCCCACACATACCGAGAGTACGCCTATCATCAAGGGGCGCATGGTCGTCCTGCTGATCAACCACCAGAGACCAAGCCCCACTTGAATGGCACCGAGCCACGCGACAAGCGCCTGGCTGCCGATCCAGGACAGAAAGAAAAACGCCGTCCCCCACGTCCCTGCCAAGCTTCCCACGGTCGAGAACGCGATCATCCGGCCAGTGTGCCGACCGAAATATTCAAGGTCCGACACCGCCAATCGTAACAAGGCCGGCAGCACTCCGCTCAACCCAAAGGCCGGCGGGCCCAGGAGCAGTGCCGAGGCGACGCAGGGCCCCCACCGGGGGTCCTCAACGACTCCCGCCACTTTAAAGAGGACGAGTTGTCCAAGCCACGCGATAAGAAAGGTCCACGCTCCGGAGAACAACAGTAGTCCGGCCAACACCTGTGCGCCGGGATACCGGTCGGAGAGCCAGCCTCCAAAGGCATACCCGCTGCTCATGGCAGCTAGAATCACTCCGATCAATGCGCCCCAAACGAACAGTGAATTTCCAAAGACGGGAGCTAAAAGCCGGCTACCCAAAATCTCGAGCGCCATCACCACAGCCCCGGTCGCCGGTGCCGTGATCAGAAGAAACCATTGAGGGATACGAGAAGGCCGGTTCACAACATTCATGCAGAAACATGACACAGGGTTGGGAGACGACCCGATGCTACCACGCAAGCCGGCACAATCAGAGACCGCCCCAGTTTTTGAAGTAGTGCAAGAGGTCGCGAACGGAGATGATCCCGACGATCTGCCCCTCCTCGGAAATCGCCAGATGCCTAATCCCATGTTCTGCCATCTTATCACTCGCCTCATGAGCCGAACTCGCGCTATCGATCGACAGCAGCGGGCTGGTCATAACGGCACGGACCAACGTCTCTTGTATCGGACACGATTCGGCCATCCCCTTGCGAACTAAATCCGATTCGCTGACTACACCACTGTAGTGACCAGCCTCTTGGACCAATAATGCGCCGACCTTTGCGTCACGCATCAACTGAGCCGCCTCCAATAATGTCGCGCCCGGACTGATCGTGCGCAAGCTACGGCGCATCATCACGGCGAGAGGTCGCTGAAGCTGTCTGCTCTGAATCGCCATACGAGAGGATCCGTCCGATGGAGGGAGTAAATAGTACCCAGCCCTCGTGCACCTGTCAACGAGCGGCCCAGGCAACTCCTTCCCGTCAACATGGCTTTCCCTAACTTCGTTGCTCGCCTCCGGTACCGTTGCTATACTTGGCACAATCGTTCTTGGCTAGAGGAGGACAGAAGCTCATGCATATCAGTGTGATCGGAACCGGCTATGTTGGATTGGTAACAGGGGCCTGTTTTTCGGAGTTCGGCGTCAACGTGACCTGTATGGATACCGACGCCAAACGAATCGCCAGGCTTGAGAAGGGCGATGTGCCATTCTACGAACCGGGGATCACGGAGCTCGTCGCGAAAGGAATTCGAGAGAGCCGAATCAGTTTTACCACCGACGTTGCCAAAGCTGTCGACAAAGCTCTTGTCATCTTCATCGCGGTTGGCACCCCACCGCGACCGGACGGATCAGCAGATCTCTCATACGTCGAAGAAGTCGGCCGTGGCATTGCAAAAAGCATGACCGGGTACAAGGTCATCGTCACCAAGTCGACTGTCCCGGTGGGAACCGGAGAAAAGCTGCGCGAAGTGATTAACGCCAATCAATCAGGTAAATTCCGATTCGATATTGTCTCCAACCCGGAGTTTCTTCGTGAAGGGTCCGCCATCGAAGATTTCATGAGACCAAACCGAGTCGTCATTGGCGCAGACAGTGAACAGGCAGTTGCGATCATGAAAGACCTCTACCGGCCGCTGTATCTGATCGAAACTCCGTTCGTCGTGACCGACATCCCGACCGCCGAGATGATCAAATATGCCTCCAATGCCTTCCTCGCCACAAAAATTTCGTTCATCAACGAAATCGCGACGGTCTGCGAGCGGGTGGGAGCCAACGTGCAGATGGTAGCGAAAGGGATGGGGCTCGACAATCGGATTGGATCGAAGTTTCTCCACGCAGGACCAGGGTTCGGTGGATCGTGCTTTCCGAAAGATCTGGCCGCCCTTGTACAGACGGGAGAACGAGTCGGCTATCCCATGCAAATCGCAAGTGCCGCCGCCCTCATTAACGAACAGCAACGTGGCCGGATGATTGAAAAAGTCACGAAAGAAATTGGGGGACTCAAGGGCAAGACCTTCGCGATGCTGGGCCTGTCCTTCAAGCCCAACACGAACGATCTGCGAGATGCGCCGGCCCTGGCCATTGCGCAAGAACTCATGAAGCAGGGGGCCACGGTTCGAGCGTACGATCCCGCCGCGCTTGAGGAAGCCTGTCAGACCGCTTCTGGCCTCGTTCCCTGCAAAGACGCCTATGAGGCGGCACAGGGAGCAGACGCATTAATCCTCATGACCGAATGGAATCAGTTCCGAACCCTCGATTTCGACAGATTGAAAACCGCGTTGCGCCAACCCATCTTCTTCGATTTACGCAACGTCTATGAACCGGACCGGGTCGCAGCCTTTGGCTTCCGTCACATTTCGGTCGGGAGGCCCAGTAAGGCTCCGTCCTCAGTCATATAACTCCGGCGTTATGTGAGTCGCGGCGCTTCAACGACCTTGGCCTCATCTTTGACTTTTGGCTTATAGCCCATCCGATCCAAGACCTTCATCACCCGTGTCTTCAGACGGTCGTCAGCCTCGGCAAGCGCTATGGCCAATGGCTCGACGGCAGGCTTTCCGATTTTCCGGATGATTTCCGTCACGGATTGCCTGAGCTCATCTTCCTCTGACACCAATAAGGGCACGAGCAACGATACCGCCGGCCCGCCGATCTTGATCAAAGAATCATACGCACGCTGCCGGACATCTCCGACTTCATCCGTCAACGCATCGACCAACGGTTGCACAGCGCGAATGTCTTTCAATTCACCCAACACTTCAGCCGCGTACTTTCGATTGAGCCAGTGGCTATCTCGTAGATCCAAGAGCATCGCGTCGGCCCGTGCCGCATTGGGATCTTTCGCACGAATCCGAAAGCTCTTGGCGATCCGTCGCCCGCCTTCTTCAACGACGCGAATCGTGGCGCCATCCCCTACCTTGAGTTGCCTCAGCTCTTCAAGTGCCTCCTCATCAACGTCCAGCACAACAGTCTTTCCGTCGTAGGCCAACAGTTCGACTTCAAGTTGTTTCCCCTCAAGATTTACCGCAACCACTCGTTCCGTGACGAGATTGAACCCGTCCTTCTTCGCGCCGCCCTTCGGACCGATTTGAATAAGCTTTGGAGGAGCTTCATCTGGCATGAGATATATCCCTTTACATCGAAATTGAGATTAGGGCTTCGCGTTCCATCCGAGACTCGCCAACACACCTTCGACCGTTTCCTGCACCATCGTATTCTCATCTTCAAGCAGCGGAATCAAGGGGTCGATGGCCTGCTTGGCCCCGAGACGCGCGAGCGACTCAGCGGCATTCCGCCGCACGAGCCAGTCTTCATCCTTGAGTGATTCGATCAACGGGCCGATTCCGCGGACATCGCCGATCTTGCCCAAGGCTTCGGCCGCATGGCGCCGTACCATCCAATTACTACCCAGCAATCCATCGATCAAGGCATCCACGGCCCGCGCATCGCCGATCTTTTTCAGCACGCGCGCCACGTCCTCATGCACCGTGTGATCAGTCAGTGCCTCAACCAATCCGGGCACCGCACGCGCATCGCCGATACGCTCCAGCGCCCACACGGCGGCAGTCCGCACCGCGCCGTCTTTATCCTTGAGCGCCTTGACGAGGGGATCAACGCCCCGAGGGTCCTTCAGTTTCCCCAATCCCGACGCAGCCTGCTCGCGAATCGCCCATTCATCGTCCTCCAACGCCTCGATCAACGGCCCGACGACAGATGGACCGATTCGCACGATGGCGCTGGTCGCCGCTTCCCGAATCAAGACATCTTCGTCCGCCATAAGCCCGATCAGCGGCCCCACCGCATCCTCGCCTACTTGACTCAAACTGGCAATCGCATGATCACGAAGCGCTTCATTGTCGTCCCGAAGGGCTTCGAGCAATTGCTCGATCCGTCCAGCCTGCACATCATCACTCATCGTCGTGCTGCCTTTCCTGGCTCCCGACAGACGTCCCATCGAGCGCTTCCAGTTTGTCGGCGATCAACCCTGAGTTGTAGGCAACCAGGCCGTCTCGGTCCGTCCGTAACCGGTCGAACAACTCCTTGTATGGCCGCAACACATCAACATTTTTTACTTTAGCCAAGGCTTCCATCGCATGTACCCGCAGAGGTCGAATGGGAATGGCCTCGATATAGAGTTGAGCAGGCCTGGCATCGCCGATCAAACCCAATGATTTCATCGCCAGTTCTTTCACACCCGTATCTTTATCGACCCGCAACCGCTTCATCAAGGGCTCGACCGCACGAACATCGCCGATCTTTCCCAACAAATCTGCGGCGGCTTCACGCACCAGCCAATCATCATCTTCCAGATATTCGATCAAAATCTCCACACTCGGCCGTCCGATAGCCAGTAGATTGATGACCGTGTTCATACGAGCTTCTTCTCGTTCACTCAATTCCTCAATCGCGCGAAGTTCGTCAAACACCTCGTCGATGCGTTCGCGAATTGCGCTTAACTTTTTGAGCGTCCTCACCGCGATATCGCGAACGGCCGGCTGGCCCATCGCACTGATGAACGCGTCCGCCGAACGGGGATCAAGCAGATGTTCCAGCATTGTCGCGGCCATAAGCTGCGCTTCTGGGTCCTGATGGGTCAACATCTCGCAGAGTGGTGCGATCGCATTCGGGATGACTCCCAACAACTGCGAGGCTGCTACACGAATTCCCTCGTCCTTCGACGCATAGAGCAATGAAGCCAGCGCCGCGGCAGTCGTCTCATCCAGTACCCCCGCCATGTGTTCCAAGGCTGCCGCGCCGGCCTTGCGAACAGTCTCATCCTCGTCGGTGAGTAAGCCGACCAATGGCACACCGGCCTGAGGATCATTCACGCGCGCGAGCATAGCCGCAGCCTCGGCTTTCAATGCCGGTGAGCCGGTCTCCAGCGCATGAATGAGGGCCTGCACCGCGCGTGGCCCCCTCGATAGACAGGCTGCCGTCGCCCGCATTCGTCGCCAGTCCTCCTCATGGACGAGTTCAGAAACCAGCGTATCAATCGTTTCTTTAGACATGGCACGATGACCTAACGCACAATCAGGGCTGAGTACTGAGATATCAATTCAAAATTTAACATTTACCATTCACCATTGCGCATTGAGCAATGGCTCACGAAATACGACCCGCCCGCCAGCCCACTCTCGCCAATGTCTCTTTGACATGGTAACGGATATTGTCATCCGACTCGCGTGCCAGCACAGCCAACAAGGGCGCAGTCACAGCACCTCCGAATCGAGTCAGTGCGTCCGCAGCTTCCGCTCGCGTCACCGTATAACGAAGCGCCTTCATGAGCGACGGTATGGCCGCCTCATCTTGGATCGCGCCCAAGGCCCTGGCGGCAGCCCCCAACGCCAGTATTTCTTCATCCCAATGCTCGGCGCAGCCGTCGATCGGTCGCGAGACCTCCGGTCGATCCACTCCCTCAAGGACACTGATCAGCACCGGTACGGCACAACGATCGCCTATCTGGCCAAGCGCCTCAATCGCCAGCGACCGCAATCCTGGCTCTTTCATCGCCGTCACAAGGAATTCCACAGCGCGTGGATCTCCGATTTGGCCAAGGGCGCGAATTGCGTCCTCGCGAACCGCCCTGTCTCGATCGTTGAAGAGCACCGACAACAGAGGGTTCACCGCATCCGGCGACCGCGTTTTCCCCAGGGCTTCAACCGCGTGCAGCCGCACAAGCCATTCAGTATGGGTCAGCGCGACAAGCAGCGACGAGACCGCCGCTTCCCCGATGGCCGCGAGTGCTGTCGACGTCTCCTCGCGCACGGCCTTCACCGAATCTTGTAGCAGCGGCACCAGAGGCGACACCGCTCCAGGATCTCGAATTCGACCCAACGCCTTGGCCGCGTGCATTCGTACAATCCAGTCTGGACTCTTGAGCGCCGCCGTCAGCGGCGCGAGCACCCGCGCATCGGCGATGGTCGCCAACACAGACGAAGCCAGCTCCTGAACCGTAAGCACCGGATCGGAGAGGCAGGCTCCCAGCATCGTCACGGCGGGCTCTCCGATGGCTAAGAGAGCAGCGATGGCCGCATCGCGAACCGAGCGATCGTCGTCATGAAGCACGGAGACCAACGGTGCCACAGCCCTCGGATCTCGAAGCGTGCCCAGCATCGTGGCGGCCTCTTCGCGAATCGCCCAATCCTCGTCTTTGAGCGCAGCGATCTGTTCAGCTACGGTGTCTGCCATGCCCGACCTCGATCCAACGGATACTGAAAAAGTCGTCTTTCTCACCCGCCCAACCCCAGCCCGCCGAGACGCGCCTTTACCCATGCTTCGTTCTCAGCTCATCGAAATCTTCAACGTACCCCACAAGGGAAAAGAGCTGTTCCGACAGCTCGGGGTTGGGCGGGTGAGAATGCTACGCCTCCGGTTTCGACTCGCCTGCGGTCTTGCTGAACGGCCTTTTTGAGCATCCTGCGTGGTGCGCTATGGCTTCTCAGAAGCCTGCCAGCTTCTTTAGGCGAAATCTCCGGAAGGACCAAATCGGCCTGTGTCGCCAAGAGGCATGTCCACCCTGGCGTTATCAACCACACTCGAATTGACGGCCACGTCTTCCGGCGCCGGCATCCAACCCAATTTTTCGAGTGTTTGAAGCGTCAATTGGCGCAAAGCATCTTTCGCCGTGAGCCGGACCGAGGCATAGGAAAGGACCCGTTCCCCTTCTGCAACGACTTCGGACGCTTTCGGGTCATAGAGAAAGGCGATCAACGGCTCGATCGCCGTATCGCCGATGGTGACCAGGGCATCACTGGCCTTCTCGCGCAACACACCGTCCTTCAATAGCATGATCAAGTCGGGAATGACGCGCGGATCGCGGAACTGGCCGAGCGCCGTCGCCGCCGCTTCCTTGATAAAGGCATCTTCACTGACGATACAGCCGGGCGTTGGGGTCCCATCCTGCCGGATACCCTTGCCCTTCAATGCGTCCAGCACCGGGAGCAACGCGCGAGGATCGCCGATCATGCCGAGCGACGCAATGGCATGCCGCTTCACGGCGCCATCCTTCATCGCCTCGACCAAGGCATCGATGGCCCGCGGGTCGCCGATCTGACCCAATGCGATCGTGGCATCTTCGCGAACGGCCCGATCCGGATCCTTCAGCGCAGCGATCAGGACGTCGACGACTTTGGCGTCCCGCACCCAAGTCCGGCCGATTTGGTAGTCGGTTGTCATTCCACCGAGTGCGCGGGCCGCGTGGCATCGGACCACAAAATCCTTATCCTTCAAGCACGCAATCAGCGGATCGACGGAGGGTTGACCGATAGAGATGAGGGCGGTCCCAGCTGTTTCTCGCACCGTCTTTGACGGATCATGGAATAGTTTAATCAAGGCCTGAATCGCTCTCGGATCGCCGATCTTTCCCAGCGCCTCTGCCGCTGCACTCTTCACGGCGCCATCGCGGTCTCGACAAGAAAAGATGAGGGCTTCGACGGCTTTCCGGTCCTTTATTTCCCCACAAGTTTTCGCCGCATGTTCGCGGACACGCCACCGCTCATCCTTCGATGCGGTGATCAGGCGATCGACGACTGCGGCTCCCAGCGAAGCCATGGCAGCCACAGCATCGTTCCGCACATCCATAATGGAATCGTTAAACAGGACGATGAGCGCCTCCACTGCTTTCGCCCCGCCGATCCTAGCCACACCCCAGCCCGCATGGGCCCGCACAGTCCAGTATTCGTCTCCACAGGCACCGACCAACGCATCCAATGTAGTCGGATCGGCAAGTTCGGCAAGAGTTTTGGACGCCTCCTCTCGGGTTGCATCGTCAACATCCTCGAGTGCGTCTAACAGGTCGTCAAGCCCCTGGGCCATGAGTCCGCTCCTCTACTGAAACTGATAATCGCGCTGGCCGCTATTATGTGGATAGGTCCGACTGCAACGGATGATTAAAGTCTGGCTTCCCCGTCCCTCGACACATTGGTCGAGCGACTGGGCGAATTCCAACTTTCCTTCTAAATTCACCGTGAACGGAAAATCAAACGTAAAGGTCCCAAATTTATATTTCCCGGGCTTCAGTTTGAGGGCGCGAGACTCGGTCGTCTTATATGCATCCATGGAATCAGGGTCCGATCCATAGATAGACGGAGTGATACCGGGCACTTGCCACCAGGACTGAGGATTTATGGTAGTGGCGTCGATGGTGATCGCATGTTCCTTGGTGTAGGCAGCCGGCTGGCCACCCGCAGCCGGCTGAACGATCGCAGCAGAGGCGAGTGCCCATCCAACCAGACAACAGACCTTGTACCATTTAACACCCTGCATCATGCGACCTATTGCATGCTGGTTCCCTGTGGGGCCGCGGAGAAGGCAGCCTGAAAGATTTCTTCCACGGAATGACTCTCCCATTCAGTATGTGTCTGTAATCCCAACGTGCGCATCACCGTCGCACCGGTATCTAAAATGGAGACCGGCTGGTGAATCTCATGACCAGGTTTGATCCCCACCCCCGAGGCAATCCACGGAACCATCGGAACGGCCGCGTCAGCCTGTTCCTGGTTCGCATCTCTGCCTTCGGCACTGAGCGATGTCACAAACAAGGTCGTCCGCTTGGTCAGCCCCTGCTCCTGGTAGATATCCAGGACGGACTGTATAGCCTTATCCACCGTGCGAAGCGCGTCACGGTACTCCTTCGAGGTCCAGCCTCGGGACGCACCCACTCGACCCGCCTCAGGAAGATGCACCACCAAGAAATGCGGCAGCGAAAGAATGGCGTGCCCGTAACCATGACCACTGGTGGCTTTCTTAAAGTATTGACGGATGTAGGACACGACTCGATCCGTGTTGCACTCGGGCTTCAAAGGCCCGCACATCTGATAATCCGTGTAAGGCTCAGGTCGCGCCAACTGATAGAGCGACTCGTCCATAAAGAAAATCGCGCTGTCGCGCCCTCCACTGAGATCGAGATAGTCGAACACGCTCGGAGCGCGCGGGTAGCCACGGCTGAATTCGAAGGTGTTCCAGGTAATGCCATGTTTCTCGACCGGCATTCCCGTTATCAATGACGCCATCGTCGGTAGCCGTAACGCAGGTTTCACTGCCGTGGCAGACCAAGTGACAGCCCCATTCTTGATCAACCGGCTGAGGGTCGGCATCGCGCCCATTTTCAGAGAGTCCTGGCCGAATCCTTCGAGGACAAAGAGAATCACGTGCTCGGTCGGAGCCATCGTGGCTGGTGCCGACGTCGATACTGTGGCAACCGCCGCGTCTCTCGAAAGGACCAGCGCAAAAACGCAAAGGGATACGGCCCATATCCGAATCGACCATCCGCGACTTAAGCTCATCGGTGTGTGCACAGATAAGTTCTTTCTATTCTATTCCAAGGGAACTTCTACGCTATCATGGCGTTTTCCGCCAAGGCAAGCGAGGCAAGACCTCACCCGCACGATCCATCAGGTATTATGCTGGGTAGGGCGGTTCCTGGCACAAGGATCGATGTCGGTGCTATGCTTAATGGTACCCTGGTGGGAGTCAACGAATCGGCTCCTGGCGAGCAGTCCTGTCCGGAAGGTGGGGGCGATGCCACAGACCTCTCCTCGGCACACGATAACTGAACTGGCATTCCCGCACATTCCATTGCCATGCCTGAGCCTCTTTGCACTATTCGCCATCCCGTCTGTTTGGCCCGCAGTGACACTGGCAGAAATCCGAGTCGTGACCGCTCAGGGGGAATACCGGATGGGAGACCGTGACACCAGAGAAGACGCCATCCGCCTGGCCACCGAAGCGGCCAAACGAAATGCCTTGGAGCAGGTCGCGGTGTACCTCGAAAGCATCACAATCGTGGACGGTCTAGCTGTCACGAAAGACGAGATTCGAACATACACCGCTGGGCTGGTCCTTGTCCTAGAGCAACAGACCAATACAACGCTCGATAGAGACACCATCGTGGTCCGCACGGATCTGGTAGCCCAGATCGATACGGAAGAAGTGCGACAGGCCATCGCGATCATGCGGGAGAACGAAGACGCCCGGCATCAACTCATCGCGCTGCGACAGGAAAATGACCAACTACAACAAGACCTCAATGCGGCGAATCAGGCGTTGGCGCAGGCCTCGACCACGGAACAGACACAGCAGGCGACCCAGCAACGCCAAGACATCTTGAACCGGGTGCAATCGAATGCCATGGTCTCGCAAGCCTGGACGGATTGGATGCTGGTTTCACCGGCAATCTATTCCTCTCAGGGGGCGGGGTCGGCCCAGATCCTCGCTCTCCTGAGCGTCGCCCAGGGCCTATATCCCTCAAGCCCGCATATCCCAGTGGCCCAACATGTGATTACCACGCGACAGCCGCCGGCGCCGCCACAACCGCCCGCCCCCCCTGCACCAGGAATGAGACAGCCGACCATGCCACGCCATCAGATCACGCCGGCGCCGGGATCGCAGACTGTTCCGCGAACGTTGAACGAAATCACGTATAACACACCAACAGCGCCACCGCACATCGGCAATCAACCCGGCGTCATTCATCAGATACCGTCCGCGATGGGATCGAGAACGTTGACCGATGTCCGCCAATTGAATCCCTTTTTGCCGCCACCGAACGCTGATCCACCAATCTCGCAACAGACCCCGGTTCCTGGCTCTCGGTCAGCCCGAGCGCTTCAGCAGTTTTTACAGCCGCAACAGGGAGCGGCGGGCGCACCACCTGCGACAAAACAATTCCCTCCGACGATTCATCAGGCTCATCCACCGGCCCTCCAGCAAACGCCACAC
>Ga0075425_100007357_pt1 | contig 11631 bp, 14 predicted proteins | sample SoiMethybrSBSTD4_FD_75300 | JGI IMG/M metagenome (GOLD analysis project Ga0075425, IMG submission 75300) | Bulk soil microbial communities from a Populus tree surrounding site in Tennessee, USA - Soil MetaG P. TD hybrid SBSTD4 | ecosystem: Environmental > Terrestrial > Soil > Tree plantation...
CAGGTCGTGGACGTCCGCAAGGGCGTGCACTGCATGATCCCCAAGAGCGTGTTCGCCAAGAAGTAGCCGGTGGCGCGCCTCGCGGCGCTGCTCGCCGCCCTCATGCTCGCCGCCGCCCCCGCCTGGGGCGGCGGCGCGCTGTCCGTCGTCACGACCACCACCGATCTGAAGGCGCTGGTGGAGGAGGTGGGAGGTGACCGCGTCCGTGCGGAGAGCCTGACCCCCGCCGTCCACGATCCCCACGCCGTCGAGGTGAAGCCGGGGCAGCTCGCACGGCTCCGCGACGCGGCCCTGCTCGTGCGCATCGGGCTCGACCACGAGCCCTGGCTGGCGCGCGCCGTCCAGACGGCGGGCAATCCCGCGCTGGCCCGGGGCGCGGTCGGCGATCTCGACGTCTCGGCCGGCGTCGAGCTGCTCGACGCGGAGACGGTGCGCGCGCGGCCCGCGCGCGGCGGGCACGTGCACGGCCTCGGCAATACCCACTACTGGCTCGATCCCGAGAACGCGCGCGTCATCACGGCGAGCATTCTCGGCGGGCTCGCGCGGGTGGCGCCGGCGGACCAGGCCGCCTTCACCGCCAATCGCGCGCGCTTCCTGGCTCGTCTCGACGCCGGCCTCGCACGCTGGACCCGCGCCGCCGCGCCGCTGCGCGGCCTCCGCGTGGTGGTGGCCCACGACTCGTGGCCATACTTCGCGCGCCGATTCGGGCTCATCATCGTGGCCGCCATCGAGCCGAGCCCCGGGTTGCCGCCTTCCCCGCAGTCGCTCGGCGCCCTGACCGCTCAGATGCGAGAGGGCGCGGTGCGGCTCGTGATCGCCGAGCCCTGGTCGAATCCCTCGGTGGTGAGCCAGGTCGCCGCGCGTGGCGGCGCCCGCGTGGTCACGCTGCCCGCGTCGGTGGGCGCGGATCCCGATGCCACCGACTACCTGACCCTCTTCGACCTCGACATCCGCCGCCTCGTCGAGGCCGCCGCCGCGGCCCCGCGCTAGGCTCCGAATCCCGCGACATGCTCGATGTCCTCGCGGTGCCCTTTCTCGCCTGCCTCGTCCTCACCGGCATCCACGTCTACCTGGGCCTGCATGTCCTCGCTCGCGGCGTGATCTTCGTGGACCTGGCCCTCGCCCAGGTCGCCGCGCTCGGCATCACGGCAGCGTTCCTGGCCGGTCATGCGATCCAGAGCCCGGCCGCCTACTGGTACGCGCTGGCCTTCGCGGTGGCGGGCGCTGGCTTCCTCGCCGCCTCCCGCACCCGCCGGGTCGCCCTCCCGCAGGAGGCGATCATCGGGATCGTGTACGTGGTGTCGGCGGCCGCCGCGATCCTCGCGCTCGACCGCGCGCCCCAGGGCGCCGAGCAGATCAAGCAGCTCTTGGTGGGGAGCATCCTCACCGTCACCCTCGCCGAGGTGGGCGCGGTCGCCGCGCTGTACGCGGTCGTGGGCGCGCTCCACTGGCTCGTGCGCCGCCCGCTGCTCGAGATCTCGCTGGACGCGAACGGCGAGCGGGCGCGGGGCCGCCGTGTCGTCGTGTGGGATGCCGTCTTCTACGTCACGTTCGCGCTCGTGGTCACGAGCTCGGTGCGCCTGGCCGGCGTGCTCCTCGTCTTCGCCTATCTCGTGATCCCCGCCGCGCTGGCGGTGCTCGTGGTCACGTCGGTGCCGGCGCGGCTGGCGGTGGGCTGGACCGTCGGCATCCTCGCCTCGGCGGGGGGGCTCGTCGCCGCGTACCGATGGGATCTCCCCACCGGGGCCAGCGTCGTCACCTGCCTGGGCGCCGTGCTGGGGGCCGCCGCGCTCGCCCGAGGGGCCGGCACGCTCGCGGGGGCGGCCCGCCGCGGAGGGTGGCGCGCGCTCCGCGGCGCCGCCGGCATCGTCTGCGGAGCGGTCGCGCTGGGTGGCCTGCTGCTCCTCCTCTTCCCCGCCATGGATCACCCGTGGCTCGATCTGCTCGAGGCCGGCGTCCCCGCCGTGCGGCACCTCTTCCTCACGCCGGCCGAGCGCGAGGCGGACACCGAGAGCCGCCGCGCCCTCGCCGGCGCCGAGGCCGAGCTGGCCCGCCTGCGCGCGCTGCAGGACGACGCGCGCTGGGGTCGGCGCGAGCTTTCGCCCGAGACGCAGGAGCGCCTCCGGCAATTCCTGGCGGGGCGCGGGGAGATCGCGGCGGGCGATCGGCTGGTGCTGGCCACGCACCGCGCGCGGGCGCGGACCCGTCAGCGCTGGGTCCTGGGCGCGCCCCTCTTCCTGGCCGGGGCGGCGGGCGCCTTCACGCTCTTCCGCGACCGCGCCACCGGCTCGTAGAGCCGGCCCGTCTGCACCGTCTGGTGGTAGCCGAACAGCATCCACTCGACCGCCCGCGCGGTCACGCCACGCGCTCGCGCCTCCGCGCGGATCAGCGTCAAGAACTCGAGCCAGTGGGACACCCCGAAACCGCGCCCGTCCGGCCGCGCGCGCACGGCGCCGATCGCGTGCAGGAGCTGCCAGACGCGGATGTCGAGCACGCCGTAGCGCCGAGGCTCGAGGAGCGTGAGGATGGCGGATGCGGTGGGCACGCTCACGCCCTTGAGCGCGGTGAGCAGCGTCATCCGCCGCGCCTCGTCGCGCGTGCCGAGCACGGCCCGCGACACGCGCCGGACGGTGGCCGCGGAGTGTCGCCGGTAGTGGAGCATCGCGCGCGGGCTCTTCCAGCGGCACATGTCGAGAAAGTCGCGGCGCCCGAACTCCCCCGCCCGGCGCACGCCGCGCAGCTGGGCGACGAGACGCGCGGTGCCGGGGTCCTCGGGGCGAACGGGCAGCGCGCGGAGCAGCGCGCTCAGGTCGCGATAGGGAACCCGGCCGGTGCCCACCGCGTCAGCAGGTCGCGCCCGCCTCGAGCGTGGAGAGGTAGTGCGGGGCGTCGGGGAAGCCGATGGGGCGGACGGCAGGCAGCGTGACGCCGGCGTCGCGATGCGCCGCCACGAAGGCGGCGAGCGCGCGATAGTCCCCGATGGCGCCGAGGGCGCCGAGCAGGCGCTCGGGCACCGCCTCCGGCCCCGGCGCGTTGTCGTAGGCGGCGATCTCCGCGCGGAAGCCACCCTTCTCGAGCATCGCGCGATAGAACGGCAGCGCGAGATACCGCGTCAGCTCGGTCCGGAAGGTCCCTAGCGCAGCACCGCGGTCCACCGTGATCGCTGCGGGCACGGCGGCGGCGACCTCGAAGCCGGCCAGCGGCTTGCCCGCGCGCTCGCGGCCGCGGCGGATGGCGGGCAGCGCCTCGCGGCGGATGTAGTCCGGCGCAGCCAGCCACAGCACGGCGCCGTCGGCCACCTCGCCGGCGAGCTCCAGCATCTTCGTGCCGAGGCCGCCGAGCAGGATCGGCGGAGGCTCCGGCAGGCGGGGCAGCCCGCTCTGCCACGTCACCTGATACCGGGCACCCTTGTGCTGGACCTTGCCCGTCAGTGCGCCACGCAGGACCGCGACGTACTCGCGCATCACGTCCAGCGGGCGGCCCATGTCGAGGCCGAGCGCTTGCGCCATCATGGGCGCGTGGCTGACGCCGATGCCGAGCCGCACCCGGCCGCCGCTGACGTCGGCGAGGGTGAGCGCCTCCTGCGCGAGGAGCACGGGATGACGCGGGTAGATCGGGATCACGCCGCTGCCGAGCCCGATGCGCGGCGCGGCCGCGCCGTAGGCGCCCAGCACGAGCAGCGCGTCGCGCCCCAGCCCGTGCGTGGTCCACACGCTGTCGTAGCCGAGCGTGTCGGCCCGGGCGGCGAGGGCGACGGCGTCGGAGAGGGCGGCGCCCGCGTTGATGAAGCAGGCGATGCGCGGCACTAGCGAGGCCTCACGCGCGCGGCCGGACGCCGACGGCGGCGAGCAGCGCGGCCAGGTCGTCGCCCTTGTCGACGCGGTACAGCACGCCCGTCATGCCGATCTTCTTCGCCGCCTCGACGTTCTGGTCCCAGTCGTCCACGAACACGCACTCCTCGGGCGTCACCGCGAGACGCGAGGCGGCGAGCTGGAAGATCTCCGCCTCCGGCTTGGCCATGCCGACCTCGGCCGAGCACACGATGTCGTCGAAGAGATGGTCGATGCGCATCTCGCGCTCGAGTCGACCGCGGAGCGCGCCGTCCGCGTTGCTCAGGACCGACACCTTGTAGGGCGGCCGCAGCCGCTCGACCAGGTCGAGATTGCTGCCGATGGGCCGCTGCGAGAGACGCCATGTCTCGTGCAGGGGCGGAAGGAGCTTGCCCGCGCGGGCCTCCAGCTCGGCGTGGGCCCGCGCTTTCCACGTCTCGGGATCGCCGATCCCCCGCTCGATGTCGCGCCACGTCTCCGTGCGGTAGAGCGTCTCGAAGAGGGACGAGCGCGGTAGCCCGTGCTCCTCGGAGAGCGTGCGCGCCACCTCCCAGCGCATGTCCCAGAGGACACCGCCGAAGTCGAAGACGATCGCGCGGAGACTAATAACGGTTGGCGGAGCCGGCGGGCGGCTTTTCCGCCTGCTTCTTCACGATGTCGCCGGACAGGGGGATCCAGCCCCGCTCCTGGAGGCACGCTTCGTTGAGCACGCGGTCCTTGGTGCAGGCCTTGGTGTCACGATCGAAGTCGGCGGCGGTGTAGTTGCCACCCGGCTTGTACCACTGCTTCTCGGGATCGAGCGAGCATGCCCCGAGGGGGAGCGCCAGCGCCACGAGCGAGATCAGCGCGATGAGTCGAATCATGGCGGCATGATACCATGCAGGGCGGTGCTCGAAACCACGATCGCGGGAAGCCTGCCCAAGCCGACGTGGCTGGCGCCGCCGCGCACCCTCTGGGCGCCGTGGCGGATCGAGGGGCCCGCCCTCGACGAAGCCAAGCGCGACGCGGTCATCCTCGCCCTGCGCGAGCAGGAGCGCGCGGGCATCGACATCGTCACCGACGGCGAGCAGAGCCGGCGTCACTTCGTCTGGGGCTTCGTGGAGTCGCTGGACGGCGTCGACTTCACCAGGATGGTCACGATCGGGATCCGTGCCGACCGCTACAAGGCCGACGTCCCCACCGTGACGGCGCCGGTGCGCCGCGGCGGCCCCATCCACTCCGCGGAGATGCGCTTCGCGCGGGCCCACACCGACCGGCGGCTCAAATTCACCATACCGGGCCCCATGACCATCGTGGACACCATCCACGACGGCTACTACGGGAGCCGCGCCAAGCTCGGCATGGCCCTGGCCCGCCTCATCAACGAAGAGGCCCGCGAGCTGGAGGCGCTCGGCGTGGACATGATCCAGCTCGACGAGCCCGCCTTCAACGTCTACATGGACGAGGTCCGCGACTGGGGGCTCGCCGCCCTCGACGCTGCCGTCGAGGGGTTGCGCTGCCGCACCGCCGTGCACATCTGCTACGGCTACGGCATCAAGGCCAACAACGACTGGAAGAAGACGCTGGGCGGCGAGTGGCGCCAGTACGAGCAGACCTTCCCGCTCATCGCGCGCTCCCGCATCGGCGGCGTGTCGCTCGAGTGCGCGGCGTCGCGGGTGCCCATCTCGCTGATTGGCTTGCTCGAGGGCAAGGACATCCTGCTGGGCACGGTGGACGTGGCCACCGACGCGGTGGAGACGCCCGAGGACGTGGCGCGCGTGATCCGCGAGGGACTGAAGCACGCGCCGGCCGCGCGCGTCTTTCCCTGCACCAACTGTGGCATGGTCCCGCTCGCGCGCGAGGTGGCCGAAGGCAAGTTGCGCGCCCTGGCCGCGGGCGCGGCCCTCGTCCGGCGCGAACTGGGCGTCTGACGGCTGCGCCTGGGCGGGCGGCGAGAAGGGGCCAGCCGCGAGGCGCCGCCCGAGAGCCGGGCGGGAGGCGTATGCCGCATACGTTGAGCGCCCGGCCGAGGGCGGCAACGAAGCGGCTGGCCCCTTATCGGCGCCCGCCTACGCGATCTTGACGATACCCGGCTCGAGCTCTTCGAAGCGCTTCGCGACTTCGGGATCGTGGCCGGTGACGACGCGATCCGGGCTGCCCGCTATTTCATCGATCCGGTCGAAGCCCTTCAGCATCTGGGGCAGGCTCGTGATGATCTGTACGGGGTCACGCCGCTCGATGTTGCGGTAGAAGTGCGAGGCGTCCGAGGTCAGCACCACGGTGCCCTTCGCGGTCTCCACCGAGACCACCTGCAGCCCCGCGGTGTGGCCGCCCACCCAGTGCGCGGTGATACCCGGCAGCACCGGGATCTCGCCCTCCACCAGCCGCACCCGCCCCGCGTAGTTCAGCTTGACGAGGTCGGCGAGCGGCTCCGCCTCGGCAAACATGCGGTAGTGCGCGTACTGGCCCGCGAAGCCCATCCAGAACTCCATCTCCTCCTTCTGGATCCAGAAGCGCGCGCCCGGGAAGAACTGATAGCCGTCCCAGTGATCCCAGTGTAGATGCGAGATCAGCGCCACGGGCACGTCGGCGGCCTTCACGCCCACGCGACTCAGCATCTCCGCCGGGCTCACCCACCTGCGCGCCTCGCGCCGCTGGGCGTCGGCGGCGGAGAAGCCCGTGTCGAGCACCAAGGGATACGGGCCGCCCAGGATCACCCACAGGTAGAAGTGCAGCGTGAGCGTGGCGGTGGACGGCTCGCGGAAGAAGAACGTGCACTGCTGGGTGTCCCGCTCCGCGTACTTGAGGGCGTAGACCTGATACGGCATGCCGGGTCTCCTCTCCGCGGTGACCGCGGTCCTCAGTAGCCCAGGGCGACGCCGTCGCTGCGCGGGTCGCAGCCGCCGTGGCGCGCACCCGTGGCGGGATCGATCGTGATGCCGTGCGCGTGCCCGGCCCGCTCGTTCCACGGGCCCCACTGGTTGACGGTGTGGCCCCGCCGCGCCAGCTCCGCGCCTGTCGCCGGCGGGACGCGCCCCTCCAGGTTCAGCAGGTCGCGGGGCTCGAGCAGACCGAAGCGGCCGGAGAGCCAGCGCGGCGCCTCCATCGCTTGCTGCACGTCCAGGCCGAAGTCGATCATGGCCGTGTAGGCCTGGAGATGGATCTGCGGCTGCCCGTCCGCCCCCATGCACCCCATCACCTGCCAGAGGCGATCACCCCGGAACGCGAGCGAGGCGATGAGCGTATGCAGCGGCCGCTTGCCCGGCTCGAGACGGTTGGGGTGCGTGGGATCCAGGCTGAAGTAGGCCCCGCGATTCTGCATGACCACGCCGGTACGCCCCGCCACCACGCCCGCGCCGAAGAGGCCGTAGACGCTGTGGATCAGCGAGGCGGCGCTGCCCTCGGCGTCCACCGCGGCGACGTAGACGGTATCGCCGGCGAGCGTGCCGAAGCTCGGCACCTCGTCCCAGGGCAGGGCGCGCCGCATGTCGACGAGGCGACGGCGCTCCGCCGCATAGTCCGGCGATAGCAGCCGCTCCACCGGGACCTTCGCGAAATCGGGATCGGCCAGCACGCGGTCGCGGTCGTGGAAGGCGATCTGCTTGGCCTGGACGAGCAGGTGGACGTGATCGGGCCCGAGAAAGTCCATGGCGCCGAGGTCGTACGGCTCGATGAGTCGGAGCATCTGGAGCACCGAGACCCCCTGCGTCGGCGGAGGGGTCTCGTAGAGCGTGATGCCCCGGTAGGTCGAGGAGAGCGGCTCGCCCCAGCGCGCGCGCTGGGCCCGGAGATCGCCCTCCTCGATGAGCCCGCCGCGGGCACGCGACCAGCGCGCGATCTCGCGGGCCACCTCACCCTCGTAGAAGCCGCCCCGGCCCGCGCCGGCGATAGCCTCGAGGGTGCGCGCGAGGTCGGGATTGCGCAGGCGCTGCCCCTCGCCGAGCGGCCGGCCCCCCGGCAAAAAAATCGCGGCCGCCTCCGGGCTCTCCGCGAGCATCGTCGCCACCGAGTCGATCCAGTAGGCGAGCCGCGCGCCCACCGGGAAGCCGTCGCGCGCGCATTCGATGGCGGGCGCGAGCACGCGCGGCAGCGGCAGCCGCCCGTACGCGGCATGGGCCTCGAGCCAGCTGTCGATCGCGCCGGGCACGGTGACGGTCGCGGGCAGCACGCCCCGATACGGCACCTCCGCGAGCCCCCGGGCCTCGAACGCGGCGATGGTCGCCGCGGCGGGCGCGCGGCCGCCGCCGTCGAGGAAGCGCACGCCGCCCGTGGGCGCCGGATGCACCAGCCAGAAGGAGTCACCGCCGATGCTGGTCATGTGGGGGTACACGACGCTCAGCACCGCCGCAGCGGCGATGGCCGCGTCCACCGCCGAGCCACCGCCACGGAGCATCTCCACGCCCGCCGTGGAGGCGAGCACGTGCGAGCAAGTCACGATGCCGCGCGGGGCCACCGTGGCCGGCCGCGGGGCCACCACGTCCTGCACGTCCCCGGGAGCTATAGGGCGCGCTCCATCCAGATGTTGGCGCGCGCGTTGCCGTTGTAGTCCGCGATCTCCTGAAAGCCGTAGGCGCGGTAGAGATGGACGGCCGCGGCCAGGCGATCCTCGCTGTCGAGACGCAGTCGCGCGCAGCCCAGCGCACGCGCCTCGGTCAGGCAGGCGTCCATCAGCGGCCGGCCGAGGCCCTTGCCCTGATGCACCGGGCGAATCCACATGCGCTTGACCTCGCCCACGCCGGGCTCGAGCACCCGCACCGCGGCAGTCCCCACCACGAGCCCCGCCGGATCCTCCACCACGAGGAGGCAGCCGCGCCGTCCGTCATAGGCCGCCTGCCAGTTGGCGATGTCCTTGTCGAGCCCCTCGCCATCCAGCTCCTCGCCCAGCCAGGCGAGATAGGCGCGGAGCTCGCACGCCACTGCCGCGTGATCCTGTGCGGTGGCGCGGCGGATGCGGTAGCCGGACGCCTCAGCGGCGCGCGCGGTCATGGCCGGCGAGCCCGCGCTCCCAGAGGTACTCGGTCTCGCCGAGCCGCTGGCCCACCCACCGCGAGAGCACGAAGAGGAGGTCGCTGAGGCGGTTCACGTACTTGAGCGGCCATGGCGAGACGCTCTCGACGCGCGCGAGCGCGAGGACGCGCCGCTCGGCGCGGCGGCACACGGTGCGCGCCTGATGAAGGAAGCCGCCCACGCGGCCGCCGCCGGGGAGGACGAAGGACTTGAGCGGCTTGAGATCCTTCTGGCACCGGTCCATGAGCTGTTCGAGCGCCTTCACCTCGGTCTCGCCGACCCGGTGCATGCCCTCGTAGACCGCGTCCTCGGGCGTGGCCAGCTCGCTGCCGAGGTCGAACAGCTCGTTCTGGAGGCGGCGGAGCACTTCGTCGAGCCAGCGGTAGTCCTTGCCTTTCTTCAACTGTTCCGCGTTGAAGACCCGCGCCAGGCCGATGACGGCGTTGAGCTCGTCGATGGTGCCATAGGCCTCGATCCGCGGCGCATCCTTGGCGACGCGCCGGCCGCCGACCAGTGCCGTCTCGCCGCCGTCGCCGGCGCGTGTGTACACGCGGGTAATCCGGATCGCCATGGCCTGTCCTCCCCCGGGGCTCAGGCTAGCACAGTGCTAGACTGGCCACATGGACGAGTGGACCGACAATCTCGTGACCGCGCACGACGCCGTCGCGGCCATCGTGCGCGAGTGCCGCCGCATCGCCGTGCTCGGCATGAAGACGGAGGCGCAGCGCGGCGAGCCCGCCTTCTACGTGCCCGAGTACATGGCGCGCGCAGGCTACGACATCGTGCCCGTGCCCGTGTACTACCCCGACGCGAAGCAGATCCTGGGCCGTCCGGTGTACCGCACGGTGGCTGCGGTGCCGCCGCCAGTGGACATGGTGAACGTGTTCCGCCGCGCGAAGGACATCCCGCCCCACGTCGACGACATCATCGCCGCGCGCCCGCGCGTGGCCTGGTTCCAGCTCGGCATCGTCAACGATGCCGCGGCGGAGCGGCTGGCGCGGGCGGGCATCCGCGTGGTGCAGGACCACTGCCTGCTGGTCGAGCACCGGCGCCTACGCTAGGCGCACGCAGTCCCCTCACCAGATGGCCGGGAGCAGGCGGTAGCGCACCCGGCGCTGATACTCGGCGTAGCCCGGCAGATCCCGAGCCAGGAGCCGCTCCTCGTCGAGCAGGCGCCAGATCAGCGCGGGCACGATGAGGACGAGCGGGACCAGGCCCCAGAGGGAGCCGAGCGCCAGCGGCGTGCCGATCAGATAGAGCGACGCGCTCGCGTACATCGGGTGGCGCACCACCGCGTAGGGCCCGGTGGAGATGACGCGCTGATCCGCCGTGACCCGGATGGTGGCCGCGCCGTAGGTGTTCTCGCGATAGACAAGGAAGATGAGGTAGAAGCCGATCACCGTCAGGGCATTGCCCGCCAGCGCGACCCAGGACGGAAGGTGCGACCAGCCGAATCGCCGGTCGACCGCGGGGACCACCAGCAGCGCCACGAACCCCACGGATACGAGCCACATGATGATCCGCTGCGACGGCTCCGGCTCGGCCGTCGGCCCGCCGCGCATGCGGCGCTCGAGCAGCGCCGGATCGCGCCGCATCAGATAGACCGTGACGAGGGCCGAGATGCCGAAGAACACCGCGAGGTACACCCAGGCCTGCCAGTAGTGGACGGTGCCGGCGGTCACGAACAGCACCAGGCCCATCACGATCGCGAGGATCGCCAGCGCGAGCCACGCGCGGGCGTTGAGGGTCATTGCCGTGGACTCACGCTCGGCCCCCGAGCCCGAGAATCAGCTCCCCCTGCTCCGTCGCCACCGCCACGCGCCCGAGCCCCGGGGCGCCGTCCCCGAGGCGAATAGGAGCTTCGGCGCCTGCGCACAATCGATGGAGCCGTTCCCGATCAGGCGTCACCACCTCCAGCCATGCGACTCCGTGGGCGCCGTTGGCGTGCCGCGCGGGAATCGCGCCGGGAAAATCCGTGGGATCATCCCACTGCATGAAGAACGGGGGCCAGGACTCCGCCGCTGCCTCGCGTAGTCCGGCGGCCTGCCAGCTGAGCGGGCGGCCGTCGGGGCGGACGCGCCGGCGCCGCTCGGGCACGAGGCCGTGGGCGCCGGCGACCTTGTCGATCTGGTCCGTGCGCAGCGACCAGCGCACGAGGCGGTCACCGTCGGCGATGCGGGCCAGCAGGGCCTGCCCGTACCACTGCGCCTCGGCGAGGGCGCGATCGACCACGCCGAGCAGCTCGAGGTAATGCCGGCCGAGCGGGATGATGCGGTTAGCGGTGCCGAGGCCCGGGTGCACGCCGCCATCGAGGACGGTGAAGCCGAGCGACTCCATGCGCCGCGTCGCCGCGTCGAGGTCGCGCGCGCCGAGGATCACCTGGCCTAACTCCAGCATGGGCTGTTCAGTGTAACGTAGGGCCACACAGGAGGATCGAGCCATGGCCCTGACGGCGGCCGAGCGACGCACCCTCATCGACAACTATGCGGCAGGCCCGGCCCGGCTGCGCGCGGCCATCGCCGCGGTGCCGGCAGAGGCGCTCACCTGGCGGCCGGCGCCCCGGGAGTGGTCCGCGCACGAGGTCGCCGTGCACTGCGCGGACTCCGAGACGCAGGCGGCGGGGCGCATCCGCTTCCTCGCGGCCGAGCCCGATCCGGTGCTGGTCCAGGGCTACGACGAGGCGAACTGGGCGGTCGCCTTCGACTATCACGCGCATCCGCTCGAGCTCGCGCTGGCGACGGTGGATGCGGTACGGGCGAATACGGTCGCTCTGCTGCGCCGGCTGCCCGAAGACGTGTGGGGGCGTGCGGGGCGT
>Ga0075425_100007358_pt1 | contig 11630 bp, 11 predicted proteins | sample SoiMethybrSBSTD4_FD_75300 | JGI IMG/M metagenome (GOLD analysis project Ga0075425, IMG submission 75300) | Bulk soil microbial communities from a Populus tree surrounding site in Tennessee, USA - Soil MetaG P. TD hybrid SBSTD4 | ecosystem: Environmental > Terrestrial > Soil > Tree plantation...
CCGTCGATGCAGGTCAAGCTGCTGCGCGCCCTGCAGGAGAAGGTGGTGCGCAAGGTGGGAGGCACGGCGGAGGAGACGGTGGACGTGCGGATCATCGCCGCCAGCAACCAGGATCTGGAGGCGCGGCTCCAGACCGGCGAGTTCCGCGAGGACCTCTATTACCGCATCAACGTGCTGCCCATCCACCTGCCGCCGCTGCGCCACCGCCGCGAGGACATCCCGTTGCTCGCCGATTTCTTCCTGCAGAAATACAGCCGCCAGATGGAGCTGCCGCCGCGCCAGATCTCGATCGAGGCGATGAACATCCTGGAGAGCTACGACTGGCCGGGCAACGTGCGCGAGCTGGAGAACCTGATCGAGCGGGTGCTGGCCCTCTCGCATGCCGAGACCATCACCACCCGCGACCTCCCCGTCCACCTCCTCACCAACCGGCGGGCCAACCAGGAGCTCATCCAGCTCCCCGAGGAGGGCCTGGACCTGGAGGCCTACCTGGAGTCCATCCGCGCGCAGCTCATGATGCAGGCGCTGGAGCGCACCGGCGGCGTGCAGACGCAAGCTGCGGAGCTTTTAGGGATGAGCTTCCGCTCGTTCCGCTACTACGCGAAGAAGGCGGGAATCAAGGGCGGGGATTGAGTGGCCAATCCCTCTGCTCGATCAGGAACGGACGCGATTGATGCGGACGAGTTGATGGACCAAGGCGGGATATTGCTTCAGGTCTGCGTCGATGCGTGAGGCCTGCCGAGCGAAATCAGGGTCGAACGTACAGACGATGATTCCTGAGTGGTCCGGATTGGCCGCATGTAATCGAATGAAGTGCCGCCGATTCAGGGTGACGAGAGCTCTGCCCTGAGAGTGCGCGAAGGCGAGGACATCCGTATCGGCGCGAGCTTGGCCAGCCATACCAGAATCCTGAATCGTCAGAACGTCGTGTCCCATCCGCCTCAGCTCCTCGGCGACGGGGATGGGGAAGTTTTCGTTGGTATAGAGCCGGGCCATGGATCAGGCGGCTTCGTTCTCCTGAATCTGCTGCTCGATCTCATCGCGGTGGCCGCGGTAGTAGGCCCACGCATTGGTCAGATCTTCGGCGCGGAGGGTGGGATAGGCCCGCAGGATTTCCGCTTCGCTCGTCCCGAGCTTGCGCGCCTGGACGAGCACCCAGACGGGAATCCTGGTTCGAACGATGCGTGGCTCGCCGCCGCAAATATCAGGATCAGCCTCAATCCCCGGAAAGGAGTCTCCTAGATCCCGCACAACCCACTGAAGAAGCTGGGACTTCTCGGCGGAATTCAGTTCAGACAAGAGCTGCTCGGCCTCTTGGAGCTTGGTCATGGCGTCTTCTCTCGCGGAATGATACTACGGCTCTCCGCCCTGCACCCGGGCGTTCTCGGCGTTCCCAGAGCTGGCCCGCACCCACCTGGGAGATCGGCCGGTAGAACCGTCTGAGCCGCGGACGTAGGGGCGAGTCGGGAGGCATGGCCCGGGTGTAGACGTAGTCGACCAACGGCGCGCAGAGGCGGCATCGTTGCGGTGGGCGTGGAGGCGCTCGCGGATCTCGCTCATCAGCTCCTCTTCCCCTTTCCCTTCGGGCGGTACGAGGCCGCCGCGGCGAGATCGCGGATGGCGGGGCGCAGGCTGTCGCTGAGCACGCACTCGATCACCGAGCGGATCTCGGTGGCCACGTCCATCTCCTGTTCGCCCATGAGCATCGCGGTCTCCTCGGGCGGCACGGGCAGGCGTTCGTGGATCTCCGTGAGACGGCCGCGGATGGTGTCCAGCTCCTGGACGATCTGTCGCAGCGCCGCCTGCGCCAAGGCTTCGGTTTCGGTCACGGCTCCTCCCTCCGGCCCCAGCGCAGGCGAAAAGGGACCGGTCGGCTCGCCTGTGCCTGTAAGGCAAGCGCTTCCTCCACGAGGACTCGTAGCGCATACGGCTGATCTCCGCGACGCCAGTAATTCCGCGTCACTAAGACACATTCCGGGCACCCGGTGAGCAGGTGGCGGACGATGGCGCGCCGCTCGGTTTTCCCAAGCTCGCCGCGCATGAAGAGTTCGAGATCGGCTGGGTCCGGATGCGCTCTGGACATACGGCCATGCTAGGAGGACTTGCAGTAGGCCGTAGCGAAACAAGTTAGAATCCCTTAAGTTATGTGGAGATGGTACATCCGCTGTCATTGGGTAGTGCCGTCCGGTAACTTATAGACAGGAGAGCGTGCTCTCGGGAGGCGTGAGGTGCCGGAGACGATTCCTTCCTGGCTAGGCTTGGCTCTGGCATACCTGCGCGCCGGCTGCGGCTGGACCCGCGCGCGGTTGGCCCAGGCCCTGGGGCACTCCAGCGACTCCCTGCTGGCACGCTACGAGCTGGGCAGCCAGCCTCTGAGCCGCGAAAATCTGGACTCCCTCCTCGCGCCCCTCCCTCTCCAGGCCCGGAAGGAAGCCGTCGAGGTGCTGCACTTCACGCACCGCCTCATCTTCCCCGACCGCTCGGAAGAGACCGCGTCACCGATCCCGCTTACGGCGGAGGAGCAGCGGCGAATCGACCGCGCCGCCCTCTCTGCGGCCTGGGCCGCCGCGGAAACCGTCCGCGCCGAGCTGATGCGCTGGAAGAAGCTGGAGAAGCAGAAACAGGCGGAGCGTCAAGCCGAGGAGCTGCTCCAGACGCTGCTGCGCGCCACATCTAAGGAGCGCCGCGGCCTCGTCGAGGTCTTCCCAGATTTCTGGACCTGGGCCCTCGCCGTGCGGGTCTGCGAGGCCAGCGTGCGGCGGGCTGCCCACAAGGCGGATGCGGCGCTTGAGCTCGCGGATCTGGCTCTTTCCATCGCCGAACGGGTCCCCGCAGCGCCGGCCTTCCGCTCGCGCCTCCAGGGCTACTGCTGGGCTCACATCGCCAACGCTCAGCGGGTGTCTGAAGACTTTGACGGAGCCGACGTAGCGTTCAGACGCGCCTGGGAGCTTTGGCAGGCCGGGCTCGATTCCGACCCCGAGTTCCTCCCGGAATGGAGGTTGCTCGATCTTGAAGCCTCCCTCCGGGCGGATGAGCAGCAATTCTCGCAAGCCTTGAATCTGCTTCGTCAGTCTCGGGCTGCTGCCGGAGAGGACCCAATTGCAGCCGGGCGCATCCTCTTGAAAATCCAGCATGTCTTTAATCAGATGGGAGACCATCAAAGTGCGCTCGCGGCGCTGGCGCAAGCGGCCGACTACGTCGAAGCCTCGGGAGATCGCCAGTTGCTTTTCGCGCTGCGCTTCAACATCGTCGACAACCTCTGCGATCTGGAGCGCTACGAAGAAGCGGCGGGACTGCTCCCATACGTGCGTGAACTGGCGCTGCAGGCCGCCGACGAGCTGAGGCTCATCAGACTGGTCTGGCTCGAGGCAAGGATGGCGGCCGGACAGGGGAGGACCGAGCAGGCCATCGCCGGGCTAGAGCAAGTACGGATGGATTTCACGGTTCGCCAGCTCCCTTATCAAGCGGCTCTTGCGTCCCTCGATCTGGCCGTGCTGTGGCTCAAAGCCGGGCGCACAGCCGAGGTGCGCGACTTGGCGATGGCCATGGGCTGGATTTTCAAGGCCAAGCGCATTCGTCGCGAAGCTCTCGCGGCGCTTTCCCTATTCTGCGAGGCCGCCAAACAGGAGAGCGCCACAGTGGAGCTGGCACGGCAGGTCATCGCCGAGATCGAGAAGGTGAGGCGCTCTTCCCTCTCCGAGCAGAGGGGATGAAAACCTAGGTGAAAGCTAAAGCCGACACTGGCCATCAGGGTCGATATTGCAGCCAGATTCTGTCTGCACGGTCGGCTGAGCCGTGCAGCGGCCGAACGGGTCGAGGTGGCAGCCTTCCTTGATCCACGCGTTCCGAAGCAATCCCCAGAAGCGTTCCCAGACCTCCAGCGGAGCGAATTCGGCGGCTTGCGGCGGCTGAGCGCTCTCGGCGCGTGGTCCGGCGGCCGAGGCCCACGGCGTGACGAGCGCCGCGGCCAGAAGGAAAAGGAAAGTCTTGCGGCGGAGAGAGGCGGTAAGCATGGCGGCTCCGCGGAGAGCGCTCCACCGCGGTCTCCATGGCCGCGCGGGCGGCCCTCCAAAAAACGAGTTGACCAAATAACCATAACCTATGTCCAGCACCGAGGGGGAGAGCGCGCGTCGCAAGGCCTGAGCCATAATCTAGGCTCGGCAACGAAGGAGCGATCGCGCATGGCGAAGCGGGGCGATCCGGACGTTCTGCGGCTGGTGGTGGCGCTCTTGCGCGCCTATGCCGGTATGACGCAGGTGGAATTCGGGGTGGCGTCCCAGGTGGATCAAGGCGACATCTCCCGCTATGAACGGGGAGAGATCGCGCCGCCCGAGAAGAGCCTGCGCCGGATGGCGAAGGCGGCGAAAGTGCCGTGGCACCTGGTGGCGCTGTGCGTCCGCTTCATCGAAGCGTTCCTCACCGGGGCGGCCCGGCGGCGGGCGGCGACCGGCGCCGAGGCGCCCGATCTCGCGATGCTGAAGCCGGTGCTGCCGGCGATCCTCTCGTATCTGATCGAGGAAGACACGGCGGCGCCGGAACGGCCGGCGCCGGACGAAGAGCGGCGCGAGGCGGAGGCGATCTGGACGGCGCTCGAGCGGTACCCGGTCGCCTGGCGGCGTCGGCTCATCGAGCTTTCGCCGCGAGCCGGGAGCTGGGCCCTGGCGGTGCAGGCCTGCCAGGCCAGCGCCAAGGCGTCCGGGCGCGACCCGCAGGAGGCGCTGGAGCTCGCGGAGCTGGCCTATGCCATTGCCGAGCGGGTATCGGGGGAGGAGAGCGGCCGGGTCCAGAGCACTTGCCGGGAGCGCCTCGCCAGTGCCCGCCAAGCGGCCGCGGGGCTCGGCGCTGACGAGTAGGCGCTCGCCGGCACGCTCGCAGCCAACCTTGAATGCGTTACGGTGACTCCGGTCATGATGACCGTGACCACAATCACCGCGACCGTCACTGGGCCATCATGACGGTGACCGCGGTCTTCGTCACAGTGACTCCGGTCATGATGACCGTGACCACGATCACCGCGACCGTCACCGGGCCGTCATGACGGTGACCGCGGTCATGGTCATGATGACTGCGGTCATCCTTCACGTGACCGCGGTCAGCTTGAGCAATTCTTGAGTGATCCTTGACATGACCGCCGTCAGCTTGAACATGACTTGAGTCATCCGTCACGTGACCGCAGTCAGCCTGAGGATGACTCCCGTCAGGTTCAACCTGACCGCGGTCATCTTGACGGTGACACCGGTCAGATCGAGGATGATCTCCGTCAGCCGGCGCGTGACGGCATCCGCGGTCTACCGTCCCGCCGCGACCGTCTCCTTTTCCGCCGGCGCCAGCGGCCGCACCAGCACGCCGTAGCCGGAGGTGCCGAGCCACAGCTCGCCGTTGACGATGCGCGCGGCGGAGACGTCGCGGGCGGGGATGGGCACGTCCACGGCCTCGAACTTGTGGCTCTCGCGGTCGAAGAGGCGGACGGTGTCGCCGCTCACCATCAAGGCCGAGCGGCGCGCGTCGCCGGTCGGCAGCAGGCGCGCGGACTCATCCAGGATCTTGATCCAGTCGCCGTCGTCCGCGCGGGCAAAGACGCCGCCGGTTCCCCAGAGGATGAGCTGCTTGCCGAGCCGCTGGAGCCGGCCGCCGGGGAAGGGCGCCGGGATGGTGTGGTTGTCGTTCGCGGTCAGGCGGTAGACGCCCTCGGCGTCGCTCACCCACAGGGCATCGCCGTAGAAGGCGGCCGAGCGCGGTATGCCGTGCTGAAACGGGCGGTGGGCGAAGACCTTCCCTTTGAGCTCGTAGAGGCCGTCGGGCGCGCGGGCGAGCAGCCGCGAGCCCTCGGCGATGAACTGCTCGACCCTGCCCGTCCCCAGATCGCGCACCCAGTGCCAGCCGTCGCCGCGGCGCTCGAAGAGCCCCTGCTCCGTGCCCGCGAAGACCCGCCCCTGGTAGACGGCGAGGTCGAGCACCGTGGGGAGAAGCGCGAAGCTGCCGAACGTCTTGCCGCCGTCCTTCGACGAGTAGACGCCGGAGATCGGACCCGCCTGGCTGACCGCCACCAGGATCTCGTCGCCCACGCTGCCGATGGCGGAGATGCGGGTGTTGATCATCCCCGCGCTGGCCGGCCGCAGGGTGTCGCCGCCGTCGTCGGAGATCCAGGTGCCGGAGCCTTCGGTGCCGAAGATCACCCGCTGCGGGCGCGCCGGATGGAAGGCGATGGAGTGGATGGAGATGCCGGGGTCGCCCACCCGGCGCCAGGTCTTGCCGCCGTCGTCCGAGACGTGGAGGCCGGCGACGGTGCCGGCGAGGTAGCGGCCGTTCGGCAGGGCGGCGAAGCTCGTCGTGCGGCGCTCCTCGAAGCCGTCCTTGAAGCGCTCCCATTTGTCGCCGCGGTCCTGGGTACGGTAGACCCAGCCGCAGGCGCTGGCCCAGATCTCCCCGGGCCGCTCCGGAATCGCCGTGAGGCTGAAGAGCTCGGAGTCGAGCACCATGCCCTCGAAGATTCCCGTCCAGGTCTTGCCCGCGTCGTCGCTGCGGTAGGCGCGGCGCCAGGTGCCGGCGATCACGGTGTCCGGCTGGGAGGGATCGACCAGCAGACTTGAGACCTTCTGCACTTCCGGGAGGTCGGACGTCAGCGGCCGCCAGGAGGCGCCGCCGTCGTCGGTGCCGTAGACGCCGGTGGGAGTGCCGGCGTAGAGGCGCCCTTCCTGGCCGGGCGTCAGGGCGAGCGAGTAGACCGGCTCGTTCGGCAGGCTGCCGCTGCGCGAGTTCCAGGTCTTGCCGAGATCGTCCGAGGAGGCCACGTTGCCGCCCCCCCAGACGCCCCGCAACGCCGCCCAGAGACGGGTCGGCCGGTTGGGATCGAAGCGCAGGACGCTGACGACCCAGCCGGGGAAGGGCAGGTGGGAGCCGGCGTTGGCCCACGTCCGGCCGCCGTTGCGCGAGACGTAGACCTGTCCGGCGGACGTGCCGGCCAACACGAGGTCGGGGTCTTCGGGCTGGAAGGCGAGCGTCCAGACGTCGCCGCCCCAGATCGGCAGATAGCGCCAATCCGCGGGCGAGGCGCCGGCGGACGACACGAGCAGGAAAACCCCGAGCAGGACCATTGCGATGCGATCAGTCATCCTCAACCTTCTCATGTCGCTCATACCGTGTTGCAATGACCTCCGCCAGAATCGAAATGGCGATCTCACCCGGACTGTCGCCGCCGATCGGCAAGCCGATCGGCGCGCGCAGCCGGACTCCTGAAAGATCGAACCCCAGACCGGCCAGCTCTTCGCGCACCCGGGCCACCTTGCGCCGGCTGCCCATGAGCCCCAGATACCGCAGGCCGGGAGGGAGCTGCTCCAGCACCGCCGCCAACGCCATCGTGTCCGTCTCCCAGCAGCGCGTGACCACGGCGACGTACAGCTCGCGGTTGCGCACCGGCGCGAGGAAGTCCTCGTCATGCTCCCGGTCCACCGCGGCGAAGCGGGTGCCGGGAGGAAACGGCTCGGGCCGGCGGAATTCCGCGCGATCGTCCGCCACCAGGCACTCGAAGCCGGCGAGCACCGCCGCCTCGGCCAGCGCCTGCCCCACCGGACCGCCGCCGCAGATGGCCAGCACCGGCGCGGCGACCATCACTTCCAGGAAGACCTCGGCCATGCCGCCGCAGACCATCCCGGTGGGCTCGCCCCTGACCGCCTCTTCGGTGAGATAGTAGCGCTTCACCTCCGAGGCGCCGGCGCCTGCTTCGGCCCGCAGCTTGGCGAGGGCGTCGGCCTTCACCATGGCCTCGAACGCGCCGCCTCCCAGGTTGCCAAAGAACGTGCCGTCGGGCCGTGCCAGCAGCTTCCACCCGACCTTGCCGGGGGTCGAGCCCTCGGCGCGCACGATCTGGCACAACACCACGCGCCCTTGCGATTGCAAAGAGCGTTCCGCCTCGGCGAGGACTTCGGGAGGAGCGGCCGTGGTGAGCATTCCGGAATCAGGATACCCCAAACTCGGCGGCCCTCAGCCGGCGTCCTCGATCAACCCCATGCGCTTCTTGACGCGGAACCAGGCGTTGCGCAGCTTCCAGAACCGGCTCGCCTCCATGGCGGCGATGCGGGCGCGCAGCGCTTCGGCCTCCAGCGCCGCCCGCGCGCGCTCGTCGGCGTGGACCGCCTCGGCATGGCGAAGCTCGCGCCGGAGCCCGCTGGCTTCGTTGCGCGACGAGACGAGGAGGGCCGCCTCCAGCGAGCCGATCCACAGCGGGTGGCCGGCGCCCCGCGCATCTACCACCCGCAGCAGCAGGATGGACGCGGAGCGCGAGGCCGCCGCCGGCAGCGGGAACGAGCAGCGCCATCCCGAGCGCAGGTAGCGCTCTCCGCCCAGGAACTCGGCCACGTCCGGGCGCGGCTCGCCGACCGGCGCGGCGGCGACTCGCTCGCCGTCGAGCACGGCCTCGACCTCGCGCACGGCGCCGGAGCGGACGGCGGCCCAGCCTTCGAGAGCGAGCCGCCCATCCGGCGAAAGCTCGGCGGTCTCCAGAAAGAGCTGCGGCTCGCCATGGAAGTCGAAAGTGGAGAAATCCACTGCCGGCTCCGGAATGGAGAGGTAGAGGTCCTGAAAATTACACAGCCCTCGCTCGACACGGTGGAGGGAGGCGCCTGGCCCCGCCGCCTTCTCCAGAGCGGCGCGGACGAACTCTTCCGTCACCCAGGTCGAACCGTAGTCGCTCGTGGCGAGAGAGCCGCTCTCGCTCGACTCGTGGAAGCAGATGCCGCCGGCGGGCATCTCGACTCCCGGCGGCAGCACCTCGGGGGAGTGGGCGCTGAAGACGAGCATGCCGCCGGGGGCGAGCAGGCCGAGGAGAACCCGCAGCCAGGCGACGAAGCGCTCCTCCGGCAGGTGGGTGAAGAGGGAGGTGACGAGAATGGCGTCGAAGCGCTCGCCGCAGGAGAGATCCTGGGGCCGCAGAGCGGAGACGAGGCCATGCACGCCGAAGCGCTCCTCCTGGAAGCGCACGCCGTCCGCATAGACGTCGGCCACCCAGACGCGCTGCGGCGGGATCTCGCGCACCAGGAACCGCGTGACCCGGCCGTAGCCGCTGGCGAAGTCGAGAATCTCGCCGATGCGGCCGGGATCGCCGAAGCGCCAGCGCAGGACCTGGAGGAGCGAATCGGCGATGCTCGCTCCCGAGCGGAAGTACTGGCAGAGAGCCCGCTCGCGGTCGCCCTCACACGTCGCGGCGAGGAAGCCGAGCATCTCGTCGCGATCGTCGATGGCCCGCACGAGCGTTCCCGGCGCGATTCCCAGGTCGGCGAGAAGGATCTCGACCAGGGAGCTGGTTTCGTCGGAGCGGAAGGCCAGGGTCATGGCGGGAGCGTGAGTTTAGCAGGGTAAGATCTGCCCAATGCTCAAGCGATTTTTCCTGGCACTGCTCGCAGCCTGGGCCGGCGCGGGGTTCCTCTTCGAATTGAACCGCGCGGTGGCGGGGTACGACGGCCGGGACACGGCCGCGGCTTCGCCGTTGCTCTGGCGCCCCGGCCTGCCCGAGATCGCCCGGCTGGAGCGGTGCGTGGCGGCGGCACGGCGGACGATCGCTCCCGGCGCGGCTGTGGCTTTCGCATCGCCGGATGCGCCGCCCGGAGCCGCTTCCATCCGCTGGCGGTGGGCGGCCTACTGGCTGCCGGCACAGGACGTCATCCTGGCAAGCGATCCGGCCGCCGCGCGGCTCGCGGAGTACGCGCTCGCCTGCGGCACGCGCGTCGAGGACCCGCGGCTCGAGCCGCTGCGGGACCTTCCGGGAGGGTGGCTGTATCGGGTGCGGCGGCCTTGAGCGGCATGGCTCTCCTGGCTGCCGCCGCCGTCGCGGTCATCCTCGGCCTCCTGGGAAGCCGTTTCTCCTCGCTTCTGGCGGCCCCGGGGGACGGCGTCCTCTACCGCTCCACGCTCTACGTCTTGAGCGGAGCCATCGTCTTCCACCTGACCCTGACGCTCTGCGACCTCGCCGGCGTGCCGTGGAGCCTCGTCCTCCTGGCCGCTCTGGGAGCCCTTTTCTTCGGATTGGCGTGGCGCTTCCTGCCGGGTCACCCGGAGCGGACCCGCCTCCCCTCGAATCCAGGTTGGGGCGACGGGATCGCCCTCCTCGTGCTCGTCGCCTTCACCCTGGTGGCGCTGACGGGCTGGATCACCATCCCCGATTTCATCTTTCACTGGGGCCTCAAAGGGCACCGCTTCTACCTCGCGCGCGGAGTGGACTACGCCTACCTCGGCCGGAGCTGGAACTGGGTGATCCATCCCGACTATCCGAACCTGGCGCCCGAGCTGTTTGCGGTGACCGCCATGCTGGCCGGCGGCTTCGACGAGCCGGCCATGATGCTCTGGACCGGGATCTTCTTCGCCCTGCTCCTGGCCGCTTCACGCGAAGGGCTCCGGCAGGGCGGAGCGGACCGCTTCACGCTGCAGAGCGGCCTGGCGCTGGTCGCGCTGGCAACCGGCGCTTTCGGACTGGGGCACCTGATGGCCGGCGCCGCGGACTGGATGATCGCGCTGGCGCTGGCCGCCGCCCTGCCGCCGCTGCTCCGGCCGCCGGATCGCGCGGGCGACTTCCAGATCGGCGCCGCCGCCGCCTTTGCCGCCGCGGCCAAGTTCGAGGGCGTGCCGCTCGCGGCCTTCCTCGTTCTCGTCCAGCTCGCCCGCCGCGCTCCGCGGATTTCTCTTCGAGCGGTGGCGCGGACCGTCCTCCCGGCGGCCGCCGTGGTCCTGCTCTGGCTGGGACGCGTGATCCACCATCACCTCTTCCTGCCCTTCAACTCCGGACCTCTCCGGCTCTCGCGCGCCGGCGAGCTCCTTCCCGCGGTGACGGAAGCCTTCGCCACCTCCGCCTGGCACGGGTTCTCCCTCGCCGCCCTGCTGCCGCCGCTGCTCCTGCTCCATCGCCGCACGCGCCCCTTCGCCGCGGCGGCCACGCTGCAGCTCCTCTTCTATAGCTACACCTATCTCACCGTGCGGGTGGACGACCTGCGGTTCTTCGTCCTCTCCAATCTGGCGCGGCTGGCCTTCCATCTGGTGCCGGCGAGCCTGGTGGCGGCGCTGGTGGCGTGGCCCTCACCGCGGCGTCGTGAGGCTCACGACGTTGCTATAGGCGGAGAACCTGCCGCCGCTCTCGGCGCGGACCCGGAACGAGTAGCGGGTTCGGGGTAGGAGCCCCCGTATGGTGGCCGACGTGGAGTCGGCGTCCACGGAGAGGACTTCCCGCCACGCCCGAGCCCCCCGCTTGATCTCCACCCGGTAGCTCGCCTCGCCGGCGGCTCGATCGCGCCAGGTCAGGACGACCTCGGTGCTCTTCGTGGCGCTGGCCCTCAGGCGAGCGGGAGCGGCGAGGCTCGAACTATTGCCGCCGCCGCCGGAAACGGTGCCGTTGCCGTAGAGCACGGCGATGGCGCCGCGGTCGTCGTCCGTGAGCGCGGCGCCGCGGCCATCGTTGTGGGCATTGGCGTACATCAAGGCGTTGCGATCCGCCGAATGCCCCAGACCCAGCGTATGACCCAGCTCATGCGCGAAGACCTCCTCCGCTACGCGGGGATTGTCGCGGAAGAAGCACTCGGTGCCGTCGTTGGTCACGATGTCGGCCTCGGCCGCCTCGTGATAACGCGCCCCGTGGAAGGTCCGCGTCG
>Ga0075425_100007360_pt1 | contig 11629 bp, 10 predicted proteins | sample SoiMethybrSBSTD4_FD_75300 | JGI IMG/M metagenome (GOLD analysis project Ga0075425, IMG submission 75300) | Bulk soil microbial communities from a Populus tree surrounding site in Tennessee, USA - Soil MetaG P. TD hybrid SBSTD4 | ecosystem: Environmental > Terrestrial > Soil > Tree plantation...
GTCGGCCGATCCACCGGTCGATTGACGGCGGCGGTCTGTCTCGCCTAGCATGTCGATCACCCGAGAAGGTCGCTGATGTGCACTGTGGCATTGGCTCCTCGGGCGTTCCGCGTCCGAGACTGGCACCTTATGTCACGGGGAAGGGGCCCACGGACGAGGCGAGCGCCGCCGGAGGATGGTAATGTTAACTACGCTCCTCTGCCCCTCCGTCTTCATCGGCTTCCCGTCGGGCCCGGTGCCCTCTAGCACCCACTTCGACGTCATCAAGGCGATGCCTCCGGCCTCGGCGAGCGTCCGGGCCTCAAGCGTGATCCTGGGCTTCATGGCGAGAAAGCCGCTGAGCTCTTCGCGGATGGCTTTGGCACCGGAAACGACCTGGCCCGGCTGCAGCGTGAGAGACGCTGCGGGCTCGTAGAGCTTGATCACGGCCTCGATGTCGCCGGCGTTGACCGCCTGGGCGAATAGCACGTCGAGTTCCTCGGGCTTGTGAGCGGGCATGGGTCACCTCCCGTGAGACCTACTTCACGAGCAGAATCGGGCACTGGCAGAGGATCCCGACCTTGTAGCTCGTCGTTCCCCAGCCGCGGCTGCCGCCACGGACTGGTCTCACCTTGTGCGAGCCCATCACCACGAGGTCGGCTTTTCTGGCCTGAGCCAGCCGGATGATTTCCCGCGCCGGCTCGCCGATTGGCACCTCAGTTCGGACGGGTATGCCCCTGGCCGTGAAACGCTTGGCAGCGACGGCGAGCCGGCGCCTGGAAGTCGCGGCGAGCCGCCGGTAGAACGGCCGCATCTCGCCGAGCGGGATCCGGGCGACTTCCTGGACGACGTGGAGCAGGGTCACGCGCGCGCGGCTCTGCGTGGCCAGCGCGAGCGCCGTCCGCAGCGTCCGCGCATTCCTGTCGCTCAGATCGATGGGCACCAGGATGTGCTTGAACATCGGCGTAGTTCGTGAACTGCCGCCTGATGTTAGGAACGGCCAGACGACGCTGTCAAGTGAGGTGCTCTTCTCGTGCAGCAGTGCGCCGACGCATGCTTCGAGGGCTGGGCAGCTACGGCCGCTTCGTGGTCGCCGACATTCTTACGGGGGCCCCCTCACCCTAGCCCTCTCCCCCGTTGGGGGAGAGGGGATGGGCCTCGCTAGTTCACGCGGCAGATCGGCGGGGCACCCTCGAGCACCTGCGTCACGTTCAGGAGGGCCAGCTCCATCATGCGCTCGAGGGCCTCGTTGGCGCTGCCGCCGATGTGCGGAGTCAGGACCACGTTCGGCGCCTCGCGCAGCTTGGCGTCGATGTGCGGCTCGTCCGGAAAGACGTCGAGGGCGGCGCCCGCGATCTGCCTCGCCAGGATCGCTTGGACGAGTGCCCCCTCGTCTATCACGGGGCCGCGCGCCGTGTTGATCAGGTAGGCGGTCGGCTTCATCAGACGGAAGGTCCGTTCGTTCATCAGCCCGCGCGTCGCGGACGTCAAGGGGCAGTGCAGCGAGACGAAGTCAGCGAGGCGCAGCAGCTTGGGCAGCGGTACATACTCGACGTGGTGCACGCTCCCGAACGTGTGATCGAGCACGATGTCGGTGGCGATGACCCGCATGCCGAAGGCGCGTGCGAGGAGCGCCACGGCCTTGCCGATGCGTCCAAGTCCGACGATGCCCAGCGTCTTGCCCCAGAGCTCGGGTCCGACGAGGGGCTCCCAGCCACCCCGCCGCAGCACGCGGTCGCCGAGGGCGATCTGGCGCGCCAGCGCCACGATGAGCCCCAGCGTGAGCTCGGCCACCGACTGGTGATTGCTTCCCGCCGAGGTGCACACGGCCACTCCGCGAGCGGTCGCTGCTTCCACGTCGATGTGGTCGTACCCGACGCCCGTGGCGCAGATCACCCGGAGGCGCGGCGCCGCGGCGAGCACCCGCGCCGTCACCGGCTCGAGCGCGGTGATGATCCCCGCGGCCTCCGGCACCAGGGGGAGCAGCGTCTCCTCCTTCATCTGCATGTCGTGCGCCTGGTGCTCGAGCACCTCGCACCCGTGCTCCGCGAGGTGCTCGCGGATCATCGCCTCGAAGGCGAAGAATTGCGGCGTGGTCAGCAGGACCTTGTGTATCACGTCTCCTGCAGCGCGCGAACGGCCGCCTCCAGCCTCTTCATGGTCTCGGGCCGGGGCAGCTGGAGCGGACGCAGGACGTGGCCGACGGGCAGGCCCACCATGGCCATCGCCTCCTTGAGCGGCCCCGGGTTCGTCTCCGAGAAGGCCGCGTCCAGCAGCGGGAGCAGGCGCTGCTGGCGCGCCAAGGCGCCCTTCAGGTTGCCCGCGCTCGCCAGCGCGAAGATCTCCTGCCAGATCTTGGGGAACACGTTCGCCGTCGCGAGCACGCCGCCGCGCGCGCCCATGGCCACGTGCGTGGCAAAGAACGGCTCCTCCCCGCTCATCACGCTGATCCTCTCGCCCACCAGGCCGATCACCCGCGCGAACTGGCTGAAGTCGGCGTTGCACGCCTTCATACCGATGATCGAGCGGTCGTCGGCCATCTGGGCGATGGTCTCGGCCTTCATGGAGACGCCCGTCCGGTAGGGGATCTCGTAGAGCATCACGGGCACCGGCACCTCCTGGGCGAACGCGCGGAAGTACTCGCGGATGCCTTCCTGTGTCGGCGTCACGTAGTACGGCGTGACGAGCATGACGCCGTCGGCGCCAGCCGCCGCGAAGTCCTTCGCCGCCTGGACCGAGTCCTTGAAGCCGGGCGAGAGGACGCCCGCCACCACGGGCACCCGGCCCGCCGCCGCGTCCACCGTCACCTCCACCATCGCCCGCCGCTCCTCGGGGAGAAGCGCGGCATATTCTCCGGTGCCGCCCACCGGCACCAGCCCCGTGACACCAGCGGAGCAGAGGAACTCGACGAGCCGCGCCGTCGCCTTGCGATCCACGGTGCCGCTCGCGTCGGTGGGCGTGGGCAGGGCGGGATAGAGTCCGATGAGCTGGTCCCTGGTCAGTTTCATGTGATGTCCCTCCTCAGGAGCGGGTCAGGCACGGCCGGCGCCCCGGCGGAGCCGCTCGGCCAGCGAGATGGTAACAGCCACGAACACGATGAGCACGGTCGACACCGCGGCGAGGGTCGGGCTGACCTTCAGCAGCGCGTCGTCCCACATCTGCTTCGGCAAGGTGGTGGTGAGACCTCCGGTGACGAAGAGCGCGATGGTCAGCTCGTCGAACGACGTGACGAACGCGAACAGGAACGCGGCCACGAGCCCGCCGCGGATCAGGGGGAAGGTCACGTGGTACAGCGTGCGCGTCCGGTTCGCGCCGAGACTCCACGCGGCCTGGTCGAGCCGCTCGTCGTAGTTCTTGAGCACCGCCATCACCGTCACCACCACGAAGGGGATGGCTAGCACCGCGTGCCCCAGGACGAGCCCGAGCGAGGTCCCCACCAGGCCGATGCGCGCATACAGGTAGAACAGGGCCACGGCGATAATCATACGCGGGATGACGAGCGGCGACAGGATGAGGGCGAGGGCACCCGTCTTCCCCGCGAACTCGCGCCGGGCCAGGGCGAACGCGGCGGGCACGCCGATCAGCATGGCCAGCGTGGCCGACACCACTCCCACACCCAGCGAGCGCACGGTGGCCGCCATCCACTGCGGCGACTCGAGATAGGCGCGGTACCACCGGAGCGAGAAGCCCTGTGGCGGCCAGTCGATGAATCCGCCGGTGGTGAACGAGACGGGCACCATGAAGAACGCCGGCACGGCGAGAAAGGCCAGGATCAGGACGGAGGCTATCACGAGCACTCCCCGCCCCCACCGCCGGCTCGGTCGATCGGGCCGCGGCGGCGCCAGACGCTCGGCCAGCTCGGCCGCGCGATCGCAGAGCCATCCCAGGATCGCGGTCAGCCAGCTTCCCACCCAGGCACCGAGCCGCGCGATCGGGTTCTCGCGGCCGCCGCCGCGTCGCTCGAGCCTCGGCGTCCCGCTGGCGAGCGTGGACATGCCGAGGGCGCGATCGTAGAGATAGAAGACGACGAGAGCGGTCGCCAGCAGGAGCAGGGAGATCGACCCTGCGAACGCCCAGTTCATGAGGTCCTGCACCTGCTCGATGATGACCTGCGTGATCATCGTCTCCCGCCGCCCGCCCAGCAGGGCCGGGATGATGAAGAAGCCCACCGCGCTGATGAAGACGAGGAGCCCCGCGGCCGCCACGCCGGGCAGCGAGAGCGGGAAGTAGATCCGCCAGAAGGCCTGGCCGCCGCGGGCCCCGAGGGTGGCCGCGGCCTTCGGGAGATTGGCGTCGATGTGCTCCATCACCGCCACCATCGTCAGGATGCCCAGCGGCATGAGGGCGTGCGTCATGCCGATGAGGACGCCCGTGAGGTTGAAGATGAGCGCCACCGGCGCCTCCGTGAGCCCGGTCGCCTCCAGCAGCTTGTTCACGGCGCCGTTACGGCCGAGGAGCACCATCCAGGCGAACGCTCGCACGAGAAAGCTGGTCCAGAACGGCAAGAGCACCCAGAAAGTGAGCCGGCTCCGCCACCGCGCGTCGCTCGTGGCCAGGAGGTAGGCCACGGGATAGCCGCCGAGCAAGGCGAACACGGTCGCCCACGCCGAGATCTTGAGCGTGATCAGCAGCACGTCGACGTAGAGGGACGAGGCGAAGAGGCGCGCGTAGTGCTGGCCGGTGAAGGCTCCGCTGCGGTCGATTACGCTCAGCCACAGGAGCTGCCCCACCGGGTAGACGAAGAGCACGAGAAGGAACAGGAGGGCGGGGGCGAGGGGCCAGCCATTCCAGCGCGCGCCCGGGGCGCGCTGAGCTGCCACCGCCTCCTTGATTGCCGCGCTGGCGTAGGTCATCGCTCGCTGTGCGCGAAGGTGGGCCCACCCTCACCCCGGCCCTCTCCCTCAGGGAGGGAGAGGGAGGTTCGATCCCCTCGCCCCCGGAGGGGGAGAGGGTCAGGGTGAGGGGGCGTGCAGGACGTGGCAACGGTCCTCATAGAGAACCGGCTAGCCCGTCGAAGCAGGCGGGAGGAGGATGCCAGCGTCCGGCGGCCACGTGAGCGCCACGCGCGAGCCCGGCGTGGCCACGGTCTTGGCGTCTCCCGTTAGCGTGGAGGCGACGATCGTCTGTCCGCTGTCCAGCCCCACGTAGTACCTCGTGAGCCCGCTGACGCGAATCACCTGGCGGAGGCACCCCTCCAGCCGGTTCTCCAGCTCGGCTCCCTGCCCCGCGGCGTGCGCGTCGAGGATGGCCACGCGCTCCGGGCGCACCATGAGCGCCACGCGGCGAGCGTCGCGCAGGCGCTCGTCCTGCGGCGCCCGCAACCGGATGCCGGCGGCCGTCACCACCACGTGTGATGCCTCGACGCCGACCACCTCGCACGTCAGCACGTTGGACTCGCCGAGGAACTCCGCGGCGAAGCGCGTGCGGGGATGAAAATAGAGCTCGTCCGGCGTCCCGATCTGCTCGACGTGGCCGTCCCGCATCAGACAGATCCGGTCAGACATGATCATCGCTTCTTCCTGATCGTGGGTGACGTAGAGGACGGTGATGCGGAGCTCCGCGTGGAGCTGCTTGATCTCGAGCTGCATCTGGTCGCGCAGCTTCTTGTCCAGCGCGCCGAGGGGCTCGTCCATCAGGATGATCGAGGGCTTGTAGACCATGCACCGGGCGAGGGCCACGCGCTGCTGCTGGCCTCCGGACAGCGCGCGGGGCAAGCGGCCGCCCACGTCGGGCAGGCGCACGACGTCGAGGACGCGGCGCACCTCCTGCTGGATGGTGGCCTCGGGCACCCCGCGCATGCGCAGGGGAAAGGCGATGTTCTCGCCCACGGTGAGGTGCGGGAAGAGCGCGTAGTTCTGGAACACCATGCCGACGTCGCGCTTGAAGGGCGGCGCGTACGTGGCGAGCTTCCCGTCGATCCAGACCTCGCCGCTGTCGGGCTGGATCAATCCCGCCACCATCATCAGGAGCGTGGTCTTGCCGGAGCCCGAGGGTCCCAGCAGCGTGAGGAACTCGCCCTCGCGCAGCTCGAGATCGGCCCCCGCGAGCGCGACCACCGGCCCGTAGGTCTTCCGCAGTTGCCGGACCTGCAGCTTGTACGTGGCCGCGCTCTCGAGCCGACTCAGGCGATGAGCCAGGCGTTGAAGCGCTCGGTGACCTTGTCCTTCACGCCGGCCCAGTACGCATGGTCCAGCTTGATGCCGCGGTTCTTGTTGTCGGGAAACGTGGTCAAGACGGGGGCGCGCTTGGGATCGATGTACTTGTACGCGTTGGGATTGGTCGGCCCGTTGGGAATGAACGGGGCGAAGGCGGCCATGCGCTTGGCGTTCGACGCGAACTTGATGAACTCGCGGCAGAGATCCGCCTTGGGCCCGCCCTTCAGGATGCACCAGCCCTCCATGGCCCACAGGTTCTGGTCCCAGGAGATCTTCACCGGTCCCCCCTCGTCGATCACGGTCTGCGCCCGCGCGGCCCACGTGGGGATGACGTCGATCTCGCCGGTCTTGAGCATCTGGGAGGCTTGGGCGCCGCCAGTCCACCAGACGACGACGTCTTTCTTGACCCGATCGAGCACCTTGAACGCCCGGTCCACGTCGCACGGATAGAGCTTGTCCTTCGGCACCCCGTCGGCGAGCAGCGCCTCCTCCACGGTGTCGAACGGGTGCTTGCGCAGCGACCGGCGTCCAGGAAAGCCCTTGAGGTCCAGCAGGTCCTTCCACGTGACCGGGGCCTTCCGCCCCTTGAACGCATCCGTCCGATACGCGAGGATCGTCGAGTAGACGTCGTCCCCCACGCAGTATGGGGTCATGTACTCCGCGGGGATCTCGGCGACGTTGGGATCCTTCTCCAGCTCGTGCCGTTCGAGATAGCCCCCTTCGTTGACGAGCTGCTCGGCGGCGGCCTGGCTGAGCTGGGCCATGTCCCACGTGTAGCTCTTGGTGTCGACCATGCTCTTGACCTGGCTCGTCGGCTCGTGCGCGGAGGCCACGCCCACCGCCTCGATCCCCGTGGCCTCGCGGAACGGCTTGTAGAACGCCTGCTCGAAGGCGGGCGTGAAGGGCCCTCCCGAGTCCCGGATCACGATGCGCTTGGCCTGCGCGCTTGCCCTGCGCCACACGAACGGCGCCCCGACGATGGAGGCCCCGACCGCGGCCGTCTTGACGAACGTGCGACGCGAAACGGAACGGGTGCCAGGGGCGGGCGTGCTCATGGCGATCTCCTTGGCGTGCGTTTAACGGTGCGGCGCTGAATGGCCATCTCGATGGTCTCTGCTACCGTCGCGTCCATCCGTGTGTAGCTCCAGCGGCGACACTATAACGGCCGACGGTTCGGGTCAATCCACGTCGGACTGGATCTAGGGAGCAGATGCTCCGTCCGCTCCACATGAAGTACGCGGTTCGCCCTGCGATGATGAGCTGCGACTTCGCCCGTGGCAACCAGACCCGCACTGCGCGCGGTGGCCGCTCCTCTCGTCAGGGAGGCGACGCGCCGTCGAGAAGAGGGTGCGGTCAGGCCGGGGCGAAGATGCCATCGGGCCGCGGCCCGGCCGCCGCCGCGCTCCGGGGCGAGGCTCCGGTGTGCGCGAACGCCGCATCGTGCTGGAGCGCCGGCATGACGCGCTCGGCGAAGAGCCGCATATTGAGCTCGGCCTCGTGGTGAGGCATCCCGCCGAAGCCAAACTCTGTGACCAGATGGTCGAGCCCGGTGAGCTGCTGCAGCTCTCCCAGCTGCTGGAGGCAGTCGTCAGGGGTGCCGACGATCTGGATCTTCACGTAGAAGTCCGTCGCCTTCTCGCGGAAGGACGGGTCCTTCATCTTGGCGTAGGTCTTGGCGGTCTTGCCGTAGGACTCGTAGCCCTTCACCGAGCCGAGATGGCCATCCGAGAAGTGGTAGTGCGCGTCGATGGAGTCGAACTTGCGGCTGAGATACTGCACGGCACGCTCGTGGGCCTCGCTCCGGCTCTCCGCCACCGAGATGTTGGTGAGGATGATGGGCGGCCGCGGCGTGTGGCCGACGCTCTGCGCGATCTCCCGGTACCGCTGGATGTCCTCGGCGGCCTTCGGCCACTCGTTCTGCATGATGACCAGCACGCCGAAGCCGAGCTTCGCCATGATCTCGGCCGACTCGGGGCTCACCGACGAGGCGTAGATGCGGCGCTCCGGGTGGGAGATCGGGCGCGGGCGAATCGACGTCCGCGGAATCTTGAAGAACTCCCCGTCCCACTCGAAGACGTCCTGGCTGAGCGCCCGGACGACGATCTGCGCCGTCTCCACGAAGCGCGCCCGCGCCTCCTCCATGGGGATCCGGAATCCCGCATACTCGACGCTCGCCGCGCCCCGGCCGAATCCGAGGAGGCAGCGACCCCCGGACAGGATGTCGAGCAACGCGATCTCCTCGGCGACCCTGACCGGGTCGTGCCACGGCAGCACGATCACTGCGGTGCCGAGCGTGACCCGCTTCGTCCGGCCCGCGAAGTAGCTCAGGAGCTGGGTCGGGGAGGGCGACATGGCGTAGCCGGTAAAGTGATGCTCCAGTGCGAAGAGCGAATCGAAGCCGAGAGGCTCGGCGAGGTCCCCCAGGGCGAGGTGCTCGGCGAGCACGGCAGCATCCGGCATCCCTTCCTTGGTCAGCATGTTCAGCGCGGTCCCGACCTTCATGGGCGCCTCCTTGCCTCAGCGAGCAGCTGGCGAGAGGTCATGAGCACTGTCGCGTGAGGGCACGAACATAGCAGGAAAGTCGGCGCGGCGCGATGTAGGCCGGAGGGGATCGTACCGTGCTCGCTGTCGCGTCCCGTATTCCCGCAAGCTCGCTCGTGTCACGGGGCCCTCCTCCGCTGAATGGGTAACCGTGACTTCTGATCCACGAGGCGCCCTTCGGTAACCGGAATTTTGAGGCGATGCGCGGTCTCGATCTCATGCGCTCGGCCTTCGGCCACGACGGCTGTGGCATTGGCTCCTCGGGCGTTCCGCGTCCGAGACTGGCACCTTAAGTCACGGGGAAGGGGCCCACGGACGAGGCGAGCGCCGCCGGAGCGTGCTAATGTTTCCTACGCTCTCGACAACATCGAGCGGACCCTCAAGGCGCATGGCTTCGCGCGACCGCCCGGCTCGCCGCGGCTCGTCACCCGGATCCGGCGCATCAAGGAGCTCTCCGTGAGCCCGACGGGCATAATCACGCTGGTGGGAGAGGCGGAGCGCGCCGAACCGGTGGGAGCGGCCGTGGAGGCGCCCGTGTCCGAGCCGTCTGGTGGACGGCGCCGTCGACGCTCGCGGCGGGGCGGCCGGGGACGCCGCCGCGCGGCCCCCGGGGGTCAGGGTTCGACATCTTGACCGACTTCTTTAGCGGGGCGGCCTCAGGCGCGTTCTCCGTCAACGAGCTCACCTCGGACGCGAAAGCGGCGGCGGGCGCTCGTACCCGCGAGCTGATCCAGGAGGCCCAGAGACTGCCCTTGAGCGCCAGGGAATTTATCGTCGAGCCGCCTCAGCCCGGCTGGGAGCTGGGCATGGTTTCGTGGGCGGCCCTCGATCGCAGCGGCGTCTTGTACATGATTCAGCGCGGCGACCGCGGCGATCCCGTGATCGCCGTCGACATGGCAGGTCGCGTCCTGCGCTCCTGGGGCCGCGGGCAGTACGAGATCCCCCATGCGATTCGCATCGACCCGGCGGGCAACATCTGGACCGTCGATGCCGCCACCTCCGTCCTCCACAAATTCACGCCGCACGGCGAGATCCTCCAGCAGATCAACGTGGGTGGCCAACCCACAGGGGCCCAAACCCGCTTCAGCGGGGCCACGGATGTCGCCTTCGGGCCCGATGGCCGCATCTTCGTGGCCGACGGCTACGCCAATGCTCGGATCCTTGAATTCAGATCGGACGGAAAAAAGGTGCGCGAGTGGGGAAGCGCCGGAATCGCGCCGGGGCAGTTCCATCTTCCGCATTCGATCGTCATCGACGGCGAGACACTTTACGTCGCCGACCGCGAGAACGGGCGGATTCAGTTGTTCGATCTGGACGGCAAACACCTGGATGAGTTCTCGATCGGCAAGACCTACTCGCTCCAGGTCGCGGGCGGCTCTCTGTGGGCTTCCATGCATCCGCTGGATCAACCCACCGCATCCCCCGGCTGGCTTGTGAAGCTCGACAAGGACACGCGAAGGATACTCGGCTACGTTCAGGTGGCCGAGAGGCGGGGGCTGCACTTCGTCGAAGCGACAGAGCAGGGAGAACCGATGACCGGCGTCGCGAATCAGGTCAGGTGGTACCGGAGCTAACGCCAACCGAACGATTGGCATCACCGAACAGCAGCGCCGGTCCCTGTCGGCGACGAGCCCTACGTAGGCAGAACGCGGCTCTCAGTGGCCGGAGTGGTGCGCCTCGAGGTAGCGCTCGGCCCCGAGCGCCGCTGTGGCAGCCGCTCCTGGGGCGCTGGCAGCGGCTCCTGAGGCGGCCGGTGTCCGAGTCTGGCCTTATGTCACGGGGACGGGCCCGATGGACAGAGTGACCGCCGCCAGAGGTCGTTCGACGCGACTAAAACATGCAGGGCAAAGTTCCCTGAAACATTCCTCGTCCCGCCGTCATCGTCGAGGAGAAGAGCCCTCGCGGCGTCGACGCCGCCGCTGCGGCGACGGGCGACCCCACCGCTCATGCAACATCGTCAGGAACTCTTGCGCTGAAGGCGTGAGCGCGGCCTCTCGATGCCGGATGATCGAGATCGTCCGCCACACGTTCCACCCACGAAGCCGAACGAGGGCGAGCGAGCCGTCCCGAAGCTCACCTTCGACGGAGAACCGGCTACAGCCGGCCACGCCATGGCCGCGAGCCACCGCCAGTTTCACGGCCTCCCACGACGGCAGATCGAGGCGGCGCCCCGGGGTGATGCCGGAGTCAGCCCAGAACGCCTCGACGGCAACGCGGGTTGCCGAGCCCTCCCCCGCCGAGATCCATGTCGCCGCTTCCGCGTCCCGCCGCGACATCCACTGGCCGGCGAGCTGAGGAGGACCCACCAGCACGATCTCATCCTCGACGAGGGCCTCCGCCTCGATCTCGGGCGCCGCCGCAAAACCGCCGACCACCCCGAGCTCGGCGCGATGCGAGCGCAGCGCATCCATCGTTTGCGCCGACGCCCCGGGCATGATGCTCACACGCACGTCGGGATGGGTACGCTGGAACGCTACGACGACCTCCGGCAAGAGGTACGTGGCGGGGACGCCCGACGCGACGATCGTCAGTGAACCGGTGGCCCGCTGGCGGAACTCGCCGACGCCCCGGACACCCTGGGCCAGAAGCGCTTGGGCGCGGAGCACGTGATTGGCGAGGAACTCCCCGGCGGGAGTCAGCTCGCCGCCCCGCGGTCGCCGCTCGACCAGCTTCACCCCGGCCTCCCGCTCCACGTCAACGATGTGCTTGGAGACGGCGGGCTGGCTGATGCGCAGCTCTCGAGCGGCCGCCGAGAACGAGCGGCGCCGCACGAAGGCCGCGAACGCCCGCAGCCGCGCCTCCAGCTCCATAACCAGAGATTAAACTGACCCTGGCTCTTATGTATTTCAGTTCTGCCAGCCAGGGACCTAGTCTTCTGGCTCAACAGGCCGAGAAGGACGCGAGTGGAGCGGCGGCGTGATCCGCCAGTTCAACGCCACGAGGGAGGGCAGAAA
>Ga0075425_100007363_pt1 | contig 11627 bp, 6 predicted proteins | sample SoiMethybrSBSTD4_FD_75300 | JGI IMG/M metagenome (GOLD analysis project Ga0075425, IMG submission 75300) | Bulk soil microbial communities from a Populus tree surrounding site in Tennessee, USA - Soil MetaG P. TD hybrid SBSTD4 | ecosystem: Environmental > Terrestrial > Soil > Tree plantation...
TGCCAAGCGGCGAGCCCAAAGGAGTAGTTTCATGCCTTTCCTCGCTTCCCTCCTATTGTCGCTGTTTTTCATTTTGCTCACCCTGTGCCCAAGCCCGACGTGGGCCAAGGACCTGGCAATTTCGCATCAGTGGGTGGGCCTGCTTGATGCGCGCGATCGTGCCGCGCGCGTCTTCGTGCAGGAAGTCGAAGCGCGACTGCCCAACGTGCGCTTTCAAATTCACCCGCAGCTCGCGCTCAAAATCAAGGCCGAGGACCAGTTCGAGGCCTTGCAAACCGGTAAGCTCGCCATGAGCGTCTATCCGCTGCCCTACGCCGCCAAAAAGATCCCCGAATTCTCGCTGGCGGTGTTGCCGGGACTGTTCCGCAGCGTCGAATCCGCGCGCGCCCTCAAGAACTCGAAGGTTTCCGATCGGCTGCAGGACATCGCCAACGCCAATGGCGTCCACATCTTGGCTTGGTGGTGGGTGGCGGGAGGCTTCGTCAGCCGAAATCGGGAAATCACCGGGCCCGAGTCGGTCAAGGGCCTGCGCCTGCGCAGCGGCGATACCCTGTTCGATCAAATGCTGAGCCGTGCCGGCGCAGTGCCCGTCGATCTCAAGTCGAACGAGCTGCATGCGGCCATGCAGGCCGACAAGATCGATGGCGCGCTCACCTCCTATGAAACCTTCGTCTCCGAAAAACTCTACGAGCACGCCAAGTATTTCACGGCGGGCAGCCCCGGCATTTGGATGTTCGCAAACCCCCTGCTGATCGCCAAATCCCTGTGGGACAGCCTGTCGGAGACGGAAAAGGAGGTGTTCGAGGCAGCCGCCGAAATTTCCGAGACCTATTTTGTGGCGGCCCAGAACGATGCCGAAAAAAGGTTCATCAAGACGTTCACTGCCGCGGGCGCCAAGTATCACAGGTTCAGCACTGAGGACTATCTCGCCTGGTTGCGTTTTGCCCAGCAGACCGCGTGGAAGGACTATTTTGCCTTGAGCCCGACAACCGAGAGCCTGTTGCTCGAGGTCGTGCAAACCCTGATGGATGAGGCCACCACCAAGTAGGGTTCCGCGCCTGGCGTCACGACCCGGTGAGAGGTCAACGGCTCAGGGGGCAAGGGCGCGCTTCGACCAATCCTCCTCTGGGTTGAGTGTGGCTTTGGTGGCGCGCGCTTTCACGGCCGCGATCGCCCGCGGCGTTGAGCCCTCCGCGCCGCTGCCAACGACCGCGAAGGGCGCCCAGATCGCCGGGTGGGCGGCCCAGGGGCGCCGGTCGTCACTCAGGAGAGCCAGCATGGCCCGGCGAAACGCCTCGGCGCGGCCGAGCCCGGGGGATTTTCGCAACTCGGCAAAGGTGTGGCTCGTGAGCATGGTGGCCGCATAGGAGTCAACGGGCCAGTGCGAGACCAACAGCGCGCGCGCGCCGGCATAGAAGAAGGCGCGCGCGAGCCCCGAGAGCGCCTCGCCGCCGACCTCCTCGCCAGCCGCGGTATTGCAGGCGGACAGCACGACCCAATCGGCATCGAGCTTGAGACCGGCGACCTCCGAGGCCGTGAGCAGGCCATCATCGTCCTCCGTTGGCTGCTCCGGCGGCGACAGCACCAGTGCCGGCTCGGCGCGCGCCGCGCCGAGCTGGGCCACCTCGCTCGCGAGCAGACCATGCGTGGCGAAATGCACCACACGATAGCGGCTAAGCGCGGCGGTCTTGACCGCCGTCTCGGTCATGCTCTTGCCAAGCACGATCGCATCGGCTTTGGCCCCAAGACTGCGGGCCACACATTTGAGCTCGTGCGCGGTATCGGGCAGAGGACAGAGCTTGCGCACCTCTGAGAGGGTGGCTCCGCCCTCGGGCAGGTCACGGGCGATGCTCCTGGCAGCTTTTGCGCTCCGGCTGGCGACCGGGACGCTTGGCAAAGGCGAGGACTTCTCGTCTGGGCAGGCCTCCGGGATGGGCACGCGCGGGCAACCCGGAACGCCAACGAGGGTCGGATCCCCATAACCCAGGAATGGATCGGGCGCCGCGGAGCGCTTGGCGTGCCGACGCAGCGCCGCCAGTGACGCAACGGCGGGAAGCATGCTGATGGCCTGACGCGTCCCGAGCCAGGCGGCCCGACGATAGGCAGCAAGTCCCTCGCTCAGGGTTGCCTTGGGCGGCTCGGTCACGAGCACGCTGAAGGGTAGGCTCATCAATGGCCCGGAGGGCACGATGATGAGATGCTTGCCCCTGATGACGTGTTGGATCGGGCCGAACAAGTGAACGTAGAGCTCGTGCGCGCGCGTAAGGCCGAAGGGCAACATGCCCGCACCTTGGCCGCTCTGCGTGGCCTGCGGAGCAAGCTCTGCCAAGAGTTGGCCACACTTGTCGGCGCCGGCGCCGTCCTGCCAGTTCGACCCGTCCAAGCCGCAGCGCAACGCCAGCACGGCATCGGCCAGCGCGCGCGGACCAAGGGGCGTGCGGTGCCAACTCGCTGTCTTGCGCGTCAGCGCCCAGACAAGCGTTTGCTCCGGTAACCGGCCCAGCTGTTTGACGTCGAGAAACAGGACCAGTGCCTCCTCGGGCCCCAGCAGCGCCTGCACCTCCGCAATCGTCAGCGGTTTGGGATTGGCAAAACTCGCGTAATCGGGAAATTTGTGCGCGAGCTCAGCATCGATCGAACGCATATCCGCATCGTAACTGGCGATCGAGGCGCGCAGCGTCGACGCGCCATTCGCATCGGCCGTCCCGACCGCCGCCAGCAGCCGTTTGTCCGCGCGCCGGCGCTGGGCCAGCAGGTCCTGGCGCTTGCGCACCAGGGTGACCAGCGGACCTTCGCCCTTGGCGAGCCGTGCCGACATTTGCGCCAAAGCCTCGGCGGCCTCGGACTGGAGGGCCCACTGGGCGATCTCGAAGGCCGCTTCGCGCGCTCCGGGATGCGCAGCATCGGCGTGGCTGAGCGCCAGCGCGTGGAGGCGCAGCGGATCGGTATTCTGCCGCAAGGTGCCCTTCAGCGCATCGTCGGGGGTCCCGGGGTTGGGGCCGCCAGCGCGCCCGATCCAGATCGGCGTGGCGCGTTGCAGCAGCCGCTCGGCGTCCACCCAATCTCCCGCCATTGCCCGCAACACGGCCAAGTTGTGCAGGTCTCGGGCAACGTGGGGGTGCTGGGCTCCATAGCTTTGCTCGTCGATCGCCAGCGCACGCCGCAGCAAGGGTTCGGCCGCCGGCGCACCTTCGGTGTCCTTCAGCAACCCCCCCAAACCGTTGAGAGAGCTGGCGACCCGCGGGTGCTGGTCGCCGTAGCTCTTCTCGTCGATGGCGAGAGCCCGCCGCAAGAGCGGCTCGGCCTCGGTCTCGCGCCCGCTGGCGCGCAGGAGTTCCGCCAGGTTGCCGAGGCGCAGCGACACCTTGGGATGCTCGGGTCCGAGGCTCCGCTCACCGAGGGTGAGCGCGCGCCGAAAGAGCGGCTCAGCATCGGCTGAACGATTGGTCTGCTGCAGCAGCGTGGCAAGGTTGGTCAGTGCCACCGCGATATCCGGGTGGTCCGGACCGAAGCTCTTCTCCTCGATGGCCAGCGCACGACGATAGAGCGCCTCCGCTTCCACCTGCCGGCCGCTGTCCAGCAATAGTCCCCCGAGGTTGCCGAGCGCCGTGGCAACATGGGGGCCATAGCCAAAGCCTTCGGACAGCACCAGCGCGCGCCGAAAGAGCGCCTCCGCCTCCGCTACCCGGGCGGTCTCCACCAGCAGCACGCCAAGGCTGTTGAGGGCCCTTGCCTGGTCGTAGTTGGGTCCGTACTGGTCGGCCATCGCCAGCGCCCGGCGCAAAAGCGGCTCCGCCTCCTGCAGCCGGTTCGTGTCATGCAGCACCCAGCCGAGATTGACGAGATCGGCAAACTCGTGCTGCTCGTCGAGCTTTTCGTCATTGGCAAGCGCACGCCGGAAAAGCGCCTCGGCTTCAACGGGCCGGTTCGTATCCCGCAGCAGCCGTCCCAGTTGATTAAGGGCGCGATGCAGCGCCATTTGGCCAACCACTCCTTTGGGATCGGCGGCCGCCTGTCGTTCGGCCGCGGCGAGCTCGACCCGCAGCAACGGCTCCACCTCGCCGTAGCGCGCCTGGGCGTTGAGGACTTCGACGAGCTCACCGCGAACGATGCGCGCATTGATGCCCTCGGCACCGCCAGGCTCCCGCTCGGCGAGCGCCAGCGCACGCCGATAAGCTCCTTCTGCCTCCCGGTAGCGGCCCTGGCGCTTATAAAGAAAGGCGAGGCTATTCAGTGCGTTGCGCAGGCCCGGTTGACCATCAAGCTTTTCCGTGATGGTGAGCGCGCGCTGGCGCAGGGGTTCAGCCTCGGCATAGCGGCGCTCCGCCTCGTAGATGAACGCAAGCTTGCCGAGCGGCTCGCGCAAATCGGCATGCTCTCCCCCTAGTGCCTTTTCCATGATGGCAAGCGCGCGCTCCAGCAGCGGACGGGCGTCGACGTAGCGCCGCTGCGCCTCATAGTTCCACGCCAGACGGTCGAGCGGACGCCTGAGCTCTGGATCATTGGGGCCAAGCGCCTTTTCCATGATCGCGAGCGTACGTTTGAGGACCGGCTCGGCTTCCGCATAACGGGACTGCATCTGATAAATGTGAGCGAGCTTGTCGAGCCGCTCTCTGAGCTCCACCGTTTCCGCGCCCGACACGCGCTCCGTGATGCTGACCGCGCGCTGATAGAGGCGCTCGGCCTCTTGATAGCGGCGCTGGCGCTCATAGTTGTTGGCCAGCCGCTCAAGCCATGTCCGCACGTCGGGGTGCTCAGGCCCGCGCGCTTTTTCCACAATCGCAAGGCAACGCCCCCAGAGCGGCTCGGCCTCGGCCTCACGGCCGAGCGCCTCGTAGGTGCCGGCAAGTCGTTCAAGCACCGGGACCAGATCCGGGTGCTCGGCGCCCCGCGCCGCCTCGGTTGCGCCCAGCGCCCACTGGTAGAGCGCTAGAGCCTCCGCCAGGCGACCTTGCAGGCGGTAGAGGTTGGCGAGCCCGTTGCGCGCGGCCAACAGGTCCCAAGGTTCCGGGCCAGCCGCCCGCTCCAGCACGCTCGCGGCACGCTGAAACAGCGCCTCGGCCTCGGCGTAGCGCCGCAGGCGGACATAAAGGGCGGCGAGGTCTTTGAGCGTCTTGCCAACAGAGACGTGCTCGGCGCCGAACGCCTGCTCCTCAACGGCGAGCTTGCGCTTGTAGAAGGGCTCAGCCTCCGGATACTGCCGCAGCATCTCGTGCAGGAGCGCGACGTTGCCCAACAATTTGGCAAGGCGCGGGTTGTCGGCAGAAAAGCGCTGCTCGGCCAGCGCCAGCGCCTCTTGCGCAAGCCCCATGGCAGCTTGGTAGTTGCGCTCCTGGTAGAGTTGCGCGGCGCGGCGATTGAGGCCGTCGATGTCATCATCCGGGCTTTGCGCCCAGCCGGGGCAGCCTCCCACCCCCATGCCGATCCCAAGGAGCAAAACGCAAATCCATAAAGAAAAACGCCGGGTGCGCATCTGGGCATCCCTCTTGCTTGCAACCGCACGCGGAAGCTATGCGACGCGCAAATGGCAGGGCCATGACGTTCGCGGCCGGCCCGCCGTAGAGGCGGGTCTCCGTCCCCGATTGCGTCTCAGCGCTTGCGCCAAACCTGCAGCTTGGCGAAGACGTGCTCCTCGAGAATGAGGTGCAGGAGCTTGACGGCCAGCGCGGTTGCCACGATCAGCGTCGCCATGGCCGCCGCGGCCGCTGTGGCGCCGGCCTCATCCATGTGCACAATCGAGATCGAGGCCAGCTTGCTGGATGCGCCGTAAAGAAAAACCACCGCCGAAACCGTGGTCAGCGCGTTGACGAACAGATAGATGGCGATATCAAGGATGGCCGGCAGGCAGATCGGCACCGTCACGCGCGCGAATGTTCGGTAAAACGGCACCTTGAGCGAGGCAGAGACCGCCTCGAACTCGCTATCGAGTTGCTTGAGCGCGGTGAGCGCAGTGACGTGGGCGGTGGTGTAGAAGTGGGCGATGCTGTTGATGGCGAGCAGGAGAATGCTGCCATAGAGGATGCCCAAAGGGTTCCAGCGGGCGTTGATGAAGAAGACATAGCCCAGGCCCAACACCAAACCGGGCACCGCCATCGGCAGCATGGCGATGAGATGGGCGAGTGTGCGCAGACCCCGCAAGCCCCGGCCCTTTTCGAGCAGGTAGGCGCCACAAAAGATGACAGTTGTACCGGCGACGGCGGTGAGCGCCGCCATTTCCAGGGACGCGAAATAGGGCCCCGCAGCGTTCGGCTCAAAGGTCTCGAAATCATAGTTCTTGAAGGTGAGCGATAGATTGTAGGGCCAGTAGGTGACGAACGACCCCCAGACCGCCACGGCCAACACGGCCGTGATCATTCCCCCGACCAGCCCGCAGTAGGCCAGCGTTGCCAAATCCTTGGCCGTATTGGCCCGGGGCTCGAAGGGGACCGCCCGCGCCGAGAGCAGGGCCACTTGCCGGCGCTGGACCTGCCGGTCGAGCATAAAGGCAAGCACGGCCGGCACCAGCAGCAGGAAGCCGACCACCGCTCCCATCTCGAAGTTCTGTTGCCCAACCACTTGTTTATAGGCATCGGTGGCCAGCACGTTGAATTGCCCGCCGATCACCTTGGCAATGCCGAAATCGGTAATGACGAGCGTGAAGACAACGAACACAGCCGAGATGAGGCCGTAGCGGACGCCGGGTAGCGTAATGGTGCGGAACACCCGCCAGCGTCCGGTGCCCATCGCCGCGGCGGCCTCGTAGAGGCGCCCGTCGGCAAGGGAAAAGGCGGTCAGCAGGATCATCAGGGCATGCGGAAAGCAGTAGAAGACCTGCGCCAGCACGATGCCGAAGGGGCCATAGATGCTGGCACCGTTGAGCCAACTCTTGAGGAACCCCTGGTTGCCGAAAATATAGATGAGCGAGATGGCGGGCAGCAGCGACGGCGCGAACAGGGGTAGCAGCGCGAGCGCCACAAATAGCCGCTTGACGGGCACGCAGGTCCGGGTGAGCCCGTAGGCGTAAAGAAAAGCCAACGGCACGACGATCGCCGTCGACAGCACCGCCACCGCCAGGCTGTTCCACAGCGAGGCCACCAGCGTCGGCGTCATGAAGTAGCGCTGGTAGTTGGCAAGCCCGATAAGGCGTCCCGTACTGTCCTGAAAGCTCTTCAAGAGCAGGGTTGCGAGCGGCAAGGCAATGAACAGCAGCAGGAGCGCCGTGAGCAAGACGATGCCGGCGCGCATCAAGAGCTCCTCGCCGGACACCCGGCGCGGGAGCGCTGGCATCGCCCGCTGGGCCGCCGCCGCTGTCATGCTGCTGCCCCGGCGAAGATCCGCAAGGCCTCGGGGGGCAAGGAGATCGTCAGGCTCTGCCCGACGTGAATATCGAGGTCGCGCATGGCGTTGATGGAAAAATCGGAACGCAATACCAAGCCTGGATCGCTCTCAACGTGGAGCGTCGCGCGCCAGAACGCGCCGAGAAAGTCGAGCAAAACGACGCGCACCACCAGGCTATTGGGCGCGCCGGGTCCGAGCCCGCGGATGCGCACGTCCTCAGGCCGCAAGCCCAGCCGCACCCGCTCGCCCGGGCCGTGCATCTGCGTGTGCGCACACGTCAACGTCAGCGCGCCGACCCGGATACGGTCGGCGCCGAGGATGGTGGCATCCAACATATTCGTCTCGCCGACGAAGTCGGCGACAAAGGCCGTGGCCGGCTCATTGTAGATCTCGGTCGGGGTGCCAATCTGCTCGACGCGGCCCTGGTTCATGACCACGATCTCGTCCGCCAGCGCCAGCGCCTCCTCCTGATCGTGCGTGACCATGACCGTGGTGACGCCCAGGCGGCGCTGCAGCGCCTTGATCTCCTCGCGCAGGCGCACGCGCACGCGTGCGTCCAGCGCGGAGAGCGGCTCGTCGAGCAGCAGGAGGGAGGGCGAGGCGGCGAGCGCGCGGGCGAGCGCAACGCGCTGCTGCTGACCACCCGAGAGTTGTATGGGGTATTTGGCGCCGTGCTCGGTCAACCCGACGAGGCTCAGCAATTCGGCCACGCGCGCCTTGATCTCGGCACGCCGCTTGCGCCGATTGACGAGCCCATAGCCGACATTCTGGGCCACCGTCAGGTTGGGAAAGAGGGCGTAGGACTGGAAGACGATGCCGAAGTCGCGCTGCGCCGGCGGCAGCTGGCTGACGTCCCGCCCGCCGATCATGATACTGCCGGCGTCCTGCGTCTCGAGGCCGGCGATCACGCGCAAGAGCGTGGTCTTACCGCAGCCAGAGGGCCCGAGAAAGCAGACGAGCTTTCCCGCCGCCACCGAGAGCGAGACGTCCTCGAGCGCGCTGAAGCTGCCAAAGCGTTTGGCTATGCCCATCACGCTCAGGTGCGGCGGGCCGGCGATGCCGGCCTTTGTCTTGGCCGGCCCCCAATCCTCGGCGCGTTGGACGCTTGGCATGGGACGGCTCACACCGCTGGCGCGAAGCTCTCAGTTCTTCGGGGCCGCCTTGGCGTCGTAGCGCTTCGACCACTCCGCCAAAACGCGCTCGCGATCATCGGCCATCTTTTGGAAGTCGATCTTGGCCATGCGCGCCTCGGCCTCGGCGGGATAGTTCTTGGGTACGTTCTTCACCTCAGGGTGCGCCACGATCGCGTAATACTTGGAATAAAGCTCATTGGCCGGCTTGCTGGCTGCCCAGTCCGCCACCGCTTTGGCAAGGTCGAGTTTTTTGCTGCCCTTGACGATGGCATAGGCTTCCATGTCCCAGCCGACGCCCTCCACGGGGGCAATGACCTCCAAGGGTGCGCCTGCCGTCTTCTCCCGCGCCCCGCGCATATCGAGCGCAATCCCGGCCACGCGCTCGCCCTTAGCCGCCTGGACGCACGGCGCGCTGCCCGAATGGGTATAGACGGCAATGTTCTGGTGCAGGGCGTCCATGAAGGCCCAGGCCTCGGCCTCGCCCATCAGCTGCAGCCAGGCCGCCACGGTTAGGTAACCCGTTCCCGAGGAGGCCGGGTGCGGCATCACCAACTTGTCCTTGTATTTGGGATTGGTCAGGTCCTTCCACGACTTGGGTGCGGTCAAGCCTAGCTTGTCGGCCTCCGCCGTGTTGAAGCAGATGATGCCGACGTAGGCGTCGTGCGCGGTCCAGGTGCCGTCCGGCGAGCGGAAGCCGGGGCGTAGCGCGTCTGCCCCCTTGGGCACATAGGCCTCCAGCAGACCCGCCTTCTTGAACGCCAGCAGGCTTGAGGCGGCGAGGCCCATGACCATGTCGGCCTTGGGATTGTCCTTTTCGGCCAGGAAACGGGCGGTAATAACGCCTGTGGAGTCGCGCACCCATTCGATGTCGACGCTTGGCACCGCCTTTTCGATTTCCGTCTTGAAGGGCGCGAGCTGATCATTTTCAAGCGCGGTATAAACCGTCAACTTGGTCTTCTGCGCCAGGGCAGGCGCGGCCAGCATGCCGGCCAATAGGGCGCCTACGCCCGCCACTTTTAAGAGTTTCGCAAACATCGAACCATACTCCCCCAGTGTTCCTAGCCCGCGCCGTCATGCCGGCCAGGGCAGCGAATAGGTCTTGACGTTGGTGTAGCTTTTCATGGCCTCCCAGACGCCTTCCTTGTAGCCGAGGCCCGAATCCTTGATGCCTCCGAACGGGCTCATCTCGATGCGATAGCCCGGCACTTCCCAGACATTGACGGTGCCCACCTCCAGTTCGTTGATGAAACGCGTGATGTAGTCGAGCCGGTTCGTGCACACGCCCGAGGACAGCCCGTACGCCGTGTCGTTGGCGATCGCAATCACCGCGGCAATGTCGTTGGGGCAGCGGATGATTGGGATTACCGGACCGAAGGTCTCCTGGTGCACGAGCTCGCAGCGATAAGGAACATGATCGACAACGGTCGCCGGGTATAGCGCCCCCTGGCGCTTGTTGCCGAGCAAGAGCTTGGCACCCTTGGCGACCGCGTCATTGACGCGCTCTTCGAATTGGCGCGCCGCACTTTCGCGAATGACAGTGCCGATGTCGGTATCGGGATCCAAGGGATCGCCGCATTTCAGCTGGCGCGCCTTGGCCAAAACCCGCTCCACAAACGCGTCGGCGACCGCCTCCACCACCAGGATGCGTTTGACAGCCGTGCAGCGCTGGCCGGAGTTTTTGGTGGCGCCCTGCACCGCCAGCTCGGCCGCCTTTTCGAGGTCGGCATCTTCCATAACGATCAAGGGATCGTTGCCCCCGAGTTCCAGAATGAGCCGCTTATAGCCAGCCTTTTCGGCGATGTACTTGCCGACCTTGACGCTGCCGGTAAAGGTGACGATGTCGGCGCGTGGATCGGTGATCATGGCATCGCCCATGCTGGCGGGATTGCCGGTCACAATCGACAGCATCTCGGGCGGCAGCCCCGCCTCGTAAATGAGGTCGGCCAGCACCAGCGCGGTCAGCGGTGTGAGCTCGGTCGGCTTGGCCACCACACGATTGTTGGTGGCAATTGCCGGGGCGATTTTGTGGCTGATCATATTGAGGGGATGATTGAACGGGGTGATCGCCGAGATCACGCCTCGCACGGGCGCGCGTGAGGTATAGATGCGCCGGGCCTTGCCGTGCTGGGTGATATCACAGGCATAGACCTCGCTGTCGTCGCGGATCGCCAGCTGCCCGGCGAGCCCGTAGACGTCACAGGCGCGAGCGACCTCGTAAAGCGCATCCTTGAGGCAGAGGCCAGACTCCATGCTGATCAGGGTGGCGATGGCCTCGCGCCGCTCCGCCAAAAGTTCCGCCGTGCGCAGTAGGATTTTTTGGCGTTCCCAGCGGGTGAGCCTGGGCTTGTAGGCCTCGCCCAGCCGGAAGGCTTCGGCGACCTGCGCCGGGGTAGCCGCGGGGACCGTACCGACGACCTCGCCCGTAAAGGGATTGCGCACCTCGATGCGCTCCTGCGCCTCGACGCGCCTGCCCGCAATGCGCATGTCTTCGTGGAACTTGCAGGGTAGCTTCGGCTTGGAAACTCGATCCTGCATGAGGGGCCTGCTCCCTGGTCTAGTTCAAAGTCACGCAGTTCAAGGCGAGGTCGAAGGCATCGTAATTGCGCAAGACCCGGCCAGGCGCAATGGAAAGCCGCCGGTTTGACAGCACGGGCACGCGCTGCTCCGTCAGCCCACCGTGCGAGCGCAGCGGCTCGTCGAGACCTGAGAGGTCGTGCAGTTCCGGCGCGGTACCGAGGGCCTTCTGACGGGCAGAGATGACGACAATGTCGCCGATCCGATCCGGCGGCAATTCGAAACGACGACACGCCTCCTCGCGCGGCACGGCGAGGTCGACGCCCGGGATAGCCTCGAGTTTGCCAAGCAGGTCGCGCGCGTCGGCGTCCCGCGGCAGATAAACGGTGGCAAACGAGCCGAGCGCGCCGTGATGCACCACATAGGGATCGGTGATGGGCAGAATGACGCGTGCCCGGTCCCCTCCCAGCCAGGTATCGAACAGGGTTTTGAGGTAGATGACGTCGGGCGTTCCGTCCTGCCTGTGCTTGTCGTTCATGCCGTGATCCGCCGTGGCCACGATCACGGCGCCTTGCCGGTCGAGATCCGCCAGATAGCCGTCGATCATGGCGTAGAAATCATTCGCGAGCGGCGTCCCAGGGCCGGCCTTGTGCTGCACATAGT
>Ga0075425_100007366_pt1 | contig 11626 bp, 12 predicted proteins | sample SoiMethybrSBSTD4_FD_75300 | JGI IMG/M metagenome (GOLD analysis project Ga0075425, IMG submission 75300) | Bulk soil microbial communities from a Populus tree surrounding site in Tennessee, USA - Soil MetaG P. TD hybrid SBSTD4 | ecosystem: Environmental > Terrestrial > Soil > Tree plantation...
CTCTCCGGGGCATGTTCGTCAATGGGCATGACATCCACGCCTCCACGGCCCACAAAATCTTCGGGGTGATGCCCGAGGACCAGGACAAGAGCAAGCACCGGTTGCCTGCCAAGACCACCAACTTCTCCCTGATCATGGGCACCACGGAAATCGGCCTCGCGGAACAGATGCGAAAGTTCGGGTATGGGTGGCCCGAGCTAGCCGGGTGGAAGGCGCCTAGCCTGGAGGCCGAGCGGAAGGCCCAGGCCGAGGTGTGCAGGCAATGGATTGACACGGTGCTGGACCACTGGGACATCCGGCCGTATATCGCCGCCCAGCACGCCCATGCCCGCCGGTACGGGTTCGTGGTGGACATGTGGGGCAGGCGGCGGTATCTTCCCTCGGTCCTGTCCCCGAACAAGCAGATCCGGGAAGGGGCGCTCAGGCAGGCCCAGGCGTTCGGGCCACAAGCGGGGGCCCGGGGGATCATGAAGCAGATCGAGGCCCGGGTATGGGGCGAGATTATCAAGCCGCTGGTGGCAGAGGGCTACTACGTGGAGCCCGTCTGGGACATCCACGATGACCTGGGGCTGGAGTTTGACGAGGGGCTGGCCGACATGCTGAAGGTGGTGGTGGCCAGCACGTTCATGAACACGGTGGACATGCCCATCCCCATTACGTGTAAAGGGGACGTGGGGCAGAAATGGAGCGACCTGTGATTGAAATGGGAGCGGTAGATCAGTTTCAGGCCGACATCGAGGACGCGGCGGCCATGGACGAGATGATTGCACTGAGGCAGTCCATGGCCCAGGAGCGGGACGCGGCCCAGGCCGTCATGGACGAGTGCAACAAGCGGATAGGTGAGAGACTGGCCCTGATGGGCGGGGCCTACAAGAATCAGCTCTGGGCGGCCACTCTTGTGGTGGCCGAACGGTCCACCCTGGACAAGAAGAAACTGGTGGAGCTGGGGGTGCCGGTGGCGACCATCGAGGCGGCCACGGTGAAGGCCACCAGTTCCAGTGTCCGGGTGGTGAAGCGGTAGGAGGTTGGGTGTGCCCGGGGGGATTGTGTATGACCGGTACTATCCCCCGCTGGAAGGGGACGACCTGATCGCCGTCTTGCGGCACTTGGTCAACGAAGCCTTTGTCCATCTCGGTATGCCTAAGTATGTGGCCTTGGGGCCAGAGGACTTAGAGCGACTAGAGATGGCCTATGGGGCAACTGGCTCCGGGTGGTACGTCACCCATCAGTTCAAGATGCTGTTCAAGGGCATCCCGGTGGAACCCCACCCCTTGTTCGGAGGCACCTATGTGGTGGCCGTTTACGACGAAGGTTGAAGACTATGTGGACCCCGATGACCCGGGAAGGAAACGGGCCATCCAGGAGGCAGAATGGCAAGCGAGATTGGACCGGGACTCCCGGGTGTTAAGGGTGAGTGGGCAGACGAAGCCGAGGGTGGTGATCCGGGGGATGTGGGGCACGGAGCGGGTAGCCAAGGACCGAGCGACCTCCCCACGTTAAAGATATTCCCTTACAAGGGTAAGCCGCTCTGGGAGCCCACTCCGGCACAGAAGCTGTTCTACAACGAGGGCGAGCTGGCCGTCTTGCAAGCGGAGAAGGAAGCCCAGATCAAGAAGGAGATGGTCGAGGCGTACCATGTCGCCTCCACCCCCTACGGGCCAATCCAAGACTACATGACCAAGTGGTACCAGATGCAGGAACTGGTCAAGGAGAAGGAGAAGCTAGAGATCCAGGCCAAGATCGCCAAGGCCAAGACCGCCCCCCTGACCCAGGAGGAGAAGAACGAGATCATTGACCACACGCTCAAGACGTACTTCGAGGGGGTGGTGGCCCCCGTGGCTGTGTACGACAAGTTGCTGGACGACTCCATGGACTGGGGCAAGGCCATGCCTATGACCTACGATCCGATGGGCGTCCACTACACCAGCAACAAGAACGACTGGGGCACCCCTTGGGACTTCTTCTGGTGGCTGGACGCCATGTTCCACTTCACCCTGGACGTGTGCGCCACCATCGACAATACCAAGTGTGCCGACTTCCTGACCCCGGAGATCAATGCCAAGGAGGTGGACTGGTGGGGGAGGGTGTGGATGAACCCGCCCTATTCCGAGGTGGGGGAATGGCTGGACGAGATGGGGTCGGCCATCCAGACCGGAGAGATTGACCTGGGCGTGGCCCTGGTGGCTGCCCGGCCGGATACCCAGTGGTGGTGGAACGCGATAAAGCTGGCCAAGGAGGTGTGGTTTCTGAAGGGGAGATTGCAGTTTGAAGGGGCGATGCACACGGCCCCGTTCCCGAGCGCGGTACTGGTGTTCCAACCCACCCAGATCGCGTTCCCTCCTCGTGTGCGCTTCGTGAACTGGAAGGGAGACGAGTGGTGGCCAAAGGCCCCTGCTATATGGGATCTGGAACCCTAACCGGCAATCTCCTTCAGGTGGTTCATGGCGGCCACCACCTTGAGGGCGTACTGCTGGTTCCGGAGCGGGGTCCCCGGCGTGTTGCCCCCCCTCCCTCCGTTGTAGGCGGCGATGGCGGCCATCAGCCGATCCTTGGCCGGTACCAGGGGCCACCCGTCCGCCCAGTCCAGGTTCTGCCGGATCCGCTTCACCCCCCAGTGCAGGTTCTCCCTGGGCAGGAACAGCCCCTCCGGCTCCCCGGCGTACCCCATCTCCTTGGCGGTGACGTACAGGATCTGCATAAGGCCGTAAGAGGAGGACACCCGGCGCGGGTTGGCCCCCTTCCACTCCGGCACCCGGGCCAGGTACCGGAGCCAGAAGTTGGGCTCGTGCCTGAAGGCGTCGGCCTGGCCTCGGCTCTCCACCCACACATGCCCCATAACCAAGCCCACGTCCACCTTGTAGGCGTTGGCGATAGTCGTGATGTCGTGCTCCCAGTACTTGAGCTGGTCCATACCTACTTGTCGCTAGTCCGGCGCCGCCACTCGATACCCCGAAGCCGCGTCTCGTGGTCGTCCACTTCCACCCGCATCGTCTTCATCGCACTGGTCAGGTCACGGATGGCGTCCCGAAGCCCCAGGAATATCTTGAAGAAGGCCACCACCAGCCCGCCCACGATGACCAGATCGGACAGGTGGATGGTAAAGTCGAACACCGGGCGTATCATCTCTGGCTCCATAGAAGGAGGGCCCCCATGCCCCTGTGGCTCGTGATCGTCATGCTCCTCGGCTACCACTTCCTCGATGACGTGTACGACGCGGTCGCCGACGCGGTGGCCCGGTTGTGTGGCCGGGTCAGTCCTCGTTCGCCTGCCGGACGAGATTTGCTCCCAGCCTGGGGATGGTCGCCAGCGCCTGGGGGTAGGCGCCAGCTTTCCACGCCAACATGGCGGCCCGGGTCATCAGCCTCGGGTTGGCGAGCATCTCGGCGGTCAGCCAGTACTCGGCGGCGGATTTCGGGTCGTTCGACAAACCGAAGGATGTGACCCCGAGGCCCAGGGGGACGAGGTGCCTCAAGGAGGTAACGGAGCGGTTGGCTTCCCGGTTCACAGCCGCTTCGGCTGTGTCCTTCAGGTCGATCAGTTGCCGCTCCCGGTTCATCAAGGGCTTGGTGGTCGGATAGGTAGAGCCGAGTTCGGTACCCAGCTCGTGGTACAGCTCCTTCCGGGCTTCCGTTTCCGCCCCCCTGGTGATGCCAAAGGAGGTGGATCCGGCACTGGCCCCGGTGGACCGGCGGGCCTTCAGCAGTTCCTCTCCGGACATGGGCTGGAGCCGCCGCACGGTCGGCGTGGTAGTGACCGGTCGGAACACCGGGTTACCCGAGGCGTCGAGTACTCCGGTCGGCTGGAGCTTGGTGGTTGGCGTACCCGGTACCAGGGCGGTCTGGTCCCGGAGGAAATTGCGCTTGACCCCTTGGACGGCGGCCCGGTCGGCGGGGTCGGCGCCGGACCCGGCGAACTTGTTGGCCACCCGCTGGAGGCGACGGGCGACGGGGAGGGGGTGGGCCACTGGGGCGGACCCGGTGGACCCGACGATCCCCTCGACTTGGGCGTTCAGGTCCTGGATGGTCGGTTCCACCTTGGCCAGGGACTTGGGAGCGAACGGGTTGACCCCCTCCCGGAGCCCGGTTTCCACGATCTCGGGCGCCCGTTCGGCCAGCCGGGCGGAGATGGAGGGCTTCAGCATCTTCCGGTACACGGCCTTTCCGGTGGCGCCCAGCACCTTACCCACCCCGGCTCCGACCAGCTCCGACCCGCCCTGCACCGCCCCTTCCAGGGCCATGTTCTTGAGCGTGCCCAGGGAGATGAGGTTGTGCTGGTCCGGGTGGCGGTACTTCTCGATGGCCTCCTCGACCCCCCGGCCGAGCGCACCACCGGCAGCGGCACCGCCCACCGCTCCTGGCAGGGCTCCGACCCCGGCGCCGAACAGGCCCGTAGCCCCCCCTGCGAGGCCGCCAGCGGCCCCGGCGACCGTGGGTATCCAGGAGGCGGCGGTATCGACCCAATCACGCTGGGGGGACCGCTGGGGGGCAGGGGCAGCAGATGAAGGCGCTGTCACCCCCGGGGTAAGGGTCGCGCCAGTGGAGTCTGCCTGCGTCCCAGCCCCGCCCCCCAACTGGGAGAGGATCTCGGCCTCGGTCGGAGTGTGGTCCGACTCGACCGTGATCCGACGGCCGTCTGAGAGCGTGACGCGATAGGTACCGGTAGGCATCAGAAGGTACCTGGGGGTTCAACCTTCAGTACACGAACGGGGGCAGGGCCTGGCCCCCCAGATCGGCCACCGGCTGGGGGGGCAGGACGGCGGGTGGCGGCCCCCTCGGTCTGGGTGGGGGTAGGGTTGGCCCCAAGGCTCTGGAGCGACCGAGCAGCGGATTCCTTGAAGGTCTGGAGACGGAGCTTGGCCGTGGCCGGGTTGCTGTTCACGTTGGCCAGGAAGTTGTCCAGCAGGGCCTTCTCGGTACCGGTGAACTGTTTGCCACCTTCCTGGAAACTGGCCCGAGCGGTGAGCTGATCCAGCATGTTGCGAAGGGTTTCGGCATCGTCGGATCCGACCCCGACTCCCCGCTTGAGGGCCCGCTTGGCGCCCCCGAGGCCGAACCCGCCCAGCCCGGCCCATCCGATCTTGTCGCCCAGGCTCTCGATGTCGTTGACCAGGTCGAGCGTGTTGCGGTAGGCGTCCACCCGTTCCCGGATGGCGGCGGGGCGGGGGCCCATCTGGCCGCCCGCTTCGGTCCTGGGCATGTAATAGGTCTGGCCAGTGTCGGGGTCCTGGACTTGGACAAGAGGGGGTCCGTACTGGTTCCGGGTGGACGCGGCCAGTTGGCCCAGGGTCAGGCGCGTCATGCGGTCCAGGTCCCGGTCCTGATCGCGCTTGGCCTGGTCTTCCCCCTTGAGGATGTCGGCCTCCTTGCCACGGAACCGGTACCCGGGAGCGGTCACCTTGGTGTTGATGCCGGTAGGCGTCGTCTCCTCCGTCACGCCCCCCTCCTGCCGGTCATAGAACCCGGCGGGCATACCCATCTCCTTCTCCTGCCCCACCTCCTCCTCGGTGAGGTAGGACCCGATGGGGCGCATCAGGGCGAGGTTGATCCGCTGGAGGCGACGGGCGTCGGCCCGGTCGGCCTCGGACTCCTGGTGCATCCGGGTCTGCTCGGCCAGGGCGTCACGCCGCTGCTGGTCCTGGAGCTGGAGCCCTTGGGTACGGAGGCCGAGGTCGGCCTGGGCACGGGCCTGTTCTTCGGCGAACTTCTGCTCGGCCAGGCGGCGGGCCAGGACGGTTTCGAGGCCAGCGGCGGCCCCACCCGCGCCATAGCCGGAAGCGATGCCCATGCCCATGTCAGAACCTCACCTGATCGTAGGGGGACGGGGGCGGCGGGAACAGGCGGCGCTTGGGGGTGGTGGCCATGGCCCCGGGAGTGGCCCCGGCCCCGGCCCCCGCGTACCGTTCGCTGGGGAGCTGGAAGGCCCCGGCCGTGGCCCGGTTCATCGCGTCGGGGTTGATGACACCACCTGGGCTCCCCATCTTGGGCGGCATGGACTTGCCCACCGCACCGGCCAGGGCCAGGGCGGGAGTGGCCACGCCCAGCAGCTTGTCCATGAAGCCCGCCTGTGGCAGGGAGGACAGGCCGGGGAGCGGGCCCGAGGTGGGGGCAGCGGTCGGGGCGTACCGGGAGAAGGTGGGGGCGGAGGGCAGATCCTCGTGTCCCAGTTTGCTCAGGCCGAGATCGGAGAGACGCGCCCCAGCCTCCCGGGTGTTGGGCCCGAGTGCGGACGGGCGGATGCCACCGCTGATGTGGGCCACGTTGACCCGGGCGTTGTCGGGGATGTTCACGTCCTGGACGTTGTGCATCAGGTCGCCCCGGATCACCTGGGAGGCCCGGAGATCGGGGCGGGTGGCCTCGGCCTCGTTCAGGCCCATGCGGGCGGCGAACTCTTGGGCGAGGGCGTCGTTGTTGGCCCGGGTGGAGGTGAGGCCAAGGTCGTTCTGCCCCTGCCAGGATCGGTAGGCTTCGTCGTTGCCCATCCCGGCACGTTCCAGAGCGAGGCGGTCGCGGGACATGGTGGTGTCGGCTTCGGCCAAGCGACCCTGGGCACGGGAGGCGGCCAGGCCGCCGAGGACGGGGGCCGCGTTGGCCCCGATGGAGGCGATCTTGGACAGGGCGCCCGCACCGGGAATAGGCAGGAACCCGGCGAGGTTAGCCCCCACCCTCCCGACCTTACCGAGCCCGCTCAAGAATCCCATGGGTATTCCTCCTTAATGCCCGAGGGCGCCCACCGATCCACTGTTCAGCCCGGCCTCCTGGAGCCCGAGATCGTACCCCAGCTTGTCATAGAACTGCTGGTTCTGCATCAGGGACTGGGCGAGCTGGAGCTGGAGCTGGGTGGAATGGAGAGCCTGTTCCACCTGGGCGAGTTCCTTCTGGACCTGGAGACGCTGGTCCTCGGAGATGATGCCCGCTCCCAGTTGGAGGGCGGTGGTCAGCTTTTCCTTGCGGTCTTGCAGGAGGGAGCCTGCGATCTGGGCCTCGACTACCTGCTGGGTTTCGGCCCGCTGCTGCTGGGCCGCGTTGATGTCGGTTTCCGTAGCCCCGGAGAACAGAAGGCCCTGGGAGGCGCGGCGCTCGGCGGCTTCGGAGCGAGCCTGTTCGTAGTTGCGCTGGGCGGAGGTGCGGGCGGCCCGGGAGCGTGGGTCGTTGCTCACGTCGCCGATGGGTTCGGAGCCCTGGGCGATGAGTTGTTTGAGAGAGTCGAGGATCTGCTGGCGGAACGGATCGGTGCTGCCGCCGCCCCCGGCTGGGGCCCCGGTGCCCCCACCGCCACCGAGCCCGGTACCCGCTCCGGCCGCACCACCCCCGAGGATGGACGCCATGAGCTGCTGGATCAGGGCGGAACTGGCGTCGGCACCCATGCCACCACCGGTCCCGCCGCCACCGGCCGTACGGGCCACCGGCTTGGGGGCGGTCATGTATCCGCCCTTGCCGTTGGGGGTGTATGTGGACCCGGGCTGGTTGGTAGCGCGCAACAGGTTGCGGGCGACGATCCGGTCCACGATGGACTGGGGAGAGACGCCCGCGTTCTGGGCGTACGAGATGTTCCGGATGGCATCCTGGCCGATGGACGGATCGTACAGGGAGCCGAGCTTGGCTTGGAGAGCGGCCAGCACATCGAACCCGGGAGTCGCGGCTGCCCCGGCAGGAGCAGGGGAGGGGGCGGAGATGGGCGGGGTGATCGGGCCCGGGTCGTTGGGCGTGGCGTTGTCTATCGGAGGAGCGGTGGAGTCGCCACCAGCGGGGGCGCCAGAGTCACCACCCTGATAGTCCGGGGGGGCGGCCTGGGCTTGTACCTGCCCACCACCTCCTCCCTGGTCCCCTACGTAGTTGGCCAGTTCCTCGGCCAGAGGATCCTGGTAGTCGTCCTCCTCGTTGTACTGCCTCGCCATCGCCTACCTCCCGCCGCCGAACCGCTCCCGTAGCGCGTCCAGGAGGGCCTGGTGCTGGATGTTGCCGATCTGGGGGACTATGTCTTGTCCTGCCGAGAGGGGCTCGGACGCGATCCCCCGGCGCACGGGGTCGTTCACGGGGCCGGTGGGGGCCCCGGGCATCCCGAGGGGGGCGGTGCCGGTGGGCCCGGGTGAGCCAATGCCGGGGGAGGGGAGGAGGCGCCGGGACCGGGACATCGGGAACAGGTCGTCAGTGCCACCGCTCACCGGGTCGTAAGATGCTGATCTCATATGATTCTCCCCCGGGTAAATGTACCCGATCAGGCCGGTACAAACAACAGTTGACCTCGGACAACCACGGCCCCCACCCCCCACCCCCCTACCCGCTGGAAGGCCAGCTTGACCGGGTCGATGGTGGTGCGGCGACCGTCCACGTACATGAGCCCGGCCGCGTCCACCCCGGCGTTGGACGTGAAGCAGGCGGCGGAGTAGAGGCGGCCAGTACGGCATTGGAACCCGCCGGGCAGGAGCAGATACAGCTCATTGGCCCCGGCGGTGGCCAGCGTGGTGGTGATGAGGCTGACCGAAAGGGCCACGTAGTCGTTCACCCGGGTGTATTCGACGTAACCGTAATCGCCCGAGCCCAGGGTCCACCGGGCCGTGGCCGCGCTGGTGGAGAGGAGCAGTTCCTCCCGGGGGACGGGGATGGCGGCGCCGATGACGTTGACCTGGGTCTGGACGGCGGCGACCAGTTGCTCCAGCTCGTGGCGGACGAAGCCCTGGAGGCGCTGGGAGAACCGGAGGCCCAGGTGGATGGCCATGGCCTAGGCAGAGGCTTCCACGTCGTACGGGACCATGAGCCGGTCGAGCTTCCAGGAGTTGGCCACGGCGGAGGCATCACCGATCTGGAACTGGACGGCCTGGCACCCGGCGAGGGCGGCCCCTTCCGCTTTCCGCCTGACGCGGGTTTCCGACCCGGCGGCGGTCAAAGAGACAGTACCGGACTTGGTTTCGAGCCCGTAGTCCCGGGAGATGGTGACGGTGATGGTGACCCCGGAACTGACCTCGGCGGTCAGGGTAGGGTAGTGGACCGTGAAGCGCTGGGCCTCGCCCCCGAGGGTGTAGGGCCGGGTGACCACGTACGCCTGGAAGGGGATGGTGTTGTCGCTGGTGGCGGTGGTGTCGGCCTTGTACATCGAGTTAGCTGTTTCTTGCGCCACATAGGGCTTGAGGGCCTTGGACATGGTGGCCCCAAGAGTCGAGCTGAATAGGCAGGAGGCGCGACTGGACGCCAGGGCCCCGGTGTAGACCGACCACCCTCCCCGGATGCCCTGGGCGGTGGGGGTGCCGGACTCGGAGTGGAAGACGGCCTGGGAGTCGGGCACATTGGAAGTGCCGCTGGCAAACCACACCCAGTATTGTCTCTTGGCCTGTTCGTTATACCAGATGGCGTGGGCGACCACGGTGGTCGCTTCGAGGTTCATCCCGGCCCACAGGTCATCCAGGTCCATGCCCACCCGCTCCAGCCCATTGTCCCCGATGCGGTAGGGGCCCATGGCGGACATGAAGTAGAGGCACGGGTGGCCGTTCTGGTCCTCGCCCAACTGAATGGTCTTGTGGGCGATGCAGCCCACGGTCTTGCTCACCAGGTAGGGGAGGTAGGGAGTGGTGAGTTCGCCAGTGGGGACGAGTTTGTGGATCTGCCGGTACTTGAAGACGTAGATGGAGCCTTCGAGGGGGAGGGAGAGGCCGGTGATGTACCCCCCGTCGTTCTCGTTCAGGTCTACGTAGTTCTTGCGGGAGACGGAGTTGACGTAGCGTTCGTCGTCCCCGATGTTGTTGTCGCCCAGGACCGGGGTGAACCACACCCGGGAGTTCTGGACACCAGTCTCCCAGGACCCGGCCCCGAGCAGGCGGTTGCCGTCGGTGGAAAGGTATCGGGTGGACGGGAACACGGTGTTGATGCCGACCGTGGGCGCCAGGGTGGTGAAGGTGGCCAGGGAGGCGTTGTTATCGACGGCGGTCGTGGTGGCGATGACGGTGGTGGCCAGCAGGACATAGATGCCGTCGGTGGAGGCCACGTACAGTTCCCAATGCGTCTCCCCCTCTCCGGGCGCGGTGCCCCTGGTGATGGTCGTCTGCTGAGCGGCCATGGTCTGGGAGAGTGCGGCGGACAGTTCCGACCGGCGGACGGTGACGCCCCCGACCTGACGGGTCCAGGCCACCTTGTAGGTCCGGGTGTCAGTGACCGCACCGGCCGCCAGGGCCCCGGTGGGGGCAGGGGGGACACCGAGGCCCATGCGGCGGACTTTGCTCACGTCGGGGTCCCAGACATGGGTCCGGTCCACGGCGGAGTCGTACGCCATGAACAGCTTGCCGTTGAACGAGCACCAGTTGACCTCCTGGGCGGACCCGGAGATGTTGTCGTCCAGGGTCACGTTGGCCCATGAGGTACCGCCTGTCAACCGTTTGACAAGGGGGGTGGCCTCGTCGTCCACCGCCCAGAGTTCCGAGGCCCCCTCGATGGCCCCGGGGACGTGCCGGAACATGGAGGACAGGGTGCCGGTCCAGTTGGTCCCCCCGGTCAGGTTGATGGCATCGGAGCCGCCACGCTTCCGGGCTAGGGTCGCCCGGTACCAGTCCACGTTGAACGCGGCCACACACTGGACTTCGGGGAGGGCGTCGGGTGGATCGGCCCCGTTCCGGCCCCCTCGGAGAGTGGCAATGGTCAGAACGGACAGGGCGCCGGACTGGGCCATGGGCTACCAGCGGCCGGACGGGTACCAGGAGCCGAGGTTGGAACCGCGCACGCCGGACGGGACCCGGCGGCCATCATCAGGGATGACCACGTAATCGGGCTGATTTACCAGGTGGCCCAGGAGGCGCTTCATGGCCGGGTCGAGTTCGTCGGACTGGACCATGCGGGCCTGGGCGAGCTGTTTTTTTACGTCACGAAGTTCCTGGTAATAGGCGCCGAGGCCGAGGATGAAGTGGAAGTCCTCGGGGATCATGGGCTCGTCGTTGTCCTGGACGAGGTCTTGGATTTTGAGCTGGCCTTCTATGGTGTAGGTGATGACGGAGGACGGGACCGGGTAGAACTGGATGATGTTGTACCGGTTGAAGGTCTTGCCGATAGGGATGACGCCCAGGAGGTTACCGGCGGTGCTGGCGTCGAACAGGCTGATGTCGCCCGCGCACGCAGCCGACAAGAACACTCTCTCCACATCCACGTAGTCAGACTGGGTGCCGATCTTGACCCGGGTGGTGCCGGTGAGAGTGGTGGGCCCGGCGGAGAAGACGTACCCGCCGTCCCGTACCGCGTCCATCCGGATGTTCTGGGTGGTGTCGGCGGCATTGGGGGATACCGCCCAGATCCCGGTGGTGGCAGGGTACCGGAAGATAGGTTTGATGCCATGGGGCACCCAGACCATGGGGGTGCCGGTGTCGAGGTCGGCCCGGGGGTCGTCGCGCAACCAGTCCAGGGACTTCTGGGTCAGGCGCGGGTTGTTCGTGGCCGCGTCGAACACCCGATGGATCTTCTCAATGGACGGGGGGACCGCGTACAGGACCTGGGAGGCGACGGTGACCACGGAGGTCCTGGAGTCCCGGAGCTTCGAGTACCGGGGATCGGAGAGGATCTTCCGGTGCCACTGGTTGATCAGGCGTTTGATACGGGTGCGGGGGGCCGAGGAGGTACCGGAGTTGTCGTACAGGAGCTTATCGAGGGTGTCG
>Ga0075425_100007368_pt1 | contig 11625 bp, 9 predicted proteins | sample SoiMethybrSBSTD4_FD_75300 | JGI IMG/M metagenome (GOLD analysis project Ga0075425, IMG submission 75300) | Bulk soil microbial communities from a Populus tree surrounding site in Tennessee, USA - Soil MetaG P. TD hybrid SBSTD4 | ecosystem: Environmental > Terrestrial > Soil > Tree plantation...
TTCGGCCGGGACAAGGCTCAATAGATGCGCGATGCAATTGAGCCGCGCCTTCTTTTTGTCGTCCGAGCGAATAATGTACCATGGGGCATGCGGCGTATCGGTCGCCAGCAGCATCTCATCGCGAGCGCGGGTGTAATCGTCCCAACGTTGCCATGCCTCGACGTCCATCGGGCTGAGCTTCCACTGCCGCAGGGGATCATCGACCCGTGCCGCGAAACGGCGCGCCTGCTCGTCCTTGCCGACCTCGAGCCAGTATTTGATCAGGATAAGACCGCCCTCGACCATAACCCGCTCGACGAACGGCACGAGCGCGAGAAATCCGCGGTGCTGTTCAGGCGTGCAGAACCCCATAACGTGCTCTACGCCAGCACGGTTGTAGTAGCTGCGATCGAAGATGACGATTTCGCCGGCGGCCGGGAAATGCGGCATGTACCGCTGAAAGTACATTTGCGATTTTTCGCGATCAGACGGCGCCGGCAAGGCAACAACGCGGAACACCCGAGGGCTGACGCGTTCGGTGATTGCCTTGATGGTGCCGCCCTTGCCGGCTGCGTCTCGGCCTTCAAATACGATAACAATGCGCAAGCCTTTGAATTTGACCCACTCCTGCAGCTTGCATAGGCCGTTTTGCAGCTGCTGAAGCTCTTCGGTGTAGTTCTTGCGTTTCATCGTGGTCTGATAGCCTTCGCGAAATCCGGCCCGAGCAGGTCTTCGCGTCGTGCCGGTCGTGCACCCTCCTTCCTAGGCCAGAAGCCGCATTGATTTGCATCAACGTCGGCTGGCGCCGGTTGAGGCTGCAACCGTCAGCATGCGCCGGCGCCCGGGGCACGGGCCCATTGAGATAAATCAATGCCGCAGCACCAGACCGATCTGATCTTGATCAAGATTTTTGCAAGGCGTCGACAAGAAGGTCTCTCACGCGCCCAGCGCCGGCGAAATTTCGGCCCCCGAAGCAAAGGAGATTTCAATCATGCGTTTGATGCCACTCTCTGCAGCCGCAATGATCTTGGGACTCGCCAGCGGCGCTCCCGCGATCGCCCAAACGGCGTCCGCCGAAAACATGCCCTGGATCGAGTTAGAGTCGACTTCCGTGAGCCTCGGTCTCGGCGGTTCATCAGGCGATGGTGTGCTAAGGCTGCCGAATTTGGGAACTAACTGCGCCTACGCTTTCAAGGTCGATGGCTTCGGTGGGGGCATAAAGGTAGGCATATCCCACGCACGCGCGACGGGGCCGGTCGCCGGCATGACCAGAATCGCAGATTTGGCCGGCGATTACGGCGCCACCGAGGCCAATGTCACGCTGCTCGCGGGCGCCGGCGGCATTTCGATGAAGAACCGCCGGAACGATGTGGTCATGAACTTGAAGTCCGAAACGACGGGACTTGACCTCGGCTTCGGCGCGCAAGGGATGACGATCAAGCTTGCTGATCCGCCCGTCAACGCACCGCGGGCCTATATCGTCGAGTTCGGCTTCAACAAGACCTGGGTCAACCAGGACAGCCGCGCCGTTCTCGACCAGGTGCTCAGGGCTTGGAAGTGCCGCTACGCCAATGTTTGGCTGTTCGGTCACACGGACACGGTGGGCAAGGAAGACACCAACCTCGAGCTCGCAGGCAAACGCGCCGCAGCGGTACGCGATTATCTGGTCGGCGCGGGCGTTGTTCCGACGCGGGTTTTCACCGAGGTAAAGGGCGAGGACCCGCAAATCACGCGCACCGCCAACAATGTGCGGCTCCGCACGAACCGCGCGGTCGTCGTGGTAATCCAGGATAAATAGCCGATCGCTGGAGACGAGACAGGGGCCTCAATGCTCTTTGGAGATTGAGGCCGCTGCCCGCCACTAAATCGTACCCGAACCTCACATTCGGAGCTTCAGATATGAAGTTCGAGGCGTTGGAACCGGCTGGCGCAGACCGTCGCGACATCTTTCGGCTCGACCGCCGAGGCTTCATGAACCTTGTGGCCTGTGCGTCGACCCTGTCACTGGGGGCCGGTTGCTCGACGCTCGACCGGGTCGCGCCGATGCCGCCAGGCGTAGCGGACCAAGTCACGGTGCTCGGCATCCAAAACGCACGCTTCTGGCCTGATACGCATGGTGATGAGCTCGTCCGCGAAGGGATCGAGGCCCTCGATCGGGAACGTGCGGCAGCGGGTTTGACCGGCAGTTCGAACCGCGGTCCGAACGGCAACCTTCCGCCGGCAAATTTCTTGGCGCTGTCCGGCGGCGGCGACGACGGTGCATTCGGCGCCGGATTGATTTGCGGCTGGTCTGACAGCGGCAAGATGCCGAACTTCAAACTGGTGACTGGCGTCAGCACCGGTTCAATGATCGCCCCGTTCGCCTTTCTCGGCGGCTCCTACATCAACCGTTTGCGCACGCTCTACACGACGATCAAGCCTGATGATATTTCGGAAGATAGGGGCCTCTTTGGAGCGCTATTCGGCGAGGCGCTCGCTGATACCAAGCCCCTGTACCAGCTGATCTCTCGCTATGTCGACGAGCAGATGCTTGCCGATATTGCGCGCGGGTACGGCAGCGGCCGTCTGCTTCTGATTGGCACGACGAGTCTGGACGAGCAGCGGCCCGTCATCTGGAACATGGGTGCAATAGCGGCCTCAGGTCATCCTGGAGCGCTCGATCTCACTCGCAAGGTGTTGCTTGCTTCGGCCTCGATACCCGGTGCCTTTCCGCCGGTCATGATCGAAGTCGAGGCTGCGGGCCGACGGTACCAGGAAATGAATGTCGACGGCGGCGCCGTGGTTCAGACGTTTCTCTACCCGCCGGATACGGGCCTGCGGGTCGATTTGCGATCAGCCGAGCATGCAAGACAGCGGCATGCGTACATTATTCGCAACGGCAGGCTGGACCCGGACTGGGCCTCTGTCGACCGGCGCTTTCTAAAGATCGTCGGCCGCGCCATTTCGACAATGATTCACTACAGCGGCTACAACGACATCTTGCGCATCTATGCGACCACGAAACGCGACGGGGTCGATTACAACCTTGCTTATATCGAATCCGACTTTCCGGATACCAAGCACGAAGAGTTTGATCCCGCCTATTTGCGTGCGCTTTTCGCACATGGCTACAACAAGGGAAAGCAAGGTCCGGGTTGGCACAAAGCGCCGCCGATCCTGCAAACCTAGCCTTCCATTGAGGGCAACACGAGCCCCGACTGTGGAGAGCGCGCGCTGGGCTACGGTCCGATGACGCAGCGATCGTATGGGCGGTGAAGGCGATCCGGATGACGGCCGGGCGGAGGTCGAAGTTGGCGATTAATGACACGGTTGCCGGTGCCCGACAGGGCCGTTCGGCCAAGAGGGGAACCGCGATGCGCGTTTTGATCGCTGCCGCCTTCCTGATCTGCGGTTTCGCCATTTCGAGCCCTGCACAGCAGCCTGCCCCTGCAGCCGTACCGGTCGGGACCGTCGTCGCTCAGCGCAAAGCAATTGCAAAGACGGCCGAGTTCGTCGGGCGCATTCAGGCAATCGATCGTGTCGAGGTGCAAGCGCGAATCACCGGGTATTTGGAGAATGTGCTGTTCAAGGAGGGTGAATTTGTCAAAGAGAACCAGCCCCTCTTCCGCATCGAGAAAGATCTGTTCCAGGCTGCCGCCGACCAGGCCCAGGGCGCTTTGGCCGCCAGCAAATCGAAGAAGCTTTTGACCGCAATCCAGTACGAGCGAGCCGAGCAATTGATGAAAACGAGCGCCGGAACCGTAACGGCCCGTGATCAGGCGCTGACGGCAGATCGCGCCGCCGATGCTCAGATGATGATCGATCAGGCGAACCTCAACACCGCAAAAATCAATCTCAGCTACACCGAAATTCTGTCGCCGATCTCGGGGAAAATCGGTCGCACGGCAATCACAAAGGGAAACGTCGTCAGCCCGCAAAGCGGCACGCTGACGACGATCGTCAGCCAGGACCCAATGTATGTGCTGTTTCCGGTCAGCCAGCGCCAGCTCATGCAGGCACGGCAAGCGGGCCACCTCGACGACATCACCGGGGTCAAGGTGAGGCTGCATTTTCCTGACGGATCGATCTATGACCCGATCGGGCGCATTGACTTCGTTGATGTGACGGTGGACCGGGCGACGGACACTGTACAGGTCCGTGCGGTTTTTCCGAATTCAAAGAGTCAGCTAATCGATGGGCAGTTGGTAACGGTCAACCTCGAGACCGAACAGCCTGAGGACCGGGTCGTTGTCGCGCAATCGGCTCTGATTACGGATCAGCAAGGCGTTTACGTCTTCATCGTCGATGCCGGCAAGGTCGCGATCCGACGCATCAAGACCGGTGGTCCGGCGGGCGAGGACATCGTCGTGACCGAAGGTCTGTCGGGCGGGGAGCAGGTTATCGTGGAGGGACTGCAGTCGGTTCGCGCCGGAATGGCTGTACAGGCCACCCCCGTGTCACCGGCCGTGAAGCAGGGTTGAGCCCATGCTCTCAGCGATCTTTGTCGATCGGCCGCGGCTCGCAATCGTGATCGCCCTGGTTACGACAATCGCCGGGATGCTGGCATTAGCCGTGATCCCGCTGGCCCAATACCCGGACATCGTGCCGCCGCAAGTACAGGTTACGACGATGTATCCCGGGGCAAGCGGCTCGGTAGTCGAGGCGACTGTCGCGCAGGCGATCGAGGCTCAGGTGGTCGGCGTCGACAAGATGATCTACATGAAGAGCGTCAGCGGCGATGACGGCAGCTATACGCTCATCTGTTCCTTCGAGCTCGGCACCGACCCCGATATCAACGCCGTCAATGTCAACAACCGCGTGCAGATTGCGCTGCCGACCCTGCCGGATGAAGTTCAGCGGCAAGGGGTCACCGTTAAGAAGAAGTCGTCGGCGCTGCTCGGCGTCGTGGCGGTCTATTCGCCCAAGGGCACTTATGATCCGCTGTTTCTGTCAAACTACGTCACCATCAACCTGCTCGACCAGGTGAAAAGCACGCCGGGTGTAGGCGATGCGGTGTTGTGGGGCGCCCAGGACTATGCGATGCGAGCCTGGGTCCACACGGACCGTTTGACGGGCCTCAATCTCACGACCGGGGATATCATTAAGGCGATTCAGGGGCAAAACGTTCAGGCGGCAGTCGGGCGCATCGGCGCGCGGCCGATCTCGGACGACCAACGATTGCAACTGAACATCCAGACCAAGGGCCGGCTTGCCTCGGTGGACGAGTTCTCGAACATCGTGATCCGAACGAATCCGGACGGTTCGATCCTCCGCCTCGGCGATGTCGCGCGGCTGGAATTGGGCGCGGCGAACCTCGATCGCGAGACGCGGTTCAACGGAAAGCCCGCGAGCGCCATCGCGATTTACCAGACACCCGGCGCAAATGCGATCACAACACTGAATGCCGTCAAAGCGCGCTTGGCAAAGCTAGAAGCGCGCTTTCCCGATGACCTTACGTGGCGAGTGACGTACGATCCCACGTTGTTCGTCACGGACACGATCCATGAAGTCCAAAAAACGCTGATCGAAGCTTTCGTGCTGGTCGTGCTCGTCGTTTACCTGTTTCTTGGCAGCCTGCGCGCAACGCTGATCCCGACATTGGCGGTTCCGGTCAGCTTGATTGGCACATTTATCGTTCTTGTTGCCATCGGATATTCCGGCAACACCGTTTCGTTGCTGGCCATCGTGCTTGCGATCGGCATCGTTGTCGATGATGCGATCGTCGTCGTCGAAAATGTCGAGCGCATTATGGAAGAGCATCCGGAGCTCTCTCCGGGCGAGGCGACCAAGCGCGCAATGACCGAAATCACGGCGCCTATTATCGCGATTACGCTGGTGCTGCTGTCGGTGTTTGTGCCCGTCGCTTTCATTCCCGGCATCTCCGGAGAATTGTTCCGACAGTTCGCCGTGACGGTCGCCGTCTCGATGTTCCTCTCGGCGATCAATGCCCTAACCCTGTCGCCGGCATTGTGCGCGGTCTTTCTGCGGCCGCATCACGGCCCGCGGCGGGGGCCGATCGGCGTCGTCATGCGGTCGATCGATCGAGTGCGGGACGCCTATGGGCTTGCCGTTGCGCGCATTGTGCGGTTTTCGATTATCGGCATCATCATGGTTGCCGTCGCCGCGTTCGGCACCGTCAGTCTCTTAAAGGTGACGCCGACCGGGTTCCTGCCGGAGGACGATCAGGGGGCGTTTTTTGTCGTCATCCAGCTACCCGGCGGTGCGTCGGTCGGGCGAACGCTCGATGTAGTCGGCCGCACGGAGGAGATTCTTAAGCACGAGGAGGCCATTGCGGATTACACCTCCGTCATCGGCCTCAACTTCATCGACAACTACTCGCAATCGAACTCGGCGTTTATCGTTGTCACGCTGAAGCCCTTTGAGGAGCGCAAAGGCGCCGAGCTCGGCGCGGGCGCGATTATTACGAGATTGAGTGCCGAATTCCGGCAAAAGGTCGGCGGCGCACTCGTCCTGCCGCTAGCACCACCACCGATCATCGGCCTTGGTACGGGCGGCGGCTTCACTTACGTGCTGGAAGATCTGCGCGGCGGTGATTCGAAGGCGCTCGCGCAGGTCGTGCGCGGGCTCACCGTCGCCGCCAATCAGGATCCGCAGTTGTCTCGTGTGTTCAGCACCTACTCGGCAACGAACCCATCGATCTACCTCGATATCGACCGCGACAAGGCGCAGGTTCTCGGCGTTCCGCTCAACAGCGTGTTTCAGGCGTTGCAAGCCTCGCTGGGCGGATATTTCGTCAATAACGTCAACCTTTTCGGGCGGACCTGGCAGGTCCAGGTGCAGGCGGAAGCGCAAGACCGCACGCAAATCGAGGATCTCTACCGTATCAACGTGCGCAGCGACGATGGCAAGATGATCCCGCTGCGCAGCCTCGTCGAAGCCCGGGTTGTAGTCGGTCCGCCATCGCAGATTCGGTACAACAACTTGAAGGCCGTTACCATACAGGGGAACCCGGCGCCCGGCATCTCGACGGGTCAGGCGCTGCAGGCGATGGATGCCGTCGCGGCGCGCACATTGCCGCAAGGCTATGCCGGGGAATGGACCGATACGGCGTTCCAGGAGAAGCGAGCGGAAGGGAAAACCGCGATCATTCTCGGCTTTGCGATCCTGTTTGCGTATCTGTTCCTGGTGGGATTGTACGAAAGCTGGACGATCCCCGTGCCGGTGCTTCTATCGGTCGTGATCGGCATCGTCGGTTCCGTCGGGTCGATCGTGCTCGCCGGCCTGACACTTGATCTCTATGCGCAAATCGGCATGGTCGTGTTGATCGGCCTTGCCGCGAAGAACGGGATCCTGATCGTCGAATTCGCGAAGGAACGGCGCGAGCACGGCGTTCCCTTGCTTCAGGCCGCGATCGAAGGCGCTCGGGATCGCTTCCGCCCGGTCATGATGACCTCGTTCGCATTCATCCTCGGCCTTTACCCGCTGGTGGTCGCGACCGGCGCGGCGCAATTGGCGCGGCGTGACGTCGGTACGCCGGTATTCGGCGGCATGATCCTCGCCTCATTCATTGGCATCTTTGCGATCCCGCCGCTCTACGTCGCGTTTCAGGCTGTACGGGAACGGCTGCGGCCGGGCGCTCGTCCGCGGGAGCAGCAGACCGCTCACGGTCTCGCGGATAAAGCGCAGCACGCGGCGGAATGACTGCCTTCCCTCAGGCGGCGCGATCCTTGCAGCGTGCCTGCCGGGGCGCCAACCGAGGCGATCAGCCCGCCATCGGTGCAGGTTCCGATCGGGCTTCCCCGGCTTCCGGATCCGCCGCCTCGAAGCCGCCGAGCCTATCATCAAATCCGATGGGAAACCGCCTAGCGCAAGCCGATCAGGCAGTCTCCCTCCGGCGTTCTGCGAAGGCGATTGAGATCGCGCAGCCGTCGTGTTGCTTCGACCGCGCGCTCATGCTGCCGGAGACTTTTCTCCAGGGTCTCGCCTAAACGGCGCGCCCCCGGGAGCGCACTGTCGTGCATCTTATTCGCCGAGGCTAGGAAGTTACCAAGCGCCGTGAGCGCTTCGGTCAGCTCGTGCAATGGTGCAGTCGTTGATGCGATATGGCCCCGCCGCAATACGCGAGCCGCCCCGATATCCCCGTCCGCCGCCATGATCGGCCTCCACGTGCTGTCGCAGCCGTTCCTCCCCCTCCCCGATTTTATTTCGCCGCCGTTTCCCCCAGTTGTAGCGCTTAACAGAAAGTTAACACGCTTATCACGGAAGAACGAGTCGTCATTTCGCCGAAAAGTTGATCTTGGTCAAAAATAAGCCAAGGAGCAGGCCCCATCCATGCACAACGGCAAAGCGGGCCGGGAAAGAACGAGGGCATCGATCAAGCTATCTGCGCTTTTAGAAAAATGCGTCCTTTCTCCTGACGCAAGAATCAGATCTACTATTTGCGATGACAATCCAAAGATGGACATGCATAATCCAACACATCTATGAAGGTTACCAGAAATTATAAGGCTCCTTTCAGTAATCGTAGCGCTGTATGCGCGATCAGTCTTGACAGAGGCACAGAGATCCGTGCCGTTTGCGGTCAAGTTTTAACTGGGATTGCGCTAGATCAATTCGCCACGATAGCGTTTCACCGATAACTGGTCTGATTAAAACGCCCCGGCGTTGGTGTCGGGGAAGCTCCTGACTTGGCCGGCGCCTTGGGACAATTCGATCGGAACGCGCGTATGTGCCGGCCCGATCACCGTGGATTGCTACGAAGACAGTCGTTTGAAAGGCATTTGAGGTGCCGGGTATGAATGGGTCCGGACGCGTCCGGCGCATCGCCAGCGTCGCAGCATGACCATGGCTGGTGTGGAGAGCGTCGCTTCTGGTGATCTCTCGACAGCTCGGGAGCGTACGGAACTCACGCTGCCTTCCTCTTTCGTGCGGTTTCGCAAAGGAGAGCTGTTGTACCGGGGAGGACAACCGGCCGACGCGCTGTTCAATCTCATTACCGGCGTTGTGAAATCCTATATAGCCGTACAGGACGGAACGCAGCATATCATCGCCTTTTCCTTTCCGGATGACCTTGTGGGACTTGTACTGGAGGGCAAACACGCGTGTTCGGCAGAGGCGCTTACGGCGGTAACCGCATACCGGATGCCGATGGTCGCCATAAATGCGCGGCTCCGCAGCGATCCCGACCTCGAGTTTCACCTGATTTCTCAGCTTTCGCATGAGCTGCGTCAGGCTCAGGCGCACGCATTCCTTCTCAGCAGGCAGCGCGCGATCACCAGGATCGGTCTCTTCCTTCGGATGCTTGAAACCCACCAAAAAACTCTGCGGGTTGCCTCGCCGGAAATATATGTACCGATGAAACGTTCGGATATTGGCGCCTATGTCGGCATCTCCCTGGAGGCGGTGAGTCGATCGTTCAGAACTCTCGTAAATCGGGGGGCAATCGCGATCAGAGATCGGCGATATGTCGAGATTACCGACGACGCCCTATTCGATGCTGCGATTTCCGATAAAAGGGAATGCCGGTCGGAAGAAGAGGGGCGCTAGCAGGAAGCGGCCGGTTTTGAACCGAGCGGGCACGCTGTGCGGGTTTGGCGGGTATGACGGATCCTCTGAGACACTGTTCCAAAAAGGACACGCCCTTGTCGAAAGGGCCCTGGTTACGCTGAAGAAGTCATGGATTTGTCGTCGCACTGAGCTTCAGGGGCAATTGGACCAAGGTTAGAAGCAAGGGAAAAAATTCGAGCGTGACGAAGCCAATCGTATACGTCATCGATGACGATCCGGCTGTCCGGGACTCCCTCCACGTCCTGCTCGAATCGAACGGCTTCGTCGTGCGTTCCTACCTATCGACGATAATGTTCTTGGCCGACCCGCTGCCGGTTGACGGTAGCTGTCTGATTATCGACTTCAACATGCCGGATATTGACGGCATCGAACTGCTCGGCCGGCTGCGCCGTGACGGAGTCATGATACCCGCGATCCTGATGACGGGCGGCGGGATTTCCAGCAGCCTCGTTTCCACAGCGAACCGCAGCTTCGTGGCCTTGCTGGAAAAGCCGATCCTGGCGCAAGAGCTTGTAAGCCAGGTGTACAAGGCTCTCGATGGGCGATCGGCATGATGTTCGTCTCCGACGGTATCGCGCTTCAGATAAACGCGCCCGCAGCGTAGCGGCTATCCCGCCGCCAGCAACGGGGCTGTAGTCGGATGCCTTGCGGTACATACATACGGCATCGCGCGTTCGGGTGCTGATCTAGCTCAATGCGCTCGGCCACGAAAGCGACATAACGACCGCGAGGACCGACGCCGCGCGGCGGCTTCGCCCGCATCGAGGCATCATGGCGACAGGGCAGGCGCAATCGAACAAGCGGCCGCTGCTGCATCCGGCTCTGCAGGATCAAGGCCCATCAATCGAGCGCTTGCTCGGCTTAGCGGCGTTGGCGCTTCTCGTCATCGCCGCTTTCATTATCCTACGGCCGTTTATTTCGGCGCTGCTCTGGGCCGTCATCATCACCTATTCGACCTCGGGCCTGTATCGCCGGCTCCACAAGTGGCTGAATGGCCGCCGATCGCTCGCCGCGATTTTGTCGACGCTGGTCGTTGGGGCGCTCATCGTATTCCCGCTGGTGCTCGTCAGCGCGACGCTCACCGAAAGTGTCACCGGGCTTGTCGCCGATGCTCGCAAGGGCTTGGACACCGGGATCGGGCCACCGCCCGATTGGCTTCGAGACCTGCCGGTTGTCGGCCCGTCGCTTCAGGATCATTGGCGAGCGGCGGCGGCGGGGGAGGGCAACATCGCCGCGGCGTTGAAACCGTATGTATCGACCGCCGGCGGCTTGTTGTTGTCGGGTCTCGCCAGCCTCGGCGGCGGCATCCTCGAACTGGTGCTGAGTCTCGTGATCGCTTTTTTTCTCTACCGCGACAGCGGTGTGGCGGCTTCGCGGCTCTACGCATTTTCGTCCCTGATCGGCAGCGAGCGCGCGATGCGTGCACTTGATGTCGCCGGCGGCACGATCAGGGGCGTCGTCTACGGGATCCTGGGTACGAATTTGGTTCAAGGCGTGCTGTCGGGCTTCGGCTTCTGGTTTGCGGGTATACCCGGCGCTTTCCTTTTGGGATTTCTCTGCTTTTTTTTGACCATGATCCCGCTCGCGCCGACGCTTGTCTGGCTGCCCGCGAGTCTGTGGCTGTTCTATAAGGGGTCAACCGCCATCGCGATTGCTCTTGCGGTCTGGTCGTTCCTGATCTTCAACCCCCTCGAAAACGTGCTGCGGCCGTACCTTATCAGCCGCGGCAGCAATCTTCCGATCCTGCTGATCCTGCTCGGGATGCTCGGCGGATTGGCCGCGTTCGGTCTGCTCGGGATTTTTGTCGGACCGACAATCCTAGCGGTCGGGTATGCTCTCCTCACCGAATGGATTGAGCCAGGTCCACCCTTATCCGGTTCGGCGTCCGACCCGCGCTCAGCGCGAGCGGATTTGTGATTCAGAAGGCGGGAAGACGCGCGAGCATTGTCAGGGCAGCTGTCGCGCTGTAGGGAAGACCTGCGCCACATCTTCGAGACGCCCAAAGACCATGTCTGCACCAATGCGCGCAAGAAGACCCGAGCGGGTGAGAAGCTCGCGAGGCTGACTGTGCAAATTGGCAAGCCCAAAGCGGAGGTTGTGGCCGGCAAACTCTTCGGCGAGTTCGGCGAGAACGGCCGC
>Ga0075425_100007370_pt1 | contig 11625 bp, 6 predicted proteins | sample SoiMethybrSBSTD4_FD_75300 | JGI IMG/M metagenome (GOLD analysis project Ga0075425, IMG submission 75300) | Bulk soil microbial communities from a Populus tree surrounding site in Tennessee, USA - Soil MetaG P. TD hybrid SBSTD4 | ecosystem: Environmental > Terrestrial > Soil > Tree plantation...
CCGTTCGACCCCGAGCGATTCGCGGCGAACCTGGTAGGCGAGGCCGCCTAACGCCCGGCTCGACCATGCCCCCGGCCGCCGCGCGCCCGATTCGTCTCGATACCCCGGTCAAGTTCCTCAAGGGCATCGGCGAGCGGCGAGCCGAGTCGCTCGCGCGACTCGGCATCCGCACCGCGCAGGATCTCCTCTGGCATCTCCCCCATCGCTACGTAGACGCATCGTCGGTGACGCCGCTGGCCAAGGCGCGCGTCGGGATGGAGGTGGCCTGCGTCGGCCGGGTAGTGAGCAAAGGCGTGCTTCCCACCCGGAAAGGGCTTCGGATCTTTCACGCAGTGCTGCGCGACGCGAGCGGCGTGCTCGAATGCGCCTGGCCGGGGCAGCCGTTTCTCGACCGCACAATCGAAGTCGGGCAGACCCTCCTCGTCTCCGGACCGGTGCGATTCTACCACGGTCGCCAGATGGCCCCGCGCGAATACCTGATCCTGGGCGAGGCTGACGGCGACGCCGATCCGCTGGCCGCGGGCAAGGTGCTGCCGGTCTACCCTGCGACTGAGGGGCTGAGCCACAAGGTGATCCGCGGGCTGGTGGATCGGCATCTCGACGGCCTCATCGCCGCATCCCACGACATCATCCCCGAGCGGGTGCGGGCAGCGACTGGCCTTCCGGCGTTGGCGGACGCACTCCGGATGGTGCACCGGCCGGCGACGGTCGAGGAGGCCGAGCACGGCCGCCGGCGGCTCGCCTTCGACGAGCTGCTGGATCTCCAGCTCATGCTGGTCCGGGCCCGGGCGCTGGCGAAGCGGGCCCGCTCGGGAGTCGCCTTCCAGGTCAAACGCGAGCTCACCACCCGGCTCCGGCAGAGTCTGCCCTGGTCGCTCACCGACGATCAGCAGCGGGCCCTGAAGGAGATCACAGCGGACATGACGGCGGCGGAGCGGATGCACCGGCTGCTCATGGGTGACGTGGGAACCGGCAAAACCGTCGTGGCGCTGTTCGCCATGCTCCTCGCGGTCGAAAACGACTACCAGGCTGCGCTCATGGCGCCGACCGAGCTCCTGGCCGAGCAACACCTGGCCACCCTCACCCGGATGCTCGAGCCACTGTCGCTGCGGCCCGAGCTGCTGGTCGGCCGACTCACGGCGGCGGAAAAGACCGCCGTGCGGAAGCGGCTCGCGGCCGGGCAGGCCCGGCTCGTCGTCGGGACCCACGCCCTCTTGGAAGAGACCACGGCGTTCCACCGGCTCGGACTGGTGGTGATCGACGAGCAGCACCGGTTCGGGGTGGAGCAGCGGGCTGCGTTGATCGGAAAGGGCGCCGCGCCCGACGTCCTGCTGTTGTCGGCCACGCCGATCCCCCGCTCGCTCGCGCTCACGCTCTACGGCGATCTCGACCTCTCGACCCTGCGCCAGCGGCCTCCCGGACGGGGTGAGGTGCGCACGGCGGTGCGCACCGGGTCCCAGCGGGAACGGGTGCTGCAATTCGTCGAGCAGGAGTGTGGCGGCGGGCGGCAGGCCTATGTCGTGCTTCCGGTCATCGAGGAGTCGGAGCGAGCGGATCTGCGCGCGGCGACCACCATGGCGGAGACCCTGCGCGGGCGGTGGCCCGCGCTCCAGGTGGGGCTGGTGCACGGGCGGCTCAAGCCCGACGAGCGGGACGAGGTCATGCGCCGATTTCGCGGGGGAGAGATCCAGGTGCTGGTGGCGACGACTGTGATCGAGGTCGGCATCGACGTGGCCAACGCCACGGTCATGCTGGTCGAACACCCGGAGCGGTTTGGGCTGGCGCAGCTGCACCAGCTACGGGGGCGGGTGGGACGGGGCGCGGGCGGGGGCTACTGCATTCTGCTGGCGGACGGCGTGGTTCCCGAGCGGCTCAAGGCTTTCGCAGCCACCGAAGATGGCTTTCGCATCGCGGAGCTCGATCTGGCGGAGCGGGGGATGGGCGACCTGATCGGGGCCCGGCAGTCGGGCGGCTTCGAGGTGCGGCACGCCCGGCTGCCCGACGATACCGACCTGCTGACCCGGGCCCGGGAGCTCGCGGCGGAGGTCCTGGCACGCGACCCGGCGCTGCAGCACGCGGAGCATCGGGCGCTCCGGGAGCGTGCGGTGGCGCGATATCCGCGGGCGGTGGAGTTGTTTCGGGTGGGGTGAGGTGGGGAGGCGGACGGGCGGACAGCGGAACGGAGGCGCTCCGCCAGCACGGGTGGCCCTTGGGCGCTGCAGTTCCCGCTACGCTCGTCGAACAGTCTCCACGATCCGGTGGCGGGAACTGACGCGCCCTGCGGGCCACCCATGCCAGCGCTCGCGCCTTAGCCGTCCGCCTGTCCGCCTGTCCGCCTGTCCGCCCGCCTACTCGTACCGCAGTGCCTCGATCGGGTCCAGCAGCGCCGCCCGCCGCGCTGGCCAGAGACCGAAAATGATGCCGACCGCCGCGCTGAACCCGAACGCCAGCAGGACCGACTCCAGCGATACCAGCGTGTTCCAGTGCAGGAGATAGCTCGCTGCCTCGGCGACTCCTGCGCCGAGCAGGATGCCGAGCAGGCCACCGAGGGTGCAGAGTACCAGGGCCTCGATAAGGAATTGCAGCATGATGTTTCGGCGGCTCGCGCCCAGGGCCATCCGCACACCGATCTCGCGGGTGCGCTCGGTGACCGACACCAGCATGATGTTCATGATGCCGATGCCGCCGACCAGCAGGCTCACCGCGGCGATGCCCGCCAACAGGTAGGTAAATACCTGCGTCGCCTGCTGCTGGGTGGAGAGGATGTCCTGCTGGTTGCGGATCTGGAAATCGTTGTCCGCGCCCGGGCGGATCTTGTGCTCGCGCCGAAGCACCCGCTCGATGTCCACCATCCCGCGCTCGAGCGGGATGCCGGGAATGATCTGCACCGTGAGCGCACGAAGCCGATCACTTCCGAACAACCGGTACCGCGCGGTCTGCAGCGGTACCAGGATCTGCTCGTCGACGTTGACGAACGACCCTGATGAGCCTTTCTCGGCCAGCACGCCGATCACCTCGAAGCCGGCGCCCGCGATCTGGATTTCTTGGCCGATGATCGCCGCCTGGTTGGCGCCCAGAAGATCGGGGACCGACGCGCCGACCACGGCGTAGCGCTGGCGTGCCGCGTCGTCTCCGGCCGAGTACATCCGGCCGTACTTAACCGTGGAGTTCTGTACGGCGGTGTAGTTGGCGGTGGTGCCGATGATCGCCAGGTTTGCGTTACGGCTGCCCAGCTTCACCTGCATCTGCTGCTGCAGTTCCGGCACCACCGCCGAAAAGAGGCGGCCGTCGCGCTCGAGCGCCTGCGCGTCATCCAGCGTGAGACTCACCCGGTTGGCGCTCGCAACCCCGCCCATGAAGCTCTGACCGGGAAACACCCGCAGCAGGTTGGTCCCCAGCGCGCTGATGCTGGCTTCGACCGCTTTCTGGGCTCCGCTTCCCAGCGCAACCATGGCAATCAACGCCGCAACGCCGATGATGATGCCGAGCGCCGTGAGGCTGGCGCGGAGCAGGTTCGCCCGAATCGATTGCAGAGCTGCCGCAACGGTTTCGCCCAGGAGCATGTTATTGCCGTTGCCGAGGTGCGCCGCCTCCCCCGCCCCCGCCCGCCGCGCCGCCGGCCGCTGCCCCGCCTGCACCCGTCCCGCCGCCTTGCTGCCGCATGCCTGGGAGGGCGCCGCCGCCGGTCAGGTTGGTGATCCGCTGCTTGAACTGCTGCTGCGCCTGGACCAGACTCGCGCTCGGCAGGATGTAGACCGAGTCGCCGTCGTTGAGACCATCCAGCACCTCGCTGTAGTCGAGGTCGGTGAGCCCCGTCCGCACCCAGACGGGCGTCGGCTTGCCGCCGCGCTGGACGAACACGATCCAGCGCCCACCCGTGAGAGCATCGAGGGCGCGGCGGCGCGACTGCGGCGCGGCCCCGCTGTCCGAGGGGGCGCGCGAGCGCCGTCCCGTCGAGTCGCGCGTCCCGGATGGCGCTCTGCCGCCGCCAGACGGCGCCGCCGACTGGGCCCGCCCGCCCAGCTGCACCGCTGCGCCGGTATCCGAGCTGGGCGTCGTCGGTTGCCGGATCTGCGCCTGCACGTCTTGAGGGTCGAGGCCGAGCACCTGGGCGGCCGACGCGACATCGCGGGTGGTGCGCAGGGCGGCGCTGGGCACGGCGAGCACCTGGCGTGCCTGACCCACGTGGATCTCCACGTCCGCGTTCATGCCGGGCCGAAGCAGGCCGTCGCGGTTGTCGATGCGAACCCGTACCGGGAACATCGTCACGTTCTGCTGGACCGTGTCCTTGGGTTCGATCTTGAGGACGTCGCCCTGAAACGGGTGGTTGGGGTACGCATCCACGGTGACGCTGGCCCGCTGGCCTGGCTGGATCTTGCCAATGTCGGTCTCATCGATTGGCGTCGATACCTGCACCAGATTGAGATCGGCCATCTTGAGCAGCGTGGTACCGCCGCCGACGTTGGACGTGGCCGACGCGATCACGTTGCCTCGGGACACGTCGATCTCGATGATCGTTCCCGTGATCGGCGCCCGTACGTCGGCATCCTGCAGGTTGATGCGATTGTTCTCCAGCGTGACTTCGGCCGAGACCAGCGCCGCCTTGGCGTTAGCGTAAGCCAGCACGTCCTGGTCGTGCTCCTGGACCGTGATAGCCTGCGCTGCCACGAGGCTGTCCGAGCGTCGCTTCTGGATTTCGGCATTATGGAGCTGGACCCGGGCCGCTTCCAGGGCGGCCTCGGATTGCGCGACGGCATTGCGGGTGAGCCGCGGGTCGATCTGCATCAACAAGGTGTTCCGTTTCACGACCTGGCCGGTCTCGACCTTGAGCTGGAGCACCTCGCCCGAGGCGCGGGTCTTCACCTCGACCGTGGTGTCGGCCTGAATGGTGCCGGTGGCGTGAGCCGAGACGATGATGTCCCGCCGCTCGACCGGAATGGTCTCGTATACCGGTGCCGGAGCCGCCTTCTTGCACCCGACGGCCCAGACCACAGTGGCCATGGCGGCGGCAATCAATGCGGGCTTCACAAGGTGTGTCCCACGAAGGCCTCGAGTTGCGCCTTGGCGCGCAGATAGGCAAACCGGGCGTTCACCGCGTCCACCCTTGCTTGGTCGAGCGTTGCTTGAGCCGTGAGCACGTCGACGATGGTGGCGACGCCCTGTTCGTAGCGGGCCCGTTGCACTCGCAGGTTCTCCTCGCCGGCTACGACGCTGGTCTCCGTGATGTCGACGCTGGTACGAGCCGCCTCCAGCTGAGCCAGGTACGTAGTCATCCCCGCGTCCACCGCCCGCGCATCGTCCGAGGCCTGGGCGTCCGCCACCTCGGCATTGCTCTCCTGGGTGACGATCTGGGCCTCGCGGGTGAACCCGTCAAACATGTTCCAACTGAGCTGGAGGCTGAACCGGGTGGTGTTGTTGACGCCGGCGCCGGTGCCCTGGGTGGCGTTCAGCCCCGTGGAGGCGCCGAGCGAGAGTGTGGGCCAGTAGTTCGCTTTTGCCGCCGACACGGACGCGCGGGCGGCGCGGGCGCTGGCCAGAGCCTGCTGTACCTGCGGCGATTGCTGCACGGCGTCGGCCCGAAGCGTGGTCGTGTCGATCATCGGGAGGTGGTAGAAGCTCGAATCGTCGGCGGCCGACATCCGGCCGGTGCGCCCGATCAGATGCGCCAGCCCCGCCTCGGCGCCCGCCAGATCGCTGCGGGCGGACGCCAGGTTGACCTGCGCCGTTCCCAGATTCACCCGCGAGGTCAGCGTGTCGGCGCGGGTGGCCGTGCCTACCTGCATCTTCGCGATGGAGGCTCGCAACTGCTCCTGGGCCTCCCGAACGCTCGACTCTCGGACGCTCACGAGCTGCGCGGCCGATAGTGCGTCGAAGAACTGGTTGGTCGTGGTGAGCCGCTGCTGAAACCGGGCGTTCACCAGCCCCGAGCTGGCCGCCTCCGTTGTCGCCCGCGCCGCGCGCGTCTGAGCCCGTCGCTGAAACCCGGTGAACAGGTCCAACGAGGACGAAAGCGTCGTGCCCACGCTGTTGGTCCAGCTGCGACCCACGATTTGATTGGTGGTGGGATCGACCCGCGTCCTGAGCCCGCTGTACGACTCCGAGCCGACCCCGGAGAGGGCGAGCGTCGGCAGGTAGGCACCCTTAGCGCGGCGGAGCTCGGCGTCGGCGGTCTGCACCTGGCCGCGGGCCTGCACCACGCCCGGCTGCACCCGCTCGGCCAGCTGGATCGCCTCCTCCAGGGTGACGGTGGGCGACTGCGCCTCCGCAGGCGGGGCGAGATTCAGAGCCAGGCCGGTCGCCACGATCAGGCTACCGCGCCGCATCGGCGGGAAGGCCGGCGGGTGCATCCGTCACGTGGTAAGGCACTCGCATTACGCTACCTCGATCGCAAGTCTGAGGGCCGGAAGGTTATGCCTCGGATCGCTTACGCGCGAGCCAACCCGGGTGTTGAAACTCCTGTTTGACGCGTTCCCCGGGGCTTGATAGACTCCACCCCCCGTTGCCGATCCTCGAACTGTCGAGCCACGCTTCGATGCAGCCGGTCCAGATCGCCGACCTCAGCCATCATGTGGGCGCCACCGTCACCGTCCAGGGATGGGTGATCACCACTCGCTCCAGCGGGAAAATAGCCTTCCTGGTCCTGCGCGACGGCTCCGGCTACCTGCAGTGCGTCCTGTCGAAGAGGGACGTTCCTGACCCGGTCTGGCAGGCTTTTCTGGCCCTCACGCAGGAGACCAGCGTCGCGGTGACCGGCACCGTACGAGCCGAGGCCCGCTCGCCTGGCGGCTACGAGCTCGGCGCGAGTGATCTTCGGGTGCTGGGCCCGTCGGTGGACTTTCCCATCGGGCCCAAGGAACACGGGACCCAGTTCCTGTTCGAGCATCGCCATCTCTGGCTCAGGAGCCGAAAACAGGTCGCGATTGCCAAAGTGCGCCACGAGGTGGAGCAGGCGGTGCGGGACTTCTTCTACAATCACGCCTTCGTGCTGGTGGACACGCCGATCCTGACGGGCTCGATCGGCGAGGAAGCGGGCAACCTGTTCGCGACCGACTATTTCGACCTGGGAAAGGCCTACCTCGCCCAGACCGGCCAGCTCTACGTCGAAGCCGCCGCGGCGGCCCTGGGCAAGGTGTATTGCTTTGGTCCGACGTTCCGGGCCGAGAAATCGAAGACCCGGCGCCATCTGACCGAGTTCTGGATGGTCGAGCCCGAGGTCGCGTTCAACGATTCCGACGCCAACATGCGGCTGCAGGAGGAGTTCGTCTCGTATCTCGTGGGGCGGGCGCTCGACCGGCGTAGGGAAGAGCTCAAGGAGCTGGAGCGTGACACGGCGCCGCTCGAGCGGGTGGTCGCGCCGTTTCCGCGCATCTCGTACACCGATGCCGTGGCCAGGCTCAACGCGCTGGGCTCGGACATGCAATGGGGCGGGGATCTGGGGGGCGATGACGAAACCACGCTGGCCAAGGAGTACGACCGGCCGCTCTTCGTCTACAACTACCCCAAACAGGTCAAGGCGTTCTATATGAAGGAGAACCCGGACGATCCGCGAACCGTGCTCAACAACGACTGCCTCGCGCCGGAGGGGTACGGCGAGATCATCGGCGGGTCCCAGCGGGAAGATGACTATGACCGGCTGCTCACCCGGATCCGGGAGCAGCATCTCGACCCCGATGTCTATCGCTGGTATCTGGACCTCCGGAAGTACGGCACCTTCGTGCACTCGGGCTTCGGGTTAGGCATCGAGCGGACGGTCGCCTGGATCTGCGGGATCCCCCATATCCGGGAAGCGATCGCGTTCCCGAGACAGATCCATCGGCTGTACCCCTGAACAGCGTGAACGGTGAACGGTGAACCGTGAACGGGGGCCTCCGCGCATCCTCGGAGCCCCGTTTACCGTTTACCGTTCACCGTTCACGCTGTTACCTTCCAGGTTCTTCCCTTAACCCCAGGACCCGTGTCGGACCTCTCCGACCGCCTTGCGGCTGCCCTCGCCGACCGCTACGCGATCGAGCGCGAGCTCGGCCGCGGCGGCATGGCCACGGTCTTTCTGGCCCGGGACCTCCGCCATCGGCGGCCGGTCGCCATCAAAGTCCTGCATCCCGAGCTCGCCGCCGCGCTTGGGCCGGAACGATTTCTTCGCGAGATCGAGACGGTCGCCGGGCTGCAGCACCCCCACATCCTGCCGCTGCACGATTCGGGCGGAGCGGTCGGCCTGCTCTGGTACGCCATGCCCTACGTGCAGGGCGAGTCGCTCCGGAGCCGGCTCACGCGGGAGAAGCAGTTGCCGGTCGAGGACGCGCTCGACATCGCGAGCGCGGTGGCCGCGGCTCTCGCGTACGCCCACGACCGCGGCGTGATCCACCGGGACATCAAGCCGGAGAACATCCTGCTCGAGGGTGACGAGGCCGTCGTCGCCGACTTCGGGATTGCCCGGGCGGTGGACTCGGCCGCCGGCACCCAGCTCACCGAGACGGGCATGGCCGTCGGGACGGTCACCTACATGAGCCCGGAGCAGGCGGCGGGCGAGCGCGAGCTCGATGGCAGGAGCGACATCTACAGCCTGGGATGCGTCCTCTACGAGATGCTTGCTGGCGAGCCGCCGTTTACCGGCCCCACGGTGCAAGCGGTGTTTGCCAAGCGGTTCTCCGAACCGATCGTCCCCATCAGCCGGATCCGGCCGAGCGTGCCGCCTGCGGCGGAGCTGGTAGTCATGAAGGCCCTGGCGTCGGTCCCGGCAGATCGGTGGCCGTCCGCTCGCGTGCTGCGGCAGGAGCTGGCAGCTCTCCAGCGTGCCCCGACCGACGGGACCCGCGTCACGCCGGTGCCGGTACCCTCGTCGCTCCTCACGCCCTCGGTACCCAGCGCCCCCGAACGGGGGCGGCCTGGACGCCTCATCCTCATGGTTGCAGCGGCGGGTGTCGTCCTGATCGCTGGGCTCGGCGTCGCCCGCTACGCGGTCGGCCGACGCTCGGCGGCCGTCGCCGCGGGCCCGAAGATGGTGGCGGTGCTCCCCTTCAAGAACCTGGGCGCCCCCGAGGACCAGTACTTCAGTGACGGCCTCACGGAAGAGATCACCAGCCGCCTGGCGGCCGTGGCCGGTCTCGGGGTTATCTCGCGCACCAGCGCCGACCAATACCGGAACACCCCCAAGGCGCTGCGCCAGATTGGACAGGAGCTGGGAGCCGGATACGTGCTGGAGGGCAGCGTCCGCTGGGAGAAAGCCGGTGGCAAGAGTCGGATTCGGGTGACCCCGCAGCTGATCCAGGTGGCAGACGACCGGCATCTCTGGGCCGATCGCTACGACGCCGACCTGGCCGACGTGTTCCAGATCCAGGGCCAGATCGCGGAGCAGGTGACGAGCGCCCTCAACGTGGCGCTGGGCGAGCCGGAGCGGCGGGCTCTGGCGGCCAAGCCGACTGAGAATCTCGGCGCCTACGATCTCTACCTGCAGGGCAACCAGGCAGCCGCAGGATTCGACCAGGTAGCGCCGGTCGAGCTCCGCCGCGCGATCGGGTTCTACGAGCGGGCGGTCGCGCTCGACTCCAACTTCGCACTCGCTTGGGCCCAGCTGTCGCGGGCGCACTCGCTGGTCTACTACACGGGCGTGGCCTCCATCCAGACGGCGGATCGCGCTCGCACTTCAGCGGAGCGGGCCCTCACGATCGACTCGTCCCTCGCCGGGGGACATCTCGCCCTCGGGGACTACTACAACTACGTGCGCCAGGACTGGTCCCACGCGCTCGCCGAGTACGCGCTCGCCCGGAAGGCGGCCCCCAACAACGCGGACGCGCTCAAGGGGGCTGCGATCGTCGCCCGCAGCCAGGGCCAGTGGGAGCAGAGCCAGGCTCTGTTCACTCAAGCCCAGGCGCTGGACCCGCGGTCCATTGCTACTGCGCGACGGCTGGCCACCACCCAACTCTGGCTTCGCCACTACCCCCAGGCCGCCAGCGCGGCTGACAAAGCCCTGGCGCTCGATCCGGGAGCCCCGGACCTGCACGAGGCCAAGGCGATGATCTCGCTCGCGCAAGGCGACCTGGCCGGCGCTCGTGCCACGATCAAAGCGGCCGAGTCCCAGGTCGAGCCGACGGCATTCGTTGCCTGGCTGGCGACGTACTGGGATTTGTACTGGGCCCTCGACGATCAGCAACAGGCGCTGCTTCTTCGCCTACCCCCCGGTCCGTTCGACGACAATCGAGCGACCTGGGGGCTTGCCCTTGCCGCCACGTACGGGATTCGGGGCGATCAGGCTCGCGCGCGCGCCTACGCCGACTCGGCACGAATGGCGTTCGAAGAGCAGGTGAAGGACGGGCCGGAGGACGGCCAACTGCGTGTCCTCCTTGCCGTCACGCTCGCCTATCTCGGCCGTCGGGCCGACGCAATCGAGAACGGGGAGCGCGGAATGGTGCTCATGCCGCCGTCTCGGGACGCCTACACTGGCTCGTACGTACAACACCAGCTCGCCCGGATCTACATCATCCTCGGCGACCAGGAGAGAGCGCTCGACTTACTCGAGCCGCTGCTTAAGACGCCGTACTACCTCTCGCCCGGGTGGCTCAAGGTCGATCCCACCTTCGACCCGCTCCGCAAGAACCCGCGGTTCCAGCGGCTCTTGAGTGGCACATCATGAGAAGCCCCCAGGCATGAGCGACCTCCGGGTGCAGCTCCAGGCGGCGCTGGCCGACCGCTATACGATCGAGCGCGAGCTCGGCCGCGGCGGCATGGCCACAGTGTATCTGGCACAGGACCTCCGCCACGACCGCCCGATCGCGCTCAAGGTGCTCCACCCGGAGCTGGCGGCGGCGCTCGGGCCGGAGCGGTTCCAACGGGAGATCAAGCTCGCCGCCCGGTTACAGCACCCCCACATCCTGACCGTGCACGACTCGGGCGAGATCCCGTCGCCCTCCGGACCGCCGCTCCTCTGGTTCACCATGCCGTATGTCGAGGGAGAGACCCTGCGGAGTCGGCTCAACCGGGAGAAGCAGCTCCCGCTCGACGATGCGCTGCGGATCGCGCGCCAGGCGGCGGACGCGTTGGACTACGCGCACCGGCACGGCGTGGTCCACCGGGACATCAAGCCGGAGAACATCCTGCTCAGTGGCTCGCACGCGCTCGTGGCTGACTTCGGGATCGGCAAGGCTTTGGAATCTGGGGGAGGCCGCGGGCTCACCGAGACCGGTCTCACCCTTGGCACCCCCGCCTACATGAGCCCGGAGCAGGCGAGCGGCGACCGCGACCTGGATGGCCGGACGGACGTGTACTCGTTGGGCACCGTGCTCTACGAGATGCTCGCGGGCCAGGCGCCGTTCACCGGCCCTACCGCACAGGCCATCCTGGCCCAGCGGTTCACCGAGAGCCCTCGGCCGCTGCACGGGTTGCGCGCTACGGTGCCGCAGGCCGTCGAGCAGGCGGTCGCGCGGGCGCTGGCGCGCGCGCCGGCGGATCGTTTCCTCACGGCCGCGGATTTCGGGCGGGCGCTGGAAGGCGGACCGGCGGGAAGGCCAACAGGTGGGTCGGTTGCGCCGGCGGACGCCGGCGCCGCGACCGAAATTGCCTCGGGCGCGGCTCCGCCGACCAGTCCGACTGCCCAGCCGTCCACCCGGCCGCCGGCCAACCGCCTGCTGGCCG
>Ga0075425_100007372_pt1 | contig 11623 bp, 11 predicted proteins | sample SoiMethybrSBSTD4_FD_75300 | JGI IMG/M metagenome (GOLD analysis project Ga0075425, IMG submission 75300) | Bulk soil microbial communities from a Populus tree surrounding site in Tennessee, USA - Soil MetaG P. TD hybrid SBSTD4 | ecosystem: Environmental > Terrestrial > Soil > Tree plantation...
GTGATCGCGGATGGATCCTCTACCGGACGGAGGTTTCCGAGGCGCTCGCCGTCGGTGCGCACGGTCCGTACGTGTTCAAGGACTTCGACGCGATGCTGGCCGATCTGAAGTCACGGGGCATCTACACGATCGCCCGCATCGTGACGTTCAAGGACAACGTGCTGGCCAACAGCCGGCGCGATCTCGCCATCATCGACACGCGCACGGGCAAGCCGTGGGTCGATCGCGAGAACCTCGCCTGGGTCGACCCCTTCCGCACGGAGGTGTGGGACTACAACCTCGCCATCGCGCGCGAGGCCATCCGCAAGGGATTCGACGAGGTCCAGTTCGACTACGTACGCTTCCCGACCGACGGCAAGCTCGCGGCCGCGCGCTACGCGCGCGCCAACACCAAAGAGAACCGGCTGCCCGCGATCGCCGGCTTCCTCGGCCGCGCGCGCACCGAGCTCGGCGCCATGGGTGCCTTCGTCGCCGCGGACGTCTTCGGCTACACGGCGTTCAACGAGAACGACACCGACATCGGTCAGCGCATCGAGGAGCTGGCCCCGAGCCTCGATTACATCTGCCCGATGGTCTATCCCTCCGGCTATCACGTCGGGATTCCCGGCTACCGCAATCCCGTGGCGAATCCCTACCAGGTCGTCCACGAGAGCGTCCGCCTCATCCGCAAGCGCGCGACGGGCCTGCCCGTACAGGTGCGGCCGTGGCTGCAGGACTTCAAGGACTACGCCTTCGATCGCCGCATCTTCGGCGTGCCGGAGATCCGCGCGCAGATCAAGGGCGCCGATGAGGCCGGCGGCCTGGGCTGGATGCTCTGGAATCCCAAGAACGACTACACGGCGGCCGCGCTTCGCCCGAAGGGACCGCTCGCCGCCAAGTGAAGCGTCTTCTCGCCGCCGTCCTCGTGGCGTTCGGGTTGCCGGTGACCGCGTCCGCGGGGCCGTCGCTCGCGCCCAACGAGCTCGGGCGCCTGATGATCCTCGAGTACCACAAGATCGACTACCCCGAGAATCGCTGGACGCGCACGCCCGAGAACTTCCGCCGCGACCTCGAGACGCTCTACGGCCGCGGCTACCGCCTCATCGGGCTCAACGATCTCCTCGACGGCCGCGTGGCCGTGCCGCGCGGCACGACGCCGGTCGTGCTGACGTTCGACGACTCCTCGCCCGGTCAGTTCCGTTATATGCCGCGCAACGGCAGCGTGGAGATCGATCCCAAGTCGGGGGTCGGCGTCCTGGAAGCGTTCATCGCCGAGCGGCCAGACTTCGGCCGCGTGGCGACGTTCTATGTGCTGCCCGGCGCCAGTCGACCCAACCGGCTCTTCGATCAACCGGAGTACGAGGCACGTAAGCTGCAGTATCTCGTGAGCCGAGGGTACGAGATCGGCAATCACACGCTCTGGCACGCGAACCTCGGCAAGTACGACGAGTCCACGGTGCGCGGTCAGATCGCGGGAGCCCAGGAATGGATCCAGCGTCACGTGCCGGACTACCGCATCCGCACCCTGGCGCTGCCTCACGGGGTCTACCCGAAGAACGTGTCGTGGGCGCTCCGGGGCGAAGCCAAGGGTGTCGCCTACCGTCACGACGCGATCCTGATGGTCGCGGGCGGTGCGGCGCCGTCGCCCTTCGCCCGGACGTTCGACCCCACGCACCTGCCGCGCATCCAGGCCGTCGACCAGGATCTGGGCTACTGGCTCGGCTACTTCGACAAGAATCCCGGCGAGCGCTTCGTGAGCGACGGCGATCCGACGACGGTGACGATTCCCGCCGGCCGCCGCGACAAGCTCCGGATGCCGCTACCGAACGGACTGAAGGTCGTGGAGCTACCGTAGGGCGGGGCTCGTTGCCCCGCCGGTGCCAGGGGGTCAGCGATAGATGAGATACGACGCGCGACGCTTCAAGAAACTGTTGCGATCCATCTCGGCCCAGGCCAGCAGACGCGGCAGGGGCTCACGCCTGAGCAACGCCCACATCGTCGATCGGTTCACCAGAAGGTTCTGGACGCCTTCTGGCCTCCACTGGTCGCGGTGAAGCTCCGCTAGCACCTCGGCCAGCGCCAGCGCCACCGTCACCGGGCGAATCGCCTCGCGATCCGTCACCACGAGTCGGATCCCGCCGCACGCCACCCGCGCGTAGACGTCCGCGGTCGGCGTGAAGCGCACGGGCTCACCGCGCACCCCGACGAGCGATCGGCGATTGAACGCCGCGGCCACGCGCTCGCCATCCATCCAGGGCGCGCCCACGATCTCGAACGGCATGTCGGTGCCGCGGCCGACCGAGACGTTCGTCGCCTCCAGCAGCCCCACGCCCGAGTACAGCAGCGCCTGGGTCACCGACCGGATGTTCGGCGAGGGGTTCACCCAGGGTAGCCCCGTGTCGTCGTACCAGCGGCCGCGGTCCCACCCGGTCATGGCGACCACGGTGAGCGAGACGGGAAGCTTGCGCTCCTCGGCGACCATGCGCGCGAACTCGCCGATCGTCATGCCGGTGCGCACGGGGATCGTGTACGGCCCCGTGAACGAGCGGAGATCCGCATCCATCACGGGACCCTCCACGAACCGGCCCGTGATGGGATTGGGGCGATCGAGCACGACGACGGGAATGCCTGCTCGCCCCGCCTCCTCCATCACGTACATCAGCGTGGTCAGGTACGTGTAGTACCGGACGCCGACGTCCTGGATGTCGAACACGAGCAGCGTCACTCCACGCAGCATCTCGGCCGTCGGCCGCCGCGTCGGCCCGTAGAGGCTCCAGATCGGCCGGCCGGTGGCGGCGTCGCGCCCGTGCGGGACGTCGGTGTTCGCCCCGCCCGTCACGCCGTGCTCGGGCGCGAAGATCGCCTGCAGCCGGACCCCTGGCGCCCCGGCGATCAGATCGATGTTGCGGCGGCCGCTCGCGTCGACGCCGGTGTGATTCGTCACGAGGCCGATCGCCTGCCCGGCGAACATGGCGAAGTCCTGCTGCACGAGCACGTCCAGGCCAGTGGACACGCGCGGCAGCGCGGCCGGCTCGACGGTGCCGGTCGGAGCGCCGGGCAGGGTGCCGCGGGGCGCGTCGTCATCGGCCGCGGCGAACGGCGGCGCCGAGGGAGCGCTGGCGACCGTCAGCGGCACGCCGCCGCCGAACAGCGCGGCCCCGACGGCCGCGGCCACGCGCGTGCGTAGCTCGCGGATGCGTGCCGATCCGCCGCCGGTCGGATGCACGCGGTTGGTGAGGATGATCATGTAGCTGCGCGTCGGAGGATCGAGCCACACGGCCGTGCCCGTGAATCCCGTATGGCCCACGGACGCCGGCGGAAAGAACGGAGCCATCGTGCGCGAGAAGCCGGACGACATATCCCACCCGAGCGTGCGCACGCCGTCGGCGTCTGGCGAGCGCGTCCACATCAGGCGCACGGTCTCGGGGCGAAGTACGCGCACGCGGTCGAGCCGCCCCTGGTCGAGCAGCATCCGGCAGAGGCGGGCGAGGTCGGCGGCGGTCGAGAACATCCCCGCGTGCCCGGCCACGCCGCCGAGCTGACGCGCGCGCGGGTCGTGGACGCGACCATGGAGCATCACGCCATCGCCCCACTCGGTCGGGGCCACGCGCGCGAGCACGGCGTCGCTCGGATGGAAGGTGGTGTCCGTGAGATGCAGCGGCTTGAAGAACACGCGCTGCAGATAACGATCGAGCGGATCGCCGCTCACCCTGCGGACGACCTCGGCGAGCAGGATGAAGCCGGTGTCGCTGTATTGAAACCCCGTCGCCGGCGCGTAATCGAGCGGCTTGGCGGCCAGGGCGCGCGCTGCGCGCGGAAAGCCGCCCGTGAGCGTGCCGGCCGCGGGAATGCCCGGAAACCCCGCGCTGTGCGTGAGAATGCGGCGGATCGTCACCTGGCTGAACGCCGCCGGCCGGAACTCCTTCAGGTAGCGACCGAGCGGGGCGTCGAGCTTGATGGCGCCGCGCTCGACCAGCGACATCACCGCCAGCGTCGTGCCGAGCGGCTTGGTGAGCGAGGCGATGTCGAAGATCGTATCCGGCAACATCGGCAACGGCTGGGGCACGACGGCCCGCAGTCCCCAGGCCCGGTGGTAGAGGATCTCGTCGTCCCGCCCCACGAGCACGACCACCCCCGGAATGTCGCCCGACGCGATCGCGTCCTTCGCGGCCGCTTCGACGTCGGTGAAGTCGGCAGGCTGGGCGACGGAGATCGCCGGCAGGAGCGTGATCGCGAGGAGAGCGAGGCCGATCGCCGCACGGGCCATCGGGTGAGCACGGGCAAGCCGACCCACGTCGCAATCTTATCATCGCTGATACTCTTGTCAGGCATGCAGACTGTTCGGCGTGTCCTCGTGACGGGAGCGACGGGGTTCGTGGGACACGCCCTGCTCCAACGCCTCTGCGCGGCCGGCCACGTCGTCCGCTGCCTCGTGCGCCGCGGCTCGGAGGCGGCGCTGCGGGGGCACGGCGCCATCGCGCGCATCGAGGGCGACGTCGTCACGCGCCGGGGCCTCGACGAGGGCATGGCGGGCTGCGACGCGGTCATTCACCTCGTCGGCATCATCCGTGAGCACCCGGCCTCCGGCGTCACCTTCGAGCGAGTCCACACGCAGGCCACGCTGAACGTGCTGGCCGCGGCCAGGACGGCCGGCATCCGCCGGTACGTGCACATGAGCGCGCTCGGCACGCGGTCCGACGCGGCTGCGCGCTATCACCGCACGAAGTGGGCGGCCGAGGAGGCCGTCCGGACGAGCGGGCTCGAGTGGACGATCTTCCGTCCGTCGATCATCTACGGCCGCGGCGACGGCTTCGTGACGCTGCTGGCGTCGATGGTGCGGCGGCTGCCCGCGGTGCCGGTCATCGGCTCGGGACGTCAGCGTTTACAGCCGATCCCGGTCGAGCAGGTTGCCGCCGGCTTCGTGAGCGCCCTCGACTTGCCGGGGACGGTGAAGCAGACGTACGAGGTCGGTGGGCCCGAGGCCGTCACGATGGTGGAGCTGCTCGACGCCATCGGGCGCGCGCTCGGACGGCGGCGCGTCCGCAAGATGCACGTGCCGCTGGGCGCGATGCGGCCGATGGCGCGCGCGCTGCACCGCCTTCCCGGCTTTCCGGTGACGCCGGACCAGCTTCTCATGCTCGGCGAGGACAGCGTCTGCGACGCGCGGCCGTTCTTCGAGGCCTTCGAGCTCGAGCCGATTCCGCTTGCCGTCGGCCTCGAGCGCATGCTCACGAGGTGAGCCGTCCCGACGCCTTCAACACCTCGCTGCGACGCGGCTCGGGCGAGCCGCGCGATCTGATCGCGCGGGTGGAGGCCGAGGTGCGCGACCGTATCGGCGAAGCGGTCGACTTCGTCTGCCTCGACGCGATGGTGCAGTCACGCCAGGCGCGCGGGCTGCCCGCGCCAGCTGCGGACAGCGACCGCGATCGCGCCGAGTTCGACGCGACCGTCGAGGCCTTCCTGGCGCGGCTCGGCGATGAGATCACCTCGGTGCTGGGGCCGGAACAGCGCGGGCCGTTCGACGCCGCGACGAGCCGGGCCGCCGGCGACCGGCTGACCCGGCTGCTCGCCGCGCAAGTCGCCCTCGCGAAGCTCGTGCCGGACTACTGGCAACGCTTCGAGACCGTCCGGGCGGCTTACGCGGCCGAGCTCGGCGAGCCGGCGCCGCCGTCAGGCCGCGATCGACCCCGCTGGCTCGATCGGCTCCTCGGCCGCTAGCCGGTAGGCCGCCACGGCCCACAGGTTCTCGACGTCCTCCAGCGCGCGGCGCCAGCGGCCGTAGCTTTCGAGCAGCGCGGCGTGTGCGATCGTCAGCTGGTTCTCCATCTCGTCCAGTCGCTTCCTGAGCGTCGGTTGCCGAGCCCCGATGGCGGGCATACACCCTTCCGGCACGGAGGTCGCGAGTCGTTCCAGCAGATCGGTCATCTCCGCTTTAAGCACCTGCTCCACGGCATTCATCACTGTCCCTCCCAGGGAACCTTATACTAAACACGTGATGACTATCCGGTCAAGCCGGGAACCCCGTCTCAAGCAACGCTTGGTGTAGTGGTGCAACTTATGATCCAGTCCCCAGTGAGGGAGGTGCTGGGGCGGCTCAAACCCTGAGGTCGCGGAAGAACGCGCGCACCTCCTCGGCCAGCGCCTGCGGCTCTTCGAGCGCGGCGAAGTGGCCTCCGGCCGGCATCGCCGTCCACCGCCGAACGTCGAACACGCGCTCCGCCCACGCGCGCGGTGGCCGAACGATCTCACGGGGAAACGCGGCGTGACCCATCGGGACCTCGACACGGACGCCGTCGGGAATGGGCCAGTCCGAGTGATAGCGGGCGTAATACGGCCAGAACGACGAGCCGATCGCGCCGGTCACCCAGTACAGCATCACGTTGGTCAGGAGCTCGTCCTTGGTGAAGCGGCGCTCGACATCGCCGCCACAATCGCTCCACGTTTTGAACTTCTCCACGATCCACGCGGCGAGCCCAACCGGGGAATCGGTGAGCCCGTACGCGAGCGTCTGCGGCTTCGTGCCCTGGATCCACTGATACCCCGCCTCCTCGCGCAGCCAATGCCCGAGGTCCTTCAGGTATTGCTGCTCCTCAGGCGTCGGACGCTCTGGCGGCTTGATGTCGCGGCGAAGCGTCAGGAGGTTCAGGTGGATGCCCGCGAGATGCTCGGGATACGCGTGGCCGAGCCGCGCGGTGACGAACGCGCCCCAGTCACCGCCCTGCGCGCCGAACCGCTCGTAGCCGAGGACGTCCGTCATCAGCGTGGCGAAGGCGTCGGCGATCTCGGCGACGCCGAAGCGGGGCTGACCGGGACGGAACGAGAACCCGTACCCGGGCAGTGACGGCGCGACGACGGTGAACGCGTCCGCGGGATCGCCGCCGAACCGTCCGGGATCGGTCAGCAGCGGAATGATCTTGTGGAACTCCCAGACCGAGCCGGGCCAGCCATGCGACAGCAGGAGCGGCAGCGGCCGCGGGCCCATGCCGGGCTCGTGGATGAAGTGGAGATCGATGCCGGCCACCGGCGCGGTGAACTGGCGGAAGCCGTTCAGCTCGGCCTCGTGACGCCGCCAGTCGTACCGGTCGCGCCAGTACGCGACGAGCTCCTTCATGTACGCGAGGTCGGTGCCGTGGCGCCAGCCCGCGCCGGGGATCTCGTCGGGCCAGCGCACACGCGCGAGGCGATCGCGTAGATCCGCGAGGACGCCGTCGGGGACGGTCACGTTGAATGGTTTCATCGTGGCCATCACCCTACCCCCACGCCTGCCCCTCCCCGCAAGGGGGAGGGTTCGGTCAGGAGGCGGGCGCGGGGGCGCGCGGGAGGTCGAGACCGAGCTCCCGGCACCGCTTGCGGAGCGTGTTGCGGTTCAGGCCGAGCAGACGGGCCGCCCGGAGCTGGTTGCCGCCCGTCGCTGCCAGCACGTGGGCCAGCAATGGGCGTTCGACAATCGCGACGGCGGCCCGGTAGACATCCCCGGGCCGCGAGCCCAGCAACTCATCGGCGAGCGCCGGAATGGTGTTCGTGATCACGCGGGCCGCCGCTGCGCCGCTGGTGTCCGGCATTTAGTACTCCTTGTAGTGGAGGAACTTCGCGTCGATGGTGAGCAGGCCACGCTCACCCTTCTTCTCGAGCTTCACGACGCAGTCGATGGCGGAGAGGATGCCGTCACCGAACAGCTCGTTGCAGCGCTCACGGAGCGCGTCGCCGTACACGCCCACCAGCTCCATCAGCCGGTACTTGAACGGATCCGTCGTGAGCGGAAAGTCCGTGCGGATCGGCATCGCCGTCGTGACCATCGCGGTCTCGACGTCGACGCCGACGGTCGCCGCGAGCTTCTTGGCCTCGTCGGCGTTGAGCCGGTGCTGGCCGTGGAGCGCGGCCGCCAGGTAGGTCGCGTCCTTGGTGCCGATGGCCTTCGCGAGATCCTCGTAGCTGATCCCGCGAGTCTGGCGGGCGTTGCGAATCGCTTGCAGTGCGGCGGTCCGGTCCATTCGTCTCCTCCTTGAGACTCTCTAGGATGTGCGGGCGAGCGCGGGCGCGCGCCCGGTGCTCGCCGCGACCTCGTCCTGCACGGGACTGCGCCGGCCGACTTCCATCAGGAAGTGCAGGATGTGGTTGCGCAGACGCAGGTACTCCGGGTCGTCGATCAGCTCGGCCCGCGTGCGCGGCCGTGGGATCTTCACCTCGACGATCTCGGCCAGCCGCGCTTCGGGCCCGCTGGTCATGAGCGCGATGCGGTCCGAGAGCAGGATCGCCTCGTCGACGTCGTGGGTCACCATGAAGACCGTGTTGCGGCTGGCCGTCCACATGCGCACCAGCTCGTCCTGGATGACGCCACGGGTGAGCGCATCGATCTGGGCGAACGGCTCATCGAGCAACAGCACCTTGGGCTCGGTCGAGAACGCGCGGGCCAGCCCCACGCGCTGGCGCATGCCGCCCGAGAGCGCGGCGGGCCGCTTCTTCTCGGCGCCGCCCAGACCGACCATCTCGACATAGCGCCGCACCCACGCCGTCACCTGGGCCGCCGGCCACGCGGGATGCGCGGCGCGCACGGCCACCCGCACGTTGTCGAAGACCGTGAGCCAAGGCATGAGCGCGAAGTTCTGGAAGACGACCATCCGATCGATGCCCGGCCCCTTGATCTCCCGTCCCTGGAGGACCACGCCGCCCGCCGTCGGCCGCTCGAGCCCCGCGATGATGTTGAGCAGTGTCGACTTGCCGCAGCCGGAGTGGCCGACCATCGTGAGGAACTCGCCCTCGCCGAGGCCGAAGGCCACGTCGCGGAAGACGCAGATCTCGCCGCGTCCGTCCGGTGCCGGGAAGTTCTTGCTGACGTGGTCGATCTCGAGGAAGGTCACGTCAGTCCGCGTAGGCCAGCCGGCGCGACAGTTTCCCGAGCCCGACGTCGAGCAACACGCCGATGAGGCCGATGGCGAGGATGGCGAAGATGACGCTGGTGAGCTGCAGGTTGTTCCACTCGTTCCAGACGAAGTAACCCACGCCGGTGCCCCCGATCAGCATCTCCGCGGCGACGATGGCGACCCACGCGCTGCCGATGGAGATGCGGAGCCCCGCGACCACGGCGGGCGCGGCACCGGGCAGGATGACGGTGAGCAGCCGACGCCACCACGAGAGCTGGAGGATGGCGGCGACGTTCAGGTAATCGCGCTTGATGGACGACACGCCGAACGCGGTGTTGGCGAGCGTCGGCCACAGCGACGACATGAAGATGACGAGCACGGCCGCCCACGCGGAATCCTTGATCGTGTAGAGGAACAGCGGCATCCACGCCAGCGGCGAGATGGGCTTGAGGATCTGCACGTAGGGGTTCACGGCGCGGTAGAGCGTGGGCGACAGCCCGAGGAACACGCCGAGCAGGATTGCCGTCACCGATGCGGCGATGTACCCGATGGCGAGCCGACCGAGGCTCGACAGGAACTGCAGGCCGATGCCCTTGTCGTTGGGTCCGTTGTTGTAGAACGGATTCGACAGCATCTCGACGGCCGCTCGGCCGACGGCGGCCGGCCCCGGCAGTCCCTTGCCCGGCTTGTTGCCGGCCACGGACGCCTGCCAGACGGCGACGAAGACCACGGCCAGCAGCACCGAGTAGCAGACGACGCGCAGACGGTCGCGCCCCACCTCAGGCCCGCCGGATGGCGAAGGACTTCAGGTAATCCTCCGGCTTGTCGGGGTCGAAGACCCGCGTCTTGCCGAGCACGAAGGTGTGCTTGACGGACGCGGCGTCGGGCGCCTTCTTGCCGAGCCCGCGCAGCGCCTCGCGGCAGGCCGTGGCGAGGAACACCTCCTCGGCGACCTTCTTGTAGCTGACGTCCGTCTTCACGTAGCCCCAACGCTTCATCTGCGTGAGGATCCAGATCGCCATCGACTGGTACGGGAACGGGTCGAAGTCGATCCGGTCGGGGACGTTCTTGGTATTGCCGAGCCCGTCCGGATAGACCCCCGTGAGGATCTGCTCGAGCACTTCCACCGGCTGGTTCAGGAAGTTGCGTGGCGCGATGGCGCTGGCGATGGCCTTGCGGTTGGCCTTGTCGTGCGCGTGCTCGGTGGCGTCGACGATGGCGTTCAGGAGCGCCCTGAAGGTGTTGGGGGCCTTCTCGGCGAACTCCTTCTTGGCCGCGAACGCGCAGCAAGGATGGCCGGGCCAGATGTCCTTCGAGAGCATCCAGATGAAGCCGACCTCCTCGAACACCGCGCGCTGATTGAAGGGGTCGGGACCGAGATAGCCGTCGAGGTTACCGGCGCGGAGGTTGGCGACCATCTCGGGCGGCGGCACCGCGCGGATCTGGACGTCCTTGTCGGGATCCACGCCGGCTTCGGCGAGCACGTAGCGGAGCAGGAAGTTGTGCATCGAGTAGTCGAACGGGACGCCGAACTTGAAGCCCTTCATGTCGGCCGCCGACTTGACGCCCTTGTGCTTGTTTGCGAGCGTGATCGCCTGGCCGTTGATGTTCTCGACCGCCGGCATCACGTAGGGCACGGACTGCGAGCCCACGCCCATGGTGATGGCCAGCGGCATCGGCGACAGCATGTGGGTGGCGTCGGTCTCGCCGTTGATGGAGAGATCGCGGATCATCGCCCAGCTCGACGCCTTGAACACCTGCACGTTGAGCCCGTGCTTCTTGTAGAAGCCCATGGGCTCCGCCATGATGATCGGCGTCGCGCACGTGATCGGGATGAACCCGACCTTGAGATCCTTCTTCTCGAGCGGGCCGGGCTTGTCCTGAGCCAACGCCCTGGCCGCGGTCATGGGGAAGACCGACGCGAGCGCGGCGCTCGCCGTCGCCGCGCCGACGCGCTTGATGAACTCGCGGCGGCCCTCTGGCCCGCCGAAGACCGCGTACTCGATGGCGCGGTCGACCCGCTCCAGCTCCGTCATCGATCCCTCCCGGAAAACAGAATGGCGCCCGTCGTCGGGGCGCCATTGTCCCGATCGGTCTCTCGCGGCATCGCTGGCGCGAGTGCTCGTCGGATGAGCAAGCCGCATGCCTGACCGTCACGGCGAGAATCGCGTGGTTCTGCCGTGTTCTCGTGGGCGTCGCCTCGCCGTGACTGCCACAAAGAGTAGCAGGCGACCGGAAGTGCTCATCGATCGAGCACGCCGATCGCGTGGCCGGAGTTCTCCCCTGCCGGAATCCGCGATTTTCGCGCGGCCGCAGCTCCGGCACGACCATTGCCCCTCCGCGACGCTTCGAAAACGCTGACCGATCGAATCCAAGCGGAGGAAGACCATGACACGCCCGCTGAGAATGCTCGCCGCGGCCGCGCTGACGCTGACCGTGCTCGCGCTGACGTCGCCCGCCGCTGCCCAGGGCCGGAACGAGACACTGATCGTCGTCGTCGAGTCCGGGCCGAACAGCATGGACATCCACGGCGTCGGGGCCAACCGTCCCGCCTATCAGGCGTCGTGGAACCTCTACGACCGCCTGATGACCTTCGGCGTGAAGACATTGCCCGACGGCACGCGCTCGTACGACTACAGCGTGCTCAAGCCCGAGCTGGCGGAGGGCTGGCAGATCGCGCCCGACGGCCTGTCGGTGACGTTCAGGCTGCGCAAGGACGCGAAGTTCCACGACGGCACGCCGGTCACCGCCAAGGACGTCAAGTGGTCCTTCGATCGCGCGGT
>Ga0075425_100007374_pt1 | contig 11623 bp, 8 predicted proteins | sample SoiMethybrSBSTD4_FD_75300 | JGI IMG/M metagenome (GOLD analysis project Ga0075425, IMG submission 75300) | Bulk soil microbial communities from a Populus tree surrounding site in Tennessee, USA - Soil MetaG P. TD hybrid SBSTD4 | ecosystem: Environmental > Terrestrial > Soil > Tree plantation...
GCGCGGCGCGGCTCCTTCCAAACGTCCCGGGCCAACATTTCGCGCGAGACGAGGTGTCCCTGGTGGCGCAGCAGGTACTCGAGCAGCTCGAACTCGCGACCGGTGAGATCGATCAGCCGATCGCCTCGGGCCACACGCCGCGACACGAGATCGAGTTCCAGGTCGGCCACCTTGAGGCGCAGCACGTCTGCCGGACGCCCCCGCCGCAGCAGCGCCCGAATCCGCGCCAGCAACTCGGGCAGTGCGAACGGTTTGACCAGGTAATCGTCCGCGCCCAGATCCAATCCAAGGACGCGATCATCGACGCCGTCGCGCGCCGTCAGAATGAGCACGGGTGCATCGATGTGTCGCCGGCGGAGCGTCTGCAGGATCTCCAGTCCACTGCGCCCGGGGAGCATCAAGTCGAGCACGACGAGATCGAACAGTTCGGCATTCGCGCGGAAAAATCCGTCCTCACCCGTCGCCGCGACAACGACGTCGTAATGCTCCGCCTGGAGCGCTGAGGACAGGACCTGCGCCAGCTTCCGTTCGTCTTCGACGATGAGGACGCGCACCATCGGGCATGTTAGCGGTCCGCAGTTGCTTCGATTCTGATTTTTGTGTCAGGAGCGGGCTCCGCTCGGTCCGCCGGGCGGAATGGCCGTGTCAGCAGCGTCGCGTACGAACCTGTCGCCAGCCGTTCGGCATCGTCGAGGCCGTAGACGATCGAACGAGCGCGGTCTGACGCCGTGTACGTCCCCAGCACGCGATCGTAGATGGTCAGCAGATTCGCGTAGTTCGAGTTGGCTTCGGAAATCTCGCGGGAGTGGTGAATCTTATGGACGTTCGGTGTCACCCAGAGCAGCGAGAGAATACGGTCGACCGGGGCCCACAGCCTGATGTTGGCATGTTCGATAACGCCGTTTGTCGCCTGCAGGAGCCGTTGAATGACGACGGCCTGTGCCGGCAGCCCAAGTACCCAGATGGGCACGATCGCGAACAGGAACCGCCAAGCGGTTTCGACAGGATGTGTCCGGTAGGTCGTGGTGACGTCGACGAAGTCATCACTGTGGTGGATCTGATGGAACCGCCACATCGCTGGCCACATGTGCATCAGGCGATGCGACAGGTAGCCAACCGAGAAGTCGAGGACCACGATTCCCGTGCCGACTTGCAGCCAGAGCGGCCACTGCAGCTGGGCCATCGCACCTGCCGGCCTCAGGGTAAGGGCCGCGATGGCGGCCACTGAGGCGAGCAGCCAGTTGGAGACAAACGAGGTGGCCGTCAGCCAGAGATTCGCCGACCGGCGGCCGTGCTTCGGCACGTCTGCGAGGAACATCGGCACAACGGTTTCGATCAGCGCGCCGATCGCCATCACCGTGACGATGACGCCGACGCTGGTCAGAAAGTCGCGAGCGCTCATGAAACGCCTCCCGACAGCCATGGTAGGGGTCGAGACCTCGACCGGAACTGACGAATACCTGATCTTTCTGTCAGACTCGCCGAGCATCCTCGTCGTGTCAGACAATGGGCAGGACGCACTGTGTGGGAGAGAACGCAATGATGCTCAAATCATGTCTCGCCGTTTCGCTGGTGGCCGCGGCCGTGGCGGCAACCCCGATGCCAGCGCACGCCCAGGAAGTCCCTGCGGAATACCAGCAGGTCCTCTCGACGCTCGGGAAACAGGGCGATTTCAAAGACAACGTGCTGAAGGTGAACATCCCGCGCAACGACGTCAAGGTGACGGTTGCGGGCGTGTCCACGCCAACCCCGTTCGGGTTCGGCGGCTGGGTCGCGATGACGAAGGGAGACGGCGGACACCAGATCGTGATGGGCGATCTGGTGCTCCTGCAGGATGAAGTCAATCCCGTGATGTCGGCGCTGCTCGATAACGGGTTCGACGTGACGGCGCTGCACAACCACTTCTTCTGGGACGAGCCGCGGATGTACTACATGCACGTGCACGGCCACGGCGCGGCCGCCGACCTCGCGCAGAAACTGAAGCCCGCGCTTGCGCTGATCGGCAAGTCGACCGGGAGTTCCGCGGCGCCGGCACCCGCCGCGACACCGCCGCCGAGTACCCTGAACACCGCGAAGCTGGTCGAAATCGTCGGTGCGCAGGGCGAGCAGACTGGAGCCGTCTACAAGTTCACGCTGCCGCGCAACGATCTGAAAGTCGTCGAGATGGGTGCGCCGATCAACGCGCGCATGGGCCTGAACACCTGGGCGGCAGTGACCGGGACCAACGACAAAGCGGCGATCGCCGGCGACGTGGCGATGCTCGAAAGCGAAGTGACGCCGGTGCTGAAAGCGCTCCGCAAGAACGGTCTCGACGTGGTCGCCATTCATCACCACATGACGGCAGACCGGCCGATGATCGTCTTCCTTCACTACTGGGGGACCGGTCCGGCCGAGAAACTGGTGACGGGATTCAAGGCCGCGGTCAACGAGCTCGGGAAGCACGGCGCCGCCACGTCGTCGCGGTAGTCCGTTCGAGCGACTGGAACGTCGAGTCGAGGCACGTGTTCAACGCGCTCCAGGCGCTCACCGCCGGTGTCTCTCTCCTCCTGATCTTTGCCACGGCACGCGCCGTGTTCGCACAAGGCGGACCGCCGGCGCTGCGCGCCGCGTCGCTGTCATCGAAGATCGTCATCGACGGGCAGCTGACGGAAACGGCGTGGGAATCGGCAGAGGCGATCGACGACTTCCGCCAGACCGATCCAATCGAAGGAGCAGCGCCGACCGCGCGCACGCGTGTGCAGGTGCTCGCCGATCGGCGTTCGATCGTGATCGGGATCGTGTGCGAGGAGCCGGATCCGAGTCGAATCGTCAGCTTCAGCGTGCAGCGCGACGCCGTGCTGGACTCGGAAGATCACATTCGCATCGTCCTGGGGCCCTTCGCCGACGGACGATCGGGATACGTGTTCGCGGTCAATCCGACCGGCGCGCGCTACGACGGATTAATCAATCCGGGTGGCGATAGCGTCAACGCCGACTGGGATGGAATTTGGGAAGCCGCCACGGCGCGGATCCCGACTGGATGGAGCGCCGAGATTCGCATTCCGGCTCTGACCGTCGCGTTCAAGCCGGGACTCCACGAGTGGCAGTTCAACGTCCAGCGCCGGATTCAGCGCCGCCTCGAAACCGATCGATGGGCGTCCCCAAATCGCCAGTACCAGGTGACCCAAACCAGCCAGGCCGGCGTGTTGACGGGCCTTCCGGACTTCGACCTTGGCGCCGGGCTGACGATCAGACCCGCGGTGACGAGCGGCGGCGGCGTGCCGGCGCCCGATGCAGCTGCGGAAGGCGACTTTCAACCGAGCCTGGACATCAGCCAGCGGATCGGCGCAAATGTCCTGGCGTCGGGTACCGTGAACACTGACTTTGCCGAAACCGAAGTCGACACCAGGCGCACGAACCTGACGCGGTTTCCGTTGTTCTTCCCGGAGAAACGCACCTTTTTCATCGAAGGCGATGACATCTTCTCGTTCGGTCTTGGACTGAACCAGGATGTGATTCCGTACTTCAGTCGCCGTATCGGGCTGATCGACGGGTTCGAAGTGCCAATCCTGGCCGGCGGAAAGGTAAACGGCCGTATCGGGAACACCAATTTCGGTGGCGTCGCGGTTGGAACGCGGCCGCGCGAGGGCGTCATCGACGACCACACGTTCATGGCCGTGGGCCGGCTGAAGCACAACCTGTGGCGCGAGTCGTGGGTTGGCGCGATCGCGACGGTGGGCGATCCGCGCGGACGGAGCGGCAGCTGGTTGGGTGGCGGCGATTTCACATACGCGACGTCGACGTTTCGCGGCGACAAGAACTTCCTCGTCGGCGCATGGGGGCTCGCGACCGGCCGCGAGGACCTCGGAGCGGACGCGACCGCGGCAGGATTCAAGGTCGACTATCCGAACGATCTCGTCGACATGGCCGTCACCTATAAGCGCATTGGGCGGGACTTCGATCCGTCGATCGGGTTCGTGCCGCGCGCCGCCGTCCAATTGTGGAATGCGGCGGCGGATTTCAGTCCGCGGTTGGGAGGCGGTCCGATTCAGCAGATGTTCTTCGAGTTCGAGCCATCGCTCGCGACCGATCTCTCCGGACGCTGGGAGAGCTACCGTGTGTTCTGGGCGCCGATCAACTGGCGGTTCCGCAGCGGCGATCGCTTCGAGTTCAACGCGGTTCCCGTCGGCGAGCGGCTCGTCGACCCCTTCCAGATCGCGACCGGCGTGGTCATCCCGCCAGGCTCGTACGAGTGGATGCGGTACCGGCTCGAAGCCGGCACCGCGCAGAAGCGCCGCTTCTACACGCAACTGACGTGGTGGTTCGGCGACTTTTATAACGGGACGCTGGATCAGTATCAGTGGACCGGCGCGTGGAATCCGAAGCCGATCGTAACCGTCGAATTCTCCGGCGAGCGCAACCTCGGACGACTCGCGACCGGCGATTTCCTTCAGACCATCGCCGGCACACGCCTGCGGATCAACGTCTCTCCCGACCTATCGGTCTCGAGCTACATCCAGTACGACACCGATAGTGAATCGGTCGGGACGAACACGCGGCTCCGCTGGACCTTCCGCCCTGAGGCTGATTTCTTTGTCGTCTACAACCACAACGTGCGGTCCGTGCTGGAACGCTGGCGGCTGGATTCGAACCAGTTGCTGGTGAAGCTTCAGTACGCCTGGCGGCTCTGATGTCGCTTGACCGGCGGTCCTGACGCAAACGTCAGGAAGATGTCGGGCTTGCTGTCCACCCAACTCGATAGGCTCTTCACGTTTCAAACAGGTGGGCTTCGATGCGACACACACTGCTGACGATCTCGGCTCATTTCTTCCGGCGGCTTCGTTTACCGTTTCCCTTGCTCCTCAAGGGGCGTTCGAGCTCGGTCAACGACAGCGTGTTGCCCTCGGGATCGGTGAACCACGCGACACGCGCGCCGCTTGGAGAAGCCCAGATCCCGAGATCGTCCTGCGACATCCCATCGTAGCGCTGGAACCTGACGCCGCGCTTCACGAGGCCGCGCGCGGCTTTCGCGATGTCCGGCACGATCCAGCCGAGAACCGTGTAACCCGCTGGCTGGAACGTGTTCACGACGGTCACTCTGAGCATCGTGCCGCCGGCGTTGAACGCCACCGCAAACCCATCCTCGCTGACCACGCGGAGTCCCAGTGTCTTCGCATAGAAGGCTTTCGCGCGCTTGGGATCGGTCGTCGCGACGAACGCGACGATTGGCCGGGATTTCAACATGCACTGTCTCCGCGGTTGAGTGCGTACACGTGGATCGTGAGAAAGACCCTGTTTACGAAAAGCTAGCGACCGGGTCGCCCAATGTCGCCGCCCGTGAAAGATCACTCGGCTCGCAGCGCGATGATCGGGTCGACGCGAGCCGCGCGCCACGCCGGGATGACCGACGCCGTGACCGCGAGGATGAGAATCACGGCCGGAGCGGCGACGACCGCCACGGCGTCGAGCGGGCTCACGCCGAACAGCATGGCCTGCACGACACGACCCGCGGCCGCGGCAGCGACAAGGCCGAGGCCGGCGCCGACGAGCGCGGTGCGTCCCGCCGCGGCGAGCACCTCGCTGGCGACGCGCCCGGCAGTGGCGCCCAGCGCCAACCTGATGCCGAACTCGTAACCCTGCTCCGCCACCAGCGACGCGATCAGGCCGTAGAGGCCGACGATCGCGATGAACGCGGTGAGCGCCGCAAAGAACGCGAAGAAGAGCAGGTTCGCGCGCCAGGGCGTCTGCTCGCGCGCGATTTCGTCGCGCAGCAGCGCGATACGGATCGCACCGTCGGGGTTCAGCGAGCGCACCCGCGCGCGAATCGCGGCGATAGCCGCCTGCGCCGGTCCGCGCGTGCGGACCACGACGTCGCCGATCGAGAACTCCGCCTGATCGTACGGCACGTAGACGTCGAGCGACGGCGAGCGCAGATCGCGGTAGCGCACGTCGGCGACGACGCCGACGACGGTCCACCACGGCGGAACCGTGCGTTTTTCGTCGAAGCCATGACCGCGCAAGCGCTTGCCGACGGCTGACGTGCCGGGCCACGTCCGGCGCGCGAACGTCTCGCCGACGACAACTACCGGCGCGGTCTCCAGCCGATCGTCGTCGGTGAAGGTTCGGCCCTCGAGCAGCCGGATGCCCATGGTGGCGAAGTAATCCGGCGTCACCGTCTCGAGGTTCACCCACGGATTGCGCTTCGCCTCGTCGATGTCCTGGCCGTCGCGCTGCCAGGACGAGTCGAGGCCGGTCGGGCCTTTTAACGGACGACCGGCGGCGCCAGCCGCTGATTCGACGGACGGCAGCGCGCGAAGCGCTTCGATGACGCGCGTGTAGAACTGATGCTCCTTCGTCCTGTCGGCTGTCTGCACCGACGGCGCGTGGACCTCGAGCGCGACGAGCCGATCGGCCACAAAGCCGAGATCGAGACGGGTCAGGCTGGCGACGCTGCGATACAGCAGCGCCGCGCCGGTCAGAATGACGACGGCAATCGCGATCTCCGCGACGACGAGCATCCGGCGCGTTCGCCGGTTCTGTCGGCTCCCAGTGGCGCTGCGGCCGCCATCCCGAAGCAGCGGCTCGAGCCGCGAACCGCGCAGCGACAGCAGCGGCAGGAGCACGCACACTACGGCCACGAACGCGCCCACCGCCACCGTGTAGACGAGCGCGCGCCCGCCGATCACCGCCTGTTCGACTCGCGGAAGATCCTGCGGAACGATCGCCAGGAGCAGCGGCAGCGCGGCGCGTGCGGCAGCGAACGCAGCGCTGCTCGCGATCGTGGTCAGCAGCGCCGCCTCGCACAGCAGCTCGCGCGCAATCGCGCCGATCGACGCGCCGAGGGCCAGCCGGATCGCGAACTCGCGCCGCCGCGCCGACATCTGCACCAGCAACAGGCCGGCGACGTTGGCGGCGGCGGCGGTCAGCAGGAGCGCCACTGCCGCGAGCAGGGCCCACAGACGAACCCGCGCTGATCCGATCGCATCGTCGACAAGCGGCGCCAGGGTCGACGCCATGCGGCTCGTCCGTCCGTAGGTCGCCGCAAGCTCGCGCACGATCCGCTCGACGTCCGATTGTGCCGCCTCGATCGGAACGCCAGCCTTCAGCCGGCCGACGACCAGCAGGACGCTGACATCGCGGTTGTCGACGAAATCGGGCTCGCCGGGAATGGGGAACCGTTCGACGGCCGGCACGATCGCGACCCAGACATCGGGCCGTCCGGGATAGGTAAAGCCCGGCGGCATCACGCCGACGATCGTGTAAGGGCGGCGCCCGAAGCGAACCGAACGCCCAATCGCGCGCGGATCGCCGCCAAACTGTCGCTGCCAGAACCCGTGGCTCAGGACGACGACGGGCGCGACGCCCCGGTGGTCGTCAGACGATTTCAGCGTGCGGCCGAGTGCCGCCCGGGCGCCGAGCAGGTCGAAGAAGTTGCCGGAGACGGCGCGATACTCCGCCGGCACAGGCTCTTCGGCCTGCAACGTGGCAGTCCAGTTCGACGACCCCATGGCTGCGAGGTCGTCGAAGCTGCTCGCCCGGGCTCGCCAGTCGACGAAATCGGGGTACGCAATCTCGGCGCGCCGGCCGGCCTGCATGCCGCCGCCGATAATCAGCCGGTCCTGGTCCGCGAAGGGGAACGGCCGGAACATCACAGCATCGGCCAGCGCGAACAGCGTCGTGTTCGCGCCAATGCCGAGCGCGAGCAGCGCGACGGCGACAAGCGACAGCTGGAGCCGTGTCCACAGCGCGCGGACAGCGTGGCGCATCGGCAGCACGGCGCCAGCATAATCGCGTTGTCACGGCGGTGAGACACCGAACGCCGGCACGGGCTCGATCTTCGACGACCGCACCGGCCGCGCGCCGACCTGAAAGGGCGGCCCGACGTGAAAATCCATGCAGTCGGAGCGGTCAACCGCTATTCCGGGCGCTCGGCCGATTCGGGACTGCACCAGAGCGTCTCTGCCGCTGCAATCGGCTACGAGCTCAATCCAAAGTGGCGAGTCGGCGGCGGGCTGGCGCTGGCCGACTCGAGCATCAGGACCACGCAGGTGATCAGCGATCGAATCAAGGACGCGCACGGTCTCCATACACTGCTCATCTCGTCGCGCGCCGATGCTTCAAGTCGGCGCGACGATCCGGACCTCGGGCATTCCATTCGACTGCGTCGCGCGCGCTGGCGAACTTCTCGGTCGGCGGCCACTTCAGGGTGATGGAATCGCGTTCGTTCACCGTGCACGGCGGCGTCGCGACCGATCGCTCGCCGGTCGCGCCGGAGGATCAGGTCTTCGACGAAGTCGATTTCGTCGCCTGGACGGCGGGCGTCAGCGGCAGCATCGGCAAGTTGTCGTTTGCGCTCGGCGCCAGCTACCGCAAGGCCGCATCCGGCAACATCGTCCTCAGGAACCTGCTGACCGAACCGATTCAGACGTCGATCTCCGTGAAGACCGTCGGGCCCGCGGCCACACGCCACGTCCGACATTCAGGAGCCACGCCCACGACATGGAGGAGTTCAACGGATGGGCGGCCGACGGCCCTGGGCGAAATGTGGCGATTTTTGGCTTCTTTTGCTCCAGCGCACGCGCGAGCCCGGCACGGCAACTGCTCTCTACACCTCCGATCGGTGAACCTGTATGCGAGAGCGTCTCGATCCCTCGAGCGATGTCACGCACACCACCCTGTCGGTGCTGTTCATCGCGCTCCTCACCGCCGGGACGTTCTGGATCCTGAGGCCGTTCGTCACATCGATCCTGTGGGCCGGCATCATCAGTGTGGCCGCATGGCCGCTGATCCTGCGGCTCGAGTCGGCGCTCGGTCATCGGCGCGGACTCGCGGTCGCCCTCATCACGACGACGCTGCTGCTCGTCGTGTTCGTCCCTGTCACGCTTGCACTCGTCGCCATCGTCAACAACGCCCGGAACATCAGTGGGCAGATCCGTCTGATTCAGTCGATCGCGCTGCCGGCCATGCCGGCGTGGGTTGAACACGTTCCGATCGCCGGCGCGCGTGTGACGACCGAGTGGCGCCAGTTCGTTGCGCTCGGTCCGGAGCAGCGCGCCGCAGTGCTCGCGCCGTACGTGCAGACGAGCCTCCGGTGGTTTGCGGCCGAGGCCGGCGGCGTGGGGGCGATGCTGCTCCAGTTTCTGCTGACGACGATCATCGCCGCCATTCTGTTGACGAACGGAGAAACGGTGAGGGCCGGCATCCTGAGTTTTGCGTCGCGTCTCGCCGGACAACAGGGCGCGGAGGTGGCGACGCTCGCTGCGCGCGCCGTCCGCAGCGTCGTGCTTGGCATCGTCGGCACGGCGCTCATTCAGACAGCCATCGGCGGCACCGGCTTGCTGATCGCGGGGGTTCCGGGCGCCGCGTTGATTGCCGCCGTCATGTTGTTCCTGTGCCTGGCGCAACTCGGACCCGTGCCGGTGCTCGCGCCAGTGGTGATCTGGCTGTACTGGTCGGGCAACACGGTGTCGGCCACGGTGCTGCTCGTCTTCATGATCGTCGCCGGCACGATCGACAACGTCATCCGTCCGGTGCTGATCCGCCGAGGGGCAAACCTCCCGCTCGTGCTGGTCTTCGCTGGCGTGATCGGAGGCCTGCTCGCCTTCGGAATGATTGGCGTGTTTATCGGACCGGTCGTGCTCGCGGTTACCTACACGCTCGTCAAGGCGTGGGTCGGATCGGCCGAGCTCGCGGTCGCTGCGAATTGAAGCGGCGGACTCGACGGCAGGGATTCACGGATGACCGGATCGCTCGAGGCGGCAGGACACAGTCCCCTGCCGCCTCCGACCGAGTTTTCGACGCGCTGCTTACAACGACTTTACGTACTCCGCGAGATCGTGTTTCTCGGCATCGCTCAACCCGAGATGGAAGAGATTGTTGTAATGGTTGATCACGTCGCGCAACCTGGCGAACCGCCCGTCGTGATAGAAGCCGCCCTGACGTACCGAATTCAGACCGATTGCAGTCCGCGACGGATTGTTGTGCGTCCACAAGCCGGCTAGTGGTGCCGTTCGGTAGCGGCGGTCCGGAGCACGATCGGCCTGGAACGCATCGATGCCGATTTCGCTTGGCGTATGCAGGTTCCACCCGGGTTCGGTCCAGAGCGGTTCGACGTGGCACGTGCTGCATTTCGCCTTGCCGCTGAACAATTCGTCGCCGCGCTTCGCGGCCGCGGGATCGAAGCTGCCGGCGGGCGGCGTCGGCGCCGCGAGCGCGAGCTGATAGAAATGCAGCGGCGCCAGCTTCGCGGTGATGCGATCGGGATCCATCCGCACGTGCCCGAATCCGTTGCGAGCGGCGATTGGGAATTGCTCGGCGTCGTCCAGTCGCGGATCGAAGAAGACGCCGCTGCCGTGCATCTCGAGGTTCGCCACGAACGCGTTCCCGTGGGTCACCGATCCCCAGCCGGTCCAGGTGTGGAGGTTCACGCCGGCAAGACGCTGCGGGCAGCAAGGCTTGCTCCGCACAGATTCCTTGAGCGCCCATGCAGATCCGGTGGTCAACGAGTGGCGGCGGCTGACGCTTTGCCATTTGTTGGGATCGCGGCGTCTGAAAGATGGAATCGGCGCACGCCTTCCGCCGAGTTGCTCGACAGTAAGAGCCGGCGGAGATGAGTGCGAAGGCTTCAGTCGAGCGTACGCGGGCGCTCCGCTGATCGGCCGGCTAAAGCCTGTGCGCTACATCAGGGGGAACGTGTCGTTCGGGAAATAACCGACGCCGCCCGCCCACACCGACGGCGCCTCGTTGTTGCTCTTCCACATCGCGCGCGCGACACGCCACACGCGATCATGCTGACGCCGCCACATCCAGAACGAACTGCCGCGATCGACATCGCACACGGCGCCGCGCAGCGGCACGATGCTCACGTGCCAATCCCACCAGTCGAACGCCCAGCCGTTGGCGATATGGACTTCCCTCGGGGTGACATGGAGCGCTGAGCGGAAGGCCTCGAATCCAGTCGTCCACCACTCGACGGCCGCGTCGATGCCGATGATTGGCGGCTGATTCGAGGGCATCATGACGATGTCCTCGGTGCAGAGTTCACGAAGCGAGGTCAGGTCCTCCCGGTTGAAAGCGTCCGTGAAGTGGGCCCGCCGCCGATCGATCTCGGCTCGACTCTCCATCGTGCCTCCGTTCGTATTCTGCATGACCGGCCGCATCGCTTCGGCAGCGTCGGCCGTGTGACGGATCCTGCTCACCTCCCCATTGGCGCTGACGCAGTATAGGCCGCGGTTACAGGCCCGCTTTTCACGGCGAATCGTGCATCGCGCGAATGTCGTGCAGCGTGCGATGCGGAGGTGTGCGAGTGCGCGCAGGTATGTGCGGACGCGCTCATCGCGCACCCCGCCGGCTCGGCCGCGTACCGACCTGCAGCTACCCTTCCAGCCCGCGAATGCGATTCAACGATTCGGATTAGCCGCCCCCCGGCGTCGCGGCGGCAACGAATTCCTTAGTGCTTCCTGATGGCGATTGGTCGATACTTCTGACCTTCATGTTGTCGCCGTTCCCGTTCCTCATCGTCGTCGGGTTCCCGATCAAGGTGGCTGTCGGCAACTTCGCACGGAAAGGACCGCGGTATGGCAAGAGTGCACCTTCGCACGATCAGTGGCGCGATTGTCGCGCTGGGACTGCTGTTGATCCCGGC
>Ga0075425_100007375_pt1 | contig 11623 bp, 6 predicted proteins | sample SoiMethybrSBSTD4_FD_75300 | JGI IMG/M metagenome (GOLD analysis project Ga0075425, IMG submission 75300) | Bulk soil microbial communities from a Populus tree surrounding site in Tennessee, USA - Soil MetaG P. TD hybrid SBSTD4 | ecosystem: Environmental > Terrestrial > Soil > Tree plantation...
ACGATTTCTTCAAACATCGACGTGTGGTCGATTTCTTCGCGCAGTGCCAGGTTTTCACTTTGCACCCGCTCTTCGGCCTGTTTTCGATCGTTTATGTCTGTGCCAGTCGCGTACCAGCGAAGGATCCGTCCGTCTTCATCCTTCACCGGGCGATACTGAACCAGGAACCATCGGTATTCGCCGTCGCTCCTCAGCGCGCGTTGCTCGTTCTCAAAAGGAATGCCTGTGATTAGCGACCGTCGCCTTTCGTCGCGAACCCTCTCGACGTCCTCAGGGTGAAAGAATCTGGTCCGAAAGTCAGGGGCCATAACGGCCTCGAGAGTGAGTCCGCCGAACTCCAGAAGCGATCGATTCGCATAAAGGGCGGATCCATCCGGCGCGAGCACCATTATGCTTTGTGATATCGCGTCGGTGATGTGCCGCAGCTCGGCCTCTTCCCTCTGCAGACTGACTTCAGCGCGCTTGCGTTCTTCGATGTCGGTACTGGTTCCGTACCACCGAACGATCTTGCCAGTTTCATCACGAAGCGGTTCGACGCGAACGAGAAACCAACGGAAGACTCCATCGTGTCGCCGAAGACGTGCCTCGATCTCGCCAGGTTCTCCGGAGGCCAACTGTTCATTCCAGGCCTTCATCAATGCCGGGAGGTCCTCAGGATGGAAGGCGGCTTGCCAGCCCCAGCCGTGCGACTCCTCAGGTGAAAGGCCGGTGTACTCGTGCCATCTCTTGTTGAGGAATTCATTCGGCCCGTCGGGGAGATTGCACCACGCCAGCGCCGGAATCGTGTCGATTACCTGGATCAGTTTGGCTTCCGATTTTTTTATTTCCTCGAATGCTTTTTCGAGAGCGGCTCGGGATCGGTCGCTCTCTATTGCGATGACCGCAATGTTGGCGGCGGCTTCCATTAGCTCGATGTCACTGTCGGCAGGCTGCTTTGGTGACGGATGGTAAATTGCGAATGTCCCGAGTGCTTCGTCGTCGCGGGACATCAACGGATAGGCCCAGGCGGCTCGCAGTCCGTGTTTCAAAGCGAGATTCTTGTAGTCGGTGCCTTGAATGACGGTCCAAAGCGGGTCGTTGGCAATGTCAGAGGCAATTACCGGCTTCTTCAAAAATGCAGCGGTGCCGCACGCGCCGATCCGAGGCCCGATCGGCAATGGTGAGATGGTATGAATCCATTCGTCGGGAAGCCGGTGACCGGCGGCGGGCCGCAGTTCCTTGCCATTCGTGTCCACCAAAAACACTGCTGAGATGATCTCTGGTGACTGAGCATCGATTGTGTCGCAAAGATCCTGCAGGACATCGGTGAGGCTCGCGCCACGGGCTACCAATTGCAGGCTGCGCCTTTGTGCTGATAGGAGCGCCTGCGCTCGTTTTCTGTCGCCGAGTTCATTCGTTTCTTCGTCGATGTGACACTTGACCTGGAACTCGGGTGCGCTCATTGCTTGTGACCCTTCTCGGCCCGAAAAGATTTTCTAAAGATACTCCCTCAGAATCACAACGCGCCATTTAAATGCTGAATTCGCTAAGACGCAAGAACAATTGCTAAACTCGAAGCGCATGCGTGAATGGTTTTGAAGTCGGGTCGAGAGGCCAGGACTAGTGGGAAACGCGATGGGGAACTCTCAACCTATTATCGAAGCGAAGTCCATCGAGAAGTTCTACGAGCAGCCCGACAAGCCAAAGATCCAGGTCATCTCGCCAATCGACCTCACGGTAAATCCCGATCACATCATCGCCCTTCTCGGTCCATCCGGATCCGGCAAGTCCACCTTGCTTCGAATGCTGACCGGGCTAGCCAGGCCATCCGCCGGACAGGTTCTCTGGCACGGCAAGTCTCTCGACGGCCAGACTCCTAACGTGGCTATTGTCTTTCAGAGCTTCGCGCTCTTCCCCTGGCTAACCGTCATTCAAAACGTCGAAGCTCCGCTCAAGGCAACCGGTGTCGAACCGGTCGAGCGACATCGACGCGCACTGAAAATCCTCGACACCGTCGGTCTCGATGGGTTTGAGACCGCTTATCCAAAAGAGCTCTCGGGAGGAATGAAGCAACGGGTAGGTTTCGCTCGCGCTCTGGTCGTTGAACCGGAAGTCCTGTTCATTGATGAGCCGTTTTCAGCGCTCGATGTGCTCACCGCCGAGAACCTTCGCGGCGAACTGATGGAGCTATGGATAAGCAAGAAGATCCCGACCCGAGCGATCTTCATCGTTACTCATAATATCGAAGAAGCCGTTCTGCTCGCCGATCGGATCATCGTGATCGGCCGCAATCCCGCGAGCATTCGTGCAGATTTCGAAGTGGACATTTCGCAGCCTCGGGATCGGAAGGCTGCGCGTTTCGTCGGAATCGTGGATTACATCTACCAGGTGCTTACTCAGCCGACGCTTGAGCATTCGCTTCCGCCGTTCGAGCCTGCACGAGAAAAGACAGGCCCGAGATATCAGATGCTGCCCCACGCGCGACCCGGTGGAATCGCCGGGTTGATCGAGCTGCTTATCGATCGCGGCGGCCGCGACGATCTTTATCAGTTGGCTAACGACCTGGTTATGGAAGTTGATGATCTTTTGCCGATTGTTGAAGCGGGTGTGTTGTTCAGCTTCATTCGAGTTCGCAAAGGAGATGTTGAGATCACGCCCGAAGGCAGAGATTTTGCAGAGGCAGACATACTTACTCGCAAGGTGATCTTCCGCGACGCCTCACTTGCTCACGTCCCGCTACTAAAACAGATCGAAAACGCGTTGCGCAGGAAGTCAGACGGCGCGCTTCCTGATGATTTTTTTCAGGACATTCTCGATGAGCACTTCAGCGACGAGGAAGCAAAGCGTCAGCTGGATACGGCGATACTTTGGGGCCGCTATGGTGAGATCTTCGACTACGATGCGGATTCCGGTAGGCTGGTGCTGACTGACACAGAGTCTGAAAAGAGCTCCGAATAGGGTCGATGCGATACGCCGATTATTGCGATGAAGACTTCTCAGATCACCAAAGCGATAGTGCCCGAGCGCACGTGGTCGAGACTAACCGACCTGGTTATTTTCGGCGCGGCGATCGCTCTTTTTTACGGCATACTGGCGATCGCGCGAACGTGGCTCGGGCCGATCTCGCCCGAAGCGGAAATATCGCGCAGCCCGTTGGCATTACCATACTACGCTGCGTACTCGCTCTTGCGAATCCTGATCGCTTACCTGCTGAGTCTCGGCTTTACACTGATCTACGGTTACGTTGCTGCTTACAACAAGACCGCTGAGCGAGTGATGATCCCGCTGCTCGATATTCTGCAGTCGATTCCAGTGCTCAGTTTTCTTCCCGGCGTGATGCTGGCTATGGTTGCGCTTTTTCCAAGCCGTCAGATCGGCATCGAGATGGGTTCGATACTGCTCATCTTCACCGGACAGGTTTGGAATATGGCGTTCAGCTTCTACTCGTCGATCAAAAGCATCCCGCGCGAGCTACATGAAGCCGCACATGTTTATCGATTCAGTTGGTGGCAGCGATTCACCCAACTTGAATTGCCTTATGCGGCGATTGGTCTGGTATGGAATTCGATGATGTCAGTGGCGGGCGGCTGGTTCTTTTTGATGGCCTGCGAGATGTTCGTTCTGGGCAAGCGCGATTTCCGATTGCCGGGACTCGGAAGCTATCTTCAAACGGCTGCCGGCGCCGGAGATACAACTGCGATTGTCTGGGGTCTGGTCGCGATGATTAGCGTCATCGTGCTGCTCGATCAACTTGTCTGGCGTCCGGTGATCGCATGGGCGGACAAGTTCAAGTTCGAGCAAGTCGAGAGCGCCAGCGCACCACACTCGCTGGTACTGGATGTGCTTCGACGATCGAGAGCGCTTTCGTATTTGGGTCGCACGACGATTGAGCCTCTCAATGAGCGGGTCAGTCGATTGTTTGTTCCTAACAGAAACTCTGCTGTCGACACGAGGCGCCGTTCAGGCTGGGGCAGGGCGATCGTGCGAGTTTTAGCAGCGGTGCTTCTCGCCGGCGGAATTTATGCAATCGTGAAGGCGGGCTACGTTTTGAGCGATTTGGCTCCGGAAGAAATGCTCACGATTGCGCGCGGCGCGGGAGCTACATTTCTGCGAGTCAACGTCGCGTTGCTAGTCGGCGCGGCGTGGGCGGTTCCTGCGGGAGTAGCGATCGGCTTCAACGCGAGGTTGGCTCGCATCGCGCAGCCGCTGGCTCAGATTGCGGCTTCCGTTCCAGCCACCGCGCTCTTTCCGGTTGTGTTGCTTGTGCTGGTAAGAGTCGGAGGCGGTCTTGGCGTCGCTTCGGTGGTGCTGATGCTGTTGGGGACGCAGTGGTACATATTGTTCAACGTGATCGCAGGCGCGATGGCGATCCCGACAGACCTGAAGGAAGCCGCGAGCGTTTATCGATTCAGCAGCCTTGATCGCTGGAGGTTGCTGATTCTGCCGGGCATTTTTCCGTACTTGATTACCGGGTTGGTGACGGCGGCCGGTGGAGCGTGGAATGCTAGCATCATTGCCGAGTATTTCCATTTCAAAGGACAGACGCTTTCGACGCTCGGTCTTGGAGCGACGATCAGCGAAGCGACAGACAGCGGGAATTTTGATCAGCTGCTTGCGGCTACGATTGTGATGGCGGCGATGGTTGTCTCGGTCAATCGGCTTCTATGGCGGCGGCTCTATCGACTTGCGGAAACACGGTTCAAGTTGGAGATGTGACAGGGATTCCACGAGTCTCAGCCTTCATCCCTCATCCTTCCTCCCTCATTTCGCGGACGCTCTTTCGTCGGATCGGGGCTTGCGCTTGAAAACAATCTCCTTGACGCTCGGCTCGAGCGGAATCGACACGCCGTCAATCTCACCCGCAGCGTTCACAATGAAAGTAACCTTCGTTCCCTCGAGTTGCCCATCCTCAGCTCCCTGAAAAACGTCATAGTGGTAATGCTTCAACGCGCCTTTCAGTCCGTGAAGGTCCAATTTCAACTGCTCGCCTTCCTGGCTGATCGTCAGTGTCTGATAAGCGGGATGCTCAAATTGTCCAGTGTACTCCGACAGCTTGTGAGTCGGCGGCGCGTCCTTTTTGCGCTTTGCTTCCATGTCCGCCTTAGCTTTCGCCTGCGCCATCTTTCCCTTCGCCGCATCGTCGAGAGCTCGTTGCGCCCATGGTGCTTCGCTCAAACCGAGCATTCGGTCTATTGCGTTCGACGCGATGAGACCGCTCGCCGGTGAAGATGAGTTGGTCAACACAACGACTCCCAGCTGATCCTTCGGCAGAAAACGAACCGCCGATGTAAACCCGTCGATGCCGCCAGAATGCGCCAGCGCCGGGTGACCGCGATACGAAGTGACCCCCCATCCCATCGCGTAGCTCGAGTAAAACGATTCGTCATACTTGAGATCGCCGCCAGCGATGATCTGCGGCGTGTGGACTTCTGCCAGGTCCTTTTCGGCAATGATTTGCTTCCCTTCGTATTTTCCTTTGCCCAGCTGAAACATCAACCAATGGGTCATCTCATTGACGCTTGAGTTGATTGAACCAGCGGGGCCGATCGCGTCGATGCTTCGAAATGGAATTTCTTTCACCTCGCCATTCGTTTCGTCATAAGGCAGTGAAAAGTCGGCAGTCTTTTGTGAATCGGCGACTGAAAAATTCGTGTTCTTCATGCCGATCGGATCGAGGATGCGTCGTCGCACGAAATCCTCCCAGCTGCTGCCGGACAGGCGCTCGATCAACACGCCGGCGGTCATGAACATCAGATTGTTGTATTGATACTTGGCGTGCAGCGGCTTGCTTGGTTCCAGATAACGAAGTCTTGCGTAGAGTTCGTTGCGCGAAAGTGGTGAACCATACCAAACCAGGTCGTGCCGCGGCAGACCGGATTGATGGGTCACCAGATCGCGCGGACGCATCTGAGAGGTAGCGTACGAATCGTACAGCCTGAAGTCGGGCATGTAGTCTCGTACCGGTTTGTCCCAATCGAACTTGCCTTCGCCGGCGAGCATCGCCAGCGAAGTCGCAGTGAAGGACTTCGAGCAGGAGCCTATCGCGAACAGCGTATCCGGCGTGACCTTCAACCCTTTTTTGACGTCTCGGAAACCGTAGCCTTTGGCATAGGCCACACGGCCATCTTTTACAATGGCTACCGCGATGCCCGGTACGTGCCAGTCTTTCATCACCTGTTCGACGAAACCGTCAAAGCCGTTGAGACTTGCCGGGGCGCCGTTCTGCGCGCGAACAGAAACTGACACGAGCATGCAAACCATTAGCAAAGGAGCGAGCGCTCGAATCGATAGCTGTTTCATTGTGATCTCCTGTTAGAAAACCGCGGTTAGTATCCAAGTATTGAAAGCGTGGAAGAAGTATCGCACTCGCCTCGCGTGCGTGGTTGAGATTAAAGCACGGGTTGATTGGTAAAGCGAGTGATTGTCCGCCCGTCGCGTCCGTGTTAGGACCGAGCGCTGATTCGCTGGAAAAACCCGCGCGCAAACAGGTCGCGGATCTACGCACGTTCGACGCGAGGGTCCTTCCCATTTATCGTCCGCCGCCAGACAGAAGCCGTTTTACCTCTTCGACCCAATTGACCACTACAACTATCTCTTCACGAGCTCCAGGCACAGCTTGAGATTGAATCATCAGAAATCGCCCATCGGGAAAGACATCATATCCGGTGTGAGCGCCCGCCTGAGGATTCTCAAATCGATCCGGGAATAGCGTCGTTGGCGCTCCGATCGTTGGCGGCGCTCCTGATCCAAACGAAACCTCCTGTATCGATCCGCGACCGCGAAAGAAAAGCTTCGATCCGTCATGTGACCATACCGGCTGATCGCCACCAGTCGAACTAATCTGGAGCTTCGAACCTCCCTGAGGAAAAGCCTGCACATATACTTCATCGCGACTCGATTCGTCTGAAACATACGCTAACCACTTGCCATCGGGAGACAGGCGCGAGTTTCGCTCATTGAAAGAACTTTGCAGGAAGGGCGACGCCGTGGGTGTCCCTTCCAAATTCAAACGCAGGATGTCGCCGCTTGTATTAGGATCTTGAATCTCAATCACCAGCGTTTTGCCATCGGGCGACCAGTCGCGTACGTGGCAATGCTGTTCGAGTTGCCAGATCAATTCTTCCTTTCCGCTCGCATCGGCCGGCCGCTTATAAATCCCGCGCTGCAGACCTGATCTCGAAGCAGCCCAAACCACAATGCGTCCGTCCGGAGACCAGACTGGAGTCTCGTCTTCGCCGTCGGCATATGAAATCCGGGTGAGTGCGCCCCGCTCGACGTCGGCTACCCATACATCATCCTGATCACCCTGTGCATGGAGTGCGAGAAATCGTCCGTTGGGAGAAACACGAGGATCAGAATAATCACGCGCTTCGGTTGGCAAGACAGATGACTTGCCTGATCGATCAACCGCTACAAGTCTCGTGACCGAACCCTCTCCGACCGGCGAGGGCAAATATGCCAAAGTGCCGAAGTCCGAGACCACGAAATTGCTTGAGCTCCCCGCGCTGGTGTCTCGCACATTTCGAACGGCGGTTATCGGATTCCCGACCAGCTTGCGTGTCTTCACATCAAATCCGACCACCGACAGATCCAGACGTCGGTTTCTTGCGCCTTGGGCGTGTAGCAGGTATCCCGATTTCACATATTGATAGTCATAACCTCCTCGCAACACTACGGTTTCGTCTTCTTTATCGAGCGAACGCATGACCAGCTCATTGAAATCGTAGTTGCCGGGTCGACCGCGTTGGAACAGAAACGATTTACCGTCGGGGAGAAACTGCGGATGCAGATAAGCAAGGGAAGGCGCAGGAGGCACGATAACTACGGGAGTGCCGCCACTGGCTGATACGCGTAGGACGCCTGCGAAGATACCTCCAATCAGAATTGTGTTGTCAGGTCCCCAGCTTGCGCCGATCGGGTCGGGGACAGGGCAGATAATTTCGGCGGCCCCGCCGCTAACAGGTACTTTCTTCAAGTGCGGACGGGAAAGAAAACCAACCCACTGACCATCGGGCGAAAAGAAAGGACCCATCGCTCGCTCGGTGCCTTGTAACTCCACCGCCTCGAGCGAATCCAGGTTTTTGATATACAGCCGCTCATTTGCGGCGTACACCAGTTTTGAACCATCCGGAGATATCGCCACTCGATTGCGTTGCTGCGCTCCCGGTACCTGGTCAGCAGGAATTGTATAAGTAAGACGAACGACCGGTTGTGCTGCCGGAGTCTCCTTCAGCGATCTTGAGATGAAAAAGCCAGCCAGTAGAGCCACTACAATGATTAGCCCGCCTGCAACGAGAGTGCGCCATCGTGGACCTGCCGGAGCGACGATTGTTGACACGCTGCCTTGTCTATAGTCGGTGCGCTCCAGTTCGAATCGGGCGTCTCCGATGTCTCGAAGCCTTTGCCTGGCATCCTTGGTCAGACAACGACGAATAACGCTTAGCATTGCCGGCGGCGTATTCGAGGGCAGTGCGTCCCAGTCGGGCTCGCCCCGCACAACCGACGCCAGAGTATCGGTCAACGTCTCGCCTTTGAAACACCATTCTCCAGAAAGCATCTCAAAGAGCAGACAACCAAATGCCCAGATATCAGTGCGTTTGTCGACGACTTTGCCCTTCGCCTGCTCGGGACTCATGTAAGCAGCAGTGCCGAGAATCACCCCCGTCTGCGTTCCCTGGACCACTGTCGGTGAGTGAGATAAATCACTGTTCAAGGTTTCAGCTGAAGCGATCTTAGCCAGTCCGAAGTCCAGGACTTTGACCCTGTCGTCGGGCGTAACTTTGACGTTCGCCGGTTTGAGGTCACGATGGATGACACCGCGTTCATGCGCGACCTCCAATGCATCCGCGATTTGTCTTGCGATGGTTAACGTTTCGTCGAAAGGTATCGGACCGGCGGCAATGCGATCGGCAAGTGTTGGTCCCTCGACAAGCTCCAACACCAGAGCGCGAACTCCATCGGACTCTTCAAGCCCGTATATTGCCGCGATGTTTGGATGATTGAGCGAGGCGAGGATCTGGGCTTCGCGTTGAAATCGTGCGACGCGTTCGCGATCCTGAGCGAAGCCTTCGGGCAAAACCTTGATGGCGACTTCGCGGTTTAGTTTTGAGTCAAGTCCTCGATAGACTTCACCCATGCCACCGGCGCCAAGTTTCCCTGTAACTCGATAATGAGAGATCTGAGCACCAACCGCCAACTCTTCGTTCAAGCTGCTGTTCCTCTTCTTGTTGGGGAGTAAGACTGACCGAGGCCAACCGGAGTTGATACTTTGGTGCGGAGCGGGATAAAGGTCAAGGGGATGAAGAGATGATGGAAGATCAACAATCGACGATCAAAATAGCGGATGAACGATGGGCCGTTAACTGGAATGACAACACCGCAGACGCCGCGCGGCGTTCAGCAGAGCGCGGCTTCTCCGGAAACAAGGGGTCGCCGATAACGATGCGAAACCAATGCAATCAATCCTGTGACCAACTGGTCAGGATTTCATCGATCTTGCTACCGACACAGTCTCGAGCTTCGTGCCGTTCCCAACCTTTGTTGAGTAATTTGTCGTAGTCGGTGTGAACGTGGCGAACGTGCGCGCGGACCGCCAGATTGATCGCGTCCTCGTCAAAGCGTTTTGCATCCGCGCTTCGTCCGACACGCCCCGAATACTTGAGACAGGCATGTTCGGCGATCTCTACAGCTTCTGAGTCAGGACAATTTGGATAATGTGCTGCGCAAACTGGCTTCTATAGCGCGCGTCGATCAAAGACTCACGTTCTGCTCGCCTCAAACGCGCTCGCTCGCGAGCATCGGCATCGGCGAGACACTCTTGTTCCGCTCGAGCGAGAGCCGCTTCTTCAACGAGCGTTCCTTGCCGTTCATAACGGTTGCGGGTTCGACTAAAACGGACCAGGATCGCCCTGAGCGAGGAGTAACGGCCTGCTCGGCGCGTCAAGGCAGCTTCGCCTGGCGGAAGGAACACAAGGTGCGAAAGATCTGCGCAGTGCATACAAAGGGGGCGTTCATTTTCAAGACGAAGCCATCTTGCTTTACCGAGTTGTTCGCCGCATTCCGAGCAGGCGGATGCACGAAGGATCTCGAAAACTACGATGTCCTTAGTGTCGGCGTTTTTTGATATTGTCATTTTGACGGACTCCAGATCACCTCTCGCACGTGTTGACAATAGAGCGTGCGATTGCTGTGAAGCCAGTCACACGCGCGAAAAGCGCGTGCCACCTCGTTTCACCCCCAATGTAACAACGAATTTTCCCTTCGCGTCTGCAGATGGTTCGACCAGGCCCGAGCCGCTCCAACCATGCCCCGCTTCATCGACGAAGCTCCATCGTATCTGAGAGGAATTTGTTTGCGGCGCCAAGTTCGGAGTTCCGCGTAAGTGAGAAATTCGGCGCGCCATTCCACCCTGTCCGCTGACAGCAATTCGTTTGCGCAAAAGATCGATGATCGCTGAAACCGAGTCGGGTTCAGACATAAGCATCTTCGTCTCCCAGTGATCTGCGTCGCCTTCAGTCGAAATCAGCGTAGCCTTAGCTCCTCTAATTCGCGCCTTTCCGAAAGCTAATCCATCAGGCAGATACCGGTCGGCCATTGCGCCGCGTGCCCACCCCGCGTCTGCGTCCCATCTATACTCGACGTTCAGCGCCACCGACTGCGCCTCACCCTTCCCAAGCATTCTGGATACGACATGGATAGCGCCATCAATCCCCGAAGTGAGGCCCGCCGTCGTAACGATTTTCCCGCTTTCCACATAACGCGCGTCGTAGACCACTTTCGTGTTTGGGAAAGTGGCAAGATCTTCGACCATGCCGTAGGTACATGTTGCTTTCTGCCCAGCCAGCAGACCCGCCTCTCCGAGTAAGAAAGCTCCGGTACAAACCGACATCACATATCGGACGTCGTTCGACTTTGCTTTGATCCATGCCATCAGCGCTGGACTTTTCTTCGCTTCTCCAACGCCACCGCCGGGAACCAGGAGAATGTCCGCCTTGGGACTGTTTTCAAAAGTGTAGTCCGGCAAAACTTTCTGCCCGAAGACCAGCGTCAGCGGTTCAATCTTCTCGGCGACGGTGTGAACCAAAAAGCCTGCGGTGCCAAACACCTCCCAAGGCCCGGCGATGTCGATTATTTCGACTCCGTTGAAGAGAAGAACTGCAACGCTTGGCGGGCTGTCTTCTGAGGGGCCGACGGGAACCAGCGTCATCCCGCAGCCTGGACAGTTACCTGGCTTGTCGTAGGTGACTTTGTCGCAAGGCTGTCCGCAAGGAGGACAAATATAGGCCTTCGTCGAAGTTTGACTCAATGGCATTTCTGCTGATGCGGCATTAGGCTTGGTCGAGTGAAGATAACTCATCGCGAACATCGAACCTGCGCCGCGTGCCAGGAAACTTCTGCGAGTCAACTCGTCGGATTGTTTTTGCTTCATTTGAACACCTCTGAACACCGGACAGCATTGGGCACAAGTTATTTATTACTTTGGCAGCACGAAACGTGATTGGTAAAGCCCACCCGTTAGCTCGACAGTCTCGCGAAACAATTGCGTGATGCTCTCGACTGCACCAAGCAGCTGCTCAGCAGAGTCGCCCAGTTGCGCTAATGTTTTCTGGATGCGCGGCCCGAACTCTAGTGGTGCGAGGTCGAA
>Ga0075425_100007377_pt1 | contig 11621 bp, 10 predicted proteins | sample SoiMethybrSBSTD4_FD_75300 | JGI IMG/M metagenome (GOLD analysis project Ga0075425, IMG submission 75300) | Bulk soil microbial communities from a Populus tree surrounding site in Tennessee, USA - Soil MetaG P. TD hybrid SBSTD4 | ecosystem: Environmental > Terrestrial > Soil > Tree plantation...
AACGAACCGGGCAAGTCCGGCGTCGGCCCCCATGCGATGAACAAAGTCGGCGGTAGGCGTGTGAGCGTCGCGGAAGCCTATTTGTCTGCCGCCGTACGCACGCGCGAGAACCTCACCATCCGGCCCGACACGATGGTCCGCCGCGTGGTCTTTCGACGAGGCCGCGTCGTGGGTGTCGAGATCCTCGCGCGCGGCCGGCCCGAGATCCTCGCTACCAACAGGGTCGTGCTGAGCGCGGGGGCCATCCACACACCGGGCATCCTTCTGCGTTCCGGCGTGGGTCCGCCTGAAAGCGTTCGCAAGCTCGGATGCGAGCCGCTCGTCGATGCTCCAGCCGTCGGGCGAAAGCTGCTCGATCATCCCGGCTTTGCCATCTTCCTCCGACCTCGCCTCGGGGCAGGCTCGAGCCGACGCCATCCGCTCCTACAAACCGTGCTTCGGTTCGCCTCCGGGGAGCGATCGCACCGAGCCGACATGCTGCTTCAACCAGGCTCGACCGTCGCGCTGCCTCGCGTCAACCTGCCGCTTATGTCGATCATGGGCGCGATCGGCAAACCCCGCGGCCACGGCTATCTCCACTGGGATTCGCGCGACGCCATGGCCGGGCCTCGCATCGAATCGCGTCTATTGGAAGATCCGGACGACTTGCGGCTCGCCATGTCGGCGATGACGCGCGCTTTCGATCTTGCGCAGCGACCTCCGCTTCGCGATCTCGGTGCGATGCTCTGGCCGAGCGCCGCCGTGTTCCGTCACCCCGACGACATCCGAGCGTGGGTCGTTCGCGCCTGCGATTCCGGCTACCATCCGTGCGGGACGGTGCCGATGGGGGTGTCGCCCGGACCCGACGCGGCTGTCGACGGACGAGGACGCGTGTTCGGCGTCGACGGTCTCTACATCGCGGACGCAAGCATTATGCCCACGATTCCTTCGAGCAACATCCATTTGCCGACATTGATGTTGGCCGAACGAATCGCCGAATGGCTCCGCGAGGTGCACGCATAAGGTAAGGCGCACGAGTTCGAAAGAGCTCACCGCGGGGTCCGCCCTGACTCTGGCCGATGGCATCGGAAACGGGGCCCGGCCGATCTTCGTGATCGCTTTTGTGGGCACTGCTGCACTAGATACAAGGATTATACTCACCGCCTCTCGCTACTCGATCGCCTCTGTACCGAAGGTGGTTCATATACGGAGATCACTATGAAAAACACGACCCCCACATGGTTCGGCGTGATGCTGATAGCCTCGGCAGGGCTCGTCTACTGCGGCGGCGAAGACTCTCCTTTGACGACGCCGAGCGGCTCGGGGGGCGGAGGAACGCGCTCCACGACGTCCGGACCCACGACGGTTACCGGGGGGACCGCCACGACGACCGCGGGAACGGGGGCTGGCGGTGGGGCGGCAACGACTGTCGCGACGACGACAGCAACAACGACGACGACCGGTGGACCCGGCGCGGGCGGAGCTGGAGGCGTTGGAGCGGGCGGCGGCGGAACGGGCGGGGCCGCAACGGGCGGAGCCGGAGGCGGCGTGGTCGATGTTTGTCCTGCGGCGCAGCCCGCACAATTCACCGCCTGCACGAGCGACGGACAGGTCTGCGACTACCCCGGTTTCGCTTGCACTTGCATGAACGGCATTGGGCGCGATGGCGGTATGCGCCTCGCGTGGAACTGCATGCGGACGGGCTTCGACGCGGGCATGTGCCCGGCGAATCCCCCCGTTACCGGCGGCTTCTGCATGAATGTGGGCAATGTTTGCGTCTACCCGAACGAGACATGCACCTGCCAAGCCGGCGGCATGGGTGCCAGGTGGAACTGCATTTAGCAGGCGGAACAAGCCGCGACGGAGGGTGATCCGACGCCAAACGAGCCGCCAGGCGTCGAGGCGGGAGACTACCAGCCGCCGGTCGTCGACCCGCCCGGAGGCTTCGGCGCCGTCGGACCCTTATCAGGGCAGCTTGTTGCTACGAGCGCGAGCACCACGATGATCATCGCCCTGAGGTTCATGCGCGGTAGCCTCGCACGACCAATCGCCTGCGCCAACTTACGAAGACGACCCTGGGAAATCCCACCCCTTCGGGTGTTCCACCCCTTCGGGTGTTCCGCAGCGGCTCGCAGCGGCTCCGGCCGGGGATAAGACCTCTGGCCGAAGCCGCACACGCGGTAACCAAGTCAGGGCTCCGTGCTCTCCTCGGGCTCCGTGCTCTCCTCGAGCCTCTCGCGGCAGTGGTGGGCAACGAGCTCCAATAACCGTTCGAGGGCGAAGGGCTTGGGCAGCATGGTGTATGGGTCTCCCACGAACCGGTCACCGAAATACGCACTCGTGAGAATGATGGGAACTTTCTGAAGGTCGCGATCCCTCGCGATGATGTCCAACACTTGCCAGCCGTTCATCATCGGCATCATCAAGTCGAGCACGATGACCGAGGGGCGAAAATCCGCGCGATTGAGGTAATTCAGCGCTTCCCTGCCGTTGGCGGCGGTGACCACCTCGTGCCCCTCGACTTGCAGCGCGGTCTTGATCGAAGCGCAAAGGTCGGGATCGTCATCGACCACGAGGATGGGGGACATCCTGGCAACGTATCACGGCCCTCGGTGCCAATGATCTCGGTCAGCGAGAGGTGGAAGACCGCTTGGCGGGCGCTGAATCGGATGCTGCACCGGAAGATCGCTTGGCCCGCGCGCCGGCCGGCGGAGCGAGAGGCAGGCTCGAGACGTCGATCGGTGGTTTGCTCGCAGCGCGCGGCGCCACGGTCGTGACCTCGACCGGAGCCAACGCGCGGGGCTCTGGTGGGGCCGAGATTTCTTCTGGTATCGACGGGGCTGGTATCGATGGGGCTGGTATCGATTGGGCCGGTATCGACGGGGCGGACCTCGCGGCGGCAGTCTCGGGTGGCAGCGTCTTCGACAAGTACCAAGCAATGCCTGCGACCGCGAGAGCAGCGAAGGCAAACACCTGGAGGAGCGAGACCGACCGAAGACGCGCCGCCAGCGGCCGCCAGGTCAATGAAAGAGACAAGCCCGACATCGTGTCTCGTGCGAAGCCGGATATCGTGTCACGCAGATCGGCCACCGTGTGCGGACGAAGCTTGAACCAAGGGACCCGTGCGTCCCGAATCGTATCTTCGTTTTCTGCGATCTCTCCCGCCGGCGCGTAGCCAGAGATCGTCCGAGCACGCGGGCTCGGCGGGATCGCCTCCTCGGTGGCTTGTTCGGTATCTAGCTCTCTATTCTCAGCTTGCTGCATTGCTCGCGACATCAGACCCTACTTTGGTTGCCGATTGTTCTTTTTTAATCGAAATCGAACGGGGCAACGGGACCCTAAGAACATACCTTGGGATATATAGGTGCGCCGTCGAGTCGAAAGGTTGCAGACATCGGACCTTGGCCGATCGATTGAGGGTTCCGGGCGGAATATTTTCGTCAGTACGTATGATCGAGCGCTCGGACCGCCTATTTCGATCACTCGATTGGATTGGGTTTTCACGGTGCGACGTAAAAACTCGTAATAACTACGTTTCCCTACAAGCGTCTTCGAGCACGCCTGGTAGGGGGTGATTTCTCGATATGAGGCGATACCGAGCGTGTCAAATTTTCTGAGGAAACTGGGGTGGTTCGGCCCAAACATGTTGGAAGGCTTGTTGCTCGTTTCAGTGGAACTCGAGCTCCGCATGGACCAGAATGATGCTGCCTTACTTCGTCCCTGAGGGAGAAAGAGAATCCAATGCCTGCAATGAGAAGCGTTGCTGAAGCGATCGACTCGACGCAGGGGCCTGCGAGCTCGCCAATGACGAGAGGCGGCTGCCTCCTCCTCGTGTTCGCCGGAATCGTCGCCGCCTGCGGAGGGGGCGACACAGCCAACGGCGGCAGCGGACCGGCGGGCACTTCCGGGACGGGGGGGACGAGCGGGGGACCGACCGGTGCGGCAGGCGCCGGCATTGTCATCATCAATCCCCCTGACGGCGGCTCCGGAGGCAATGTCAATTCCGATGCAGGAACGATTGTCGGCGTCCTGCCGCCCGATTTCACGAAGGCCGAGGCGGGCGGCTACAAGCTCGGCCAGCCGATCATGGGCGCCGGCGTGACCGACACGGGGCTCGGTACAGGCGCATGCAACGAGATCGTCGGCGTCGTTCGTGACTTCAAGGGTTTCAACGTGCAGGGGGGCCACCCGGACTTCGAGCACTTCGCGGGCAATGGAACCAGGGGCCTCGTCGACCCAACGCTCGGCACCGACGGAAAGCCGGTGTACACGGGCCTGTGCGAAAATCCGAACACCCCACGCGGAGGCGCGTGCCCCGACGGACAGATGACGACGAGCAAGGCCAACTTCGACCAGTGGTACCGGTTCACCGACGGCATCAACAAGCCTTACCTGATCTACTTCTTTTTCCAGGCGACGCCTGGTCAGAGCGTCATCACATTCGACAGCCAAAACTTTTTCCCCCTCGACAACGCGGGGTGGCAGGCGCCCGGTGTGGTAGGGGGCGACATGCCGCTCAATCGGCACAATTTCAGCTTCACGACGGAGCTTCACACGAAGTTCAAGTACCTGGGCGGCGAGACATTCACGTTCGAAGGCGACGACGATCTGTGGGTGTTCGTCAACAACCACCTGGCCATCGACCTCGGCGGTTTGCACCCTGCTTTGCGGGCTACCATCAACATGGACGCCTCCGCATCGACATTCGGGCTCGTCGTGGGCAATACCTACCCGCTCGAGCTTTTCCACGCCGAGCGCCACACCACCGCGTCGCACTTTCGTGTCCAAACCACGCTCTCCCTCGTCGATTGCGGATCGATTCCCCCCGACGTCCCGAGGTAAACCGAAGCGTCAACGCGCTCTTTGGCCGCGCGCGGCGAGATACGGGCGCGCGGCTGCCGTCGCGACCAGCGCGGTCACGATCGCGGTGAAGATCATCGTCGCCGAAGGAGCACGCGCGGGGGCCGCGGCGTGACCGGCGAGGCCGAGAAGCGGGCCGAGGCAATAACCGACGCCGATCAGGGCTTCGAACGCGCCGCCCGCGTCCACCGCGGCGTGTCCGGTGGCCATCGAGTAGTAGAGGGCGGCGTAATAGATGAGTCCCATACCGCTACCGAACAGGGCCAGGCCGGCGACGACCGTCTCGAGGCGAGATCCGAGCAAAACCATGACGACACCGCCGACGAGCGCGCCGGTCGCGGCGACGAGAGTTCCCCATCGACCGTGCCAGAACCCGATTCGCCACATGAGGCCGAGCGTCAGGAAGCGAGCGATCATCCAGGTGGAGGCGACCACGCTCGAAGGGATGGAGCCGGCGCCCACCGCGGCGAGGCGATGCGGGAGGACCGGCGCGAGCGTCGAGGACATCACGTAGCTGAGGGGCAACAGCCAGGACGCCGAACGCACGAGCCATGTGTACTCGCGTCCCACCGCGGCCTCTGACGCCGCCCGCTCGTGCAGGCCGGGACGTCGCGGGAGCGCGAAGAGCGCGAGGATCGCGCCGCCGTTGACCACCGCCGTCAGCGCGACGGTATAAAGCACGTTCGTCTTCGCAAGCGCGGGCATCAGAAGAAGAGAAACAGCGGTAGCCGGCGTCCAGGTGACGTTGAACCATCCGAGCGCCGAACGCATCCCTTGGCCATGCCGGCCGGCGACGAGGAAGCTCTCGACAATCGGCCATGCGATCGCGGGCATCGTGGCGCCCACGAGCGCGGCCACCCACAGCATGGCCTCGTAGTCACCGAAAGCGAGCGGGCCGAGAGAGGTGATTCCCCAGAGTCCCAGAGCTCCCGCCAGCACGGCGCGCGGAGAGAAGCGGCGCTCGAGCGCACGGAGCAAAGGGCCCGCATAGCGCGCCGAGAGCGCATACACCGCGCCCATCGTGGCCGCGAGAACGAGGTTCTGCACGGGGGAGAATCGGTAGTGGATGGCGGTGACGAAGAAGATCCCCGCCCAGAACACGCCGCTGCTCACCGAGCCCAAGAAGGTGACGGCCAGGACGGCTGCGAGGGGAGCGGGGCGTTCGGAAACGGCGGGCGTCAAGTCGGCAAGAGCTTAGGTACCACCGATCGCGATCGCCGCGTCGACTAGGATGTCCCCGTTGAATCCGTTCGTGCCGTTTCGTGGTCGAGCATCGTATTGCCATAGCGGCTTTCTTGGGCACACGGTAATCTTCTGCCTGCTATTTCGTCGGTGCGGCGCAATTCGTGAAGTCCCGCGCTGCGCTGCGTGCGCTCGGCAGGTCTTCGAGAAAAACATGAAACCCCGCGTCACCTTGTCACGCCTCGCCCTTGTCTCAACCAGTGCCCTGCTTTTCTCGTGCGTATCTTCATCGACCGGGGTCACGACGGAGAGCGGGACGGGATCGACGGGCACCTCGAGCGGCGCGAGCGTGGGTTCGAGCGGGACGACCGTGGGGACGGGGACTGGAAGCGCGGGCGCGGGCGGCAGTAACGTCGGCGCGGGCGGCAGTGACGCAGGCGCGGTAAGCGACGCCGCCCTCGACGCCCAGGCGACTGCGGACGCCGACCCTTACGCGAATTGGGTGCTCTCATGGAGCGACGAGTTCAACGCGGTGGCCGGGACGAAGCCCGACCCGACATATTGGAGCTATGATCTCGGCGGCGGCGGCTGGGGCTTGGGGCAGCTCCAGACGTACACGAACGCCGCCGCCAATGCCGCGACGGATGGGACGGGCAACCTCGCGATCGTGGCCATCATGGACGCGCAGGGGAACTTCACCTCGGCGCGCCTCAAGACGGAGGGCAAGTTCGATCAGGCGTACGGCCGCTTCGAGACGCGCGCCAAAGTGGTCACGGGCAATGGCATGTGGCCAGCTTTCTGGACGCTGGGAAACGACTTTGGCTCGGCGGGGTGGCCCCAGTGCGGCGAGATCGACATCATGGAGGTCCGCGGCACGCAGCCCTACGGGAGCAATGCCGCCCTACACGGCCCGGGCTACTCGGGAAACAGCGACCTGAAGGGCAGGTACGCGTTGCCCGATAGCGGCCCAAAGATCTCCGACGATTTCCACACGTACGCCATCGAATGGGAGCCGGGCGTCGTACGCTTCTACGTCGATAACAACCTTTTTCAGACGCATACGCCGGCTGACATTCCGGTCGATGCGGGCCCGAACGCCAAGTGGGTCTACGACCACCCGTTTTTCATCCTGCTCAACGTCGCCGTGGGGGGATCGTACGCGGGCCCGCCCACCGGCACGGTTTTCCCGCAGACGATGCTTGTGGATTACGTGCGCGTCTACAAGAGGCCGAACACCGGCGGCTGAACATCGTCTGCCGCTTTCCACTGCGGTGTGCGACGTTGCGCGTTGGTGGGGCGGTTGCCGGCGCTACGGAGTCGTTTGGAAGAGCCCCGGCACGGCATCTCCGGCGTTACCGAGCCTGCACTCGTCGAAGGCGTCGGCATTCTCGGGGCGCTCGGGCCCGACGTAGATCGTCTGGGCGCCCCGCTGCCGCGCGATGCGAGCGAAACCGGCGGCGGGGTAGACGGCGCCGGAGCTTCCGATGGTCACGAACAGGGTGCACTCCGAGAGCGCTGCCAGGATGCGATCCATCTCGAACGGCACTTCGCCGAACCAGCAGATGTGAGGACGGATGCGGCCGCCGCACTCGCAGCGCGGAATGCTCGAGAGGTCCATGTATTCGCCGGCGTCGTTGAAAGGGGGCGCGTGATCGCGCTCGCAACGGCTCTTGGCGAGCTCGCCGTGCATGTGGACGACGCGGCGTGAACCCGCGCGTTCGTGAAGCGGATCGACATTCTGCGTGCACACGAGTAGCCGTTCGCCGAGGGTCCGCTCGAGTCCGGCGAGCGCATCGTGCGCTGCGTTCGGGACGACGGTCCCCGCCTGCGCGCGGCGGATCGAGTAGAAACGCCACACCAGCGCCGGATCGGAGGCCCACCCTTCCGGCGAGGCGACCTCTTCGACGCGGTGCTCTTCCCAGAGGCCGCCTGCATCGCGGAAAGTTCGAATGCCGCTCTCTGCGCTGATACCGGCTCCGGTCAGCACGAAAACGCGCGCGCCCGAGCCGACGTCGAGAGGAGGAAAATCCGTGTAGGGGCGTACGGTCGCCACCCGTCCCATCGTACTCGAAACGGGCGCTTATTTTCCTACGCGCTCACCTCAGGCCGGCTGCGTCGGGCCCCGCGGCGAAGCTTGCCTGAATCAAGCTCGCGGGCAGGGCCACATTGTAGATCCTGAATTCGAAAATCGTTCCGGCGAACTCCGGATCGGCCGAGTATTGGGATTGACCGAGCCGGTTATGGACGTCGTTGAGCAACGACAGCGAGTCCGTGAAGGGGGACGCGGTCTCGAGCATCCCGTTTCGGTAAAGCGCCATCTGGTTATTGCCGTCGTCGACGACGACCGCGACGTGCACCATCGTTCCTGTCGTCAAGGCGCTTGCCCCTATCACGTTCAGTTCCTGGGCCGTCGTCTGGTCCGCTCGCTTGAAGCCGTTGAGCAGCACGGCGGGTCCCGAGTAGTTTGGGCTGGCCCCAGCCTTGGGCGTCAAGTAGAGGGTCGTCGAACCCTTCGTTTCCGCGCCGACCACGACGCCGTCGCCGAAGTCGAACATGCGCTGCCAACCGCCGCCGCCGTTCCATGTCGCCCAAACCTCGAGCGTGGCGTTCGTGAGCTGGCTGACGATACCACTCGGCAGCTCGACGAACTGATTGCCCGTCCCTCCGGCCAAGGTCACGCTCCCATTTCCGCTGAGCTGGGTATTGACGACTGTTCCGTGGGCGGTCCCGACCGAATCTGTCGCGGTGGTGCCGGTTCCATTGAATTGGTAACGATGAACGAGCGCCGCCCCGAGCGCACAAAGATTCGGGTTCGCGCACGTGTTGTCCAACGCCGCGTCGACGGGCGGATTGCCCTTCGCATCGGTCCGCGTTTCGCTTGCCTGGTCAGTCCCGCTGTCTGACGCTCCGCCCGCTCCGACCGACGCCCCCGCTTGCCCACTCATGCCGCTCGACCCACCGCGACCGCCGCCCGTCCCACTGAGACTCGCGTCCGGACTTACGGCGTCACCCGCCGCACCGCCACCGGCGCGGGTGCCCGGAGTGTCCAATCCAACGCTGTCGTATCCGATGCGTCCGCATGCCGTGATGGCAATCCAGAGCAATCCAAGATGCAATCTTGACACGACCCGTCAGCATAACATGAACGAACTACCAAGCGTGGGCTCCCTTCATGTAGTAGGTCGCCCTACCATTGCGTAGCGACCATCCTTACCGACGAGCACGAATCGCGAGTAGCGTCAGCGCCGGGAACGTCACGACGTCGCCGCGTGCTAAGATGCGGCAATGGGTGGGATCTTGCGCTGGCTCGCGCTGGCGGGCGCCGCGGGCATCGTTTCGTGCGGCGGAGCTTTCTCGGGGAGCGATGGCATTGGGGGGGCGTCCAGCACAGAGGCGGGCAACCCCGGATCGGGTGGATCGGTGAACCCGCAAGGGGATGCATCGAATGTCTCCACGACTGGGACCGGTGGCTCCGCCGGGACGGGGGGTTCGAGTGGCGGCTCTCGTAATGAGGGCGACGCACCATTCGAAGTGGACGTTCGGCCAGCATTCGATGCGAGCGGGACGGCGGATGCGGCAGGAAACGACGGGGCCATCGCCCAAACCGACGCCGGTCGAGACGGCATTTTCTGCGGTTCGGTCAAGTGCAATCCCGTTTCACAGGTCTGCTGCGCCGAGAGCGGGGCGCTCGATCCAGCGTCGACCTTGCCACTGCGTTGCGTGCCCAAGGGAATGTGCTCCGGTACGAGTCCGATGAACATTCCCTGTGACGACCACGCCGATTGCGCGCTTTCCAATCCGAGTCTTCCCGTGTGCTGCGTCGGCACCGCTTTTGGAATGCCCAACGGTCAGTTCATTCTCGATGAATGCACGATTCCGAGCGGCTGCGTGACCAACGCGAACGTTCGTCACGCCTACATGTGCAGCGGTCCCGACGATTCGACGTCGTGCCCCGCCAACACGGTCTGCAGGCCGGGCCTGATTCGACCAGGCTTCTTCACCTGCCAGTGACGCGATGTCGGCAAGGTAATAGTACCAGACGCGTTCTCGCCGGCGGGTCGTGTCATCAGGCAAGTGCCGGGCTAGAATTGCGGGACGCGCATGGCGGATCACGGGGCTGATGTGCTGATCGGCGGGCGTTACCGTGTCGAGAACAAGCTCGGTCAGGGCGGCATGGGTGCCGTCTACCGAGTTTGGGACCAGGTTGGCGCGCGCCCACTTGCATTGAAATGCCTCACGCCCGCCGCCGCGAAGCACCCCATCGCCGTCGGGCTTTTCGAGCGCGAATTTCACACCCTGAAAAACCTGGCCCATCCGCACATCGTGGAGGTCTACGACTACGGGATCGCGGAGTCTCCTTACTACACCATGGAGCTTCTCCGGGGGGCGACGGCCAACCAGCTGGCACCGATGCCCTGGCGAAAGGCATGCACGATGTTGCGTGACGTGGCTTCGGCCCTCGCGCTCATCCACTCGCGGCGGCTCGTGCACCGTGACGTAACGGGGCGTAACATGCAGTGCGACGAGGACGGCAACGTCAAGCTCATCGACTTCGGCACCCTCGCTCCGATGGGCGTGGCCAAGGATTGCGTCGGCACTGCCTCCTTCATGGCATCCGAGGCGCTGCAGAGGCTCGCTCTCGACCAGCGCACCGACCTCTATTCGCTCGGAGCTACTGCCTACCACATGTTGACCGGACGGCACGCGTTCGAGGCGCGTTACCCTTCCGAGCTGCGCGATGTCTGGCTCACGCGGCCACCATTGCCGTCGTCGCTCGATTCCAACATCCCCGCGCAGCTCGACGAGATGGTCATGTCGATGCTCAATCTCGACCCGGTGGCCCGTCCCGTCAGCGCAGGCATCGTGATCGCGCGCCTCACTGCGATTGCGGGACTGGCGCCGCAAGCATCGAAGGCAGCCGCGCGTTCGTTCTTGATCACGCCCAGGCTCTTCGGGCGTGATCGCCAGATCAGCGACTTTCAGGCGCGAATCGCGCGTGCCGTGCGCGGCGAGGGTAGCTGCCTGTTGGTCGAAGCCCAGCCGGGGATGGGTCGCTCGCGGATTCTCGACGCCTTCGCGCTCGAGGCTCAGGTCGCCGGCGCGCTCGTTCTACGGGCGGATGGGCGCGACGGTGCCACCGATGCAGAGACGCTCGCTGCACTACGAGCTTGTCTCCAGGAGTCTCCGCCCGAGGAGCTCTTTTCCCAAGACGACGAAGAGGCATCCACCCTCGCGACCCTCGACGATGTCATGCGGTCGCGCGCGGTCGTGGTTCTCGTCGACGACGTGCACCGGTACTGTCCCGCGTCGTTGGCCCTGCTCGCCCGTCTCGGGCGCCTTACCCACCACCACCGGCTGGTGCTCGTGGTCACGCACGCGCTCCCACTGCCTGACGATATCTCCGACGCCATACGGCTCTTGCGCGGGCATGGGGATCGCATCGTGCTCGGCGGGCTGAACCTACCACGGATCACCGATCTTCTCGCGTCGTGCTTCGACAACGCTCCTAACCTGAATGCCACCGCGGCCTGGTGTTACGCGGTCTCTGCGGGCCGGCCCGGCACTTGCGTGGCGTTGGCGCAGCATTTGGTGGACGAGGG
>Ga0075425_100007379_pt1 | contig 11620 bp, 9 predicted proteins | sample SoiMethybrSBSTD4_FD_75300 | JGI IMG/M metagenome (GOLD analysis project Ga0075425, IMG submission 75300) | Bulk soil microbial communities from a Populus tree surrounding site in Tennessee, USA - Soil MetaG P. TD hybrid SBSTD4 | ecosystem: Environmental > Terrestrial > Soil > Tree plantation...
GACAGTAATGAAAATCTATCTGCTGGTGCTGCTGATCGGTGCGCTTTTGGCCGCGATTCACTTCACTTCCGCGCCGGAACAGCCCTCGCAGTCGCTTCAGCAATAGGACTTCTCTCCGACTTTAGGGGCTCGCCATCAGCAAGACTCCCTTCCCGGCGAGAATTTCCCGAGCCTGTTTATTGGGCACACCTGACTCAAGGTTGAGCATCAGGCCTGCGAGAATATTAGTCGGCGCCTTGCCGCCCTTGATCGCACGGACGAGCACGCGGATCGCCGGCTTTGCAGCATCGGCATGAACGGGCTGAATGCAGAGGCTGCCAAAGCCGCGGCTTAGAGCCGCTAAAACCTCCCCAAGCTCATCGGCGCGCCAGATCAACGTGAGCGCGCCGCCGGATTTCAGGATCCGCCGGGCGGCGTGTATCCAACTTTGCAGCGTTGCTTCGTCCGCAACGTGGGCCACTGTACGCGCCTGGTCAGGCGACGGCCGATGCCGCGCGGCGTCGTTGAACGGCGGATTCATCAGGACCACATCGACGCTGTCTGGCGTCAGCCCTGCCGCCGCAAAACCCTCTGCACCTGACGTAACGTCGAGCACCAATGCATTGGCAGAAATAGCATTCAAGGCAGCGTTGCCGCGCGCAAGCTCTGCGAGTTCCGGATCGATGTCTACCAGCGTCAGCTCGATTGGGCGGACGCGTCTGGCGAGTGCGAGGCCGGCCGCGCCGACGCCGGCGCCAAATTCCACCACACGATCGCCCGCTCGAGCCGACGTCGCGGCCGCGAGCAGCACGGCATCGTGGCCGGCGCGATGTCCCGATCGCAGCTGGCGCAGCCGCAAGGCTCCGCCGAGAAAACTGTCCTCGGTCGTATCGGCATGCGGAACGGAATTCAGTTTCGCTACCATCCTGTCCTGATTCTCTGGACGGCGAACGTCAAATCCAAAGCTTCACTCCCAACAACGACTTGATAACGATTCTTTGAATGCATCATTCAAATGGGTGATGAATGCAGGAATTGGACGGCCAATGCTTCAGTCATCCGGCCGCAATTCATGCGCCAGCCCGGCATCTGCGAGAATTTGTCGCGCCGCTTCATTGTCATCCTCATGCACCAGAATTCGCCGCGGAAGGATGCCTAGCGAGCCTTCGATAACGCTCATGTTCTGGTCCAGCACCAAATGATCGATATTGGCGCCGTCAAGCAGCGCACCGATCGCTGAAACCAGCACGATATCGTTTGTTCGAACCAATTCCCGCAACTGCTGCTCCTCTATTCCGCACCAAGCCAGGGCACAAGCATGTACTTGCCGCCTCTCGTGGCAATTCCTATTGTCGAATGCAAGAATAGCAAATTTGGAGACCAGAGTGGCGGTTATTGTACCCTTCGAAAACCCTTCGGATGCGTCGATCGAGGCGCTAGTCGCGCTCGTCGCCGCGGACATGGATCGAGTCAACGCCACGATCATTGCCCGGACCGGGTCGGAAGTGACAATGATTCCCGAGGTCGCAAACCACCTGATTTCCTCGGGCGGCAAACGATTGCGGCCAATGCTGACCTTGGCGTTGGCGCAGCTCGCCGGCTATTCCGGCGACGGCCACATCAAGCTCGCGGCGGCGGTCGAGTTCATGCACACCGCGACGCTCCTGCATGACGATGTCGTTGACGAAAGTGAGCTTCGGCGCGGCAAGTTGTCGGCGCGGATGTTGTGGGGCAATGAGGCAAGCGTGCTGGTGGGCGACTTTCTGCTCGGACAGGCATTTCGGATGATGGTGGAGGTCGGATCACTGCGCGCACTCGACATTCTCTCGTCGGCCGCTGCGATAATCGCCGAAGGCGAGGTGATGCAGCTTGCGGCGGCAAAGAACACTGCAACCACCGAGGACGAATATCTGGCCGTCATCCGTGGGAAGACAGCCGAACTGTTCGCCGCGGCCTGCGAAGTGGGTCCGGCGATTGCCAACAGCCGGAAGGCGGAACAGGCCGCGTGCCGCTCTGTCGGCATGAATCTCGGCATCGCATTCCAGCTGGTGGACGACGTGCTGGATTATGGCGGCAAGTCTGCCAAACTCGGCAAGAACACCGGCGACGATTTCCGCGAGGGCAAGATTACACTGCCGGTAGTGCTTGCCTTCCGCCGCGGCAATGAAAGCGAGCGCACATTCTGGATCAAAGCGCTGGAGCGCGGCGAGATCGACAATGGCGATCTCGAGCATGCCATCGGGTTGATGACCAAGCATCGGGCGCTGGAGGATACGATGACCCGCGCGCAGCATTACGGCGCGATGGCGGTCGATGCGCTGGCCCTGTTTCCGGCGTCACCGATGAAGAGCGCGTTGGAGCAAGTGGTCGCGTTCTGCCTTGCAAGATCGCATTGATGCCGCGTCGCGCGCGCTCGCCCCCCGAGCATCGCGCTTTAGCTCAGCGCGCCCGCATGAACCCACCATCCGCCGTGGTCCTTCCTGATCTTTTCCGCTGCGCGCTGCGCGCCGGCCGCATCGGAAAAAATCGCAAAGCAGGTCGCGCCCGACCCGCTCATGCGCGTCAATAGCACGCCTTCGTTGGAACGAAGCGCCGACAGAACTTCGCCGATCGCAGGATGGATGCGCATTGCGGGCGCTTCGAGGTCGTTGCGGACCGCCGAAAGCGACTTGATCCAGTCGGCGACCGAAGCGCCCTTGTCCGGCCACGCCGGAGACTTGATCACGTCGGTTACGCCGACCAGCAGTTCGCCGTGGCGCAGTCCCAGCCCCGCAAAAACATCCTTGGTCGCGACGGGAACGCATGGGTTTGCCAGGACGCAAGGCAACTGCGGTAAATCGAGTGGCAAGAGGCTCTCGCCGACCCCGGTCATGTCGCAGGCGTGTGACAAAAGGCACACCGGCACGTCCGCCCCCGTCTTGAGCGCGACTTTGGCAAGACGGGGATCGTCGAGTTTCAGATCGTTGAGCTGTGCCAGCAAACGCAGCGCAGCGGCGGCATCGGCCGAGCCGCCGCCGATGCCGGCAGCAACCGGCAACATCTTATCAAGGGTAAAGGCACCAAGCTTGAGGTCGGGAACCTGTGCAGCGAGCAGCGTCGCCGCCTTCAGCACCAGATTGTCCGCCGCCTCCCCACAGGCCTCAGCGAGTGGACCAGTGATGACAAGCTTAAGCTCGGGGCCGGGCGTGAGCGTCAACCGATCGGCACAGTCGGCGAAGGCCACAACGCTTTCGAGATCGTGATAGCCGTCGACCCGACGTCCCACCACGCGAAGGGTCAAATTGACCTTGGCGCGTCCACGTTCGGTCAGCATCTGCGAGACGCCCCGGCCCACAAGCTCGCGGATCAGCCTCCCTTGCCCTCGTCCTTGACGTCTTCCTTCTTCTTGTCGGCGGAAGCTGCCGCCGAAGAGGGATCCTCGGGCAGGCCGTTTTCAATCTTGGCCTCGATCTTGGGAAGGTCTTCCGGCTCCGGCTTTAGATCACGGGCATGGGACCACTGGAATTTTGCCTCGAGCTTGCGGCCGATATGCCAGTAGGCGTCGCCGAGATGATCGTTGATGGTGGGATCCTCGGGCTTGAGGTCGATGGCGCGCTCGAGATTTTTGACCGCTTCATCGTAATTGCCGATGCGGTAGTAAGCCCAGCCGAGGGAATCCACAATATAACCGTCGTCGGGACGTTGCTCGACGGCGCGCTTGATCATCTTCATGCCCTCATCGAGATTCGTGCCCTGGTCGACCCACGAGTAGCCGAGATAGTTCAGCACGTGCGCCTGATCGGGCTGCAGCTCCAGCGCCTTGCGCATATCGGCTTCCGCCTTGGGCCACTGCTTGGACCGCTCCTCGCATATACCGCGATAGTAGTACCAGACGCTGTTGGCCTTGTCGTTGCCGGCCGGCAGCGCGCCGACACCCTTGGTGTAGGTTTCGGCGCAGTCGGCGAACTTCTTGCGGCCTCGTTCGATGTTGCCGAGCGCCATAATCGCTTCGAGGTCCTTCGGATCCTCCGCGATAACGCCCTTGAGGATCTTGATCGCCTCATCGCTGCGGTCGGCACTGTCGAGATCGGTAGCGAGTTGAATCTGCGCATTGCGCTTCAACGGCGAGGATGCCGGCACGCGCTCATAGACCTTGATCGCCATCTGTGGCCTCTTGACCGACTCGTAGAGGTCGGCGAGCGACAGCAGCGCAAGCGGATGGTTGGGCGCGAGATGGAGCGCAAGCTGCAAATAAACCAGTGCAAGGTCCTCGCCCCCGCGCCTGATTAACGTGGCGCCGATGCCGTAAAGAGCTTCGGCGGCGCCGGCTTGGGGGGAATCGACCAGCGGTGGCAGCTTCTTGCCAGCCTTGGTCTCACGCAAGCCCTCCTGCACCAGCGGGTGGCGCGCGAGCTTCTTGTCGAAGGCCTCATAGATGCCGGTCGCCTGCGCACCGCCCTTGTTGCGCGACAACCAATGCGCATACGCCTCGTTGACCCGCAGCATCGAGTCGTCCAGCTTGTAGGCGCGCTCGAAGCGCATGCCGGCTTCTTTCTCCTTTCCGGCAAGCTCCAAGATCATGCCAGAATGCAGGTCCTTGAAGATCGGGTACCACTCGGGCCCCGTGAGCTTGTCGATATTGGCGACCGCGGTCTTCGCGTCACCGGCGCCATAGACTGCCCAGCCTGAGAGCAACGTCGCCACAAGATCGGTGATAGGACCGCGGATCGACTGATTGATGTTTGCTTGCGCGGCTGCATATTTTTTCAGCTTCAGGTCCTGCACACCGACCACGAGACGCGCGACACGGTTGGATTTGTCGACGGTGAGAATCCGCTCCGCAAGCTTGACCGCGTCATCGATATCGCCATCGGCGACCGAGGAAATAAAGGCGCGATCCAACAGCTCATTGTTCTTGGGATCGCTCCGCAGAGCCGAGCGATAGAACGCAGCCGCGGAAGCAGCATCCCGCTCAACGCCGGCGTGGCGAGCGGCCAGATAGCTACCCGATACCGTCAGCGATTTCAGGTCGTTCCGGGTCGGATACTGGGCTGTGGTGTCATTGGGGCGATCAGGCGTCTGCGCCGAAATCGCGCCGGGCACCAGCGCCGTGACGAGAGCGAAGGCAGCAACGATCGAGCAATTGCAACGAATGGAAAACATCACGGGTCGCTTCTCGATTTTGAGGAATTTGCGTCTCGAATGCGAAGCTGAACGGCCGCATGCAAGCAGCGTGACAATGCCGCGTTTGGTGCTTGACCGCAAGGACAGACGGTCACAATTCGTTCCGGGACTGTACCTGAAATCTGTGCACCACCCCAAGACCGCTGCACTATGGCAGTATCGTGGCCAAGCGCACGCGAAGGCCGAATTCGAGAAGCGGGCAATCTTGCATCAGGTTACATCGCCTCATAATTGGGTCCGCCGCCGCCTTCCGGTGGAACCCAGGTGATGTTGCCGTTCGGGTCCTTGACGTCGCAGGTTTTGCAGTGGACGCAATTCTGGGCGTTGATCTGGAAGCGCGGGCCGGACGCTTCTTCGACCCACTCGTAGACGCCAGCCGGGCAATACCTGTTTGAAGGACCTGCGTACACGTCATGCTCAGAGGTCCTCTGCAGATTCATATCGGTGACCCTGAGATGGACCGGCTGATCCTCTTCGTGATTGGTGTTGGACAGGAACACTGACGAAAGCTTGTCGAAGCTGATCTTGCCGTCCGGTTTGGGGTAAGTGATTGGCGCGTGGATTTTCGCCCGATCCAGCGTCGCGCGATCGAGCTTTGCATGCTTCTGAGTTCCGAACAGCGAGAACCCCAGCGTAGTGCACCACATGTCGAACCCGCCGAGCGCCACGCCGACGATAGTACCGAATTTCGACCAGAGTGGCTTGACGTTGCGCACCTTGTAGAGGTCGCGGCCGACGACGGAATCTCGCCAGGCATTTTCATATTCGACGAGCTCGTCATTTGCGCGACCTGCTGCGAGCGCAGCCGCGACATGTTCGGCAGCGAGCATGCCGCTGCCCATCGCGTTGTGAACCCCCTTGATCCGCGGCACGTTGACGAAGCCCGCCGCGCAGCCAATCAGCGCACCACCAGCAAAGGTCAGACGCGGCACCGACTGATAGCCGCCCTCGGTGATGGCGCGCGCGCCATAAGCGAGCCGCTTGCCGCCCTCGAAGGTGGGACGAATCGCGGGATGAGTCTTGAAGCGCTGGAATTCGTCGAATGGCGACAAGTACGGATCGTCGTAGTTGAGATGCACGACAAAGCCGACCGCGACCAGGTTGTCGTCGTAGTGATAGAGGAACGAGCCACCGCCGGTGTTGTTGCCCAAGGGCCAGCCGAAGGAGTGCTGAATCAAACCCTTTCGATGCTTTGCGGGATCGATTTGCCAGACCTCTTTCAACCCAATGCCGAATTTCGGCGGCTCGCTTTTGGTGTCCAGCGCATACTTGTTGATGATCTGCTTTGAGAGACTGCCGCGCGCACCCTCGGCAAACAGCGTGTATTTGCCCACGAGCTCCATGCCGCGCGTGAACGAGGACTTGAGCGAGCCGTCTTTCGCGATCCCCATATCACCGGTGGCGATGCCGCGGACCGCGCCGTTCTCGTCATACACGACTTCGACCGCAGCAAAACCGGGATAGATCTCGATGCCGAGCGCTTCGGCCTTGCGCGCGAGATAACGGCAGAGCTGACCGAGCGAACCGACATAGCACTGATGATTATCCATGAGCGGCGGCATCATGAAATTGGGCAGCCGGATCGCACCCCCCGCCGTCATCCAGTAGAACCTGTCCTCACTGACCTGGGTCTTCAATGGACAGTCGGCATCCTGGCGCCAATCCGAAAGGAGCTTGTCGAGCCCGGCCGGATCGATTACCGCCCCTGACAGGATATGCGCTCCGACTTCGGACCCCTTCTCGACTATGACGATGTTGAGGTCGGCATTGAGCTGCTTCAGCCGGATCGCGGCGGAAAGGCCCGAGGGACCGGCGCCGACGATCACGACGTCAAATTCCATGGATTCGCGCGGGGGCAATTGGTCGCTGCTCATATTTTTGTCTCAGGCGTGTTCATGGCGTTTCCAACCATTCCTTGTTTCCGATTTTTACCGATTGGACAACCCATGGAAACACGTTTGATCATGGCACGATGCGGCCTAGATTGACGGAATGTCTCAGCCAGTGTCCGACCCTACGCCTACTGTTCAGCAATTGCTGGCCTTCTATCTGGAGGCGGGCGTTGATTGCGCATTGAACGAGGAACCCGTCAACAGGCTGGCCGATTCCGATCCGGCCCCCGCCCCCCTCGAGCCCACGCCGGTCCAGGTCGTCAGGACAATGTCTGCCGCGGCAGTTTCCACTCCGCGGCCCGAACCACCGCCGCTGGCCGAAGCGGCGATTGCATCCGCGCGGGAGGCGGCGCGCACCGCACCTACCCTTGAGCACCTGCGCGAGCTGATGGTGAAATTCGACGGCTGCGCGCTGAAATCGACCGCAACCCAGCTGGTGTTTGCCGACGGCAATCCGAAGGCTCGCGTCATGTTCGTCGGTGAAGCGCCGGGGCGCGACGAGGACATCGAGGGTCTTCCGTTTGTCGGTCGCTCGGGAAAGCTGCTCGATCGCATGATTGCAGCGATTGGACTCGATCGCACCAAGGTCTATATCGCCAACGTCATTCCCTGGCGGCCGCCCGGCAACCGCACGCCGACTCCGCAGGAGACGCAGATCTGCCTGCCCTTCATCCAGCGCCAGATCGAGCTGGTCGATCCGGACATCCTGGTGACCCTCGGCAATCCCTCGACCCAGACCCTGCTCGGCACGCGCGAGGGGATCATGCGGACGCGCGGCAAATGGTTCGACTACGAGACCGGCACGCGCGCGATCCGCGCGATCCCGACCTTCCACCCCGCATATCTGTTGCGCTCGCCTGCCTACAAGCGATTGTCGTGGCAGGACCTGCGCGCCATTGCGAAAGCACTTTCAAGATGATTGGCTCGCTCCCGCCCTTGCCTACTGCCCCTTCGGCCGCACGATCGCCCAGCCGATCCTGAGCAGGGGCTGGCGACCATTGACCAGCCAGTCGAAAGCCCGCGGCACTTCCGGCAAGAGCCCCGGAAAGTGCTGCGCGATAGTGGGCGGCGGTGTCCCAACCGTATCCGATGCGCGCCAGACCACGACGCCGCCGGTCTCCTTGAACTTCTCAGGCGTCACCCAAGGGGTTCGCTCCGGCGTCGCATCGAGAAACAGATGGGGGCGACCGCGATCCAGAGATACCAAGCTTGCGATTTCCGCGTCGCCCGCGACCGCACGCAGCCGCTGATTGGTCCGCCGCTCAAAACTATCCCCAAAGAATTGCGCGATCGACCGTGCGGGAAGCGAGGTTGCGACCTCGTTGCCACCGATCCATGGCAAAAGCAGGCTGGCCGCCACGGTCACGAATGCGGGAGCGACGATGATCGCCGCCCAGACCACGCGAAGCAGGCGGTGGCGGCGCAAATAGACGAGATCGCCGGTCGCGACAATGGCAGCAAGTCCGGACATCAGCAGTGTCAGTCCGGTCCCGCCCGCGACGCGGTCGAACCCGAACAGGCCGGAAATCAAGCTTCCGACAAGTGCAGGTGCCAAAGCGAAGAAATAGACGAAGTCGCGCGCGAGCGGATCGACCGGCGGACGATAAATGATCGGCGCTTCTTCCGGCGCGCGGCTGAATGGCCGCGAATTGAGCACGACCAGGACCAAGAGTCCCGCCATCGCAAGCACCACTGCGCCAACCAGCCAGAGCCAGTGCACCGCCCTCGCGGTCAGTATTGAAAGCCCCGGGAACGGTGGCAGGAGGGCCACTTCGGTGCGCATCAGCCAGATCAGGTAAGGCAGCGTGAGCACCAAAATTGCGAGCAGCGCGAACAGCGGATCGAAGGATTTCAGGATACGGCGCCCTTGCGGAGTCGCGAGCGCAAAGCCCGCGATCAGCAGCAACAATCCGAACGCGGCGCTCGTGGTCAGCAGCAACAGCCCGGCTTCAATCGACCAGGCAAACCATACGTTGCGCTTGTTCTGCCCGAGCAGCTGCCAGCTGTGCAGCAAAAGCAGCGCCCAGAGCGGCCGCGCCGCGACCAGCGGACCGAACTCGAGACCCGACGAATCGAAAACGCTGATGGTCATCGTCAACAGCACGGCCAGCACCGCATGCTGCCCGCCGACGATCACCCGCGCGAGCTGATACAGGATCCAGAACGTCGCGATCGAACAGAGCTGCGCCAGGAGATAGACGCCGAACAGGTGGTTGCCGGCGGCGCGGTAGGCGATATCGGCAAGCCAGAAAGCCAACGGCGGACCGAAATGGCTGCCGACCTGGTACTCGCGTCCATAAGCGAGAACAGTTGCGAGATCAGGCGGAGGGCTCGCGTAGAACAAGAGGGACACTGTGAGCCAGAGCGCAGCCTGAAGCAGCACCACGATCCAGACCACCAGCCGCGGCCGGGCCCGGATCAATTCGATGACAAGCGACGTGAAACGCATGAAGGTCCTGAAAACATCCGGCCCGCAAGCCGGCACTTTGGTTCATCCCAAGATCTCTGCCACGGGGACCTCAACCTCGATGGACGCGTCAACCGCGAACAGGTCGGGCTCGCGTTTGATCGTCCAGGGCTGGTGCTTCTCACGCGCGGCGATGACGGGCGCAAAGAAACTGCGATGATGGAGCGACGGCCCGAGCCGGTCGAGAGCGTCCAGATGTTCCGGGACTGCGTAGCCCTTATGCTGCTCAAATCCGTATCCCGGATACTCCTGCGCAAGCGCGCTCATCAGGCGGTCCCGCGTCACCTTGGCAACGATGGAGGCTGCCGCCACAGACATCACAAGGCCGTCGCCGCCGATCACCGCGTCGCAGTCGCAATGCAAGGCAAGTCGATCGCGGCCGTCGACGAAGACGTGCTTCGGCGGTTCCGGCAGCGCTTGCACCGCGCGCGCAAGCGCCCAGAGCGACGCGCGCAAGATGTTGTCGCGATCGATTCGTGCGGGCGACGCAAAGGCAACCCCAAAGGACGCCGTTGCGCAGATTTTTTCGAACAGGATTTCGCGCTGCTCCGCGGTCAGGCGCTTGGAATCGTCAATGCCCTTCGGAATTCGTTTGGGATCCAGTACCACGGCGGCCGCGACGACAGGTCCCGCGAGCGGCCCGCGACCGGCTTCGTCGCAGCCGGCTACCGGCCAGACACCACGCTTCATCAGGGCGCGCTCACGCCGAAAGCTCGGCGGGGAAACGGCGATAACGCCCTTTTGCGCCTTGGTTGCACGATCTTCCGGTTTGTCCCGACTCATGGCGTGATCGTGCGCAAGGCGCATGCGTCGCGCAAGTCCGGAACTTCGCGGAATTCCCGCTATTCAAGTCTTGATGCAAGAGGAGTTCTGTAAGTCACGACAAGATCATGAAAAAACGGTTCGTCCCTCTTATGTTTGAGAACCTGAACCTGAAAACGATCCCTTACAGAAATCCCTCCTAGAACAAGCTCAACTGCTGGTTATTTCTCTTGGGCTTGGCGAAATTGTCTATAGTGAGTTTCGAACGCCGTTTGTTCAGCCCGAGTTTTTCGCAGGCGATCTCGAAGCGTCGCCCTATCATCCAGGCAATCGGGCCCGTCCCCTTCATGCGCGTGCCCCATTGCGAGTCGTAATCGCGGCCACCGCGCATATCGCGGATCAGTGTAAAGACGTGTCGATAGCGGTCGGGAAAGTTTGCCATCAGCCATTCGCGGAAGAGATCGCGCACCTCGAGCGGCAAGCGCAAAAGCACGTAACTCGCTTCCTTCGCGCCGGCATGCGCCGCCGCATCCAGGATCCGCTCGATTTCGGCATCGTTGAGCGCCGGAATCACCGGCGCGACCATAACCGTGGTCGGCACGCCGGCCTCCGATAACCGCCGAAGCGCTTCCAGACGGAGCGACGGCGTGGAGGCCCTGGGCTCCATGCTCCGAGCGAGTTTGGGGTCCAATGTCGTCACGGAGAGGGCAACCTTCGCCAGGTTGCGCTTCGCCATACGGGCAAGAATATCGGCGTCGCGCGCGACCAGCGCCGACTTGGTGACGATGCCGACCGGATGGCCTGCGCGTTCGAGAACTTCGAGAATGCCGCGCATGATCTTCCGATCCCGTTCGATCGGCTGATATGGATCGGTGTTGGTCCCGATCGCAATCATACGGGGCTCGTAGTTTGGCCCTGCCAGTTCCTGTTCCAGAAGGCCCGGCGCGTCCGGCTTGGCGAACAGTTTCGACTCGAAATCGAGCCCCGGCGACAGGCCAAGATAGGCGTGGGTCGGCCGGGCAAAGCAGTAGACACAGCCGTGTTCGCAGCCCCGATATGGATTGATCGAGCGGTCGAATCCGATGTCCGGAGAATCGTTGCGCGTGATGACCTTTCGCGAAGTGTCGAGTGACACGGTGGTCTTGAACGGCGGCAGATCCTCGAGGCTCTGCCACCCATCATCGAACGCTACCCGCGCCTCTGCCTCATACCGTCCGCTCGCGTTTGATTGTGCGCCGCGTCCACGCCGCCGCTCGCGGTCGATAGCGACCGTAAGCTCGGAAAAGGGCGAAGGCGCATCCGCCGGCTCGGAGGGCGCCGTGACCGGCGGGTGCTTGAGGGCATGAGAGGATGCTCG
>Ga0075425_100007380_pt1 | contig 11619 bp, 10 predicted proteins | sample SoiMethybrSBSTD4_FD_75300 | JGI IMG/M metagenome (GOLD analysis project Ga0075425, IMG submission 75300) | Bulk soil microbial communities from a Populus tree surrounding site in Tennessee, USA - Soil MetaG P. TD hybrid SBSTD4 | ecosystem: Environmental > Terrestrial > Soil > Tree plantation...
GGGTCAGCTCGGAGAACCGGATCGACAGATTGATCTCGCCGTAGGGGTAGTCGGTGCGCCACCCGCCGCCCGCGGGCTCGCGGCGCACCGACGTGTACATCAACCGGCATACCGCGAAGTTCGCGTCGGGCAGCTGCTTGGGTGCCATGCGCGCGGGAGCATTGGAATCGCCGCGCCCGAACCCGAACTGGGCGTAGGCAAACCCGCCCGACGCGATCAAGAGAAGCGCCAGCAGGGGAACGGCTTTCGTCGCCTGCCACGCACCACGCATCATGCTCACTTCAACGGAGAGTAGTCCGTCGGATCGAGGAACACCGATTCCACCTTGGCGACGATCTTGCCGTTCTTCTGCGATTCATTCGCCACTTTCTGCCATTCGGGATCGGCCTGGAACGCGGCCCAGTTCGCCTTGGCCGCGTCGCGGCTCGGATGCGAGATCAGATAGATGAGCGTGTTCTGCGACAGCGGGGCATCCTGCGGCCGGAAATAGGCGACGTTGGTCATGCCGTGGTTCTTGAAGATGCGCATCGTGTGATCGCGGAAGCGCTTGTGCAGCTCCTCGAGCTTGCCGTCAGGTGCAGTGTAGGTCCGCAGTTCGAAGACGCGCGCGCCCTGCGCATGCGCCACCGGCTCGCCCGGCACGATGCCGCGCGCAAGGAATCCGAGAACGAACGCGGCGCCGATGGCCGCAGCACTCCACATCGTCTTCATCGCTCCTCCTACGATCGCCCGCCTTCGCGCTCCGCGCTACGGCGGGCAAGCACATGCGCCTCGATCGCGCTGAATGGTGAGTCGGGGTCAGGACAGATCCGGCGGCAGCGCCACTTGCGCATCGCGACCGACAACGGTGGTCCACTCGCGGACGCGCCACTGCTTGACGAGCCCATTCACCACGTACGGATCGGTGGCCGCGAAGGATTCAGCCGGTTGCGGCGAGTCTCCCTTGAACAGCAGGATGGCGTGGTCGGCAGGATTGGCGAGCGCGCCACCCAACACCAGCTCGCCACGCGCGATCGCCTGCTTCGCATGCGCGACGTGCAAGCCGCGCAGCGGCGCGCGGCGCTGCATGTAGTCGTCCGCCAAGTCGTACATCAACAAGTAATGCATGAGAAAGCGACATTATAGTGAACCGCATCGTGAACCTGCAGTTCCGGGTTCGATGTTCGAGGTTCGAGGTTCGATAGTTCCCTGTTGTTGGTTCGCCGTTCGGCGCTTTGCGGAGGCCGTCGTACAACCCGGTTGTCGAACCATGAACAAGGAACCAACAACTCGGAACCCCGAACGTCGAACCTCGAACATCGAACCCCGAACGGCAGATACCGCCAGCTACGCTCGCTCCGTCGGACTCATCGTTCCCGAGCCGGGCAGCCGCGGCCCATTTCCGCCGTGCGCTTCCCCGTCGATCAGATCCTCGACCGATCCGTAGCGATAGATAACCTGGGCGTTGTTCTGGAACAGACCGCCGGTGTCCGCTGTCGGTCCGTACGTCGAATACAACGACTGGCCCCACAGTCGCAGGTAGACCGTGAGCTGTCCGCGATGATGCGCCGAGTGTGTCATCCGCCGCGTCAGCACCCACGCGCGCGAGCGCGTCACGTCGAAGAACCGCGTCTCCTCCTCGAACCAGTCGTCGGACGTCGACTCGAGTGCGATGAGCCGCTCCAGTGACGTCGCCGCATAGTGCTCGATGAACGCGAGCCGCGATTCGTCGGCCGGCAACGCCGGGCGCGACACCGTGATGCCGAGCATGTTCCGCATCCACGTGTCCTCGCTCACACACTGATGCACCATGTGCTCGTGCGGCGTCCGCGCGCGCCGCTCGGGACGAAACGTCATGCGCGCGTCGGGCACTTGCGACCACACGGTCAGTGTCTTGAGCCGCTCGGTGCGGTAGGTTTCGATCAGAAAAGCGTAGCGGGACATGAGAACCTACTGTTCCACGTTCGAGGTTCGAAGTTCGGTGTTCGGGTGTTCCGTGTTCTTGGTTCCTCGTTCATGGTTCTGCGGCATCGAACCCGAACGCGGAACGGCTACGCGCGCTTCTTGGGCTACTTTGGTCCAATCGGCGCGCTATCCTCGGTCGTAAACATCACCACCGGCTTCCCATCCTGGCCCACATAGCCGCGTGACATGCCGGTGCTGTTGAACGAGACCGCGACGTTGCCGGCGTGGTCCATGCCGATGATGCCGCCTTCGCCGCCAGCCTTCTTGAGCTCGTCCTGCACGACGGCGTCGGCCGCAGCCTGCACGGTGGCGGACTTGTACTCGACGCGCGCACAGATGTCGCGCGCCACGGTGTAGCGGATGAAGAACTCGCCGTGGCCGGTCGAGGAGATCGCACAGCTGCGATTGTCGGCATAGGTTCCGGCGCCGATGATCGGCGAGTCGCCGACACGGCCGAACCGTTTGTTGGTCATGCCGCCCGTGGACGTCGCCGCCGCAAGGTTGCCTTGCTGATCGAGCGCCACCGCACCGACGGTCCCGAAGTAGGCGCCTGCGCGCGCCGGCGTCGGCAGCTGCGCAGAGCCGCTGCCTTTCGTCGTCTGCTTCTTCTCGTCGTCGAGCGCACGCTGCAGCGCCTGCCACGATCGTTCGGTGTAGAAGTAGCGCTCATCCACGAACGCGATCCCGCCTTGCTCTTTCGCGAATGCCTCGGCGCCCTCGCCCACCATCATGACGTGCGGCGACTTCTCCATCACCAGGCGCGCGAGCAGCACAGGATTCTTGATGTGCCTCAAGCCGGCGACGGCGCCAGCGCGGTGGGTCGCGCCGTCCATGATCGACGAGTCGAGCTCGTTCTTGCCTTCGTGATTGAACACCGCGCCTTTGCCAGCGTTGAAGTACGGCGAGTCTTCGAGGATGACGATCGCCGCTTGCACCGCATCGAGGCTCGAGCCGCCGCCTGTCAACACGCTGTGTCCCGCCATCAGCGCCGCGGTCATCGCTTCGCGCATCGGCTCGCGTCGATCGCCCAGGCTCGCGAGCGTGAACTGACCGGCGCCCGTGTGAATGACGATGCCCCATCGCGGCGACTGCGCCGGCGCGGCCTGCGATGAGGCCGCCGCCACAGGCGTGGAGTCGGTCGACGAAGACGAGCACGCACCAGCGACCAGAGAGAGTGCGACGACGAGGGAGAACGGCTTCATGTCAGGTTCCTCTCGTGAGATTGTCGATCTGGATCGGCTCGATGACATCGGCCGGTGCAAAGCCGAACACCGCACCGTAGAAGTAGAGCTCGGATTCGAGACTGCGAACGATCGTCTCGGCCTTGCGGAACCCGTGCTGCTCGCCTTCGAACGCGAGATACGCCACCGCAAGCCCTTTCGCCCGCACGGCGTCCGCCATCATCTCCGATTGATTCGGCGGCACCACCTTGTCTTCGAGTCCCTGAAACAGAATCAGCGAACACGACAAGCGATCGACGAAGTGAATCGGCGAGCGCGCGCGATAGATCTCACGCGCCGCCGGATAGGGACCGATCAAGGTGTCGAGGTAGCGCGACTCGAACTTGTGCGTATCGTGTGCCAGCACCTCGATGTCGCTGATGCCGTAATAGCTGGCACCGGCGGTGAAGGCCTGCGGGTGAAACGTCAGCGCCGCGAGCGCCGTGTACCCGCCGGCGCTGCCGCCGCGAACGATCAACCGCCGCGGATCGGCCAGGCCCTTCGACACGAGAAACTGCGCCGCGCGGACCACATCTCCGACATCGACGACGCCCCACTGTCCGCTCAACCGCTGCCGGTAGGGCCGGCCGAATCCAGTACTGCCGCCGTAGTTCACGTCGACGACGGCGAACCCGCGAGTCGTCCAGAACTGCACCTTCAGGTCGAGCGTGGCGTTGGCGGCTGTTGTCGGTCCGCCGTGACTGATCGCGATGAGTGGCGGGCGGTCGCCGTCAGGCGCGGTGGCGTTCGCATTGCGCGGAGCGTAGTAGAACGCGTGCGTCCGTTCGCCGCGCTGGTTGGCAAACTCGATCGCCTCGGGCACCGAGACGTCGGCGTCGGCGAGCGCCAGGGTTGATGACGAACGCAGCGTCTCGACCGTCTGCTGCTCGAGATCGATGCGAACCACCGCTGGCGGCTTCGCCGCCCATCCAGCCACGAGCACCGCGTGAGTGGTCGTCGCGGCGAGCCAATCGTGCGGTTCCACACCGGGGACGATGTCGATCATCGCGCCGCTGACAACATCGACGGTCGCCAGCACCCAACGACCCGCGCGCGTGTACGACACCACCAGGCGCGACGGATCGGCAAAGACCCACGTCGCGCTGCCGAAGACCCACTGCGGCCGGCCGAACTCCGCGTCGGCGGGCGCACCCTTGATCACGCGCGACACGCGCGATCGATCGGATCCCTCCGCGCGATAAAGCGTCCACCATCCGTCGCGATCGCTGACGAAGTACAGCGTGCCGTCGGGCGACCATCCGGGCTGATAGATCGACTCGGTCTCGCCGCCGGCGACTCGAGTGGCGTTCTCGAGCGTTCCCGCATCCGTGACGCGCGCAACCCAGAGCTCGGTGCCATCCCACGGCATCTGCGGATGCCGCCATGACAGCCAAGCGAGGGTCGAGCCATCAGGGCTGAGTCGTGGCGTCGAGTAGAAGTCGTAGCCCGAGGCGATGACATCGCCGGCGCTCGTCGGAGGGTCGGGCGGGTCGGGCGGGTCTTCGGGCGGGTCTAAAGACCCGCCCCTACGTACGATCGGAATACTCACGAGCGTGGTGACCGCTTCGCGATCCGGCTGCGAGTGATCCTCTCGAACGCAAATCAATCGCCGCCGCTGCGCATCGAACGCCGCGTCGGCGTAAAACCATTTGCCCGGAGGAGTGATAGCGTCCGTAGACGCGAGGCTCCGATAAATCCGTTGATCGGAAAAATTCGAGAAAAAGATCTCCCCATCAGCAACCACGTACGCCCCGCCGCCGTACTCGTGCACGCGAGTTCGCACGTTGAAGCCGGGCGGCGTGACGTCTGCGATGCGGCCGTCGGCGCTGCGCTTCACCAGCACATTGCGCCCGGCTTCGCTTGCGCGCCCCTCGACCCAGTAAATGTCCCCGCCATCCACTGCCACGCTGCCGAGTCGGAGTCCCTGTATGGCGACGATCTGCGCGGAAAGAGGAGACGACCAGCTGCCGTAGGTTTTGATCACGTGGGTGAACTGTACATCGTAGAATCGCGACGGCGGAGGAACGGAGGAGACGGAGAGAACGGATCAACACGGGGTGAACGGGGAAACGGGGCGAACGAAGATCGGTCGCACTCCGTTAACCCCGTTCCCCCGTTACCCCCGTGTTAAACCGTTCCCTCCGTCTTCTTCGTTACCTCCCAAGCAGAGGAACAACCATGCGAAAGCTTGCCGCAGTCTCCGCACTGATCGCGATCGGATCGATCCTCGTTGCCCAGCAGCGTCAATCGACGGTCGTCGAGTGGCCGTACTACGGCGGCGATCCCGGCGGCACGCGACACTCCGCGCTTGCCGACATCAAGACCGACAACGCGCAGCGGCTGCAGATCGCATGGCAATGGAAGCATTGGGAAACGCCGCTGAAGGAATACGAGACCACGCCCGGTCAATTCGAAGCCACGCCGCTGATGATCGACGGCACGCTTTACGTCACGACGCCGTACAACAGCATTGCGGCGCTCGACGCCGAGACCGGGAAAGAACGCTGGCGCTTCGACGGCGGCGCCTACGAACTGGGACAGGTGCTCTCGGGCAGCGGATGGAAGCTGCGAGGCACGGCCATCTGGCGCGACAACGGCAAGCTGCGGATCTTCCTCAACAGCCGCCATCGCCTGTTCCAGCTCGACGCGCAGACCGGCAAGCCGGTCGCGTCGTTCGGCAACAACGGCCAGGTGTCATTGACCGAAGGACTGTCGCGCATCTCCGACCTCCGCCACGCCACGCAAAGCTCCCCGCCGACCATCTACGGCGATCTCGTCATCGTCGGCAGTCAGGTGCCCGACCGCGTGCAGCTGCCGGATCCGATGGGATACGTGCAGGCGTTCAATGCACGCACCGGCAAGCGCATGTGGACGTTCTCGGTAATTCCGACGTCGGCAAAGGACCCCGGCGCGGAGACGTGGGAGAACGAATCGTGGCGGCGCAACGGACACGGCAATGTGTGGGCGCCGATGGCGCTCGACGACAAACGCGGACTGCTCTATCTGCCGACGTCGACGCCGACGAGCGACTACTACGGCGGTGGACGCCCCGGCGCGAATCTGTTTGCCGAATCGCTGGTGTGTCTCGACGCCTCCACCGGCAAGATCAAGTGGCACTTCCAGACGGTGCATCACGGGCTGTGGGACTGGGACATCCCGACGCAGCCGACGCTGGTGACGATCACCGTGAACGGCAAGACCATCGACGCGGTGGCGCAGGTCACCAAGCGCGGCGACACCTTCGTCTTCGATCGCGTGACCGGCACGCCGGTGTGGCCGATCGTCGAGCGTCCGGTGCCGACCGACAGCGATGTGCCCGGCGAGAAGCCGTATCCAACGCAGCCCTTCCCTACGAAGCCGGCGCCGTTCGTCGCGCAGGGCGTCTCGCTTGACGATGCCAACAATCTGACGCCGGAGATCAAGAAGCTGGCGCAAGAGCAGTTGCAGAAGTTCCGCATCGGACCGATCTTCACGCCGCCGTCGCTCAAGGGCACGCTGCAGCGGCCGAGTCAGGGCGGTGGCGCCAACTGGGGCGGCGCGGCGTTCGATCCCGACACGGGTTACCTGATCGTTCGCGCGAACAACACGGTGGGCGTCAATCGCGTGGCGAAGAACACCGGATCGAATCCATTGGTCGGCGTCGATTACTCGAACGTCTTCGCCGGCGGCGGCGAGACAGCCACGCTCCCCGGTGGCCTGCCGCTCATCTCGCCTCCATATGCGATTCTTGCGGCGATCGATTTGAATCGCGGCGAGATCGTGTGGAAAGTGCCTCTCGGCGAGGCCAGCGCCGCCATTCGCAACCATCCTCTGCTCAAAGGCGTGACGCTGCCCGATCGACTCGGGTCGTCGGGAAACGCGGGCGGGGCACTGGTGACCAAAGGCGGTCTCATCTTCATCGGCGGCGGCGACGGCTACATCTACGCATTCGAAACCAAGACCGGCAAAGAGGTCTGGCGCGGCAAGGTTCCGTACAACGCCTCCGCCAACCCGATGACGTATCGCACGGCGTCGGGCAAACAGTTCATCGTCATGGCCACGGGCACAGGGGCCGACAACGCGCTGGTCGCGTTCTCGGTGAATTGAGGACGTATGAAGACGATAGCTTTGTTGATTTCTTGCGTCGTGCTCGTCACCCCGAGCGCACGCGCACAAGGATCGCAAGCCGCGAACGAAGCGCTCTGGGATGCGGCGCGCGCCGGCGACACGGCCAAGATCACGGCGGCGCTCGCGAAAGGCGCCGACGTCAACGCGAAGTCGAGGTACGACGTCACCGCGTTGTTCTTCGCCGCGAGTAGTGGCCGTCTTGACGCGGTGAAGCTGCTGGTCTCGCGCGGCGCCGACGTCAACGCGCAGGACACGTTCTATCACGCCAGCGCCGCCGACATGGCCCTGGGCAACGGCCACACCGACGTCACCGTGTTTCTGGTTCAGTCGGGGGCGTCCGCCGACGGCGCGCTCGTGAGTGGTGTGCAATCGAACAACGAGGCGGTCGTACGCGCGGCCGTCGCCGGCAAAGTCACGCGTCAAGGTCTGCAGGCGGCGCTCGGCATGGCCGGGTCGATGAAGCGCGAGACGCTCGTGCCGATCATCAAGACCGCATTCGACAAGCTGCCGCCGGAGCCCGCGGTGGCGGCATTCAAAGTCGATCCCGCGGCATTGCCCAAGTACGCCGGGACCTATCGCGACAACGCCAGCGGTCTGACGCTCACCGTGTCGCTGCGCGAAGGCGAGTTGATGGGACAAGTCACGGGCGGGCCGCTGGTGCGACTCGTGCCGTCCGCGGCGGACGTGTTCAAGATCAACGAGGCGAACGCCACGCTCACGTTCAACGGGCGCGGCGGTCTCGTCGAATCGGTGGGACTCGTGCAGGGGCCGGCGAACCTGACGCTTGCGCGCGTGACGGGAGATGCGCCGGCAGCGCCACCCGCTGCCGCTGCCGCTGCCGCAGCGCCTGCCGCTACCACCGCGCCACCAACGGCCGTGTCGCGCGCAACCGGTGCACGCAACTGGCCGTCGTTCCGTGGCGACGGCACGAGCGGCAACGGCGATGGCCAGCACGCGGTCACGGAATGGGACGTGGCGAGCGGCAAGAACATCAAATGGAAGACGGCCGTCCCCGGCATCGCCAACTCGAGCCCCATCGTGTGGGCGAATCGCATCTTCGTGACATCCGCGTTCAGCAAGACCGGCGACAACACGTTTCGCACCGGTCTCTACGGCGACGTGAAGCCGGTCGACGATCTATCGGTGCACGAATGGAAGATGTACTGCCTCGACAAGGCGACGGGAAAGATCCTCTGGGAGCGCACTGCGGCCAACAAAGCGCCCGGCACCAAGCGCCACACGAAAAGCAGTCAGGCCAGTTCCACACCGGTGACCGATGGCACACGCGTCGTCGCGGTGTTTGGATCGGCGGGATTGCTGGTCGCGTGGGACTTCAACGGCAAGGAGCTGTGGCGCGTCGATCTTGGCGTACTCGACAGCGGATGGTTCCTCGACCCGTCGTTCCAGTGGGGGCACTCGAGCTCGCCGATCATCTACCGCAATTCGGTCATCTTGCAGGCGGATGTGCAGAAGGGTTCGTACATCGCGGCGTGGGATCTCGCGACGGGCAAGCAGCTGTGGAAGACCGCTCGCACCGACGAGATCTCGACGTGGGGAACGCCGGCCGTTGTCCGCGGCGCCGACGGACGCGAAGAGCTCGTGACCAACGGGACCAAGGTCCGCGGCTACGATCCCGCCACTGGCAAGCATCTCTGGACGCTCGGACCGAACTCCGAGATCACGATCGGCAGTCCGGTTGTGGCGAACGGTCTCGTATTCGTCACCGGCGGGTATCCACCCGTGCGTCCGATCTACGCGATCAAGCCAGGCGGCGAGGGCGACATCTCACTGCCGAAGGGGCAAGACAAGAATCAGTCGATCGCGTGGAGCAACATGACGGAAGGCACCTACATTCCGACGCCGCTCGTCTACGACGGCCTGTTGTTCACACTGAACATCAACGGCGTGTTGACGGCGTACAACCCGCAGACCGGCGAGCGCGCGTTCCGCGGCCGCGTCGGCACCGGCGGATCGTTCTCGGCATCACCGATCGGCGCCGACGGCCGTCTCTACATCGCCAGCGAAGACGGCGAGGTCTACGTGCTGAACGCCGCGTCCGGCCTGACGCAGGTGGCGAAGAACGACATGAAGGAAGTGATCATGGCGACGCCGGCGATCTCAGACGGGCTGGTGGTGATTCGCACGCTGGGGCATGTATACGGGGTTGGACAGTAGTTCGAAGTTCGAGGTTCGAAGTTCGAGGTTCGAGTTCGAGGTTCGAGGTTCGGCGGTTCCCCGTTCGACGTTCGACGTTCAAGGTTGGGCAACGAGCCAGCTCGACGCCGAACCGTGAACGCGGAATCAACAACCCGGAACAACGAACATCGAACCTCGAACCCCCGAACAGCAGTTACTTCCGTACCGCTGTCAGCAACGCAATCAACGCCTTATCCCCCCGCACCCGCGAAGTACCCACGACGACGGTCTCGCCGAGGCGCATGTTGAATGAGGTGTCGATCAGCGTCTGCCCGACGGTTGTCCCCTCGAGCCCAATCTGAATCGCATCGATCATCCTGGTGAGATCGCGGATTTGCTCGCGACCGGCGCGTTGACGCTGCCGGCGATCGTCGGCCGATTCGGATGGCTCGGCTGCTTGAAGGCTCTTTTCGAGCGCCGCACGCGAGGCAGTGAGGTGCTGCAACTCCGCTTTTGCCTGCGCCTCTTTCTGCATCGCGTCCGCGTTCCGTTGAGAGTCGCCGCCAGTAAGGTCCTGCATCACGAACTTCATCTGCAGCGATGGTGGCGCTGGCGGCCCGGTGGGCGACGACGTGAGATGCACCTCGTAGATCTGATCGTCGGCGCCTCTCAATCGGCTCTTGGCGCGAAACAGCTGCGTGGTTGAGCCGAGGATCCAGGCGGTATCGAGAACGCGATAGCTCTTATAGGGCAGAAAATCCTTGAGGTCACCGAGCGCGGCACGTGCCCCGGGCGGAATGTTGTCGGGCGTCGCGCCACCTTGCAGATCGCCCAGCACGAGTACCACGCTGAATCCCTGCGTCCCCTGAGACCCTGCTGCGCCTGGCTGCGCCCACGCCGGCGCGCCCGCCAGCAGGACGGCGGCGAGGATCACCGCGCGGCGAACATTAATGCTGCTCATGCTGTCTTCCTCTTACGGTTTGAAGTCCGGGTTGAAGATCCAGATCACGTGCGTCCCACCCGGTGCAACGAAATGCACCTGCCTGCGCGGTTCGCTCGTCAGGCGCCACGGCTCGTGCGTTGCCGCGACCGGCGCGTCCGCTCGCGGATCGCGCCAGCGATTCACGCCGAACACCGCGGTTGCCGCCACGACGAGCGTGATCGCGGCCCACGACGCCCTCCGCCGCCACAGCACCCTCCACCCAATCGCATGCGGAAACGTCGGCTCGCCTGCGGCAGTCACGACTGCGCGGCGCATCCGCTGCGCGGCGACATCGGAGAGCGGGCCTTCGTCGACCACCGGGTCGGCGCTCTTCAACCGTTCCGCGAGGGTCCGGCTAAAGCCGGACACTACGTGTTCGCGCCGGTCGTTCATGGCTCGGCTCCTTCACCCCGAATGATCGCCGCCAGCTGCCGCCGCCCTCTCGACAGATGCCATCGCACGGTCACCGCCGTCACGCCGAGCAGGCGCGCGATGGCGTCGATCGGTTCGCCATCGAGCTCGTGCATCACGATCACCGCTCGCCGTCGCGGATCGAGCGTCGCGAGTGCGCGCCACACGACCGATCGAGCGACGACGGCCGCCTCGGGATCGACCGCCGCGGTCGCGAATGATCGGTCCGTCGATGTGTCGAGACGCCGGCGCGTATGCGACTGCCGCCATCGATCGCGACACAGGTTCACGAGTACTCGCACGAGCCACGCTTCGTCGTGCGGCGATTCGCGCGGCACCGACGCCGGCGCACGAGCGGCGCGGAGGAACGTCTCCTGCACCAGGTCGCGGGCATCGTCGGCATTGCGCGACAGCCGTCGCGCCAACCGATAGAGACGCTGATGATGCGCGTCGAACAGCACCCCCAGACGATCGGACGCGAGATCGCTGGTCTCTGGGGCAGCCAATGCCGCCTCGCCGGTCATCACAGACATAGACGAATAGGGGCTAACGTCTGTTGGTGCTGTTGCAGTTCGAACGTCGAACCTCGAACGTCGAACATCGAACGATAGGTTCACTTCCATACCAGCTTCGGCGGCTCAAACGGCGCCCAGCAGCGCGGGGGCATGTCGAACACGGGCAGTTCCACCGTTTCGATCGTGGCCCCAGGGGCGAGACCGAAATCGAAGAACAGCTTGTTGCCGAAACGGAAAACGGGAGGTCCCTCCAGCACGGCGGCGAGGTTCTGCCCTCTGAAGCGGTTGACCGCCGACACTCGCT
>Ga0075425_100007381_pt1 | contig 11618 bp, 10 predicted proteins | sample SoiMethybrSBSTD4_FD_75300 | JGI IMG/M metagenome (GOLD analysis project Ga0075425, IMG submission 75300) | Bulk soil microbial communities from a Populus tree surrounding site in Tennessee, USA - Soil MetaG P. TD hybrid SBSTD4 | ecosystem: Environmental > Terrestrial > Soil > Tree plantation...
TTGCCGTGCGACATCTACTACGAGGTTTCGGATCTCTCCGAGCATCAGCTCCTCTACGGCAAGCGCCGCGTCATGCTGGACGGGAAGACCGACGACTTCCTGCTTTCCTTCAGCGTGGACGACTGGGAGCCCGGCGTGTATCGCGTCAACCTGCGCGCGCGCGCATACAGCCCCGATCGCGACGCCACCACCTCCACCGACGTGCGCGTGGACGCAACGCGTGCCATGCTGGGCGCGAACTTCGACACCACGCTCGAGATTCTATCGCTCATTGCCAGCAACGACGAGCTCGCTCCGCTGCGCAAAGCCCCCGAAGCCGAGCGCCCCGCGGCGTGGGCGAAATTCTGGGCGGCGCGCGATCCCGATCCGTCCACCACGGAAAACGAAGCACTCGATGCATACCTCGAGCGCGTGCAGTACGTGTCGAAGGAGTACGCGCAGTTCGGGCCGGGCTGGCGCTCCGACCGCGGGCGCGTCTACATCAAGTACGGTCCGCCCGAGCAGGTCGACACCGCCATGGACAGCCGCTCGCAGGGCGAATACGAGATCTGGCGCTACTACACCCGCAATCTGAATTTTGTTTTCTATGACATGTTCGGCGTGGGTGACTTCAAGCTTGTCGAGGGAGAATTCTAGGTGCGCTGGACCACCGCCGCCGTGGTGTGCATTGCGGGCATCGTGCTCGCTTCCGGATGCGCGCGCCGCGAGAATCATTCCACCATGCTCGAGCTTGCGCTCGAGAACTCGCCCAATCGTCTCGATCCGGCGTTTGTCGTCGATGCCACCGAGGGCGAAATCTGTTCGCTGCTCTACGACGGCCTGGTTGGTTTTGCGCCCGACGGATCGCTGGTGGGAGCGCTGGCGCGCACGTGGACGATTTCCGACGACGGCCGTCGCTACGAGTTCCATCTCGATACCCACGCGACATTCTCCAACGGAAAACCGGTGCGTGCCGCCGACATCGTGGCGAGTTTTCGCCGCGTGCTCGATCCCGCGACCGCTTCGCCGCGAGCGTGGGTGCTGGCGCGGATTCACGGGGCGGCCGAATTCCAGGCCGGCAAGGACGCCGGCATCGCCGGCCTCACCACACCCGACGATTCCACGCTGGTCCTGTCACTCGACGAGCCCTTCGCGCCGTTTCTCTCGCTCCTGGCCCTGCCCGCAGCGCGCGTGATCGATACGACGACGGCGAAAAGCGGCGATGCGCCCGTCGGCTCCGGCGCGTGGCAGCTTGCCGAGTGGCTCCGCAGCGACCGCATTACCCTCACTCCCAATCCGCACCGCGCCCGCAGCGCGGACGGAGTCACCGGCATTCGCTACCGCATCATTCCCGAGCCGTTCACGCGCACCGCGGAGTTCGAGTCGGGATCGCTCGACGTGCTCGAGATTCCGGACGCAGAGGTGCCGCGCTTTCTCGCCGACAAGAAATACAAGGACCACATCCTGAAGCGTCCGGAGTTGCGCGTGTTCTACATCGGGCTCAACAACACGAAGTTCACCGATGTGCGCGTGCGCCGCGCGCTGAACCACGCCATCAACGTGCCCGCCATCATCCGCGTGCTCGCCTCGGGCGAGGCGGTGCCCGCGCACGGATCGGTTCCCCCCGGACTCCCGGGCCACCACGACCGGCCGGGTTACGAGTACGATCCGGCGCGCGCCAAAGCGCTTCTCGCCGAGGCCGGCTACCCCAACGGTCTCTCGCTGGAGATCTGGCACCGCGAAAGCGCGGACGGGAACCGCGTGGTGGAGGCGGTGCAGGGCTACCTCCTGGCCGCCGGAGTGAAGGCGACGCTGGTGACGCGCGAGTGGAGCGCGTTCAAGGAAGCGGTGAACGGGGGCAAGGTCGATGCGTTCCTGCTCGACTGGATCGCCGACTACCCGGAGGCCGAGAATTTCCTGTTCCCGCTGTTCGACACGGCCAACCAGGGCGGCGGTGGAAATCGCGCGCGCTTCTCGGATGCGGATGTGGACCGGCGTCTCGACGACGCGGCGCGCATGGTAGACGCGGGTGCGCGCGCGAACGCATATGCGGCGATCGACAGTCTGGTGTATGTGCACGCGCCCTGGATCTATCTCTATTTCCCGACGTCTTTCCATGCGGTGTCGCCGCGGGTCAGCGGTTACCGCCTGCCCGCAATCTATCTGGCCAACGACTTCAGCGCCGTACACAAGGCCGACTAGTTTAGCTATCAGCGCGGCTGTCGGCGCGCTATCCTCCGCGCATGCTTCAGTACGCGCTGAAACGCATTTTCTGGTTCATCCCCATTCTGCTGGGTGTGGCCACGGTGACGTTTCTGCTCCTCTACGTGCTCCCCGGCGATCCCGTGCTCAGCATGGTGGGCGAGCGCTACGACGCCGCCACCATCCAGAATCTGCGCACGCAGATGCACCTTGATGATCCGCTCCCGAAGCGATACGCGCGCTATCTGTCCGATCTCGCCCACCTCGATTTCGGCACGTCGTACATCACCGGCGTGCCGGTGTGGAAATCGATCCAGGAGCGTGCGCCGCACACCTTCCGTCTCGCGGTGGCTGCCATGACCATCGCGGTGGTGCTCGGGATGACGATCGGCGTGCTCGCGGCGTGGAAGCGCGGGTCGCCCTTCGATTACCTGCTCATCGGCGGCTCGGTGGTGGGGGTGTCGATGCCGGTGTTCTGGCTCGGCGTGCTGCTCATCTACGTCTTTTCCGCGCGCCTCGGTCTTCTGCCCGCATCCGGTTTCGGCGACGGCCGTCTCGCCTATCTCGTGCTGCCCGCGCTGACCCTCTCCCAGGCATCGACCGCGTACGTGGCGCGCATCACGCGTTCGAGCGTGCTCGACGAAGCGGGGGAGAACTACGTCAAAGTGGCGCGCGCCAAGGGTCTCTCCGAGCCCCGTCTGCTCGTGCGGCACGCGTTACGCAACGCGTTGCTGCCCATCATCACCGTCGTCGGCATCGATTTCGGAAGCTACCTTTCCGGCGCCGTGCTCACCGAATCGATCTTTGCCTGGCCCGGTCTCGGACGTTTCACGCTCGATGCGATCCTGAAGCGCGATCTTCCCGCCATCCAGGGTTCGGTGCTGTTCATGGCGGCGGCGTTCATGCTCGTCAATCTCGCGGTTGATATTCTCTACGCGCGCGTCGATCCGCGCGTGAAACTCGGAGGTGCGGCGTGAACGTGGGTACGGCCGCGACAGCGGCCGAACTTCCTCGCGTACGGACGGCGCCGTCGCTTTGGCGTCGACTGGTCTCCCATCGAAGCGGACTCGTAGGCGCGCTTCTCGTAGGCATCGTGGTCTTTCTGGGGGTGATGGCCCCGCTTCTCACGCGCAGCGATCCGAATGTCATCGACATGGACAATGCATTGCAGGCGCCGTCTGTTTCTCATCCCTTCGGAACCGACATGTTCGGACGCGACGTGGCCACGCGCGTCATGTACGGAGCGCGCTTCTCGCTCGAGGTGGGCGTGATGTCGCGCGTCATCGCCCTCGTCATCGGGACCGTGCTGGGTCTGCTCGCCGGCTTCTACGGCGGACGCACCGAGCGCTGGATCATGCGCCTCGCCGACGTCACGCTGGCATACCCCGGACTGCTGCTGCTGATTGCGGTGATGGCGGCGGTGGGGCCGAGCAGACTCTCGCTGTTCGTCTCCATCGGTGTGGTGGGCTGGGCCGGAGTTGCGCGGCTGGTGCGCGCGCAGGTGCTCACGGTGAAGGAGCGCGAATTCATTCTCGCCATCCGCTCCCTCGGTGCGCCGGATCCGATTGTGATCGTGCGCCACATCTTGCCCAACGTGCTCACGCCGATTATCGTGATCTTCTCGATGGGACTCGGCGCATCCATCATGGCGGAATCGTCGCTCTCGTTTCTCGGGCTCGGCGCGCAACCGCCCACGGCGAGCTGGGGCTCGATGATCGCGAACGGGATCGATTACCTGCGCGTGGCGCCGTGGCTCTCGCTGGCACCCGGCATCGTGGTGACACTGACGGTGCTCGGATTCAATCTTCTCGGTGATGCGCTGCGCGATTTGAGCGACCCCAGGCTCGGACGCCCGGCGCGAAAGTAGAGATGTCGGAACGTATCCAGGCCATCCAGCCGACGCCGGGCATGCCGGAGCTCATGCTGATCGTGAGCGCGGTGGCCGACGTTCGTCGCGAGCCTTCCCACAAGGCCGAGCTCGTGAGCCAGGCCATTCACGGTGACGTCGTGACGCCGCTCAAAGGCGAGAACGAATGGACGCTCGTGCGCATGGACGATGGCTACATCGGGTGGATCCGTGACTGGCACCTGGACACCTGGACGACAGTCCAGGCCCAATCCTTTTCCGAAGCGGCCACGCATCGGATCAAGGCGAACCATTGCGTGGTCCTCGATAGTGCCGGCGGAGCTCCCATGGTCGAGCTGGTGGTTGGCACCCGGCTGGTGGCCGGAGAACGCTCGTCGCGAGGCCTCGTGAACGTGCGCCTTGCGGACGGACGAAACGGTCTGGCAACCCGCTCGGCGCTGGAGCCGATTCGAAAACGCCGGCCCACCCCGGAGCGCCTGGCCCGGACCGGCCTGGGCTTCCTGGGCATCCCCTACCTCTGGGGCGGAACGACGCCCAACGGGTTCGATTGCTCGGGGCTCATCCAGCGGGTGTTCCGTCTCAACGGCCTTCTCCTCCCCCGTGATTCGGATCAGCAGGCCCTTTTCGGGGCAGAGCGGCCCAACCCAGCCCCCTCCGAGCTGGTGCCCGGGCAGCTCCTTTTCTTCGGGAAAAGTCGTGATTCGATCACCCATGTCGGGCTCGTTCTACCGGATCGGACCTTTCTCCATTCATACGGGCAAGTTACTGTAAACGCTATAGATCCATCTCATCCCCGGTACAGCCAACGACTCGCCGCGATCTGGCAGCTGACCCGCGATCCCATACACAAGGGGACCCGCTCCCGGCGCTCTATCTCCGCACCCGGCCAGTAGAACCCCGGATTTGGTCATCCAAAAAAACGTTGACAGGTTTTCGGAACGGCCGATAACTTACGCCCTCAAAGCTGGAAGCGTCCCTAAAGGACGTTTTTCCCGGGTGCTCCTAACCGGCTTTCGAGCTGGTGACGGAGGTCAACTGGGGGGCGTAGGCCGATAAGGCCGCGCGATTAGGACTCGTGGGCGGTTCCCCGGAATCGCCACCAGCTAGCCTTCGCACAAGGGGGTGATGGACTCGGGTTTTTGATCGACGCAGCCTGTTCAGCAAAGCCCCGACGGAGCATCCGACGGTGGTTGGTTTTGAGAAGAGACAGTGGACAACGGGAATGGAACTCTTAGCTTACGAGCCATTCCCACCAGAGGAGGTCAAACATGTTGCAGAAGTGGAGCAGGATTGCTCTGGCTTCGTTTCTAGTCCTGATGGTCGGAGCGTCGATCGCGTCCGCGACGACGGCCCGAGTCCGTTCGCTGGCTAACGTCGGCGACTACATCAGTGACGACTCGGCAGTGAACCGCTGGTACAGCACGCTGCCGTCGTTTGGTAACCAGGTCAACGCCGAGATGGGCTTCTGGGATGGCACCAGCCTGACCAATACCCGCGGTCTCGGCTGGATCCACGCTTGCGGCGAAAACGGCAAGTGGGGAACCTATCGCATCACCCTGAATGAGAACTCGGTTGACAGCCCCGGCTTCTGGATTGGCAACCCGTTCTACCAGGTGCACGTGCCCGGCAACGGCGGCCCGTACAACGAGCCCGCTGCGGTCGCTGGTGCGTGGGATGACACCCCGATGAACCGCTGGGACGTCGCTGGTGGTTGGGAACTGGGCGAGAGCATCGCCCTGGGTCTCGCGATCACCGAGTCCAAGTGGAGCGCGGAAGACACCGCGGCTGACGCCAAGGCGAGCAACCACTTCACCACCGTCGGTGCCGGTTTCTCGTGGACGAACAACGACAAGATGGTGTTCGACGCGTCGGCGACCTTCGGTATGGCGGGCGGCAGCGCCGAGTACGGCGTGGGCGCCGCGGCCAACAAGGTCGAGTGGGACAGCAAGAACGCGTTCGATATCGCGGCACGCCTGTTCTACGACTGGAAGGACAACGTGACCGTGGTTCCGGTCGCCGAGTACTCCACGTCCGACTACTCGCTCAAGCAGTCGCAGGCGCCGGCGCTGGCGACTCCGAACGGCACCAAGATGACGGACTTCATGCTCGGCGTCGGCCTGAACATGGACGTCAACCAGGACAACATGGTGGTGTTCGCGCTCGAGTACATGCACCGCACGACCGAAGCGTCGAATCCCGACTCGGCGGCGGCAGCCATCGACAAGGTCACCCAGCAGTACCTGCCGACCGTGCGCCTCGCGCTCGAGACGCAGATTACGAGCTGGCTGACGACGCGCGTCGGTGCGGCGAAGTACATCGGCAGCGTTGAAGTGAAGGCGAACAACGGCGACAAGACCAAGCTCACGCCGGGAACGCCGACGTCGCTCACTGGCGGCGCCAGCCTCCCGGGCTTCGACTGGTTCCTGGGCTGCGGCTTCAATGTCGCGGAGTGGACCATCGATCTCGAGCTGGCCAGCGAGACGCCGTTCAACCTGGGTTACTGGCTCACCGGCTACTCGAATTACGCGACAGCCGCGGGTCCGGTCACTCACATCGCGGCGGTCTGGAACTACTAATTCCCGCGGCGGCAAAGGCTGCCTGACGGAATCCGGCGCGGCTCCCTCGCATGAGGGGGCCGCGCTTTTCTTTGTATACCTCGCGTCGGCAAGCCTCCGCGAGGAAGGGTTCGCCCCCGGCTTGGAACTTGCAGCCCGGGCCATGGCATGTATTTCTTCTATTACATCCCGATCGGAATCGACGCCCAGCTCAAGCGCACCCCGCTGGCGACGGTGCTGTTTTCGTTCGTGTGTGCGCTGGTGTTCGTCGCCAACAAATTCTTCCCGGGTGCCACGCCGCTCGATTTCCGGCAGTGGATCTACTACCCCGGCTTTACGCCGGTGATCACGTCGCTCTCGGCGGCGTTTCTGCACTACGACTGGTTCCACATCGTTTCCAATCTCGTCTATCTCGTGCTGTTCGGGTGCTACCTGGAGGACCGCATCGGCACGGCCTGGTTTGCGCTCCTGTTCGTCGGCTCCGCCATGGCCGGCAACCTCGCGCAGGGCTGGTACAACATGCACGTGCTAAAGACCGGCATGGGCATCATCGGCGCATCGGGCGCAGTGTCGGGACTGATGGGCGCATTCCTGGTGCGGCTGCGTCACCACAAGGTGCGCATTGCGTGGTGGGTGTTCGCTCCGTTGATGGCGACCAACCGCGCCGGCCGCTCCGACATGCACGTGGTGTTTGCCATGGCGCTGTGGGTGCTGCTGCAGGTGGTGCGCGGTCTCGTCCAGCTCGAGGGCGGCGGCGCCAACGTCGCCTACCTGACGCACGTGGCCGGCTTCTCCTTCGGCGTGCTGGCGATGGCGCTGACGGGCGGATGGAAGCGCGGCAGCGTCGAGGGCTATCTCGTCAAGGGCAGGCGCTACCTCCGTCGCGGTGAGTACTACGGCGCGCAGGACGAATTCGGCCGCTACGCGAAGGCGCGACCCGACGACGGTGAAGCGCACGCCTCCTTTGCCCGCGTGAGTCTCCCGTGCGGCGATCGCGCCGGCGCGCGGGAGGGATACCAGCGCGCCGTGGTTTGCCTGCTCGCTGCGGGCCGCCGGGGGCGCGCCGAGGAAATCTACGTGGAGGCCATGCGCGCCTTCGAGGATTTCGTGCTGCCCGCCGACGTCCAACTCGACCTTGCCTTCGGCCTCGAACGCAATTTGAAGCCGCATGTCGCCCTGAAAGCCTACGAGAGCTTCGTGCGTATCAACGATGATCACAGTGAGGCGGCTTTTGCGCTCCTGCGCGTTGCCAACCTCTATGCACGACAGGGACACCGCGACCGCGCGCGCCATGCATACGAGCAGATCGTCGCCCGCTACCCGGCGAGCGAGTGGAACGAGTTTGCCGCCGAGCATGCGCGCCGCCTGGCAGTTTCCTGACCACGCGCCTCCGGCCAGTTTCGCGCACGGCGACGCAAATCAAGCCGTCATGTCGGTAATATTCTTGCCATTCTTCGCGGCCCTTTGGTAGCGTACGCCGGGCTGCAGAAGCCTTGTGGCGCGTTGTGCCGGGGAGGTGCGGGGAATGGGAAACGAATCACTGCATGGGCTTCCGTCGCATGACAGGCCGCGCGAACGCCTCTACGCGCGGGGTGCATCAGAACTTTCACTGCAGGAGCTCCTCGCGATCGTCGTCGGTGGCGGGTCGCGCGGGTCGGGAGCGCTGGTGCTGGCGCTGGGATTGCTTGGAGAATTCGGGGATCTGGTCGCCCTGGGCCGGGCCGGCGTGGACGAAATGCGCCGGGTTCCGGGAATCGGTTTTGCGCGCGCTTGCCAGCTGGCCGCGGCGTTCGAGCTGGGAAAACGTTTTGCGCGCGAGTCGCGTTCCAGCGGATCATCCGTCCGAGCCCCCCGGGACATCGCACGCATGTTCATGGACGAGATGAAGGACTATGATCGCGAGCACTTCAAGGCGGCGTTCCTCAACACGAAGAATCGCGTGATCCGCGTGGTGACGATTTCGATCGGATCGCTCAATGCATCCATCGTGCATCCGCGCGAGATTCTGAAGCCGGCTATTGCCGCGAGCGCAGCGTCCATCATTCTGGTGCACAACCATCCGACCGGTGATCCGACACCGAGCCGGGAGGACATCGAGTTCACGCGGCGCTTCGCGAAGTGCGGCGACCTGATCGGCATCGAGTTGCTCGATCACATCGTGATCGGGTCCGATCGTTTCCAGAGCTTAAAGGAAGCCGGGTACTTCTGACCCGCACACGGAGTTTTCCATGTCAGTGTTTTCCAGGCTGAACAACTATCTCACCAACGACGTCGCCATCGACCTCGGTACCGCCAACACGCTCGTGTTCGTGAAGGGCAACGGCATCGTGCTGAACGAGCCGTCGGTGGTGGCGGTGGACCAGCGCACCAGGAAGGTGTACGCCGTCGGCCTGGAAGCCAAGACGATGCTGGGCAAGACCCCCGAGTACATCAATGCCATCCGTCCCATGAAGGACGGCGTCATCGCGGACTTCGAGATCACCGAGATGATGCTGCGCGAGTTCATCCGCAAATCGCAGAAGAAAAAACATTTCATCCGCCCGCGCATCGTGATCGCGGTGCCCTCGGGCATCACCGAAGTGGAGAAGCGCGCGGTGCGCGACTCGGCCGAACACGCCGGCGCGCGCGAGGTGTTCCTGATCGCCGAGCCGATCGCGGCGGCCATCGGGGTGGGACTTCCCGTCGACAAGCCCTCCGGCAACATGATCATCGACATTGGCGGCGGCACCACCGAAATCGCGGTAATTGCGCTCGACGGCATCGTGGCCGACAGCTCGATCCGCGTCGCGGGCGACGAGCTCGATGAAGCCATCGTGAACTACGTCAAACGCACCTACAACATGCTGATCGGCGAGCAGACCGCCGAGCAGATCAAGATGCGCATCGGGTGCGCGGCGCGCCTGGAAAAGCCGCTCGAGATGGAGATCAAGGGCCGCGACCTTGTGGCCGGTATCCCCAAGAACTTGAAGCTCACCAGCGAGGAAATCCGCGAGGCGATCAGCGAGCCCATCTCGCAGATTGTCGAAGCGCTCAAGAATGCGCTCGAGCAGACGCCGCCCGAGCTGGCGGCCGACATTGTCGATCGCGGCATTGTGATGACCGGCGGCGGCGCCATGCTCAAGGGGCTCGACGTGCTGCTCAAGAAAGAAACCAACCTTCCCATCAACGTTGTGGATGATCCGCTTCTGTGCGTGGTGCTGGGTGCGGGCAAAGTGCTGGACAACATCCACCAGTACGAACGGGTGCTGATGTCCAGCTCGCGCGATTAGCCCATGCATCTGTTCGAAGCGGTCTTTGAGAAGCATCGCGACCGAACGGTCCTGGTTGTTCTGATCATCCTGTCTTTCGGGCTCATGGCTCTGCCCGAGCCGGCCCAGCTTGCCATCGGGCGCGAGACGCTCAACCGCATCATGCTGCCCGCCCAGCGCGCCACCACCTTCATGCACGACTACACGCGCCTGCGCGCGGAGAACGAGCGCCTGGCGCGCATGGCGGCGACGCTCTCGCTCGAGCGCGAGCGACTGCTCGAGTTCCGCGACGAACGCGAGCGTCTGCGCCGCCTGGCGGATTTCAAGGAAGAGGAGACGCACAAGCTGGTCGCCTCCGAGGTGGTGGGCCGCGATTTCGACAGGCTCCAGAACAACCTCGTCATCGACAAGGGCGCCGCGGCCGGTCTGCGCGAGCGCATGCCGGTGTTCTCGTACGGCGGCCTGGTGGGAAGTCTCTCGCAGGTGTTTGAAAACACCGCGTGGGTGCAGCTCCTCTCCAGCAAGAACCACCCGGTGAGCTGCATCGACAAACGCAGCCGCGTGGTGGGTGTGCTCGAGTGGCGTTACCGGAATTTCTTCGAGCTCAAACACGTCGGCGCCGTGGAGGACGTGGCGATGGGCGACACGCTCCTCACCAGCGGCTTCGGCGGCACCATTCCCAAGGGCTACACAGTGGCCGTGGTGACGCATGTGGCGCCGGCCAGCGACGGGCTCAGCCTGCGCATCGACGCGCGCAGTCCCATCAACTTTCTGGCACTGGAAGAAGTGTTCGTCATGACCGACGAGATACCGTGGGAGAAGTCGCTCTTCTACGACAACGCCGACACCGCGCTCATGCGTGACATCTTGCTGCGGAGGCGCCGGTGAAGCACATTACGCCCATCATCGGCATCCTGGTGTACCTGGCGCTGCAGGCGTCGGTCGCGCACCGCATTGCCATCGGCTCGGTGGAACCCGACTTCATCGTGGTGTGCGTGGTGCTCTTCGGGCTGCAGCGTGGGCCGATCAGCGGCTCGCTCTTCGGGTTCTTCGTGGGACTCCTCGTCGACCTGGGAAACCCCGGGTTCCTGGGGCTGAACGCGCTGGCGAAGACGGTGCTCGGTTACGGCGCGGGGCGCCTCGGCGCGGCGACGTCGCCCGGTTTTGTGGTGTTGTTCATCGTTTTCTTCGTCGCGTCCTTTGCGCACGACATCATCTATTCGCTGATCTTCATGTGGCCGCACATCGGAAATGCATTCGTCACGATCTTTACGGTCGGGCTCGGCTCCGCGCTCTACACCGCGGTGGCCGGCATCATGGTGGAGCGCCTGCTGGCCATGCTCGGGGCGAAGGTGGTGACTTCGCTTGGCCAAACGAGACGGTAATAGCCTGTTCGAAGGGCCGCGACGCCTGCGCACGCTGTTGGTCCTGTGCGCCATCGCGTTCCTGTGCGTGGTCGCCCGCCTGTTCACGCTGCAGATCATCCACCATGAGGAGTACGCGCAGTTCGCGCGCGACAACCAGCTCCAGCGCGAGCGCATCCAGGGCCCGCGCGGTGTCCTGCGCGACCGCTACGGAACAGTCATCATCGACAATACGCTGAACTTCCAGGTGACCGAGCAGTGGCGCAAGCGCGACGACGTGCTGGCGACGGTCCGCAAAATCTCCGCCTATATTCCCGTCGACACCACGCGTGAAATGGCGCGCTTCGATGCCTGGCAGAAGCGCTACGGGCGCGTGGCGTTTCCGCTCTTTCCCGATGCCGAC